>WNFO01003179.1_pt1 | contig 15278 bp, 13 predicted proteins | sample 5400251 | NCBI WGS metagenome assembly WNFO01 (sample SAMN13153354, study PRJNA577476) | soil metagenome | isolation source: 100 cm saprolite under Madrone tree | place: USA:California | collected 2016-06-14 | reverse complement strand
TCAAGCTGGCGGTGAGCCTGGGCGGCACCGAGTCGCTTGCCAGCCTGCCCGCAAGCATGACCCACTCCGGCGTTCCGGCTGACATCCGCCAAAAAATAGGCGTTCTCGACTCCACGATCCGGCTGTCGATCGGCATCGAGCACCCGTCCGATCTGATCGCGGACATCGCGCAGGCTTTGGACGGGGCATAGCTACATTGCCTGCGTGAGAGACAGTGCAAGTGCCGACAACGGCCTTTGACAGCGGACGGGTGGGTCTGTCCTATGCCAGAAGGATAAGTGCTTGATGCGATAGTGGTGTGCGCAGTCAGATGCGAACCGGTCTCCTCTGTTTCCACCCTGTTTTCCCCTGTTCTACCCTGTTCCGTGGCTGAAAACAGCCGACTTTTCCAGCTGCCGTCCTATGACCTCCCGCCAATCACGTGAACTATCTAGTCTTCTAGCCGTGCTGTGGGTTCGTTCGCTTAAGTCAGAACAGGGGAGCATCTGACCCGAAACAGGGGAAATCTCCCAAACAACAGGGGAGACCTGAGGCCACGGCTGATTGCTCAGGTGGCGCCGGTTGGTACCCGCTTTCCGGACTATTCACAGGCAAAGAAGTTGGCCTCGGCGCTTGAATCCGGCATGAGCGACGTGGCGGGAATCGATCCGCGGGTGGCCCCTTTTTTCCAATCATCAACCTTCGATGTACGCGGTTCGGGAGGCCGCCATCATGCCGCATTGCAATTCCTCAATTGAGCAGGTTTCGGTGCAATCACTGAAGCCCTATCCCAGAAACGCACGCCGCCACAGCAAGGTTCAGATCAAGCAGATCGCAGCATCGATCGAGCGGTTCGGCTTTAACAATCCAATCCTTGTCGCCGACGACGGTGAGATCGTTGCCGGGCATGGACGCCTCGCCGCCGCCAGGCTTCTTGGAGTGGACGCGTCTAGTCGAAAATTCGCTGCGAACCGACAGGACAAAGCCTGTCCTCAATGATCACGCAGGTTCTTGTCAGGAGCGCCGTTTCCATCGCGGCCATGTCAATCATCAAAGCGTTAAATACTTCGGACGCCATATGGTTTAGGTCTGCCAGACGTCTTTCGATATCGCCGTGCATTGGGCGGAGACGGCGCGGATTCTGGTAGTCCCTGAATTGGATAATCTGGGCTGTCACACGCAATTCTCCGCTATCAGGATTATCACGATGCCGATGACTGCCACAGTAATCAGATATGCCGTCATACCATCCGGCTATTCGGGTGGGGTCGTACCCGTTTGAGTGTCTACTTCCGGAAGTGAAATCGATTTAGAGAAAGCGTCCTGTGCGGCTTTTCAACGGTCAACGTTTTTTTGGAGTCACCGTGAACTTCGAAAACAGCCGCGAGCTTAATATGCATTTAACACTTTTGCGCAAGAGATAGAGAACCAGCGCAAAATCAAATCGTCGCAAGAAATGCGTGGAAGCATGTATGGACCCGAACGGGTTGGCCTGTTTCAAGGCGGTTGCCAGTCAGCCGATTGAACCGAAGCCAGCGTCATTCAAAGCCAATTCTGCGCCTATAAAAGCCAAGACCGCGATCGCGGAGAAGACGGAAAAGCCTCAGTCTGATGACATTCGCGACAGGCCCCGTTTCGCCACGAAAAAGTCGAAATCCACCTTGGCCGCGGCGAAAGTCGAGCCTCCGGCATCCGGTCAGTCCGCTGAGCCGCCCGATCCAGTCACAACTATCGCGACGACGGAGATCGCGGCGAAAACGGAAAAGCCTCCGTCTGATGACGATAAAGCCCATCTCGCCACGACAAAGGCGAAATCCACCATGGCCGCAGCAAAAGTCGAGCCTCCGGTAATCGGCCGGGCCGCCGAGCCGTCCGATCAAGTCATTACTATGGCGAAGACCGCGATCGCCGCGAAGTTGGAGGTTCCGGCGTCTGCCGAGTTCGGTGAGATGAAACGGGCCTTCCGAAAAAATACGCTCGGCAAGTCTGTCGACAGCATTTGCGGCCGCGTCAAAGGAAAAAAAGCGACGGGCGAAGATACCGGAGATAGGCCGTTTCTATATCTCGTCAAGGAAGATGATGCATACGTAGTCGATGGCCCACCCGGTTCAGCGGCGGCGAGTGCGTATCGCAACATTTGCAATTAGCCTGGAACAGAACCACGACTTAAATTTGTTGCTGGCATGGACCAGAAGGGTCCGCTGACCGGCATTCCTGCGTAGCAACTCGAAAGTCGAGTGCCGCGTCGCTATAACAAGAAAATCGTCGCAGATCGCGTGAAGATCCTGTTCCATGGAAATTCGAGCTAGTGGAGTCAACATTTCTCTGAATTCGGGGACATCATGGACGATTTTGCCCTTCCTGCCGAACCATTCAACGGATTGCAAAAACCGCAGGTGCTCGTAATAATCGAGCATCAGGTGCTGGCGCGTACCTGCATCCTCAGTATTCTCAAGAGAGAGCTTGCTGGATTCGAAATCGTCGAAATGGCAACGACGAGTGGTCTGAACTGGTTATCAGGAAGAGATGTCCGTCTGATCGCATTGAATATCGGGAACAAGGACATCACTGATCCTTCGATCGAGGATGATCTCGCGCGCCTCGCAGAATTCTGTCCGAACGCGTACGTTGCGCTGTTGTCAAATCGCGACGACGAGGCGACCGCCTCAGCCGCGATAGAGCGGGGAGTCCGTGGTTTCTTTCCGACCTCGATTCCAGTGGAGCTCGCTATCGCCGGATTGCGCCTTGTTCTTGCCGGTGGAGTCTACCGACCACTACCGGGCACTAGACAGAATGAAGCCTCGTACCCAAAGACGATATCGGCAGACACCGGCGCTCCCGAGCTACCCGCAATCCACGAGCCTAACCGCCCCACCAGGATTGTGCCCGAAAAGACGATGATCGATCTTACGCCCCGCGAGCAACAAGTGCTCGCGGCGCTGAAGCTCGGCCTTCCCAATAAGCTGATTGCCGTCAAGCTCAACCTGTCGGAAAACACGGTAAAAATGCATATTCAGCATATCATGCGGAAATGTTCCGCTCATAACCGCACCGAGGCGGTCCTTCGTTGGAGCGAACGGCTGACCGGTCATAATGGTCACGCACGCTCACGAGTGCCTTCATGAAGGTTGCCTTCTCCCCATCCTGGTCGCTGCTCAATCCTCGCGGAACGCGTTGTTGAAGCTGTCGAGCAGCGGCCTGAGGGCGTACAGTGCCACGGTCCCGCTGCCGGTCTTGATGAACACCTGGGCCGGCATTCCCGGAACAATCTGCACACCGTTGATTCCAGCAATCAGCGGATGCACTCGAATCTTCGCGGCGTAATATGGCTGATCGGTGCGCTTGTCGACAAGCCGGTCGGCAGAGACATGCGTCACAGTCCCCTGGAGCCGAGGTACGCGGCGCTGGTTATAGGGCAGAAGGGTCACATCGGCGCTCAGACCGGAGTGGACCACATCGATATCCTCGGGCCTGACGCGCGCAGTCACGATGAGACGATCCTGCCGAGGAACCAGATCCATGAGAGGGGCGCCGGCGCCGATCACACCACCGAGGGTATGAATCCGCAGTTCGGTTACCACTCCGTCCTCTGGCGCCCTGACTGCTGTTCGTAAAAGTTGATCCTCGGCCCCCTGCAGTCGCTCGCGTACCTGAAAAATCTGGTTTTGTGCCTCGCGTATCGACTGCGCGATCTCGTTTTGCCGGTCGCTCTCCAACTTGAGGAGAGTTACCTGCGATTCGTTGATGACCTGCTCGGCGCGTGAAATCTGTGCGACAATCTCACCCCGCCGCCCCTCGATGTCAGCCGTTTCTCGCTCGAGGTTCAGAAGGCGCGGGCGCCGCTCAAGGCCCTTGCTAAGGAGAATGGCGACGGTAGCCGCTTCCTCCCGGACGATTTCGACGCGCCTCGTGGCTGCGCTTTCCTGTGCCCTGAGGCCCTCGATTTCCTTTTCGACCTGCGACCTTTTTTCCCGATTTACGGCTGCCTGCGATTGAAATACCTGCCGGCGCGTTTCGAAGATGCTTTGCTGGGCCGCAAGCACGGCCGCGACTGACGGATTCTCGTTCTGCATCATCTCCAGCTTGGCCGGAAACGACACCCGCTCGTGCCCGTGCTGTTCGGCCTGCAGCCGTGCTTCTCGCGCCATCGCGTCCCACAGCTGGCCTTGCAGGCTCTGAACTTCGGCACGGGCCTTGGTGTCCTCAAGGGAGATCAGTATTTGTCCAGCGCGGACTACATCACCGTCCGCGACGAGAATTTTCCTGATGATGCCCCCCTCGAGGTGCTGGATCGTCTTTCGGCTCGATTCGGATTCGACGGTACCGAAAGCAATCGCGGCACTCTCCAGGGATGCGAAGGTTGACCAGGTACCGAGGCCCAGGACAAAGCAGCCAACGAGCAGGTTTCCAGTCCGGGTGACGCCGCGGAGCCGGTCGCAGAGCGCCGGCGGTGCCGATCGCAAACACCGCGGAACCTGCCAAATCGCGGCCCGAGCGAATGCCATTTTGACGAGAACCATTGCCCTTGGGGCAAGGAGATCGCGAGAATGTTTGATCACGGCAAGATCGTTTCCGGTGAGGCGCCAACGCTGCTCTCGCATTCCGGGGGCGGTGGCGCAGGTTTGTGGGAGACGACTTGAGGTCGCGTCAAATATCTCTCGAAAATTTCCTTGCTGTCACCGAATGCGCTGACCGCGCCGCCCTCCATAATGGCAAGCTTGTTCGTTACGGCGAGGATCCCTATTCGGTGGGTAATGATGATGACCGTCGTATTGGCCGCCTTCATCCGTTCAATGGCTTCGAAAAGCACGCGCTCGCCGAGGTAGTCCAGGCTGGCGTTCGGCTCGTCTAGAACCACAAGGTGCGGATCGCCAAAAAAAGCCCGCGCAAGGCCGAGGCGCTGGCGAAACCCACGCGAGAGATTGGCCGCGCCACCAACGACTGTATCGTACGACTGCGGCAGCTGAATGATTGTCTCGTGAAGGCCGGCCAGCTTTGCTGCTTCAATGACCTCCTGCACATCGGCATCGCTCAGCCGGGCGATGATGTCCTTTAGCGTTTCCCCGAATAGGTCTATGTCTTGCGGCAGATATCCGAGAAGCCGACCGCCGCCTGAATTGCGCACGGCTAGAACGTCGATACTATCGAGCAGCACCGAACCTACGCTCGGCGCGGAAATTCCAGCGATGATTTTGCCGAGGGTGGATTTTCCGGAGCCAGATGGGCCGATGATGCCGAGGCATTCACCGGGCGCGAGACGGAACGACACATCCTTCAGCATCAATTGGCCCGATCCTGGCAGGACGGCGCCAACGTTGTTCACGACAAGGCTGCCCTTCGGCCGGACCGACAGGGACTCTATGCTCGCAATCGGGGCAACAGCGGCCATGATGCCGTTGAGACGGCGGTAGGCGGCCAAGGCCATCGCGAACGCCTTCCAGCCCGCAATCGCCCCTTCAACGGGTGCAAGCGCGCGTCCAAACAACAGGGTCGTGGCAAAGATGATGGCTGGACTTCTGCTCTGCTCGAGGACGAGCCAGGCGGCAGAGCCCATGATCAGAACCTGCGCCAATGCCCGCGCGGGTTTGGAGATCAGCATGAGGATCTCATTGCGGCGTTGGACCACCTCGTGCTCACTCCTCGCATCCTGCGCAGCTTGGCGGATGAGGCGCGCGGCGCCGTCGAGCATTCCCATGGCCCTGATCACGTGGAGGTTTCCGACAGCCGTGCCGAACCATCCATGGCTCCTCGTCAGCGCGGCAACTGACCGCGCCTGCGGGCCTTCAGTGAGGAAGTCGCCGGCAAGCCCCAGGCCAAGCAGGAAAAGCGCACTGGCCGCGCCTATCACTCCCAGCAGCGGATGCACGAGGAAAAGAACGCCGAGGAAGAGCGGCGTCCAGAGCACGTCAAACAGCATCGAGCAAGCCCCGGACTGAGCGAACTGACGGAGTGTCGTAAGATCGCGGTATGCCTCCGATGCGCGCGCCCGATCGGCTTGATAGGCGTATTCGAAACAAGCGGAGAGCACTGCCGGATGGAGTTCTTCCTCGAGCCACTCGCCAACCCGGCCCAATGCAGCGCGGCGCAATGCATCAAGCACTCCGCCAATCACGACGGTGAACGCAACGATGAGCGTCAGCATCGCGAGCGTATCGCCGCTGCGGCTCGACAGGACGCGATCATAGATCTGAAGCAGATAGATGGAAGGAGCGAGAAGAAGGAGATTGTAGCTGCAGCTATACGCGAATATCAGGCCGAGCGACCCCGCGCAGGCCCGCAAGGCGGCTTCCAACGGCGTCTGCGGCGGTGACATCATTTGCGGCCGGAGCGGCGGTGTCAGCATTTGCGGTCCCCCGCCAGAGATTTGCAGTCCGACCTTTCCCGGCCTCGTCTTCCGCCGCTTTGCGACGAATCGAGAACCGGCGGCCTTGACCGCCGGTCTCTGCCCTCACGAGGGCGAATCAGACATGCACGAAATCATCGACATGGAACTGTTCGGAATGATTGAGCACGTCGCTCAGGTTCGCGGACTCGATACTGGCCTTGATGTCAACCTCGCCACCTTTCGCCGTGTTGTCATTTCCGCCGTTGCCTCCAATGCCGGCCGCGACGTGCTGACTCATGTCCGCGGCAAGGAAGTTCGTCTGATAGGCTGTCGTGTCGGCAGACACGTTGGATGTGTCGTGCCCGCTGTACGATTTCTGGTCGCCGTTCGACTCGGCTTCTCCGCCGTATGCCTTCGAAAACTTCTCCGCCTCCGCATTCGCGCCCCCGGCGTCCCAATATGCCTTCTGGTAGACTTTATCGCCGGTATTGACGTGCACGTCGGCGCCTTCCGCTTTGTTGTAGGTGTCGAACTTGATACTCGGGCTGTTGCTGATGTTGCCCGTGTTAACTCCGTCTCCACCGTTTCCGGCGCTGTTGCCGCCGGTCGAAATTGCCTTGATCGCGATCGTATCTGAAGGGAACGATGATTTGTTCATGTGAGACTCCCTGAGTTGGTTTGCACAAGCCTGCGTCCCGATGTGGACGGCGGCAATCTTGGTTTTGCGCATCGTATCGGCCAAGATGCCAAAGCTGATGCCACCCGATCTGAAGGGTGTACGCCCAAAGGGCTACAGTCGCGGCGAAATCGGAAATCGAATGGCCCTAGGCATGACCCAGCAAGTGATGGTCCGCCAGCATGTGCATGGCAAAATCGCCGCCAAACGCGGTGTTGCCGTGGCCGCCGTCACCACCGATCCCAGCGATCTGGATCGCGCTCTGATCGAACAGGACGTTGTTGGTCTGGTGTGCGTCGGCGGTGGAATTGGGGCCAGCCACCGCAATGTTGATCGGAGCGTAGATCGCTATGTTGAGGTCGATGAGACTCCCCGCGAAATGACCGTCGCCGCCGGAGCCAGCGCTGTTGCCACCTGTCGCAATGACGTCTGAGCCGATTAGGCCCAGGATGGAGGAGTGGAGACCGGCGTCCCCGCCAACTGCGGCATTGCCGTTCCCGCCATTGCCGCCGACGCCGGCCATCTGAAAAGCTGATTGATCGAAAATCACATTGTTTGTCTGATCGGCATGGGCACTGGAATTGTATCCCGCCACGGCAATATTGATCGGATCATACAGTGCGAAAGATGCGTGAACCATGCCGCCATAAAAGTATCCATCTCCGCCGTCACCGGCGTGATTTCCACCGCTTGCGATCATATCGGAGTTAATCCAGTTGTGGCCGGCCCCGTAGACGCTTCCACCAGTCGCCGCATTGCCGCTTCCGCCGTTACCTCCGATACCGGCCATCTGAAAAGCGGATTGATCCAATATCACATTGTTTGTCTGATCGGCATGGGCACTAGAATTGTATCCCGCCACGGCAATATTGATCGGACTATACACTGCGAAGGATGCGTGAATCATGCTGCCATAGAAGTATCCATCTCCGCCGTCGCCGGCATGGTTTCCACCGCTTGCGATCAGATCTGAGTTAATCCAGTTGTGGTCGGACGCGTGGCCAGCCCCGACAATAGAGTGGTCGGGCCCGCCGCCCGCGAAGACAGACACGCTTCCGCCGCTCGCCGCATTGTCGTTGCCGCCATGACCGCCCCCACCGGCCGCCTGGGACGCGCCTTGGAGGAACTGCACTGTATTCGCCTGATGGGCGTCAGCGGTGCCATGAAAACCCGCCACCGCGATGTTGATTGGATCAAAGACCGCGACGGGGGCATGCACCAGGGCCCCGGAGAAGTAGCCATTACCACCATTACCTGCGCTGTTGTCTCCAGTCGCGATCACGTCGGAGCCGATCAGTCCGAACACGCCGGCGCTTCCGCCCATTGCGGCATTCCAATCGCCGCCATCACCACCAGTCCCGGCTGTCTGGGTCGCCGACTGATCGAAAATCCCGACATTGGTCTGATGGGCATTGGCCGTCGCGTGAGTGCCCGCCTGCGCCATGTTAAGCGGCCCAAATGCGGCGTAGCTTTTGTCGATCAGACTCCCTGCGAAATAGCCGTCGCCGCCATTGCCGGCGCTGTTATCTCCCGTATGGACCAGGAAGAGCGGCCCGGAATCCGTAGAAGGCCGCCACGGAACTGGCGCCTCGCGCCCAAACAGATCTTTTCGATCGAGGTGAAGGCCGTCCGATACATGCCGAAGATCCATGGCCACTACCCTACTGAAATCGCTTCGCCCCGACCGGACGGATGCCTCCCGATCTCAGAAAAGAATGTCACCTCGGCAAGCCAAAAGCCGAGTCGTCAATTCGGATTGGAGCCTTCCGGCGATAGACGTGACATCGGTTATGCCCGTTCGGGTGTGGAGTAGTTATTTTTATTTTAAGAGTATGGCCGAACACGATCAGTCGAGTTGATAACCGCTTGGCTTGATCCTGTTGCAGCGACGGCGCGCCCTGATTGCCCGCAAGCGCAGCCTTCTAAGCAAGTAGCCGGGCGCGCGCACTCCGGGGAGAGCGCGGCGCCCGGCCACTCGACCGCGCTGGCGTTAGTCGCCCCCAGCGCGTTCGACACCACGATAGGTACGGGTGCATCGTGGTGTCTGTGTGGTGACGGCGGTGTTTTCCACTGTATCCACAACCGTCAGCCAACCATCCCCACATCACCTAGCCGCGATCAGCACCATGACAATCACAATAAAGATAAGCGTCTCAGCGATCGATGATCGCGGAATGCTGAAAAGCCGTCGGCCCGATTGATTGCCGTGCTGGATACCCAAGACGTGGCGCGCGCCATTGATCAACTTGAGAAGGGTCACGGGTCTGTGCGTGACCCATCACAAATAGCCGCTCGCGTGATCAAAGAACTCGGCCTTCCATGAGGCCGCCTCAGTACAAAAAGGCAAAAACTATTGCCATCGCTACGAGGGCGTTCAAGCCGGTCACCGCAACGCCGAGATAAAGTCTTCCCACGACTCTCTCCAACTATCTTGGCACCGCACCGTGACATCACACTCGAGCAGCGGATTCATTTCGGAAAAGCCCCGTCCGGATTAGGTTCCAGACGGGGCCAGGTAGGGGATCGCTCAATGACGCTCAGGGAGCGTCAAGTGAATCGTATCATCTAGTCGGCGGGGATAGCCCTAGATTTGGAGGCACCCCCGCGGAAAAGGCAAGGTACCTCAATTGAGGTAACTCTCGAACCTAGTTTGTGACTCCACAGCAAAGTCAGGAGCTGCTAGGTTAAGGAGTACCGGGGCTGAGTAGCGTTCATTCTCTAAATCGATTTTGAGCCCGGGGGCCGCTGGCCCATACTGCCAGCGGCCTTTTCATTTCGTTATGTGCACTTTTTTTCCGCACATAGATTTGCTAAAGTTCTCGCACCAGCGCGCTACGACCGGACGCAAGGCGATGCCACGGGACGGGACGAAGCTCGCGCTGTTCATCGACGGCAGCAACACTCATGCCGCCGCAAGGGCGTTGGGTTTCGATATCGATTACAAACGCTTGCTAGCGGAATTCCGAAGCCGCGGCACTTTGGTGCGTGCGTGTTATTACACCGTAGTGATCGAGGATCAGGAATTCTCCCCACTCCAACCTCTGCTCGATTGGCTCGCCTACAATGGATTCACTGTGGTTACAAAGCGAGCCAAAGAGTTCGACGATGGCGAGGGCCGTCGCAGGTTCAAGCGCAGCATGGGCATCGAACTCGTGGTGGATGCGATGGAACTCGCTGAACAGGTCGACGAGATAGTGCTGTTTTCCGGGGACGGCGACTTTCGCGCGCTTGTGCAAGCACTGAAGCGCCAGGGGGTCCGCGTTACTGTGGTGTCCACAATGGCAAGTCAGCCACCGATCATCGCAGACGAACTCCGTCGCCAAGCAGACGTCTTTATCGACTTGACGGAGTTGCAGCCGAAGATCCGCCGCGAAGAGCCAGGGCGGACCCCACGTTCTCGTTCGGTCGAACTAATTGGGCATTCGCATTGAGAGTCGTGTCATCAAGATCGATACTGCTTCTTCCTCATGAAAAGCACGGCCCCGGACCGGCGGGTAAGCACCGCCAGGCTTTGATCGGGGGTTTGAGAGCTTGACAGCCGATCGACCTGGAATATTTTTTGGCCTGGGGCAGAACCCCGAGAATGAAGGGAACATAGTACCGTCAAGGGATGACGACGATGATTGATAAGAAATTGGCCCGCCTGCGCATGCATCGCAAAACACCAGCCGCTATCGGCGATTGCTCAAAACCGATCTGTCGGAGCTTGAGCGCCAGGTCATGGAAAGGCGCATAAACGAGGAGAATCCGCGTTGGAAAGTGTCGCTGCATCGAGCTTTCCCCTGACTCTCAAAACCCGCGAACCGATGTTTTCGCCTGCGGCTTAGCCGCCGAAGCTATTCGCTTGGCTTGTCGCATGCTGCAGTGACGGTACGAGCTGCATCGAAGCGATTCGGAATTTGGTGCCGGACATCGCCATTTCTCGACATGTCACTGCCGGGCCTGACCGGGCTGGAAATCCTCACTATCGCCAACTCTGAAAGTCTTCGCGGATGGTCTTCTTCACCGCATCCATTGAAGGAACCTACGGTGTCATTCCGAAGGACGTGGAGCTCGAAATTCTGGTGCAGTCCTTGCGGCAGGTCGCGGATGGCCAGCGGTTGTTTCCGCTGCCCTCTTCGGATCAGACCGCATCTCGGGAGCAAAGGAATATTGCGGTGTTGGATAATGCCCTGAAGGTGCTCACGGACCGCGAGCAACAGATCATTCCACCGCAGGGCTCGTTTGACCGCGCCTCATCAGCCAAGTTTTCGCGAGCGTGGCCCCGCCGTCGCGGTGGAGGCGTGGTCGCGCACTCATCGTGACGCCGCGCGAACGGCTAACTCTTCAGGTTGAAGCACCGATGACGGCAGGACCAGAGCCGGCAACGCTCGCCTGGCGGCTGGTCGTTGCTCGCGCGCATTGTATCGGTCGATCTGGCCGGCAAGTTTCGACCAGCCAGACGAGATATTTCTTAGAATCGGGCTTCAGCTTCACTCCCCGCCAATTTTCTTAGGCGATGACATTCTGCCTCCTGATCTCGGCAATGCTGCGCGCTATCAATAAACTAAATTTCTTCCTCTCGATCCAATTCCAAAAGAATCAATAGGATGTCCCAGCGACATTGAACCACTGGAGTACCCCTAGATAAATTACGTAATTTTACAAAACGCCCGATGAGCAATTGAACGCCGCAGGTTCGAATCAGTAACTTGAAAGGCGCGCGCGGGGCTCAAAGCCCGCGCATGTTTGCTCTGGGCGAAACCCCGATCCGCAGGCCACCGCGGACTTGGCTTTGCAATTCGTCACTCTCCCGACCAGCTCCCGCTGCTAGGGCGCGTGACGGGGGACCACCGGTTTCCGCCGATTCCGGTGGTCCCACTTGGGACTGTCCCCAAGAGCGGTAATTGCCAAAGGCGCATTGCGACTTCAGGAAAGTGCTGGGATTCACCTTTGATGGTCGGCAAAAAACCCGAAATCCCAGTCGGCACGCGTTTCAAATTGAGCAGGCTTGGTCAGGCAAGAAACCGTCGATTCAAGAGCCTGGAAGGAACCGTCGTCGGAGGGGACTTGTATAAAAGCACTCTCCGCGTCGTAATAGACGGTCGCAAATCGCCGCTATCGCTGCATCGCGACTATATCGAGCCGATTACTCCGACGCCGCGGAAGTAGCGCACCCTTGGGATCCAATCCGCCAGATCGCATTTGACACCGGCGGAGTTGCGTGAATCACAAGAACCGGCGCGCAAGTTGGCGAATGAACCTCCGGTCTGTGTCGTGGGACCGCAGTTCGTTCCTACGTCAATCCCAGCGAACATTGATAACCCGCCGGTACGATCGCTACTCAATTGCGGCGAACTCGATTAAATTGATCTACAGGTCGAACGCTCGTGCTGCCATTTTGCGATATGGCGAGGGCCGCGAGCACTGTCCGGTTGCTGATTTCAAGCTTCTGATAGATGTGATGGAGGTGTTGTTTGATAGTACCGTCGGCAATATTCAGCCGGCGCCCAATTTCCTTGTTTGACAACCCTTCGGACACCAAACACATGATCTGTCGTTCGCGATCTGTGAGCACGGTCAGGACATTTTCGGTGACGGCAATGGCGCTTTGTACCTGCGATACGGCCTGATCCGAGGGCAGCGGCAAAAGCCGCTGACCATCCGCGACCTGCCGCAAGGACTGCACCAGAATTTCGAGCTCTGCGTCCTTCGGAATGATACCGTACGCCCCGGCCGCGGCTGACATGACCAATTCGCGGTCTTCAATAGAAGCGGTAAAAAAAACCAGCCGCGTGGGGAGACGTTCAGAGTTGACGATGGTGAGGATTTCCAGCCCGGTCAGGCCGGGCATCGAAATGTCGAGAATGGCGATGTCCGGTACCAAATTCCGAATCGTTTCGATGCACCTCGTACCGTCATTGCAGGACGCAACAATTTCGAGCCCATCCTCTGACCCGAGTACTTTCGTCAATCCTTCCAGAACCACGGGATGGCGGTCTGCAATTACCACGCTGGTGCAACGCACGGGCAGTCCTCAAACTGGCCCCTAGTTTCAACCGACTGCGCCAATGCAAGTTCCGTTCCCAGTCTCCCCCAAGTCAACATTCAATGAAGGTGCAACGCAACGAGACAGCGTAAAACTAGGATAACCAACCGCTTTTGTCGGTCGCCTAGCCGGCCCTTGCTGGCGGGTTCTTGTATGTCCGGTCGCCGACTCTCAATGAGGTTCTTGGCTCAACATGCAAGCCGGGGATCGTCCTTCAGCTTGCCTCCGCACCAAACTTAAAGTTGCTCGATTTTCGGCTTCGCCATTTTTGGTAGTTTCAAAAAGTGTCTTACAGCGCTTGCTCGCTTCCTGCCCGAGCTCGCCGAGCGTATCAAGCCTGCCTTGGGGGCCCCGCCTTGTGGTGTACTAGCCGCGACGATCCAACCGCGACGGCTATCCGCAACAAGTCACGTTGATTCAGAGCACGTCGCCTTGGCGGATATCGCGAGCCGCCGTCTGCTATCACCCAAAACATCCTTTAGCGTCACCCAGCCGCATATAACCAAAGGGCTATTGTGGATATCGTGGATTCAAATCTAAAGTTCGTAAAAGGCCCGGAACAGCGGCGGCTTTCGAAAGTTGAGTACCAAATCGCCCTAATGAAAGAGGAGAACCCACCGACCGAGAGAGTCAAATATCAGACATCAAGTTCTCGATCGAAGAAGGGTCATAACCCTTCGATCGCCAAATTCCAAATTTTAGAGGGCCGCAATATGTTGGCCTGATGCTCAATATTCGTATAGGTTGGGAGATGACAATGCGGCGGCGTCAATCCTCGGCAATCGTGCTCGTTGGCAAAAGTAATTTACTCAGAGAAGGACTTGCTAGAATCTTACGATCAGCAAATTTCCGCATCGTTGCCTCGGTATCATGCGCCGCTGATTTGCTGCCGAGCAAACTTCAACTACACCAACCGCTGTTTCTCATCATCCATACCGGCGACGATTTTGACACAGCGGTCGAACAGATCGAGCTTTTCAGGGACCAGCACCCTGGCGCGCGCATTGCGATCGTTGCCGATCACTATCGGCTATCCGAGCTGATTTCAGCATTTCGGGCGGGCGCCAACGGCTATTTCGTCGACGTCATGGCCTGCGATGTATTGATCAAATCCATTGAACTGGTGATGATGGGTGAAATAATTTTCCCGCCGGCACTTCTATCACTCGTTCTCGACTCCAAAGGCGACCGCCTCGGCCAACGCGCGCCGCGCGACGAAAACGACCAGGCGATCCTCGTCGGGACCGAGAACACACTTGCGCCGCAGCTTTCCACGCGGGAGAAATTAATCCTTCGCTGCCTGATCGAAGGCGACTCCAACAAATGCATAGCGCGAAAGAACGACATCGCCGAGGCGACCGTCAAGGTCCACGTCAAGGCGATCCTTCGCAAGATCCGGGTTCAGAACCGGACTCAGGCGGCGATTTGGGGGATGAAAAACGGTTCTGTGCCACGACTGGCAAACAACAGCTCCCCGCCCTCGACCTTCTATGTGCGCAAGCCGCTTCCAAATCCGGTCGAGGTAATCTCCGAGATCAAACAAATCGGGGTATCGCCACCGCCAGCCGCGATCGGACATGATGCAAATCATGTTGATGTGCCTCGCATCGACCGCCTGATCCGCAAGGGCATCAACCGAAGTGCAGATGGCACGGCTCGGCTCCGCAAATAGCCGGCGATCGAGGCGCTTCGGCGATTCCCTTAACGGCAGCAGCAGGATTTGAAAGTGAGCAAGTGACAACAATTGATACACCGGATGACAGACAGCGGTGAATCTTCTTGCCTCTTAGTTTTTATTCGGCATTGGGGGTCCATTATGAACATCGATCTTGAGCGCGGTCTCAAAGAAAAAGCTTCCCTTGTGGAGCTGGTAGAGGTGTGCGATGTCGCACTTTCTTTCATCCATGAGCGAACTCAACTCTTCAAACTGTTGAGGGCATATTCCGTCTGTGAGGAGTTCAACGACATTTTCAACTCCAGTCTCGACCGCTTGCAAAGTCTGGAGCGGGTCTCTGACCAGATACAGCTCGCCCTTCGTGATGTGATGAGCGTTAAGATGGTGCAGGCGGAAATAAACCCATTCGTAAAAATCAAGGCCGGGCTTTCATCCCTGACGGTGAGCCCGCAGTACGCTAGTCGCCCGATTCAGTCAGATTGAAGGATATAAGTGCTTGAGTTTGACGCGAGCTTTGGACGTTGTGAAGTGCCAGCTGGCCTTGGCGTGATTGGCATTTCGCTCCTGCTCCCAGGCGGCGACTTCGTCGATGAGG
>WNFO01003694.1_pt1 | contig 15279 bp, 23 predicted proteins | sample 5400251 | NCBI WGS metagenome assembly WNFO01 (sample SAMN13153354, study PRJNA577476) | soil metagenome | isolation source: 100 cm saprolite under Madrone tree | place: USA:California | collected 2016-06-14 | reverse complement strand
TCAGTCGACCTGGATAATTTCAGTTCCACAGGACGGTGATCCTGAAGGATTGCTTGAGGAACTCGGATCAAAACTTTCACAACAGTCCAAGGCATTCACACCGAACAATATAGGCCAACTCCCCATTCCGTCCTTCAAGGTCTTACCCCTGCCCGCTCCATAGTCTTTACTAACGCGATAATAGACAGGGACCCTCGATTCCCTCATTGCTCTTTCGGAAGAATTACCGAAACACGATGCCAATTTTACATCTATTGTCGCCAAGATCGTCGACACGCTCCGTAACCTTCTCAACAACGATCCGGCTAAGCTCACGCAGCACATCTTGATAAACGACAAATCAGTAGACGGATACCTGCTCAATAATTGGCATTGGAACGAGGGGCGATATGGGACTCAGCGTGGGCTCAAGGACATGACTGACGTTCTAGTCAAGGCGCGTGTCCATAGCTTTCTTCGCATCGCCCGATGTTATCCAACCTATGACCATAGGAGATGACATCAACAGACAACGTCATGAAGGCCAAACTGAACAATTATAACCTTGCCAAGGGTTCCCTTGTTCAGTTGCAGCGCAAGAAGACGTGATTCCTCCAGCGTCAATCAATCCATGCATCGCTGATTCTGACGAAGGCATTTACAGAGGTAACCTCTCTGTGCGGTCCCTTGCGGACATCGTGTCGGAGGACGACTTATTGCAAGACTCCGAGTACATGCAATCTATCCTCGTTGCCGTTCCCAAGTACCCCCTCAATGCTCTCAAGTAGCCACACGTTAGACTAATGTCGATTTCTCAGAAACCTCGTAAAGACCTGGAATTCAAGTTATGAACATTTGGCTACCATGGTGGTTCCGCGGTCCGCAATGTGTGTTCCCTATACCTTTTCGCGTCCGCTCGGCGCTGAAGATGGGGTCCTGGCACCGCAGTTCTCTGGCATCTGACGAAGATTATACCCTCTTCACTGTCATCATCTTCCGTAAAGTGTACGATGCGTTTGTCCAAAAGTGCAGGGAGAACAAGTACGAGAAAATCTACCGTCCCATTCACGCTCCATTGGTGTTTCTCACACTCTTTTCCAAGATACGTCGTAAGAGACTTTCAGTATTCATCAGACCAAATTGAGAAGGAGCGAGAGGAGCTGCAAACCGCCGAAACTGCCGAAAAGGAGCTCTGGGTGAGTTTTCCCCGCCCAACGATCTCGGTCGTAGACAACCCTATGATGAAATACAGACGGAGCTCCTTCGACTTTCAGAGATAAACTTTTCGGAGGCCTTCCAAGCTTTCGTACACCTCAAGGTAGTCCGATTGTATGTAGAAAGCGTACTGCGGTACGGTCTTCCTGCCAATTATATTGGAATCGCTGTAAAGGTGAGAGTCCATTCATCCGCTTGATCACTCTTCTTACGCCATACTTGACGCACGAAAGCCCGAGCCAAAAACTACAAAACGGACACTCATGGTCTTACAACGACAATTTACTCATCTTTCGGCCCGTTCCCAGGGACCCGCAAAGTTCAAGGGTGGGTCGTCTACAAACGAGGATTTCGTCGGGGAATACCAGTCATTGCTTGATCAGGAGTTCTTCGACTTTGTTCTGTACGAGATTCCGTGGGTTGTGAGCTGAATGTGGCCCTCTACGTCTACCGGCCATTTTCTTATTGTAAAACTTTTCGAATGACTAGCGCAGTGTAGCAGTAGTAATGAGATAAAGATATGACCAGCCTACGGGCGTAGGAACATCGAATAGGCCTAGACTATGGTACAGTAAGAGTGGTTATAGAACGAAAAGGTAAAGGTGGAGACGGGGCACTGCAAGCGATAGATAAAAAGATGAAAGCAGAGAAACAGGCACGTGCGATGGGTTGAATGGACTCGAAATATAGATGGGTGTGGAGAGCTGACTTTGACAACATGGCGCGTGGTGCAGTCCAGAGTCCTTCCTAATACAACATTGCGTTTTACAAGTCGAAAGATTTGGTGTAGATATCCAGTGCTGCCTCAGATCATAGTCCCAGGGTGGAGATTACCCGTGATACCTCGTTAACGGCATCATCGTCAAGAAGCTGGCCTCCGCGACGCATAGACTGGGGCGTTCCGGACCCGATAGGAGGTCGGCCCGATGCATATACATTCGGAAAAGATGGCGCAGTGGCGGAAGTTGGACTCGAACTGGGACCTGTGTCACCAATCGAGTTTGTGGGAGAATCAGGGCGTCGCCTCGCATACGACCCGGAATACTGCTCAGCGTTGGATCATCATTTGCGTGTGACATCGAAAGGAAGCGACCGTGGCGCCCAATAGGAGGTTGAGGAGCCCAATAATCATTGACTGGCGCAGGCGCATAGCTTGGCTGGCTGTCTAGGCTCTCCTGTGCATCTTCCAGATGGTAGATGTACGACGGAGAGTTATTGAACAGCGCTTTAACATCTGGTGATGAGTTTGCCAAACGCAGCCTCCTATCCATCATAGGTTCGGGACGCGAGAAATCAGCTGAGCCTACAGCAGGGATGACTATGAAGAAGGACAACAGAGTGCAGCGGTGCTTACCGCGAGTCCTAGGCATCGTTGATAGCACTTTGCTGTCAAAGTGAGGGAATGCATCTGCGAATGAATCGCCACGTTTGTGTGCATTTGCTGTCGGTGAAGGATATACAAGAATGTTGTGATTGATCAAATACTGCTCGAGCATCTCACGAGCAGATACGAGCAAGTCGCTATTGCTGCGTTGGCAACGAAATTTGAATGAGCACTCTGTCGGGGTGTCAGCCCCAGAGCCGCCAGCTGACGTTTTGATATTCGGAACAATTGCGATTTGAAGCTCGCGCTTAATTTGTTCCACGAATGATGCAAACTCAGGGGATGTGCATAGACGAGGTAATTCCGCTTGTGGTGGCACAGCCATATCGGCTTCGAAGGGAACATGATCCTGGGTGACGTTCGATCACGAGGAGACAATAATAGGCGTGGGACATACCAGAAGCATGGTTGCCGCGATCTGAATCTGACTTTCTGGTCCAAAGATAGTGATTACATCGGACGCGGTTTCCTTGTCAGGGAATCGAATCCGGCAATTGGTTTTGTTTTCGATATCGTGAATAAAGATACTTTTGTCCCCGAGCAGTGTACGATGATACCGGCGGGGAATAACCACAGATTCGTTCAGATAGTCCTTATCCTATGACCAGAGACGTCAGATAACATCAAGAATCACATCGGAGGGCAAACCTTTGGGTTCACAAGCTCCATTACAGATTGTTTTAAATTATCAAGATTAATGGCGTTTTTGGCGGGGGTACGTGCCACGACATTGTCATCGTTGTCGTTATAACCTCCCATGGCAGCAAATTCTTCCGCGTTGGAGAATTTGACGTACACACCGTATTTCTTCATGATACGTTGAATGCTTCTGCCACCAACACCGATAATGCGCTTATGGTAAGACTCGGGTACATGAAATGATATCTCCGCGGGTAATTCCTCTTGAAGTAATGTAAGCCCCTGAAGAATCGAGGAATCGTTGCTGGCAATGTCGATGAGGAAGTTGTAGTCATTAAACGTCTCGAACTTGATCTTAACGTTGGTCGTCTGCATAATTTTGTTGATCTTGCCATTCTTTTTGCCACTTATGAACTCGCGGTGCTCGTTGGCAAGCTCGATCTGGAAACGGATCTCGTGATGAAAGGCCTGGTAGGGTTAGGATTAAGTTCGGCATGATGCGTTGTCTGGGAGACGCAAACCTTTACGATATCCAATTCCATGATTAGAGTGACGGCATTGCGAACTTCATGTTCGAGACCATGCATCTCAAAACACATACCCTTGAATACAACCTCGGCGCCTGTCGCGTTAGAAACCTGTTTGATGATGGTGGTGACTTGAGTGGCGTTCAGGGTTGGCGGTGGGAGAAGGACGTTGAACTGTGCCGGAAGCAACCAGAAAGATGCAACGTAGAACTGACAGGCCTGAAAAAGGCATTAAAACCGGTGAGAACAGAATTGCGCATGGCAACGAACCAATTGCATAACGGAGCGAATAGTGCGCTGGATGTTAACTCGGTGGTCGCCAAATACTGTAATAAGACTAGTGGAACTACCAATAGGCGGGAATTGGATAAAAGTTGCATTATCACTCATGATGGTCTTGAGATCTTCTGCACGGTCAGTCATCATCCAGTCCAGCTTCCTTGGGAGAATTGCAGTATCTCGTGAAATGATACCCTTGCTCTGACAACAGCAATCGTGTCAGGACCGGAAATAAAATCATGACGATGACATGCCTTGTTCAGTGATAGTTGAAGCAGCATATCCCGCGCACGCTGGACCCCGAAAAATTCGCCTGAGATCCAAACGGTGCCTTTGTTCTGTCGAAGAGGGGTACTGGGCCCCATGACACCAGAAGAGGCATCTGGGCCAACGAGACCTTGCAAGGGAGAGGGGAAGTAGATGTTTGTAGCGGTCTCCTCCTGGATGGACTGCAAGACGTGGCGCTTGCGTCCCACGACGATGGCTTGTAATTTTTGGTCAATTTCGCAAACCTCGGTATGCAGACCGCTCTGCGTATTCATGTTGGGGGTCAGAGTCAAAGACGAGGGGGGGCCGAAACACACCAGTTCATCCAGCATCACCAGCAGTCGCACCCGTGCAATCTCCACAGAGTCTCCTTGACCCGTGATCACAAGTTCGCAGACGCGTTCTGTCTCCAAACCAGACCATCCAGCACTAGTGCTGATCCCATCAGGCGGGGTTCGCGTTGAAAGTGACAAAGGGCTGTTGACAACAGCGATATGGGCGAGAGTATGTGAGGCAATCTCATCCAAACGGCGGCGAACTTCTGGTTTCAAGGCGGGCTTCGACGACGGGAAATCAAGTAGCTCGGAGCGAAGCACTCTAATCGCGGCTCTGTTCTAGGAAATAGAAGCCACATGTCGGGAAATCTTGAAAAGCATTCGGACAACAGAAAAACACACCTGGATCGGACAATCCTTCAGGATCGTCCCGCGCGCAAACAACACTTGCTGGTAGGCACCAGAGAGAAGAAAGTTCCACCCTGCACCGTGGTCTGCAATCGAGAAAGAGACATGACAGCCCTGAGTAGTCATAGCAAGGACAGCAAGCTTTTGTACGGCCTCTGTGTCAGGGGCAGTAGGTGTGACGTGAGGTTCTGTGTGGCCGTTATGGTGGGGTGGCTGGAATGGGGTCTGTTGGTAAGGATCGGTTTGGGAATGGGAAGGGAAGTCAATAGGAGGGGTAGTATTGCGAGCATGACGAGGTCTGCGAGGATAGGAGAAGGCGGTCGTATAAATTTCCATAGGAGTGATTTCCATAGGAGTAGATGGGAGGTTGGTGGGGACACGGGTATGGGCTTGAGAATACAGGGTATTTGACGGATGGGCTGGTATCAGCGACTCTTGGGCTGTTCGTTTTGGAGGCGTTGACGGGTGGTGGTGAGGAGAGAAGAGGAAAGAAAGGAGGAGAAACGCGGAATCTAATTGACGAGACAGACGAGACAAGACAAGACGGTAAGCTGTTTAGTTTTATTTTATTTTATTAAAATATCCAAACACCCCTATCGACTACCATCATTTCACACCCAAACAAACCCCTCCATTGGTTCCTCCCGCCCGATTTCCGTGACGTCAAACAACTTCGAGTAGCATCCTCCGCCAGGCCGAGAAAAGTGCTCGTATGGGTTGCCCGCCTGCAGCTTCGACCCGCAACGGTAGCAAAAGTGTTGCTTGCACTTGGAGCACGCCATCTATCCACCAGTCAGCCTACGCAAGCTCAGCGATGCAGATCTTCTTACGTGATTGCATCCCATCGACTTTTCCACGTGAACATGGCAACTCGGGCACGACATCGTACTCTTTTCCAGCCATTCTCGGTTTGCTCGGTCTTCTTCGTATTTCGCCACCAGCCTTTCCAGATTCTTTTTCCCGTACCGTCGCTCCATAGTCTTTCGTAAATCAGAGTTCTTTGTCGTTTCCATGTATTCAATTACGAGCTTTTCTGCAATCTGAATAGGGCAATCAGATAACGGCCCGTGCCTGATCGCTGTTAATTCGACGGACAGCATCCAATATTCACTGCACGCTCTCACCACGTTCTCTTGCAAAATGAACAGAACGAATAGGTGCACGAGGGGCATGTTCGCAGCCTTTCCCAGCCAGTGCCGTCTTGAACATCCGCCCCAGACGGTTTCGGCACAGGTGTTTGACAGAGAACCATGGGACACAGTACAATCGAAGGATCTGCAGGCAATGAGTGTCGGGATATGTACGACCGATGGGCTTGCCTCTCTCCGTGGCCTTTTTCTCCCTCAGCCACTTCCATCGACGGACCTCCTCCTCTCCCACCACTCTCCTCACTTCATCCTCGGTAGCTTCTTGCCCGTCTTTGACACATTGGGGATCAAGGCACCCTACACGTGTTACATCGCCTTCCGTGACATACAGGCTCCAGCCATCTTTGAGACAAGCTCGGCAAAAGATGTGACCGCAATTTAACTGTAGACATCGTGTCCCCTTCACCGTTTCGAAGCACACATTACAGGGATGTGATGCTAGATTGAATTTCGATGACTGGGACTGGCTCTCGTATGCAGTCAAGAAAGGGAGTAACAGTTGCGGTGTGGCGTGTGGAATTCTGGTAACTGTCATGATCAGCAATAATGACCTGCATCTTGTCTCATGACGCACCTCAGCGCACCATCCCGTATTATGCCCATCGAATCCAGGAATTCGGCACACTGTATCCCCTCAACCCAGGTATATAGGATGACCTCACCTGGCTGCCACATTCCCAAGAGTTTCTCCAAAAGGCGCCCACTTCTTGGAATCCAAGAACCCGACACATGGAAAGAAACAATTTCGGGGGCTGCATGCAGAGGATATGCAGGCGGGAGGACAACCTCTAAGAGAACCGGAGGAAACGATGACAGGGACAGGTGGTACTCTTGGGATTCGGCATCTCCGGTTCCTGTGACGAGTACGTCCGCTGGGTAAGCGAGCTCGATAGGAATCTCAAACTTCAAGATACCGCTTGATACGTCTCTAGAGACATAGTCAGGGTAGATAGACTACAAAGGTTGTAAGTAACAGTAAGTAACAGTTCTGATTGAACATATGGAACAGACCTCACCCCAAGAACCTCCCACTCCTCGCTCCGCTGCTCAGCACAGATACCCAATTCCCGCTGGTCAATAGTAGACATAGAAGAAAGAATGGTACACAAGCATCCCAGTGCTCCCTGACCTTTTAACAACAGTCGGCTGTACTATCACCGATGGTTGTTCTGTTCAAAGATTCCGGGTTGTGTCGAGTGGGGCTTTCGGCCCGCAGCGCGGCCGTGGGAATCGTGCCGTTAGGATTTCAATTCACTCCTTCATACCTGCCATTGGGCCTTGCAGAGTGAACGTGTGCTCAGATGGCTTATCAGGAATCGGTTCAAAATTTTGTCCGTGCTCTCAGGGCACCAACAGACCCTCCGAAGCAAGGTGGCCCCTCAAAAATTGACATAGCGAGTGCAGCCTGGCATGAAACATCTTTCCATGTCCCGAGAAAAGCAGAAACCATCCTTGAGTGGTGCTTGACGCGTCTTTTGAAGGATGGAATGCGCCCCCCGTGAGTGCCTCCCTTTTCCTTTGCTGCATGTCCTTATTCATAACCTCAGGGCGTCGAACCCGGTCTTAGATCTGCGGTTTTGGACGCTTATGCAAAGCATACTTTCATCTTTGAGCTCCAAAAGTTCAAAGACAGGGTTTACTCGCAATGCCTGGTTAATACCCCTCCTGAACCGCGTGCCGCTTCTACCTATTGTTTCCTCCTTGCTATCTAACTCCCTGAATCTGCCCGCGGAAAAGCGAGACGAGATTTATCTCCAGTCTTCGAGGTCTCTTGCGCTTGTTTGGCCTCACGCCGCTCCAAAGTTCTCGCTCGATAACTTGCTTGAATGTTTTGGGTCTACATTGCGAGTTTTACACGAGGTGACGACTGAGTCCGGCGAGAACCCACTGGCAGGCCTAATCGCGATCTGCAAGTTGGTGACCTCCTCCCTGCATACTGCTTTTTCTCATTCATCGAACAAAAAGAAGGTTTGTCGTCCATCGAGTAGATTTTGACCATAGCCCTCACGGATGTCGTTCACAGTTTAGTCAAGCCTTTATGACAAGCCACATCGATGGATGGCTGAACTTCATTTCAAGTGAAGCGGCTGTTTGTTCGCATAAATGCACGGAAATACGTGACCTGGGAGTCGAGTTACTCTTTAATGCTGACAGTCTCAAGCAAATAGCCGAAGGGCCCCGTACCAGTCCCCTCGTCAACACTCTACGAACATATTCAACATCTCAACCTCATTTACTCTCCACGCTCCCATTTCTCATGGCTGCTTTTATCGATGCTGTAAAGAAACGCCGCTCAGTTCTCTCTTCAGTTTTCACCACGGACTCCCACTCGTTGGCGATGCTGTTCTTTTCTTCTTGTGAAGAAATACTACATGGCATTGGTGACTTGAAAGAGAATCGGGTATGGCACTCGAGACTGGGCTTGTTGAGGGTAGTGGAGGACGAGTTGCTGTTCAACCCGCGGGACGAAAATGAGGTGGTACTCCTGAAGGAAGAAGTTGGTACCTGTATAGAATGTTTGGCCTCAGTAGAAAGTAAGTTTCTCTGGCGATACTTGCATGCTCGAACTTAACCTAGTCATTAGATGAGAACGTGAGGATAGCAATACAATGTCTCTGCGTGCTCTCCCGCATAGATCACGATCTTGTAGAGACCTTTACGGGCCCCATTCTCACAAAATTTCTTACTGTCCTTCAGTCATCACACGGGGAATCCCTTGCAACCCCCGCTCGCGAATTCCTTTCTCTCGCCCTTTCCTTTCATATGAAGACACGTACCCTACCTGCTCATATATCTCGCTTGATAAACTCATCCACACCCCCTCCGCAACACTCTTCCCCCTCGGTACGATCGTTTTACGATGGACTTGTGGCATCTCCGGCTCTTTCCCTGGATCATCTAAACAAGCTATCTATGGCTGTGCGAACCTTTATCACACCTGGGCAAACCCTCGCCACAACGAGACAAGTTCTTGATATGCTACAAGAAATCTGGAAACGCTTCCGTGAAGGAGAAAAGGCAGCAGTAGCAGAATTTGGACAGAGGCCGCGCAAGAAAAGGCGAATGTCTCAAAGTTTTGGAAACGCGGGAAAAGAAGATGCGGACACTAACGCGGTAACCTTCACGCTCGCGGCACGAATCGTCGGAACAGTGTTAACTTCGCTACCTCTACACACCATTACCGAGGCGGAACAAGCAAGGGTGAAATCCACGGTAGTGGAGTCGCTGGCCAGCTTCATTCGAGAGGCCGTACTCGCCGGCACCGATGCAATGACCTCTGGAAGTAGTAACAGAGAGGGCGATATCTGGGCGATACAGGTCGTGGCTGCAGCAGCTCTACGGCTGCGGTATATGCTGCGATCGTCTGGACATGCTTTCGATGGTCTTGATGACCAGGACGACTTGAATAAATTGGTTGCTGCAGTCCTCCAAGTTGATGATTGCCTGCCAGAGTATAGCATCGAGATCGTGAGTTTGACGCACTGGGATCATACTCCGCGTACTCATGGAATGAAAGTTTCGTTATTTGTTGCACCACGGATTTCATCGTAATGCCCAGCAACAACAAGTCATACTTGATGCTGCCTTAAGTTTCTTGGAAGTTTATCTCCCGGCGCATAGACCTGAACCTAAAACATGGTCAGGACGGTCCTCTCAGCTCTCATTTGATAAGGATGGCTCTGCGCTTGCTGCTGTAGCCCTTTTGCGGCTCCTACTAGACAGAAACGTAGAGGTTATCAAGTGAGTTATTCCCTGAGGATCTGGTGCGAGATGATCAATGTTTTTTTAGTGCATATGCCTCCTCGGCGCAACAAGAACGCCTCATAAATCTTTTGCACCTCGCTGATCTCGAACTCGGGGATGAAAATGCGGAGCGAGACTTGTCATTGGTGACAATTGTCCGCGAATGTCTCCATTCTGCAAACTTCTGGGAGCAAGAAAATATCCGATGTAAGATGACATTCCCCGGCGGTTTCTTCAGAGATGGCTGACATTGGCAGCATCATTCTTTGCTGTGCAACATGCCAGAACCGCTTTCATGGACACAATCGATGTCGCAAAATTACGGAAGAACAAGAAGAAGCGTGCATCTAGCCACTGCTCGGAGGGTCAGATGCGGGAAGCCGTTGAAACGTATACATTTCTCCTCTATTCGTCGGTCGAGTGTATTCCGAAGACCTCTCGGAATGTTTTTCTCAAGAGAGCTGTGGTCCTCGACTTTCTCCTTGGCTCAGCTCCCGATTTCTCGACACATCGAGCCTTCAAAATCGTCAGGACATTCCTTGCTAGAACATTTAGCTTCCTCGGCTCATGGGAACATGAAACGAGTAGACAGTACCTTCGTTATCTGATGACGTCGCCAGTTACTATATCCCTAGAACAAGTCACTACAGACCTAGTCCAAGGTCATCTCCGGTGAGCAAGTAGTCTCATTCGGTTCCGATGAAACTAATCAATACGGTAGTTCTGCATTCCGAATAGCTGTACAAAGCAGCACAGACGTAGTATTCGACGCGATTCAAACTTGCAAAACACAGCCACTTGGGGATTGGCTCTTGTCCCAGGACTCCAGCGTCCCACTCCGGGGTTCTGCTCAGCTACTGATGGACACTGCCATGACTGATTTCTCATTGTCATCGTAACGGTCTCTACCCTGACCACATAGACTTGGCATGTTGACCGGTGTTAGGTTTTCGCCGGATGTCGCGGACCACCTGTCATCGCTATTTGAACATGTTCTTGGCCAGTTACATCCTATTATCTCTCGCTTGGCGTCACGTGATGTAACCGAGCGAGATGAGCTATTGAACTATTCGAACATCTGGCTCCTTTGGAGTCGGGCTATCGCCTTTGGGAGATATCTGGATCATCCCAGTATGTCTTATCTCTGATGTTAATTAATTTTGTCTGACAGCCGTTCGCGTGCCCAGAAAATCCACCACCGGGCCTTGGCGCACAGATCATGCAGGCCATCAGTCCATCCCTCCTCCCCTGGAGTTCGAATGATCCAAACATCCTGAAACTTGGCAGTGCCATGCATGCAGTTTTGGTAGCAGAGCTCCACCTGATTGACAAGGAAGAAAGCGAAGACCGAGAGTCTCATCTACAACGCATCGTTACGACATACATTGTATTTGCCCATTTGTCCACGTCCGGGGGTGCGTCTATCGAGATTGTTGGTTTGTTACCCTGCTTGAAATTAACATTTCGCACAGAGAAATGTAGCCTTGACGAGAATATGGCGGAATTGTTCCGGACACTGTCCCCGTCTGAGTTTTCCTTGTGTTTGCAATTCATGCTCGAAGCTTTGTCCTCGAACGGGATTGCGTCAGATGGTGTCGCCCATCTTATTCGTCTCATCTCGCTTGCCATGCATAATGCTCCAGAAAGTCAGTTCTGCTTCCGATCACGACTCATAAAGGGACAGCTCACGAGTGAAACACAGATACGCTGAGGATCGTTCAGGCGAATGTAAAGGAATGCTTGGATATATTCGTGAACGATGCGAAGCTCTCTGACGCCCACATTCTTCGCTTGCCGATGTTAAGTTTCATCAATGACTTATGTTCCAAGAGAGTACGTTCCTGGTTTTGTCAGCCAAAAAAAGTCCTTCATTAAATCCTTTACAGCCAGCTTCAATTCGACCGCAGAATGCGATGTCCATCTGGGTTTATCTTTCAAGGCTCCTTGCCTCTTCGAAGACGCACAATTCTGAAACAAATACTGACGTGTTCCACGAAACTGTCAGCACCCTCAGTTCCCTTGTTCGGCTACGGAGAGATCTCGTCGTCACCACACTTCCACATCTAAGCAACATCATTCGTCGCTTGCTATTCGTTATGCGTAGCCCGCGCCCTCTCCTTGGTGCAAAGCAGTATACTATCGTCGCGGACTCCTTCCCCGTCTGGGTAAACCCCTCTCACCCACTTGGTGTGGAAGAGAGCAAAGACCTCTCTCGCCTTCTTACCTTGCTCTCGACCAAAACCTTGGTGCGTGTGCACGGTCCCTCCACGGAGCTGCGGAAACCCGAATCCTTAGCGCGGCCGCTATCCAAACACGTTGCGTGCATTCTCCAGGCGTATTTTGAAGTTCTTAATGACCCACTGTGTGTTCTACCTGCGGATATTCGGAGGGAATTACAACCTGGGTTGTTTGTCCTATGTGACATGCTCAACGAGCATGCACGAGATGCGCTCATGGTTTCTGCTCTCGATGCCAGTGGGAAGGCAGTCATGAAAGGCCTGTGGAGAGAGTACGAAAAGCAGAGGTACACGGGGAAGGGTTGACATCGAGCGAGACTTGCGTGTTGTTTAATCGTATCCATCCGGTCCATGGGCTTCTCCATCGAACTACTGTATTATATTGTAATAACTCGTCGATTATAATACCAAATTTACTTCAAGTGCGCGTACATGTCCTTGTACGAGCCATTTCCAGCTTTTTCCGCAGATCTCACAAAGCCAGCTAACTTTTTCTCCTCGGAGAGGCTACGGATTACTTCTAGCAAATCGTCAATAGCCTGCTCTGACGTTTGTATGTGTACGACTAAGCGCGAGCCTGCAACAGACAAAGGATTGGACAGCCTCTTGGCACGCTTGGCGACCTCGGCATAAGTAGCGCCAATAGGAGAAGGATCATAAAAGACCTTGTTTCGCGCGGTAAAACACGTTACTACCCCAACTGGTCACTGGGAGAACCAAACCTACCATGCATGTTTCCGCACGCCCGGTGATCCCTACACCAAGTTCCAAAAGTCCACTTTGGAGCTTCCGAGCAAGGTCGTGGACAGAGGCAAGTTTTGGGAAATTATGAGTGAGAGCAAAGACAGCGGATGCGGCAAGGAAGCCCGTTTGCCGCATCCCTCCACCAAAAGCCTTCCTAAACTTGCGGGCGCGATCAATGAAGTCATTGCACCCAATCAAACAAGAACCAATGGGAGCACCTGGAAGCAGGGATTCGAGCGAAGCAGGGATTCGAGCTCAGCACGTCTCATACACGTTCGGACATAAACGATCGAACTGACCCAGTCCCTTACTAAAGCAGGCACTGATGGAGTCAAAAGGCTCAGAGAGCGCGTCGAGGGGTATACCAGTCTCTATAGCAACATGCCAGATGCGGGCACCATCGAGGTGCATTTTGATACCGTGTTGGCGCGCGTATTCAGAAATACGAATTATTTCGTTCTGTGGAAATATCGATCCATTAAGTGTATTCTCTAATTCTATCACCTCAGTAGGACAACTGCAATGGGGTCAGTGGTAAGTAAGAAGGATATAAAGAGGCAGCGTACAAATGAATGTCCTCATCTAAGACGATGAAGTTTTGAATATCTTCTAGGGTTAAGTGGCGCCCTTTGCATCATGGCTAGTTAGGGTTAGAGCAGATGGCAAAGAAGCGGTCGCTTACCATTGGACGGGATAATCGGGATGGTCTGAGCACCGGTGTGTAAAGCAAGTCCACCTGCCTCACATACGTAGATATGGGCACGATGATCACAGACGATGGAATACGGCGGCTGCTTGAGATGTGAACGTATGGCCAGCTGATTGGACATTGTACCAGAGGCAACAAATAAGGCGGCTTCCTTCCCAAACAATCGTGCCATGTGAGCCTCAAGGGCAGCAGTATTCGGCTCATGATAGACATCATCTCCAAGCGAGGCCTGAATAGCGTACTCGTACATCTCCTTAGAGGGAACTGAGTGAGAGTCGTATCACCGATCAGATCTACTTAGCGTGGTTGAGAGGCAGCGTACCTGTCACCGTGTCCGCTATTTTCGAGCTTAAGCATGCCGCGGTTCAAACGAATCAGCAGACTTACAGACGAAAGATCTGGATACCTCCACCCGGTGCGATTCATTATCCTCAGCTTGGGTAGCCGCAATAATGTCAAGTCTGGCGGGGCCGGTGACATGATATGTCGTGCTCATGATGACTCCCTATGAATCATGACAGTGGTTGCCTCGGCTCCTCAGTTTGCCCCGATTTAAGTTGCCGAATCCCCGTTCCCCGGACCGGTGCATCCGGGTGCGTACATTACGCCGTGTGTTGCGTTAAATTGGGCTTTTTGTCACTTTTTTCACCTCTTTGGTCTGTATACTATCGTGGAAATGGGAAACGTACGACGTCACTTACCAGCCTTCTACGCGTTTCCCGGTGCTGATTCCATACAGGGCGCTAAGGCCCAGCAAAAACGTGAACGCAAGGGTGAGAACGCGAAGGCAGCCAAGAGCCAGTCCAAGTCGAACGAAAAGGCAATGAGCGTCATCTGCTTAATCTGTAGGCAGCCATTTGTGAGCTTCCTTTCATATTTCCTCCCCCGGTAGCAATTCTGAGTAAATTTGTCGCAGTCTGTGACTACCAGGGCACCAGCGTGCGTCCTTATGTTCTCGTTTGACTGGGCGTGACACGTCTAATACCTTCTCTTGTCTTCAGCCTCGAGGAGCATGCCCAAAACAGGCACCGTAAGACGATGGTAGAGTGCTTCCCGATTGTTCCGGTGTAAAAGACGATCTGCCATGGACACGGGCAGGTCGCATGAGTGGGATATTTGGGTTGTATGAATGGATCTACTGCTACATCCCAACTGTCTGGGTAGGCTTCCTAGGTGGAGGAATGAGTTTTGGCGTATCGAAGGCGCAGTGGAACATGTTCCGCGCAGCTTGTAGCACACTGTCCCTACAAACCAAATGCACCCGTAGCTCCTGCATTAGCGCCAACACTCTGTAACCGCTCCCCGACCTTCTTGTTCGCCTCAAAAAACTTGGCTACGCATCGGTCAATGCAGACGCTCTCGCCCTTGCTGAGTTCGCCTTCTGTGTATCGCGTGTTGATACATTTCGCGTGGCATGTCCTAAAATGAGGGAAGTAAGCGGGACGAAGCAGGGTCCCAGTCAAAATACTTGCGATACGAGGCGATTAAAAATATCGGTGACCATGTCCAACCTGAGTAGTCGGGTCAGAGTAGTAAAGGTTGAGAAAGGAATAAGCACGCACTCTTGTATGGCCATTTCTACTCGTTCTGAGTTGACCGCACCCGAGGGCGCACTGGAGCCTCGACCAAACATAGACATGACGGTGGTTAAACGGAGTGCGGAAGCCGAGTGACCGCCACGTGCGGCGCATGAGCGCGTGAACCCGAAAGTGACCGCCAAACAC
>WNFO01009962.1_pt1 | contig 15285 bp, 15 predicted proteins | sample 5400251 | NCBI WGS metagenome assembly WNFO01 (sample SAMN13153354, study PRJNA577476) | soil metagenome | isolation source: 100 cm saprolite under Madrone tree | place: USA:California | collected 2016-06-14 | reverse complement strand
TGACCGACACTGCCGAAGTCAAAACCAGCAACATGCAGACCAATTCGGCGTTGCCGCCGGAGGAGACCGAGCGGCTCGGCGGCGAAATCGTGGCCGCGCTGAAGACCGTGTTCGATCCGGAAATTCCGGCCGATATCTATGAGCTTGGCCTGATCTACAAGGTCGACATCAAGGACGACCGCACCGTGGACGTCGAGATGACGCTGACGACGCCGAACTGCCCGGCCGCCGGAGAGTTGCCGCAGATGGTCGAGAACGCGGTCGCCAGCGTCCCCGGCGTCGGCGTGGTCAATGTCAATCTGGTCTGGGATCCGGCCTGGACGCCGGACCGGATGACCGACGAGGCACGCCTCGTCCTCAATATGTGGTGACGCGTGAGTTTTCAGGAAAATGACCGGCATTGATTTGCCCTTTGGATTGACCACATGACTGACATGACACCCGCCTCCACAACACCTGCATCCAAGCCGAAGCCGCGGCCCCGCCCGCAGGTGATGAAGCTGACCGAAGCCGCCGCGCATCGGATTACCGAGCTGACGCGCCGCGCCGATTCCGAGATCGTGGGCTTGCGGGTCGGGATCAAGAACGGCGGCTGCGCCGGGCAATCCTATACGGTCGAATATGCCCATGAGGTCCGCCCAACCGACGAGGTGGTCGAGGACAAGGGCGTGAAGATCCTGGTTGATCCCAAGGCCGTATTGTTTCTGCTGGGCACCGAGATGGACTACAAGGCCGACAAGATGTCGGCGCAGTTCATCTTCAACAATCCGAACCAGACCGGCGCCTGCGGCTGCGGCGAGTCGGTGCAGCTCACGGCCGCGAAGGTTGATGGCTGAAGCGCAGGTCGTCCCGGCGAACGCCGGGACCCATAACCCCTGGCATCGCTGCTTGGAGAAGGCCTCCGCCACACTGCGAAAACGAGACGACGCGGCATATGGGTCCCGGCGTTCGCCGGGACGACTCTTAAGAGACGTGAGCGGATTCCCATGGACCGCGATTTCCTGATCGACTTGTTTGCCGACTTCGGCCCCGTGACGATCCGCCGGATGTTTTCAGGTTTCGGCATTTCCGCAGACGGCACCAACTTCGCGCTTGCGCTGCGCGGCGGGCTTTACCTGCGCGCCGACGACCAGACCATTCCGCGGTTCGAGGCCGAGGGATCAAAGCCGTTTCAGTATCAAACCAGGGCCAAGACCGTCACGGTGGGTTCGTACTGGCAACTGCCGGAGCGGCTGTATGACGATCCGGAAGAGCTGACGGGTTGGGCGAGGGCGGCCTTGGCGGCGGCGCAGCGCGCAGCGTTGGGCAAGCGTCCGAAGGCACGCAAGGCGGCCAAGGCTGCGAAGGCTGCAACCAGGAAGAAGCCTGCCGCCGCCAAGAAAAAGACGCCAAAGAAGACGTCAAAGAAAAAGAAAACCTCATCCTGAGGAGCGCGCATTTGCGCGCGTCTCGAAGGATGGCCGCGAGTCCCTGCGCTGCCTCCATCCTTCGAGACGCTTGCTTCGCAAGCTCCTCAGGATGAGGTCAGTATGCGCGTCTCGAAGGATGGCAACGCGCACCGCCCGCAACCGCATGGTTCGAGACGCGCAAGATGCGCTCCTCACCATGAGGCTGTGGCAGACTCAGTGCCATGTGACGTCAGGCGACTGACGTCAGGCGACCTGGCTTTGGGTCTCGGCGGCGTATTCCGGATCGGCCTCGCAGATGACGCGATTGCGGCCGTTGCGCTTGGCGGCGTAGAGGCAGGCATCGGCGCGCTCGATCAGCGAATCGGTGTCGTCGCCCGGCTTCAGCATGGAAACGCCGACCGAGATGGTAACGCGCCCGAGAATTTCGCCGGTGGATTTCTTCTTCAATTCCTTCGCCATCACAGCGCGCCGGATGTGATCGGCGACCGTCAGCGCCTGGCGGAGCGCGGTGTTGGGCAGCACAACCGCGAATTCCTCGCCGCCGTAGCGGGCGGTGATGTCTTGGCCCTTGATGGTCTGTTTCAGCGACATGCCGACCAGCCGCAGCACCTGATCGCCGGTGAGATGGCCATAGGAGTCGTTGAACGATTTGAAGTGGTCGATGTCGAACATCAGCAGGGAAAGCGGTTCGCCGTTCGCGAGCGCGTTCTCGACGGCCACATCGATCGAGCGGTCGAAATATTTGCGGTTGCCAAGACCGGTGAGCGGATCGGTCAGGCTTTCGGCCCTGATGGCCTCGAGACTCTGCTGGAGATCGCTGATCTCCGACTTTGACAGCCTCAACCGGTCCCGGAGCGCTCTGTTGGTCTCGCGCATTTCGCGGGTGGACTTCGTCAGCGATTGAACGATCGCTTTGACGTGGTCGGGATTCTTGGCGACCGAAAGCTCTTTGGTGGCGCCGGAAAGGGTGTCGTCATAGCTGGCCGACATCCCGAGCGCATCGTCGATGAGGGTCATCACGTCGTCGATTTCGCCGATCACGCGCGCCCCGACCTTGTCGATACGGTCGGTGGTCTTGATCTGCGAAAGATAGGTCTCGTAGATCTGCTCGAGGTCGGCTTCGGTCAGTTTGCCGTTGCGCGCCAGGGTCTCATTGATGATCTTGTTGAGGGCTGAATTATATCCGGTCGCGTAGACGTACCAGATTTCATAATTGCGCGGGACCGCGGTCTGACGGAGCGATTTGATCTGGCCGAGCGCCACTTCCGCGAAGGCCAACGTGCGTTCGTGTTCGTCCAGCACCTTGGTCACTGATCCCGTCCCCAAAATAACGGGCGGCGCCGCCCGCTTTTTCCGCAGCAATAATTAAGATTATGGCCAGCAGGTTAAATCAGGAGGATCATCCTTCGAGACGGCCACTTCGTGACCTCCTCAGGATGAGGTCTAACTCGTTGAAACACAACAACCTCATGCTGAGGAGCGAGCGACGCGAGCGTCTCGAAGCATGGGCAGCAAGCGACTCACAGATCTAACATAGTCGGTGCTAGATGCGGGCCCGAACTGGGCGCAACAGGAACGCCGGGAGATGCGAGTGATCGGCAGGCTCCGATGCCGAATCGCGCGGAGCCTGCGGCGTCTCGGCGCGGCCGATCGAAGGCGTGCGCGAGGCCGGAGGCGCGACCGGCGGCGTGAACGCGGCGACGGGTGCCTGCGGTTGCGGGCTGGAATTGCGACCGCCACCGTTGCCACCCGAACGTCGTGGTTCGCGCTCCCGGCGCGGCTTGCGGCCTCCGCGCGAGCCGTCGCGTGAACCTTCTGTTGCGCGTTCGCGCGGCCGTTCGGTTTCGCTGAAGGCTGCCGGGCCGTCAACCGGCTGGACCTCGACGCTGCCTTCGAAGCGGGGAATGGTTTGCCCGATCAGTTTTTCGATCGCGACCATGGATTTTTGATCGAGCGGCGTGACGATGGAGATCGCGGTGCCGGCGCGCCCCGCACGCCCGGTGCGGCCGATGCGATGGACGTAGTCGTCGGCATGATGCGGAACGTCGAAATTGAAGACGTGGCTGGTCGTGGGAATATCAAGGCCGCGGGCCGCGACGTCCGATGCCACCAGCAGCGGAATTTCGCCCTTGCGGAATTGATCGAGCGCCGCGGTGCGGGCCGACTGATCCATGTCGCCGTGCAGGGCACCGACGCTGAAGCCGTGCTTCTGCAGCGATTTGTACAGCAGCGCGACTTCGCGCTTGCGGTTGCAGAAGATGATCGCGTTCTGGAGGTCCTTGGCGTCGCGCAGCAGGCGGCGCAGCGTGTCGCGCTTCTCATGCGGCTCGCGGCCCACGCCGACCTGGAACTGGGCCACGCCCACGGCTGTCGTCGCGGGTCTCGAAACTTCGATCTTTTCGGGGTTATGCAGGAAGGTTTCGGTGATGCGGCGGATTTCGGGGGGCATCGTCGCGGTGAAGAACAGCGTCTGCCGCGTAAACGGAATCATCTTGCAGATGCGTTCGATGTCGGGAATGAAGCCCATGTCCAGCATGCGGTCGGCTTCGTCGATGACAAGCAATTCGACGCCGGTGAGCAGCAGTCCGCCGCGCTCGGTATGGTCGAGCAGCCGGCCGGGAGTTGCGATCAGCACATCGACGCCGCGCGTCAGCTTGATGTCCTGGTCGCCGAACGAAACGCCACCGATCAGAAGCGCGACATTGAGTTTCTGCCCGGCGCCGTATTTGTCGAACTGTTCCTTGACCTGCGCGGCCAGTTCGCGGGTCGGTTCCAGAATCAGGGTGCGGGGCATTCGGGCCCGGGCGCGGCCCTTTTCCAGCATGGTGAGCATCGGAAGGACGAAGGCCGCGGTCTTGCCGGTACCGGTCTGGGCGATGCCGAGAACGTCCCGGCGGGCCAGAACATGGGGAATCGCCTGTTCCTGAATAGGGGTGGGGATGGTGTAACCGGTGGCCGCGACTGCGGCGAGCACCTTGTCGGACAAGCCGAGATGGGAAAAAGACATTGAGCCTCTGGTAGATACCGCCGCTTGGAATCCCGGAAAAAGACTGTCGCGCTCAACCCCGGAACGGCACGCAGATTTGCACGGGATTTTCGGAAACGCAGACAGGCGGCTTATTCAAGATATCGCGTTTCGATACCGGGCCGCGTCAAGGCGGAACATAGGGGCGAATTGGCCAAAGTCAATGGAGCAGGGGCCGGAAGCGCTGAAAAAGCTTAACGTTTTTGCAAACTTCAGGCTCCGAATCACCTCTGATAGCGCCCGGCGCCCTTGCCGGCGCAGCTGCGTGACGTCAGAGAATTCGCCTTCGAAGGCGTCGGCCCCGCGAGAAGCCGTTACGCCACTTCAGTTCGGTGGACGCGATCCTGCGTACCGATTCGCTCGCTCGCGCCGCGCGTTGCGGCCTCTATCTCCAGCAGCATTGCCAAGGGGGCACAATCGGCGGTCCGCATCGAAAGCCGATTCGGTGACGATCCCTCGAGACTGTACCTATCGGGTGACAGCGTGAACGCGATAATTCCGCCAACGTCAGTGTTCAGGATCGGCCGTGGCTTGTATGCCCGCGCGGTTGGTGGACGACCACGGCTTGGCGTGATTGAACTGCCCGGACAGGTTTGCCGACTACGGAATAAAGCGGCGTTCGCACCAGCCGCCGATCAATCGTGCATGGCGGGGAATTCAATGACGAGACGGCTTTCCAGACTGGCAGCGCTGCTGGGCATCGCCGCCGCGCTTGCGGCGTTCACGGCCCCCGCGCATGCCGAAAAGCGCGTCGCGCTTGTCGTCGGCAACAACGACTACAAGAACGTGCCCAAGCTGCAAAAGGCGGTCAACGACGCCCGCACCATGGGCGATACGCTCAAGCGGCTGGGCTTTTCCGTGATGGTCGCGGAGAACCAGACCCGGCAGGCGTTCAGCCAGACCCTGCTGGCGTTCGACAATGCGGTTCAGCCCGGAGACACCGCGTTCTTCTTCTATGCCGGCCACGGCTTTGAGATCGCGGGTCAGAATTTCCTGCTGCCGACCGACGTGCCCGCCGCGAGCGAAGGCCAGGAGGAACTGGTCCGCGACGCCTCCGTCCTCGCCGACCGCATCATCGAGCGCCTGCAAAACAAGAAAGTGCGCACCTCCATCCTCGTGTTCGATGCCTGTCGCAATAATCCGTTTGAGCGAAGCGGCACCCGCGCCGTCGCCGGCAGCGGCGGTCTGGCGCCGATGACGCAATTGCCGGAGGGCGTGTTCTCGGTGTTTTCGGCCGGTCCCCGGCAGACCGCGCTCGATCGCCTCTCCAACAACGACGTCAATCCCAATTCGGTGTTCACGCGAACGTTCGCCAAGGAATTGACGGAGCCCGGCGTGAATCTGGTGCAGGTCGCGCAACGCACGCGCCGCCTTGTCAGCGAGATGGCGGAGACTGTGAACCACAAGCAGATCCCGGTCTATTTCGACCAGATGGTGGACGATGTTTTCTTGAACGGCGTCACCAAGGGACCGCCCGAGGCTGCCAAGACAGCCGAGCCGGCGCAGAAGGTCGCAGCGCTGCCGCCGGTGTCGGTGCCGCGCGTGCCGCAGAACGATTCCGTCAACGCGCCGATCGCGATGTTCTCCCGCCACAATGGCGGCTGGACCGTGGTGTTCTCGATCGCCGATCCGACCTTGGGGATTTCCTGGCGGATGGGCGATGCCGGCGAGTTCCGCGAGACCGGCTTTATCGACACGCTGGATCCACGAACACGCAAGCGGATGCCGAATCCATCGATCGAGCTTTCCGCCGATGCACCGGCGGCCACCATTCAGGTTCGCTATGTCGATATGTCAGGTGAAATGCAGGGACCGTTTCCGATCAAATTCGATCCGGAGGCGGCGCTGGTCCGCGATCAGCGAAAAATCCTCGACATGACCGCGACAAGCTGGCTGTCGTTTCGCGAGTTCAACGGCCTGCTGGTCTATTACACCCACCTGATGTCGTATCGCTGCGCGATCCGCGAAGTACGCGTCGGCATCGATTCGGCAGTGCCGGACAGGGTGCTGAAAATGCCGCCCTGCGATCCCAGGGATCCCAGCGCCATCCCCCACGACTCGCAGCCTTATCTCAAATTGGCGCCTTCGACCCAAACGGTCTCGGTGGAATTGACCTACCGCGACGGCAGCGTTTCGGAGATCAAGAGTTTCCGGCGCTGAGAGCCCAGATCACGAGAGCCAGATCATGGACGCGGGCACTTCTCCAGAGCGACCGTTCCGGCGCACGATAAACACCCGGTGCTGCATCGTCGGCGGCGGCCCCGCCGGCATGATGCTGGGATATCTGCTGGGGCGCGCCGGTGTCGAAACGCTGGTGCTGGAGAAGCATGCCGACTTCTTCCGGGATTTTCGTGGCGACACGGTGCATCCCTCCACGCTTCAGGTGATGGACGAACTCGGCCTGATCGACGGGTTCCTGAAACTTCCGCACCAGCGACTGCAAAAGATGGACGGGAAATTCGGCGAAGCTTCGATTCGAATCGCGGATCTCAGCCGTCTCAAGGTCAATTACCCCTTCATTGCCTTCATGCCGCAATGGGACTTTCTCAATTTCCTGCGCGAGAGCGGCAAGCGGTTTTCCTCGCTCAAGGTCTTGATGAATGCCGAAGCGACCGACCTGATCTGGTCGGACGGTGCGGTGGTCGGCGTGCAGGCCATGACGCCGGATGGACCGGTCGAGATCCGCGCGGATCTGACGATCGGATGCGACGGCCGGCATTCGATGGTGCGCGAGCGAGCCGGACTTGAAGTCGAGGAAATCGGCGCACCGATGGATGTGCTCTGGTTTCGGGTCAGCAAAGGTGAGGAAAGCGAAAGCGTGTTTGCGCGTGTCGAGGTCGGCAAGATGATGGTGACGTTCGACCGCGGCGATTACTGGCAATGCGCCTATATGATTGCCAAGGGACAATACGACGCGGTGAAAGCGCGCGGCCTCGACGCATTTCGCGACGACGTCGTCAGCATGGCACCGATCCTCAAATCCGGGATCTCGGATGTAAAGACGTGGGACGACGTGAAACTGCTGACGGTCGCGATCAATCGGCTGAAGCGCTGGACCCGCGCGGGCCTGCTTTGCATCGGAGATTCCGCGCACGCGATGTCGCCGGTCGGCGGTGTCGGCGTCAATCTCGCGGTTCAGGATGCGGTTGCGACCGCGAACCTGCTGGCCGCCAAGTTGGCCATCGGCTGTCCCGACGAAAACGAGCTGGATGCCGTGCGCCGGCGGCGGGAGTTTCCGACCCGGATGACGCAAGCCATGCAGGTCGTTGCTCAGAACAAAATCATCAGCGTCGCGCTCGATTCAGCTAATCGAGACCTCAGGGTTCCTCTCGCGATACAATTGATCAATGCGCTGCCGTGGCTGCAGGGCGTCACGGCGCGCTTCGTCGCTCTGGGCGTGCGCCCCGAGCATGTGCACTCACCGGCCTCTCCGGGCTGACGCCAGGGCTTCGCCAGCGGCAGGATGCGAAGACAGCGTGCTTGGCAGCGAACGCGCAAGCAATTCGCTTTGGCAAGCGTCGGTATCGACACGGAGTGCCAGGCTCGCAAGCCTCATCTCAAGCCAGGATGCTTTCCGCGCGAGCCTCGATGTTAACTATACCAATTAGTTGCGGGTGAGATGTACCAGCAATTCTGCGCCGCTCAAGATCCCCTAATGGATTGGCAAGGAAAGTGAGACAGCATTCCTTCGCAACAAACATCGTTGGGAAAGACTTGGGGGACTAACTAAAATGACGAGCTCGAAATCGGCTGCCGCATTGGCATTCGCCACCGCTCTTGGAGTTGGCGCTGCTTCTGCCGCGGATCTGGGGGCACGGCCCTACACCAAGGCGCCAGCCTACGCTGATGCGCTTTACAACTGGTCGGGCTTCTATGTGGGCGGTCATGTCGGCGGGTCCTCGACCAACCAGAGTTGGACGAACACGGCGCGTACGGCTCTGTTTGGCGATCTTGATCCGGGCCAAGGTTTCCGCCAGCGGGGAACGGGCGTATTTGGCGGTGGTCAGATGGGCTACAACTGGCAGGCGGGCCCCTACCTGTTCGGTCTCGAGGGCACGGCTTCCGCGATGGACAACCGCGGCAGCGTGCTCAACCGAACCTTCGGCATTGCATTGGATGATCAGTTCAGTTGGCGCAGCAATTGGATGGCGACCGTCACGGGTCGGATCGGCTACGCGGTGACGAACAATCTGTTCTATGCCAAGGGCGGATACGCCGGCGTCAACAATCATTTGTCGGTTGTGGATGTGGTTCCGCCGTTCGTCGGCTCGGGCTCGGCCACCCAGTGGCACAACGGCTGGACAGTCGGCGCGGGCTGGGAATACGCACTTACCCAGAATTGGATTGTCGGTCTCGAATATGACTATTCGGCCTTCGAAGCCAAGAGCTATCAGCTCGCTGGCGCCGGTCCCGGAGTCTACACATTTGATGCGAAGCCACGCGATATTCAGTCGGCCGTTGTCCGGTTCAACTACAAGCTCGGTGGCCCGGGGTACGCAGCGTATTGATGGGGACAAAAGCCTCAAGATAAAAGCCCCAGCCGCGGCCGGGGCTTTTCTCCTGGGGTCCGCAATCGGCGCTTGGCTTAGCCCATCACCGAAAATCCGCCGTCGACGGGAATCGCGGTGCCCGTGACAAAGTCCGACGCTGCTGAGCTCAAAAACACCGCGATGCCCGCGAAGTCGGCGATCGTGCCCCATCGTGCCGCCGGCGTGCGCCCCAGAACCTTGTCGTGCAGGCCGTCGATCTCCTGGCGCGCGCGCTTGGTCAGATCGGTATCGATCCAGCCCGGCAGCACCGCATTGGCCTGGATGTTGTCGGCGGCCCAGGCGACCGCGCAGGAACGCGTGAACTGCACGATGCCGCCCTTGCTCGCGGCGTAAGCCGGCGCGAAGCTGGCGCCGAAGATCGACATCATCGAGCCGATGTTGATGATCTTGCCGCCGCCCGCGGCCTTCATGGCCGGGTAGACCGCCTGCGAGCACAGGAACGCGCTGGTGAGGTTGGTCTTGATGACGCTGTCCCATTCCTCGAGTGAGAGTGCGTGCGGAGCCTTGCGAATATTGATGCCGGCGTTGTTGACGAGAATGTCGATCCGGCCGAGTTCGCGCACCGTCCGCTCGACCATGGTTGCGACCGCTGATTTGTCGGTGACATCGGCGGTGACGGATATGGCCTTGACACCGTGCTGTTTGAGATCGGCCACGGCGGCATTCGACTTCGCCTCATTGCGCCCGACGATCGCGACAGCGGCACCGGCCTCCGCCAGTCCGCGCGCCATCCCAAGGCCAATACCGCCATTGCCGCCGGTGACGATCGCCACCTTGCCGCTGAGATCGAAGAGTCCCGTTTTCATGATTGTCATCCAGATGGTGTTTGCAGATGGTGTTTGGCCGCGACGAGAGCGTGCCTGATTAGCGCTTGCCTTGCCAGATCAGGATCAGGCCGACCGCGGCCAGCGCGGCGCCGTATCCGGCCCATTGGATCTGGCTGATCATGAAGCTCGACTCGGGCCATTTGATCACGCCGGTACCCTGGCCGATCCATAGCAGCCCGACCGCGAGCGCGATAAAGCCAACGGTCAATAGCAGTTTGCGCATTGGTTTCCCCTTCGTCCCGCTGCACTTTTGGTGCGCAGCGGCGGCGAGGGTGGCCCGCTCGTTCACCCAAGGCAAGAGCAGGGATGATGCGTCGAATCCGATCGAGGTCATCATTCGCTAACGCACAAAAAAGCCCCGGACGATGCCGGGGCTTTTGAGTAGCTGAAGATCAGCAGAGATCAGTACTTGGCGACGACCGGGCCGCCCCAGTTGAAGCGATAGACCAGCGAGGTGCTGATGGTCTGAACCAGCGGCTTATCCATGTGAATGGTGCGGCCATTGGACAGGTTGGTGCCATCGATAAGCTCGTCGATGTTCCTCGAGTCGTAGTACGCCGCCCGGTATTCGGTCTTCATGAACCAGCCGGGAGCAGCGATACCGAAGATATTCAGGGAGTTCTCGACGCCGCCGCCGACGAACCAGCCGCCGCGATCAAATCCATTGGTGTGAAGGCCCGAAGCCGCGCCGGTCGCCGTGTTGACCAAGGTGGTGCCCGACCAGTTGGATCCGGTATAACCGCCATTGACGTAGGAAAGCACGTTGGGAGCTACCAAATAGCCGATGCGTGCGCCAACCGCCCAAGTATCCCTTAGCTTCTCTTGGCCGGCGGTGAAGTTGCCTTGATCCTGGATCGTGCCCTTGAGGCTGCCGAACTGGCCGTCTGCCAAAATACCGGCGACCCATGAACCACCGAACTGCCAGTCGTAACCAGCGCCAACGGTACCAAACCAGCCGTCGCCGCCCTGCTTCTGATTGACGCCCAGGATATTGGCGCCGGTAACCGTGTCCCGGATCGTCGTGTCGGAGTCCCACAGTCCGCCGCCAATACCGCCGAAGATGTAGAAGCCGGTCCAGTTATACACCGGCGCCATCATGGGGGCCTTGGTGTAGGGACGGGCCGCGAGATCGGCCGCCGAAGCGGATCCGGCGAGTGCCGCGGTTGCCACCAGAGCAAGCACTAACTTCTTCATGTTCAATTCCTCAGCAGTTTAGCGTTCGGACCCGACCGCGTGACAGGAAGGGACCGCAAGCGCCGATTCCCCAAAACGTGTCTGAACTATAGACGCTTCTGCTTAAAATGCTTCCAGCAAGTCCTCGCTGGCGAATTCCGCCTTGTCGGAGATGAAGGCAAAGCGCGCTTCGGCCTTGGTGCCCATCAGCCGTTCGACCGAATCGGCGGTGCCCTCGCGGTCGTCGGCCAGCAGCACCACGCGCAGCATGGCGCGCTTGGCCGGGTCCATGGTGGTTTCCTTCAGCTGCGCCGCCGAGGCATCGAGTTTTTTTGGGGGGGCGGTGGCACGAGCACCAAATCGCAGGGCGAAAAGGTCAGGTTGTTTTGCACCGTTTGGCGTAGTATGATCATGCCATGATCCGGTCTTGGCGAAACGCTGCAACCCGCAAATTGTGGGAGGGTCATCCGTCAAACCAATTCCGCGGCCTCGACGTCAATGCTGCAATCGATTTGCTGTTGGCACTGAACGTCGCCAAAAATCTTCAAGACCTCAGTCCATTGCGGAGCGTTGGATTGCACAAATTGAAGGGCGCACGGAAAAAGCAATGGGCCATGACCGTCAACGACCGTTGGCGTATCTGCTTTGAATTCCGCAAAGGCGATGCTTTCGATGTCGAGATCGTCGACTATCACAAGGGGTAGGACATGGCTCCCGCAATACATCCGGGCCGGCTTCTGAAACGCGAACTCGGCTCTCGCAAGCTCAGCGCCAACCGTTTGGCGCTCGATCTCGGCGTGCCGTCAGGACGCATCACCGACATTCTCAATGGACGGCGCTCGATCACCGCCGATACGGCGGTGCGCCTTGGCCGGTATTTCGGCAATCCAGCAAGTCCTCGCTGGCGAATTCCGCCTTGTCGGAGATGAAGGCAAAGCGCGCTTCGGCCTTGGTGCCCATCAGCCGTTCGACCGAATCGGCGGTGCCCTCGCGGTCGTCGGCCAGCAGCACCACGCGCAGCATGGTGCGCTTGGCCGGGTCCATGGTGGTTTCCTTCAGCTGCGCCGGCATCATTTCGCCGAGGCCTTTGAAGCGGCCGACATCGACCTTGGCGTTGGCATTGAATTCGCTCTTCAAGAGCGCATCCTTGTGGGCGTCATCGCGGGCGTAGAAAGTCTTGCTACCATGGGTGAGGCGATAAAGCGGCGGCACCGCAAGGTAGAGGTGGCCCTCATCGATCAGCCGCGGCATCTGTCGGTAGAAGAACGTGATCAGCAGCGATGCGATATGCGCGCCGTCGACGTCGGCATCGGTCATGATGATGATGCGGGCGTAGCGCAGATCCTCCTGGCGGTAATGCGCGCCGGTGCCGCAGCCGATCGCCTGCATCAGATCGGCGAGCTGCGCATTGGCGGTGAGCTTGTCCTTGGTGGCGGAGGCGACGTTGAGGATCTTGCCGCGCAACGGCAGGATCGCCTGGGTCTTGCGGTCGCGCGCCTGCTTGGCGCTGCCGCCGGCCGAGTCGCCCTCGACGATGAACAGTTCCGAGCCTTCGGAGGCGGTATTGGTGCAGTCGGCGAGCTTGCCGGGAAGCCGCAGTTTCTTCACCGCGGTCTTGCGGGAGATTTCCTTCTCGGCGCGGCGGCGCAGTCGCTCGTCGGCGCGCTCGACCACGAATTCCAGGAGCTTGCTGGCCTGCACCGGATTGCCTGACAGCCAGTGGTCGAACGGATCCTTGATCGCCTGCTCGACAATGCGCTGGGCCTCGGCGGTGGCGAGGCGGTCCTTGGTCTGGCCCTGGAATTCCGGCTCGCGCACGAACACCGACAGCATCACGGCGGCGCCGACCATGACGTCCTCCGAGACGATGCTGGCGGCGCGCTTGCCCTGGCCGACGCGCTCGGCGTGGTCCTTGAGTCCCCGTAGCAGCGCGCTGCGCATGCCCGACTCATGGGTGCCGCCGTCCTGCGTCGGCACGGTGTTGCAATAGGAGGACATAAAACCATCGGCGTCGGCGGTCCACGCGACAGCCCATTCGCAGGCGCCGTGGGCGCCGACCCGCCCGGATTTGCCGGAGAAGATATCCGGATGCACCAGGGTGTCGGCATGAACAGCGGCGCCGAGATAATCCTTCAATCCGCCGACGAAGTGAAACGTGTCTTCGGCGGGCACATCTTCAAGGCCCTTCAGCAGGGCCGGGTCGCAACGCCAGCGGATCTCGACGCCGCCGAACAAATAGGCCTTGGAACGCGCCATCTTGAACAGGCGCTGCGGCTTGAAGGTGGCCTTGGCGCCGAAGATATCCGTATCCGGCTTGAACCTGATACGCGTGCCCCTGCGGTTGTTGATCTTGCCGAGGTCTTCCAGCTTGCCCTTGGGATGACCGCGTTCGAACGCCATGCGGTAGAGCTTTTGGCTGCGCGCGACTTCGACCTCGAGCCGGGAAGAGAGGGCGTTGACCACGGAGACGCCGACGCCGTGCAGGCCGCCAGAGGTCTCGTAGACCTTGGAGTCGAACTTGCCGCCGGAATGCAGCGTGCACATGATGACTTCGAGCGCGGATTTCTTCGGGAATTTCGGATGCGGATCGACCGGAATGCCGCGGCCATTGTCGGTGATGGTGAGAAATCCGTCGGCGCCCAATTCCACTTCGATGAAGGTGGCGTGTCCCGCCAACGCTTCGTCCATGGAATTGTCGATGACCTCCGCGAACAGGTGATGCAGCGCCTTCTCGTCGGTGCCGCCGATGTACATGCCGGGCCGCCGGCGTACCGGCTCGAGGCCTTCGAGCACCTCGATATCCCGGGCGGTATAGCCGGATTCGGCGCTGGCGGCGCGCGACGGGGCCTTGAGCGGGGCGCGGCCCTTCGGCTCGGAGGCGTCGAACAGGTCGTTTTTAGCATTGGTTTTCAATGGTTTGGGCATGGCTCTTCATGTTTTGCGCGCGCTTGGGGCGCAGCGAATCGGTCTGCCTGACTATGCCATGGATGGGCTCAAAAGGTGACGGCGGAACGGAGGCAATGGTTGCCGCGGGAAGGGGCAGGGTCAGGCCCGCGAGGTCCGGAACACGATCACAGCGAACAGCGCCATCGCCGCGACCACGATCGGCGATCCCACGATCGGGGCCGCTACGAAGGCTTCTCCCTTCAACAGCACGACGGCAACGCCGGCCGGAAGCAGGATCGCGCCGATCATATGGAGCCAGCCCTGCCCGACCAGTAAAACCACGACACTCACGCACATCATCAGCGATCCGATCATCTTTCCTCGTTTGCTTTTGTGGGTTGCAAGCCGTTCGGGAGAGCCGGAGCTCACGCCCTGTCCCCGTCTTTGTGACTTGATGTCGCCGATGGGGCTGGCTTACCTGATCTTAGGCATTGAAACCGTAGAACGGTTCAACGCCCTGCTCAGACAGGCTGATGGCCGGGGAGGCGTTCGAGAGATGGAGGATTTTGCGCGCGCCATGGCCGATTTCGTGCGCGACCACCAGGCTTGGGCCGCCCCGATCGTTCTGCTGCTGGCGTTCGGCGAATCGCTTGCTTTCATATCGCTGCTGATTCCGGCCTGGGGCGCGCTGGTCGCGATCGGCGCGTTGATCGGTGTCACCGGCATCAGCTTCTGGCCGGTCTGGATTGCCGGCGGGATCGGCGCCGCCCTTGGCGACTGGGTCTCCTACTGGTTCGGCTTCAGGTACAAGGAACAGGTCGCGCAGATGTGGCCGCTGTCGCGATATCCGGAGATATTGCCGCGCGGCGAGGTTTTTGTGAAAAAATGGGGTGTGCCGAGCATTTTCATCGGACGGTTTTTCGGTCCGCTGCGGGCCTCGGTGCCGCTTGCCGCCGGCATTTTCGAAATGCCGTACTGGCCGTTTCAAATCGCGAATTTCACGTCAGCGCTGGTCTGGTCGGCGGCCTTGCTGCTGTTCGGCGACGTGATCGCGTACATCCTCGAATGGCTGTGGCGCACCGTCTGAAGCTCGGCTCGGAATGAGCTCAGAGTGGGTGACTGGCGAATAGAGCATGATCCGGAAAAGCATGCCCTCGGACTTGATCCGAGGGTGGGTACCGGTTTTCCCCCGCGACAAACGCGAAGCGTTTGCGTGGAGATCATGCTCAAACAAAAAGCTAGAGCGGGATGACGATTCGAAGAAAAGTCATCCCGCTCTAGTACCTGGAATCACAAATCGGTATTGCGGCCCATCCTTCGAGACGGCCACTTCGTGACCTCCTCAGGATGAGGTCTAACTCGTTGAAACACAACAACCTCATGCTGAGGAGCGAGCGACGCGAGCGTCTCGAAGC
>WNFO01006814.1_pt1 | contig 15287 bp, 12 predicted proteins | sample 5400251 | NCBI WGS metagenome assembly WNFO01 (sample SAMN13153354, study PRJNA577476) | soil metagenome | isolation source: 100 cm saprolite under Madrone tree | place: USA:California | collected 2016-06-14 | reverse complement strand
TCTCGTTCGAGCCGGTCGAGGGTACGCTGCCGCTGCTCGCGGATTACCTTGGCTCGAGCAATATCCTGTGGGCCACGGACTATCCGCATCTCGACGGTTTCCCCAACGCTGCCCGCATGATCCAAGCGATGGGAATGCCGGAAAAGACGCTGTGGAACATCATGGCGGGCGGCGCGATGCGCTATTACAACATGCAGTAGAAGTTGAACCTCGCCGTAACCCTCCCCTGGGACCGGAGCGGCGATTACAGCTTGGTTGATGGCTGAGCGGGCGCGCCTTTGCGGCGCGCCTGCACAGCCTCACGGATGGCCGGCGCGATGGCGGAGAGCGGCGTCCCGGTGGGGAAGACCCCCGCGACGCCAAGCCGCAAGAGCGGTTCAACATCGCGCGGCGGAATAGTGCCGCCAACGAATACGGCGATTTCGGCATCGACGCCCGCCGCCTTGAGCCCGCCGATTATTTTCTGGGTCAGCGGCAGATGGGCGCCCGACAGAATACTCAGTCCGATAGCGTCCGCGTCCTCGCTGACAGCCGCTTCGATAATCTCGTCGGTGCTGCGGCGGAGGCCGGTGTAGATGACTTCCATCCCGGCGTCGCGCAGCGCATAAGCGATTACCTTGGCGCCGCGATCATGACCGTCGAGCCCGGGCTTCGCCACGATTATTCGAATTGGTGAGGCTTCCATCACAGCTTCCATCGCATCTTGGGCTACAAGCCCGTGGGCTCCTTGAATGTGCCGAATTCCTCGCGAAGCACGCCGCAGATCTCACCGAGGCTGGCATACGCCTTTACCGCCTCGATAATCGGCGGCATCAGGCTGTCGCTGCCGCGCGCGGCGTCACGTATAGCGGCCAGGACGCGCGCGACCTGGGCGTGGTCGCGAGCGCTTTTTACGCGGGCGACGTCCTCGCGCTGGCGCACGGCCAGACTGGCGTCGGTTTCGTACAGTTCGAGTTGACGCAGTTCGGGTTCCTCGCGGCTGAATTTATTCACGCCGACGACGACGCGATCGCCTGACTCGACGCGCTGCTGATGGCGATACGCTTCGCGCGCGATCTCCTTCTGAATCAGGCCGTTCTGGATGCACGGCACCATCCCGCCCGCGCGCTCGATGCGATCTATGATGGCCAGAGCCTCGCGCTCGATACGGTCGGTAAGTGCCTCGACGTAGTAAGAACCGCCCAGCGGATCGGCGACGTTGGCGACTCCCGTTTCGTAGGCCAACACCTGCTGCGTGCGCAGCGCGAGCTCGGCAGTTTGGTCGGTGGGGATTGCGAACGCTTCGTCCCACGCAGCGGTGAAGACTGATTGCACCCCGCCCAGCACCGAGGCCAGCGCCTGATAGGCGACGCGCACGATATTATTCTGCGGCTGTTGCGCGGTGAGCGTACTGCCGCCGCATACCACACCGAACCGGAACATCATCGAGCGCGGGTCCTGAGCGCCGAAGCGATCCTTCATAAGGCGCGCCCAAAGCCGGCGTCCGGCGCGGTATTTTGCGGCCTCTTCGAAGAGATCGTTGTGGGTATAGAAGTAGAAGCTGATGAGCGGCGCGAACTCGTCGATTTTGAGCCCGCGATCGATGCAGCGCTGGGCGTAGGTCAGGCCGTCGGCAAGGGTATATGCCAATTCCTGGACCGCGGTCGCGCCCGCGTCGCGAAAGTGCGCGCCGGCGACGCTGATCGCGTTGAAGCGCGGCGCATGATGGATGCAATGCTCGATAGTGTCGACGATCAGGCGCAGCGAAGGCTCGGGCGGGAAAATCCAGGTGCCGCGCGCCACGTATTCCTTGAGGATGTCATTCTGGATGGTTCCGCTGATCCTGGCCGCCGGCACGCCCTGGCGTTCTGCCACGACCAGGTACATCGCGAGCAGAATCGCCGCCGTCGCGTTGATCGTGAACGAGGTGCTGATGCGATCGAGTGGGATGCCGTCGAACAGGGTCTCCATATCTGCCAGCGTATCGATTGCGACGCCGACGCGGCCGACATCGTCGACGGCCGCCGGATCGTCCGAATCGAGGCCGAGCTGGGTCGGCAGGTCGAGCGCGACCGAGATGCCGGTCTGGCCCTGTTCGAGCAGCCACTTGTAGCGGCTGTTGGATTCCTTGGGCGTACCGAAACCGCTGTATTGCCGCATCGTCCATAGGCGGCCGCGATACATCGTTGGCTGCACGCCGCGGGTGAAGGGAAACTCGCCAGGAAGGCCGATGTCATCGAGGGGGTCGAGATGGCCTATGCTGGTGGGCGTGTATACCGCGTCGAGTTCGAGCCCGGAGGAAGTGTAGGCGGAAGCCGGCGGTTTTTTCCCCAGGCGCTGACGCCAACTATGCTCGGCCTGCGCAAATGAATCGGCGCGGTTGCCCGTCTGCGGCGTCCCGTTCTGCGCGCCATCGCTGCCCGGCTCGTTCTCGACGCGGTCAGGTTCGGATACTTTACCCATTAGCAGTCAACCTCACGAAATTCTCAACGCCCGCGGAAATTCGGCGCGCGTTTTTCCCTGCGCGCGGCCAGCGCCTCCTGATGATCATGCGAAACCCAGGTGCGCGCGAAAAGGTCGGCCTCGAAGGCGATGTCATCCTCGGCGTCGACGGCATCGTCATAATTAATGGCGCGCTTGATCGCGCGGACCGCCATACGCGGATTTTGCGCGATCTCATGCGCAAGCTCCAAGGCTGAGGGCAGCACCGCTGCCGCCGGCACAACCCGGTCGGCGAGACCAATCCGCAACGCTTCCGCAGCGTCGATAAGATTGCCGCTCAGCAGCAACGTCAGGGCGGTTGAACGGCCAACCAGGCGCATCAGCCGGCGCCGGCCGCCCCATGCGGGCGTTATTCCCAGAGTGACCTGTTTGAAACCGAAATGTGCAGTGTCGCTCACGATTCGGATATCGGTGGCGAGCGCGACTTCACAACCGCCGCCGAGGCAATCGCCATTTATCGCGCCGATCACTGGAAGCGGCAGTAGATGCATCCGCGCCATCAGGAGTTGCATTCGGCGCGACATCGCAACCGCGGATTCGTAGGTGCTGAGCTGCTCGAAGTCCTTAAGATCGCCACCCGACACGAATACACGGTTTCCGGCCCCGGTCAGCACCAGCACACCGGCCTGCGAGCCGGTCTCGAGCCAGCCGAAGACGCGATCCAGTTCATCCATGGTGGCAAGGCTGATCGCGTTGTGGACCGCGGGACGATTGATCGTGAGCACGGCGACGGCGGCGCTTTCACTGTATTGCAGATGATCGAGGCCTGAGACGGGAGTCAGGCGCGCAGATATGGGAGGAGTCGAATCGGATGGCATCCGCTCGGAATTAACCCGCTCTCGCTCGGCGGACATCCTCAGATTACCCCCTGCTGCTTCAGTAGTTCGAGGTCGTCGTCCTTGAACCCCATCATGGCGGCATAAATCTCGCGGTTGTGCTGTCCCAGAAGCGGCGCACTCGTTATATCCGCCGGAGAATCGTCGAGCTTGACCGGGCATCCGGGCATCGTGAACTTACCCCGCACAGGGTGATCGACCGTGACGATCATGCCGCGCTCGCGCAGGTGCGGGTCGTTGAGCAATTCGACGCTGTCGAGCACGGCGCCGCATGGCACACCCGCCTCGCCCATGATCTTCATGACCTCATGCTTGGTGCGCGTGCCGGTCCATTCCTCGAGGATTTGCGTTAACGCCTCGGCATTCTCGCGCTGCGTCTTGCGATCCTTGAAGCGTGGGTCATCGAGCACATCGCGCCGGTCGATGGTGTTCCACAGCGTGCGCCACATCTCCTCGTTCGAGCAATACAGATAGACAAAATCGTTGGGGCCGCCGGGCGAGCACTTGAAGATATCGCCGACGGGGCCGGCTCCGAGTCGATTGCCGACGCGCTTGGTGGGCTTCTGCGTAATGTACGTGCCCATCATTGGCACGCGGACGTAGTTGAGAACCGCCTCCTGCATCGCGACTTCGACCTTCTGCCCCTTGCCCGTGCGGAGCCGCTGTATATATGCCGCGAGTACACCGCAGGCCGCATGAATTCCCGTGCCGGTATCACCGATGGTCGGTCCCGGCTTGAGCGGCAGCGAGCCGGGAAACCCGGTCAATGCCATCGCGCCACCGGCCGCCTGGGCGATCATGTCGAAGCTCTTGTATTTGCTATAGGGGCCGTAGGTACCGAAGCCTTTAACCGTCAGGTAGATGAGCGCGGGATTGATTTCACGCAGGCGGTCGTAGCCAAGCCCAAGACTTTCCAATGTTCCAAGCGAGTAATTCTCGCTCAGGACATCGACTTTCTTTACCAGGTCAATGAAGATTTCCTTGCCACGGTCAGACTTTAAGTTGAGCGTTATACTGCGCTTGTTGGCATTGAGCAGCATGAAGTAATACGAGTCGATGCCTGGTTTGTCGGTATTTCGCCAGCGCCCCTGCTCTCCCATCTTCGGCTCTTCGACTTTGATAACGTCAGCGCCGAGCCACGCCAGCATCTCTGTACACGACGTGCCGGCCTCGTATTGGGTAAGGTCGAGAACCGTTACACCAGCCAAAGCTTTCCCCATGATGCCCTCCAAGCGCTCACCGCGCGCGCGATGTCAGAAAAAGGTCGATGCTCCCCTTTACAGATTGTTCTTGTAGTCCTGCTGGACGTGCTGATCGATCTTCATAGCCACTTCTTCGCCGGCGCCGACCTTGGACGCGAGATATTTCCCCCACGAGATCTGCTTCCGCGCAGGCCAGGTCTCCGGGTTCCAGAGCTGAGACCGGATGAAGGCTTTGGCGCAGTGGAAGAAGCATTCGCGCACCGTAACCCGCATCGCGAGCTGGGCCGGCGTGCCACGCGCAGACAGCCGTTCGAGCAATGCGGGATCGGCGGTCAGTTCCGCAATGCCGTTGACACGCAGAGTCTCGTCAGTCCCGGGGATCAGGAAAATTATCCCGACATGGGGGTTCACAAGAATATTTTGAAGACTAAAGAGCAGTTTGTTGCCCCTGCGGTCGGGAATAAGCAAGGTGTTCTCGTTCTCCACGACGACGAACCCAGGACCATCGCCCTTCGGCGAGGCGTCCTGGTTCCCATCGGCGTCTGCCGTGCCAAGCACCAGAAACGGCGAACGCTGGATAAAGTCTATGGCCATCTCGTCCAACACGCGCAGAAGCTTCTTCGGCGTCATTGGATTCGGTTCGCCGAGAATCGCACGCAGTTGTTACCGCTGCTCAGGGTCTATTTTCAGCGGCCTCGGGGATTTTCGAAGCACCTGACCAGCCGACTCCCGCGACCATCGCAAGAAATGGCATTGCGGGCGATCTATAGCGTGCGATGGCCTCGGGTCCGGCTGCCAGAACCAGCATTATGACAGCGATGCACAATAGATACCTGAGCATGACCACGTCCTGTCTCTTCCGGCCAGGTATTCCTATCATCGCGCACCCCACCCCGATCCACATGAACGCGATCAGCGCCATTTGTAACAGCACCAAAACAGTCAGCGCCGGTGAATGCAGCAGATCCTTGAGTCGAAGTACAATATCACTCGATGCGACGAGAAACTGACTTGATCTTGCATTTGTACCCAGGATGGCATTCAGGTTTGCACGATCGGGGACGATTGCGAGCCAAATCAGGATTCTGAAAGACAGAACTGCGGTAGCAAGCGTGTTACTCAGAAGTATATGCAGGCTGCCTCTCAACATTTCGTTATAAACCGGGGGAGTCAAGAATGGTGACGGATGGCTGAGGCCGAGACCTTTCGCCAGCAGATTCTGAACTTCAGCCAGGCTAGCCCCTGTTGTGTAAGCGAGTACACCGGCGCTCCTGTAGTAATACAGGTTGTAAACGACGATCGTGCTCAGGGTACAAATCCCGCCCAGACGTGCATTCCTGGCCGCCCACACCGTCATCATCAGTGCGGGTATCGCTACAGCCGCGCCGCAAAGGCCAAGTCTCGTTGTCCGCGTCATTCCAGATATCAATAAAGCCGGAGCAGCAGCGAAAAAAAGCAAGAAACTTCCGATCGGTCGCACCATCAAAGCGCATCCGAGCAGCAGCGCTGCAAACATAATCATGTAAACCGCCTCCGCGTCGAGGCGAGCGCGCCGCATCGCGTAGAACTGAAGCACGACTGCCGTAGTCAGCAGAGCCTGAAAAGGCATGTCGGTCATGATTGAGGCGCTGGCCACGATCGAGGGAAGGTCCAGTGTCAGCAAGGCTTCGGCAATAACAGCCGCTTTGAATCCCCACTGCCTATACGAGAACAGGCCGACCATCAAACAAATTGAGGCACTGAACAGCGCCTGGAGCGCTACGACCCACCGAAGGTTCTCAGGCAGGATCGCAAGCAGAAGAGGATAACCAGGTGTGCGTAATAATTCCGCCGGCGCGCATCCAACGTTCGTCCATCTCGCAAAGCCACATCCGGTGACGATCCCCTTGCTCAACGCGAGGTAGTCGTGCGAATCGTCGAGAACTGCCCACCGATCCCCCGCACGGAGCAGCGGTGTGAGCCTGATGACTAACGCCACGGCCGCGATCACAACGAAGATCCAGCGACGCCTATCCGATTCTCCCTGCCAAAAGCGGCTGAATCCAAACAATCGCTTGTCCGCGTTCATTCGAACGCCAACGCGTTTCGGCTCGCTACCTCGCGCGGCGTACAAAACAGGCATGGATTGTTAGGATCGCTCACGATCCCGAACCGGAGGTCTTACCATTCGCGAGCGCAGCCTGCTCAGGAGCCGGCGCCAAACCGGCTGCGAATAGCATAGCCACCGTTCGGTACACCACGTGCGCAAACTTGGAATATGGAAAATACACTAGCAGGAAGAAGACCAACACCAGATGGATAAAGTACATCGGATAAGCGGCAAAGCGGATATCGGCGAGCCGCAGCGCTTCATTCGCATACCCGGTCAGCGCCGTCAGCGCCAGGATGCCTAGAAAAAGCCAGTCCGAGTATGTACTCTTCCCCGCCTTCGCACCGTCGACTATGCGACGCACGAAAAACACGGTCAGCGCTCCTATAACCGCTATACCACTGACGTTCCCCAGAATCTTAACTGGGTGCCACAAAGGAAACGGCTCGTAATAGTTGAAGAACAACTGACCTATCCAGACCGATGTTGTTGTAACAACGAGCCCCAGAAACCCATAAAACACGAGTAGATGAGTCCTCCAAAGATGCTCCTTGTGAGTTGCTTTGGTGCCGACCGGGTCCTTCGTGCATGCCGCAAATTTCCGATGCTCGAAGATCTCTTTGACCGATGCGATGAAGTGTGTAAATGCGCCCGCTTCTTTCTCCGGCTCCGCAAGTGCGAGAGTCATCGCATTCCAGTATCGAAAGCCTCCCAACACTCCGCCGATAATGGCAAGACCGACCACGGTCGAATATAGAACCTCTATTGCAAAGTCCGGGATGAACTTCGCGAAAATGACTTCTCCTTGGGGTAACGACGTGAGATTTCCTGACCACGCGACCATCGTCAGCAAGATTACAGCCGGAATCAGTAACAACACTGGCAAATATCGAGCGGCCTCAAGCCATCGACCCATGAAGTTCGGAACCGCATAGTATCCGATGCTGTAGTCACGCAATGCCGCCATCAGGTTGGCTGGCTTCGCGTCGCGAGGACAATAGGCGTTGCAGACGCCGCACTGATGGCACAGCCATATCGATGGATTCGACAGGACCCGTTCCTTCAAACCCCACTGCACCCAAACCATCTCCTTGCGTGGGAAGGGATTATCTGCGGTGGAAATCGGGCAAACCGCCGAACAGGTGCCGCACTGATAGCAGGACGAAAGATCGTGAGCGTCGAGCCCCATGATCTGACGCTTGAACTCAAGGTCCGGCTGAATCAATACGCCTGCCATCCCTAAAATCCTTTCATCGGGTTAGGACCAATTTTCTTGATGCGGTCGACAAATTCTTCAAGCATCCCCGGAATACGGTCTGAATCCGAAATCTCCACTTCCATCACTTGTACCCGCTCCGGTTCGAGCATCAGCCTGCCCAGCGTCTCTCGCATGTTTCCCATTCGCGTATCCAGTAGCTGGCTCCCACGAATGAAATGGCACTGATAGTCGTCTCCCGGTTTACACCCCATCAGCGCAACGCCGTCAAAGCCTCTGGAGACGGCGTCCGTAATGAGGATGCTGTTGATGGAGCCCAGGCAGCGGACAGGAATAACCCGGACTGAGGCCGGATAATGGAGCCGTTTGATACCTGTCATGTCGATAGCCGGGTAGGCATCGTTCTCGCATGCAAAAACAAGAACACGCGGCTTTTCTTCGTCTCCTTCCGGAATCTCCACCGACTTAATCATCGAGGAGAGAATATCCACCGAATAGTCATTGAAAGAGATGATCTGAACTGGGCAGGCGCCCATACAGATGCCGCAGCGGCGGCACCGATTCGTGTTGAGCACCGGATTTTTGCGCTCGTTCAATTCGAGTGCGCCGAACGGGCATTCCTGGGTGCAGCGTCCGCACGACGTGCACTTCTGCATAAAGAAAGCCGGATAGGACAGGTCTCCAACCCTCGGATGTACAGCCTGGCCCGCCGATGATTTTTCGATCGACTGGATAGCCTTGAGCGCAGCGGCGCGTCCGTCGCGCCTCGCGCCCGCGAGGTCCATCGCCTGGCGAACACCTCCGGCAGAGTAGATACCGGTGCGGCGCGTCTCATACGGAAAGCAAATGAAATTCGAGTCGGCAAACCCGAATCGCGTCGTCGGGAGATTGTCGCCCTGCAGGTATTGAAGGCCGAGCGCACTGTCCGATTCGGCGGTGGCTGGCGTCATGTCCGTAGCGAGAACTATAAGGTCGAGGCCTAACTGGATATCCCCACCCAACAGAGTATCGGTGACTTCGAGCGCCAAGTCGCCTTGCAAGTCGCCTTGATTGTCCTCCCTGATTCCCTGGATCCGTCCGTGCGAGAACAGGATGCCGGGGTCTGTCTGCACGCTTTTGTAGAAATACTCATATTGGCCCGGCGCCTGCATGTCGCCATAAAAGATATAAGCAGTCGCTGCCGGATTCCGCTGGCGAACGTAGACCGCCTGCTTTAGCGCCACCAGCGTGGACACGTTGCCGCCGTAGGGAAGATGCGCGTCATCGTCCTTGCCGTCGCACAGCAGAAAAGCCACCCGTGTCGCCGGTCGATTGTCGGAGGGCCGGTAGATCGCGCCTTTCCGCGCCATCTCCTCGAGGTCGATGCTGCTCACGACGTTTTTATAAATACCGAGTCCGTAGCGCTGATGCTTGTCTGTCGGCCCCGGCTTCCATCCAGTCGCGAGAACGATCGCACCGACAGTTATTTCCGAAGGGCCCTGCTCGCCGCCAATAACGACATTGAAACGGCCGGGCTGGCCCGCTACCGAGACCACGTGGGAATTGACATACACCTTGACATTAGGCAGAGCTTCGAGCGATCGAATTTCCGCTGGCAGGTCGACCGACGAAAGCACCTGATACGGTGGCCGTGAGGGAAACTGCTTGTAGAGACGGCCGGCAAATCCTCCGATTTGACTCCCCTTCTCCACCAGCACTACGTCAAAGCCGCTTCGCGCCGCGCTGATCGCTGCGTTTATTCCGGCGATACCGCCGCCAACCACCAGGACACGTTGCTCATTAGCTTCTTTGTAGGGAACCGGCGGGCGCTTCTTTTGAGCTTCAACGATCCCCATCTGCAGATAGTCTTCGGCGAGGCTTTGAGTCTCTTCGTGATTAGCAGGATGGCTCCATGCAACCTGCTCTCGAAGGTTTACGCGCTGCACGATCGCCGAGGGGATACCGAATATATCAGTATTCACTCGAGGCGAACATGCAGCTATCACGACAGTGTCGACCGCGCCCGTCTCGACGTCGGTTTTGATCAAGGATGCATCTTCGAGACAAAACGCCTTCGACGTTCGAACTGGGCCGCCGGCCTTCTCTGCGGCGGCAATGAGCCTTTCCGTATTGATCGAGCCGCCAATACCGCAACCGGAGCAAATATACACTCCGAGTCTATTTGCCATTGATGCTATTATCCGCGGCTCGCCGCATACAATGTTTCTATCGCCATCGCGGCGGCAGCCGTTGCGTCCTGGACCGACGTAGCCACATCGAATGGTCCCTTTGCGCAACCCGCCGCGAAGATTCCTTGCCCATCTTCCTTCGCGACGAGGAATTGATCTCTGTCGAAGCTCAGAGGGCCGGCTATGGCATTATCCGCGAGGCTTGGGACCATTCCGGCGGCCAACACCACCAAATCCACCGCCAGACGTACTTTCTGCGTTGACAGGATATCCTCGGCTTCGACTACGAGCTTCCCGCTCGCCGGATCTTCGCTGATTTTCGCCACTTTACCCTTCTGCACGGTGATGCTGCCGTCGCCAAGAACCTTGTCGGTGAAAAACTTGTATGTGCCGGGAGTGCGCAGATCGATATAGAAAATATGCGATTTCGCTTTTGGATTGCGCTCCTTCAGATACGTTGCTTCCTTGAGTGAGGCCAGACAGCAAATCCCCGAACAGTAGCCGAGGTGATTTTCGTCACGCGAACCCGCGCATTGGACGAATGCCGCGCTCTGGACTTCTTCGCCGTTGGAAGGCCGCAATATCCTGCCCTTGGTGGGGCCGTTGGGCGCCGCCAGCCGCTCCATCATCACATTGGTGATTACGTCCGCGTATTTGCCGAAGCCTAGATTGTCTATACGGGAAGCATCGTAGGGTTTCCATCCGGTCGCGATAATCACGGCGCCAACCTTCAATGACATCGTACGCGGCTGCATAGTCAGATCGATAGCATCGTATTCGCATGCCTCGACGCATTTCCCGCATTCGGAAAGCTTGCACGCCGAATCGTCGATCGCGTACTTCATCGGGAACGCCATTTCATGCGGAAGATAGATCGCCTTGGTCTTCCCCATGCCGAAATTGAACGCGTTCGGACGTTCGACCGGACAGACATCGACACATGCATTGCACGCCGTGCAACGGTCGTTCACGTAGCGTGGATGGAGTACGACTGAGACGTCGAAATTGCCGGGCTTCCCTTCGATTCGCTCCACCTCGGCCATCGTATAGAAGCGGACCTGCGGGTTGCTCTTGATACGCCTGAAATTTATCTCGAGTCCGCAGTACGGCGGACAGAGTTTTGGAAAATACTTGTATAGCTGGGCGACGCGCCCACCGAGATAGGGATTCTTCTCGACGATGACGGCGTCGTAGCCCGCCTCGGCCGCTTCGAGCGCGGCCGTGACACCCGCAATGCCGCCGCCGATCACCAGGATCGTGCGATATATGTCACGAGCTACCTGCGCAGCCACAATGGTGCCTCGGGAAAGCGCCGAAATTTAGCCACGAGACCGGCCGAACAACTCGTCGCAAACCTATCCAGCAGGCTGTTGAAACACGGTTTCAACAGCCTGCGCCCTCACTCTTGTCTCTCCCGCGGCGGGAGAGAGGTTTAGGAACGAAGCCAGCTTTCACGCAGGGTGTTGAGAGCGAAAGGCACGTCATCTCGATTTTTTGAGGGGTTCTCAACACCCTGCTAGGGAATCAGGGAAATATAAGGCTTCTTGGACAAAGTCCATTCCTTTTTCCCGGCATCGTATCGGGACGTTGTGAAGCATTTCCAATTGGCTTCGTCCAACTTCGGAAAGTCGCCGCGATAGTAATAACCCGGCCACCGCGTCTCCTCGCGGAATAGTACGTGACGCATATGCGCCTCGGCGCAATATATTCGGTCCCAAACCTCCCACACCCGCAGCAGCTCGTGATGGTCGCGAGCCGCCATGTGCGGCAGGTCCTCTTTCAACATCTCTAATAGCTCGAGTCCTCGTTTGAGCGTCGGCCCATTCGTAATGTAGCCAGAGCCCTGTCCCGCGCAGTACTCGTCCATTATTTTCTGAAGTCTGAGCAGTGTCTGCTTGGGCGTGAGCGCCTCCGGATTCACATCACCGCGCGTGACGAGGCCGCGCGTCTTTTCATACACTTCCATCGGCGCAAACAATTCCTTCTTCAGCGCCTCGACCTTATCCTGCTCGACGCTGCCGCCCTCGGGATTGTCGTACACGTATGCGACCGCGGCTTTCCCCGCGAGCCGTCCCTCGGTATACGAACCGGATGAGAATTTGTGCGCCGATCCTCCCACCCCGTCGCCGGCCGCGAACAGTCCTTTGACCGTTGTCATCCGGTTGTAGCCCCAGAAATATTCCTTCGGCGCAAGGTCCTCGGGACCGCTCACCCATGCGCCCGTAGCCGAGGCATGCGAGCCCATCAGGTACGGCTCCGTGAGAACCACCTCTGACGGCGTCTTCGCCGGATCAATATTTTCCGACGCCCACAGCAACGCCTGCGACATCGTCATGTCGAGGAAATCCTCCCAGGCGTCCGACTCGATCTCCCGCATCTTGCGCGGATCGTTCTGCACATCTTGAAATAATTTCTGCAGCGCCTCGTCGGTGCGCAGATAATGCGGTCCGTTACCCGCAAGGTGGTCGCGGATCATCTGATGATTTCTAAGCGGCGTCGGGATCGGCTTACCGTCTCCGTACGGCAGCCATTCCTTGAGCAGGTCGGCCCATTTCTCCTCGACCAACTCCCCGTATGCGTTCTTGAGCACCGCCTTGAAGAGCAGAAACCACATCCCGACCGGCCCGTACCCATCCTTGAAGCGTGCGACCACGAGCCGATGCTCCATCTGTGTCATGTCGGCGCCGGCCGTGATCGAAAGTTTGTACGCCGAGCCCGTATTCCACGGCGCATACCAGATGCGCCCAAGACCCTCGCCCACCGAATGCGGCCGAAAGACCTGCGTGGCGCCACCGGCCGCGGAGATTATCGCCTTCGCCTTGAACACATAGATTTTCGGGTCGCGCACGCTGAAACCGATCGCGCCCGCAACTTTCCCCGGATCGTCCTTGTCGAGCAGGATGTGCGACATGAAGATCCGTTCGTAAATATTGCGCTCTCCGACCGCTTTCTTGGCCGCTTCGGCGACGATCGGCTTGTACGATTCGCCGTGGATCATTACCTGCCAGCGCCCTTCACGTTTGTAGCGGCCGTCGGGCTCCTTGAAGAAAGGCAGCCCCCAGTCCTCGAACATGTGCACGGTCGAATCGACGTTGCGCGCGATGTCATAGACGAGATCTTCGCGACAGAGCCCCATCAGGTCCTGGCGCACGTAGCGGACAAAGTCCTCCGGCTGATTCTCGCCCCACTTCATCCCCATGTAGCAGTTGATCGCCGAAAGCCCCATCGCAACGGCTCCGCTGCGCTCGACCGCCGCCTTCTCGACCAATACGACGCGCAGGCCCTTGGGCTTGGCCCAATACGCGGCCTCGTATGCGGCGCCGCATCCGGACATTCCGCCGCCGCAAATCAAAACGTCGCACTCGACGACTTCGACTTCAGGCTCGATCATCTTGATGATGTCTCCGCTTGATGATGTCTCCGCGGTTACCGAGGCGAACTAATGCTTGACGACCGGAAGTTCGGGCACTCCCAGGTATTTCTGCTGGCCGCAAAGGCCCGCCTTCTTGACCTCATCGGGTGACGCATCCTGAAACCCCTGATGCGGTTCGATAGAGCCCCACGGCGTCGTGCGAATCGGGAACCTGAACCGTTTTGTCTGTGAATTTCTGAACTTCACCGTCCATATAATCGAGTCAGTGCCGCGCAGCGGCGCTAGCCCCGCCCCGAGCGGAACGACGTCGCCGTAGCCGCGCATCTCGATCGCGGTTTGTGGACACGTCTTCACGCACGCGTAGCACTCCCAACATTGGTCGGGCTCCTGGTTCCACGCCTTGCCGAGGCTCTTGTCGAGCACCATGAGGTCGTTGGGACAAATGTACATGCACGCGGGGCGATCCAACGCCTGGCAGCCGTCGCATTTATCTGGATGCACGAAGGTCGGCATACTCACCTCTTGCGATCTCGGAACGTATCACCGCTGCTCGTCGATCTGAAACCGGCATTCATAAAGGGCCGGCGCTCCCTTTATGCACCGGCGTAACCACGCGTCTACAGACTCCGGCGATCGTTGATAGCAGAAGCTCCGCTCCGTTTTCAATTGCGGCTCCATGTGGCCTGAGTCGTCCCCTGAAAGTACCGGGAAAATTCCGATGGCAGAGCGCCGTTATGCCTCGGCAACGATTCGAACGTATCGAAATGGCATTAAACTTACTTTGCCGAACTCGACGCAAGCGGTCACTTGTCCACCCCAAGTGGCTATCAATGAACATCTATGCCCATTAAAGCGCATAATATACCACCTGTGGACATCCCTATCACCGATTGTGCGCCAAACCGCTCTCTTTAGTTTGACAGAATCATCGTGGCCACGTAAAAGACTGCGCCAAGTGTCATAGCCGACCGAGTGTAAATAGCACGAGTGTAAATAGCGAATGACTATCCGTAAATCCGTACCCCTTGTCGCTCAGCTTATCTTGGCTATCGTCTTTGCCGTCACCGCGTCACGCGCTTACGCGCAAACGAACGTAGGCTCAGTCACCGCCCTGCGCGGTCAGGTTTCGATCCAGCGCGCTACCGCCACGCTTACGCCCACGGTCGGGGCCGCCGTCGACCAGGGCGACCGCATCACGACCGGACCGGCTAGCAGCATCGCGATAACCCTTACCGACCGTAGCCAACTCGAGCTCAGTGAATCGAGCACCGAAGTAATCGACGAGCATGCCACTTCCCCGAGTGGGAAGATTCGCACTCAGGTCAGCCTGTTCTCTGGAGTTGTGCGGTCGTTCGTCGACCTCACCGCCGGAACCACCGAAAGCTTTGAGGTGCGTACCCCCAATGCTGTCACTGCGGCGCGGGGGACCCGCTGGGACACGGGCTATACAGATACCGCCGCACGGCCGGGCTATCCCCCGTCGTGCCACCAGTTCACCGATGTCGCGGTATACGAGGGCACGGTAGATGTCTCCAACCGCATCAACACCGCCGCTCCTCATGTCGAAGTGCCGGCGGGATACGAGACTACGGTCGCCTGCGGAGCGACGCCTCTACCAGCCGGTCCCTTGGGAATTTCGGGCGCAAATGCCCTCAGCGCTTTCCATGGCCTGATGCCCGGACCGGCCGGTGGGCCGCCGCCTCCTCCACCACCACCCGAGGCACCACCACCACCTCCTCCACCGCCGCCACCTCCTCCTCCACCGCCACCGCCGCCGCCACCAGTCGGGTAGCTTGTCCCGGCGCTAACTCAACGGAGGGAAGCACTGTGAAGTATTTTTCATGCGATAACCGAACCGTGCGGATGCCTGCGGCACTCGCGCTGGCCCTGTTCTTCGTGATGACCGGCTCCGCGCATGCGCA
>WNFO01005168.1_pt1 | contig 15287 bp, 27 predicted proteins | sample 5400251 | NCBI WGS metagenome assembly WNFO01 (sample SAMN13153354, study PRJNA577476) | soil metagenome | isolation source: 100 cm saprolite under Madrone tree | place: USA:California | collected 2016-06-14 | reverse complement strand
CTAGCAGCAGGGTCCGTCGGATACAAGTTAGCGGGGGGTCTACAATTGATGCAGTTGAGTATCGTAAGAGATTCACGTTTGACTCCAGACTTCCCCCACAACATGTTCATTACACGGCCTGAGCCTCCAACTAAAGGCTGACAAGCTTTACTCTCTTCTTCACCAGGAGCCTCAGCTAATGCAAGTCGTAAGCTTGGTCCAATTTGAGGGAGAACAAGATTCTGCTCTGACCCTTTGTGGTGGACTTCAACACCATCGGACTCATACTTAAAGTCTACCTTCAACATCGGGCAATTTGTACAGCGGGGGTCGTCAATACACTTAGTCACTTATACTGTCCCTCAGCCACTTCGTCTACGAAGAGTAATATCGCGGTTATTAAGGCGGTTAGTATTAAGATTGCTTGAATCATTTTTCCAGATAGTAAGCCAAATAGCTATTGGCGGGGTCACAATCGCGGCTAATATCAAAGCCCCAACCAAATCACCAACAAAAGAGTCGAAGATAGAATGAAGTCGCAAGGAAGGTTACTAGGATTAAAGCAGTGATAAGGGATTTACAGATAGTCCAAGGCTGATAATTACTCTTGTATGACTGTTTCATCAGGACTCACACATAGGTCAGCTAAGGCTTTCATCGCTAGAAATGTAATACGGGTACAGCCAACTTGAATCCATCTATCCCTTTTGTTAACTACAATTCTTACCTTAGTACCATCATATTTTATTTCACCAGTTACTTCATTAACACAAACATCGTGGTCGAATGCTGGCTTAAAGCAGGTTTTAGCTACGGTTATAAGCTCAGGTGAGTACCATTTCGTTGCATCCCGCTCAACTCGACACATAGTTTCCACCAGTAAAGGGGTCCTCCAGATAAAAAGAAAGGCAGGCTCATGCCGTGAGGGAACAAGCCTGCCATTAGTTGTTGGTGTTGTTGTTGTGGAACTAATTGCGTTTCGCCCCCTATATAGTGACTAGCACTGGACGCTCAAGGTACGCCTTGACGACACCCTTTCGGGTTTGAGGGAGTCCTCCCGCAAATTGAATTACGTGGAAGCTTGCTTCTTATGAAACAGAGAAACTAACTTATCCTTTAACGTATCAAACAGATTGTACTGGAAGTAATACTCTGCTAGGCTGGTCAATACACCTCCTGCAAACAAAGTTGGAAGATGTTTAAGGAACCATACTAATAAATGCATTAAGCTGCCGCCTTGACGGAAAAGATGTTAAACTTCGGGTCGCCTTCGACTTGATTTCCGTTCTTGTCAATATACTTATTGGCATCAATGGATGCCCCGAATCGTGCAGCACCGTTCGCACTAACACGACGGAAGTATTCTGGGAAGGTTTCTCCTGGTAAGGAGTCAATCCCCAAAGAAATCTCAAGCTTCTTCATTGCCTGGGCACTGAAAGACATTGGCTTACCAACGTTCTTTCCGCCCTTTTGAATCGCTTCGGGGTCAGGATACGCCCAGAAAACTCGCTTACCAGCATGGTCGCCTTCTGCAACAGCGGCAGATAGGTTCAACTCCATAACACCAGTATTGCGATTCGGACGTTCCTCAACATACGGAACCAATTGGAAAACGTACTCACCAACTGGCGGAATGTTCTTTTCAATCTTTACATCTGCTGCTACGATTGTTTCAAAGCCCACTACAACACCTCTCGTTTTTAGTTTTATTTTATTTTAGATTTACTTCAGGAAAATGAATTGGGGCGATTGCTACTAACTCCCTACAGGAGTTCCACCAGCGAGTCTTGAGGGTCAGCAAGTTGCTCGCATTAATGTAGCTCTATCGCCCCAAACTTTTACTTAACAGCCTGTTCAGCAACAAACTTTGCATAAGCATCCTGAGCGGTTTTGAGTAGCCAAGGGAATGTCCCTGTTTCCTTTTCAGGATGTTCTTTATCAATATTGATTACAATTTCAGGTGGGAGAAAGCTCTTACCGCCCTTTACTCCAAGTCTGTTCTTAGCGATAATTCCATTACCCGGCGAATTCGTAATATAGTAATACTCGGTTCTTCGTGATTTGGCGTCATTTGGTTTATCAAGTACCGGGCGAGTTCTAGCGCAAAGAACAAGGTCAAACATAGCGGTAGAACCAAGAAACATCTGACCAGCCAAGTCAGGCCCAATAAGCATCTCACCTTGGCCATTCTCAGGGTCCGGTTTGTCAATACGTAGTCCACTCGTCACCACTATATGCTTGTCAGTATCAATCAACTTACGAAGAAGCTTGCGGGTAAGTTCACCCATTACCCCATAGTCATCAATCTCAGGACAGCCAGCGTTTCGTTTTAATGACTCTCCTTTAAGTCTTGGGAATGACAACGCTTTCGCTTTAACGTAGGTTTTAACTATGTCAGAGAGGCTGTCTAATCCATAAGCTAATTTTTCTTTGTAAACTGCTCCAGAACAAAAAGAATCGAAATCATCATAGGAATTAATTTCTACATAATCAATATTCTCTCCGGCTAATCCCATTAACCCCTTACCAAACCCAGTCTCAGAAGCTCCAATCCCAACATCAGGGACAGTTGAAAGAAATGTTGACTTACCACAGCCATGTAAACCATAAATAAGAATCTTTAATCTAAACTTAGCGGGGTCAAGCAGGTCGCGGGTGTTTCGTAGTACCAACGCCATTTATAGGGTTTTCCTCTCGAATGCGTTTCGCTTTTTCATCATCCATAGTAATGCTGCGGAAGAAGTCAATCTGCGTGTCTCTGAGTGCGTTTAGGTAGGCAGGACTTACTGAGCCAGGTATGATTGTCCGCATGGACCCTCAAAATTACGGGAAGCCGTATTCTTCGACCGACGGTTCAACTGAGCGACTTCCCTTGTGTAAGGAGCATATAAACCTTTAGGTTTCATATCGTTTCTTACATCACTTGTTCGTTTCAAACAGCTAAAAACCGTAATTTAAAGCGTGCAATTTTACCTTTAAATACCGCCATTTATCGTTCGCCCACCCATGTTTGCGGACAAAAAACGTATCCAACTCAAGCTCACTAAGTCCCCGCATCTTCATCAAAACAAAAGACTTATCCTCATCATTCAACTGAGATACTAGCTTATCAAGCGAGAGCTTAGTTGTAGGACCCTTTTCGTGGTGGGTTATGCTGTAATCCGGGTCTATACTTAACTCCTGTCTTTTGTTATACTTACGGTATATATCAGCGATATTCCTCAGCACAATAGTTGTGACCCAGGTAGTGAACTGTGACCTAGTAGAATCAAATGTCCCCAGGGCCTCCCAGACATCAAGAAGAGACTCTCCAATGGCGTCCTCTATTGAGTCATATGTTGAGGCGCTATGTCGCCTACACTCAGATTTGACCGTCCTGGTGATGAAGGAGGTTAGTTCTGAGGCAAATTCATCCACCGATAGAGGGTCCTTCAGATAGGCTTCATGTAGTTCATTTAGGTTCAATTGGGCCTCTGCTTTGATACTTGTCAGGATGTGCAACGAACTTGTCAAACTCAACGGGCATGTAGTTGGTATATTCTAGTGCAAATAGTCGCTGCCAAGGGTTCTTTAGCTGCTTCTTCATCCTAGCCCACTCAGTATCTTGGATATCATCTGGGCGCTTAGTGGCATGGAACCCGTGCCAGATATTATGGAGGTGTCCGTGGATATTAAGGTCACAGCCTCCTGGTCTAGAGTTCTCTGGCTCATGGCTCAACCAACAGTTACGGAACCTCATTCCGTCACAGGCGAAATCAAACCCGCCTACATCCATCCACCAAGAATTAGACCTAGCGCGGTCATGGTTCCCGCGAATGAGAATCTTCCTTCCAGGCCATAGCTTAATCATCCACAACCAGTCCTCCGGTTTAGCTATCCCAACATCCCCTAAATGGATTAGGGTAGAATGGTCGCTCAATACGTTCATACAATTTCTATGAACCAGTAGATAAAAGTCCATTTCGCCTTCCTCAATATAATCGTCGTACCAGTCTTTAATCTTCATCTTTAACTTTGGGCGCGTCAGTATGAACAAAGCCCAACTCATTATCTAAGTGATTTATTTCAGACGAGATATTATCATCTGCATCCTTTAGATATTCGAGAAAAGCTTGACGTTCATCCTTAGTTAAAGTACGGAGAAATGCTAGTGTTTCTGGTTTGAGCTTCATAGGACTCCTGTGGAATTAAACAATATGGAGAATTTCGCCGTCAGGTACAATAGTGCCGTAGCCTGAGAAGTATGCTCTTGGTTGACGAGCGTCTTTCTTAAAGATAGTTTCTAATGGGACGTGGACAATTACCTTATGTGTTTGAAAACAACCCCTTGAATTATGGATAGTCCACACATTAGGATTACCCCTTTGCATATTAATGCGGTTGAAATGTAAACGGAATTTAAGCCTTCTCTTCATCTAAGGTAATCTCCATATTCACTAACTCCGCAAGACACTGGAAGTTACACCCTTCAATATCAAACTCTTTTGTTAAATGATAATGCCCAAACACCCAATATTCCGGCTTATGAGCATCAAACATCTGCTGTAATACTTGTGAGGTCCTAGTATTCTTACAGCCAAGCTTTGCTTTATAATACTGATACTCTTCAGACTTGACTACACTTGTAGCTAGTTCTTCATTCGATGGAGGGACCATAGCAGCCGCAATTATTCTAATAGCCGCCTCAGTAGGAGCTTCATGTGTAGCTACAATGCGTGGTTTTGATTTAATATATAATTGATACGCTTGATTCAAAGCCTCCGGGGACTGTTCTTCGTCTACCCACCAACTAATTCCAGGTGTACGCCATTGCCAATCAATACTCCATGCTCCTCCACACCAAAATAGTTTCTCCTTAGGGTCATATCCATAGTCCCCGGCATAATTAGGATGGTCAACACACTTTTGAGGTGAGTCGTGGTTCCCGCGAATGAACCTAAACCAATGATTACGGGGAGGATTCAATTCAACCCCCTTAAATCCTAAGCCCATGTCGCCTAGTTGGAAGCACTTCTTATCCTGTAACTTAGGATTGTGCTTTAGCATCCACTCCAATTGAGAAGTCTTACCGTGACAATCGCCAATAAAAATCATTGTTTATCCTTCCATTTACGCCAAGCTAGTCTTTTACATATTAAACAACCACGACTCCCATTTGACTTTTTAAAAATATTTGAAGGAATAAGTTTATGACCATTAATACAAGTAATTCTAGGATTACGATTTAATGCTTGTTCGTGAAAAGTCGCCCACACACAATTTTTAGGTGAATAGTTTCCATTACAATTTAGTCTTTCGAGGGTTTTATTCAAAGGACGTTCTTTCATATCTTTTAGAAAGTTACTAAAGCCATTAGGCCCTAACCAACGCAAAGTTATTTTTATTCCCCTACCTCCATACCGAGTATAGTCAGTAGAATTTTGATTGTTGCATCTTGTTTTCATGCTACGCCAAGATTGGTAAGTTTTAGAAAGCTTCCTACACCTAGTATGTCCATGAGTCATTGTATAATTGGGACTCCTCCTAATTGAAGGTATTCTTTCTTGGGCTGATATCTATTTTCAATAATTAAGGATGGGTCTTCGCCATAACGATGGACTTGATAGAACGGGCAGAAACCCCATGTATAACACATTTCCCTATTACTCGGCCATTCCCCATCCTTGAAAATCCTCTTGTACCGCTCAATCTCGTCTGCAACGACGACAATATCTCTAATTGCAATGTCAATAGCTCTCTGATTCCGTTCAAGTTTTTGTCGTTCGGCAGGGAAGCTAGGACCGATTTGACCTTTTTCACTTTGTCTTGTAAGGACATTAACATAAAAGTTTCCGATTGCCTCCTTATAAATCCGCTCGGCTGCCCACAAATATAATGATGCTTGGTCGCGTGCTCCCCATTTTTGCGGGAGATTAGACTTAGCCCCACGTTTCTCTGTCTTATGGTCCCAGATGTCAAGCTTACCTTCTGCGTTACGAAGTACTAGGTCAATCTTTCCAATGAGAACATGTCTCCAAGGTAGAAACATATGTCCACATTCAGGACAAACTAAGTAGGCTCCCGAATCTAACTTAAAGACTCCAATACCAATGTAACATTCAGGACACAAATCTGGAAGTCCAACCTTAAACGTCCTCTCCACATCCACAATATCCAATACAGCCTCAGGATACCTAGCCTGGTAAGCCTGCATCATTATCTCGGCCTCAGTCTCTAGTATCTCATTTTGATGTGGCGGATACTTCAATATTCCCTTATAATATTCCTCCAGTCTTTCATGGACTCTTCCCCCATAATCCAGAGAAGAATACCCCTCCGCTTCAATAGGAATCAGTTCAATTCCTGTACCATTCCTCTCATACTGTTCAAAGTATTTCCAAGCGCACTCTCGGAAACATGAAGCCTTACTATTGTCAATCTCCAATTTCTTTCACCTCAATTATACTACGCCACGGAATGGACGTTGGATTCAACCTAGCTCCTTCGTCTCCAATATGATTCGTTACTTCCAATATATCCTTATCTGAAAAAGTAACCCACCCAATACTCTTCACTTCAGGAATGCTTGCAGTAATCCTACTGCGATTACTCCATCCAGGTGCATAGTTACTATCCTTCCAAATAATAGACACAAGTTTACCTTCAGGCAAAGGTAATGCTTTCATTAGGACTCCTCTAGCAGATTTTACGGCTTATAAACAAATCCATGTTTCTTTGGAGCTTTATCAGTATTCCAAAAAGCTCTATCTCCTGCATCCCCAGGATACTCGTCGGGCCTCCACCCATTCACAAAGTACCGTGCAACATCACTCTTAAACACTAAGCGATACCGGTAGTAACGCATTTCAGCAATCTCTTCTTTTGTGCGCTTCCGGTCAAGTCGAATGAGAGTAATATATCGCTCTGGATAACTACGGTCTGCCTTACGAACAATCCATTGGTTGTCCAACTTATCCCACAATCCCATTGAACACGAACCACTCAAAGAGTGGTGACAAGTATAGGTAGACAGCTGACGAGTGCGCTTGTCATTAGGGTCAGAAACATTCTCAGGAAATATCTTGTAAAAAAGATTGACACAACTATCTCCTTGGTGCGCGTCATGCCAATCTAACGTCTTGCTTCCAATCTTCCAACCCGCAGCTTCTAATTGCTTTGGTGTATTGTAAGAATTTTTAGCATCAGTAAAAGCAATCCTTGTCTTAATTTGCTTTTCTAACTTTGCTAAATCATTAGCAAAATCAGTAAAGCACCTTAGATTATTAATCTCCGTCAAATCATTATAATGCTGTACTAAGTACACCTTCGACCCCTCCTAGTTTTTTTAGTGACTTCCAAGTATCTTGGATATCTTTATCAACCTGTGCTTCTAATTTGAGCTTAGGCTCAAATATCTTCTCGACCACTCTTGCAGCATCAATATCCTTATCCTTAACCCGTTCAAATAGATTCCTTAAAGTAATTGATTTATTAGGATTTGCTAACTCCAACATCGCTTTAGGATAAACTGAAACTATTTTAGCTGCTGTAAGACAAATCATTGTAGAAACAGGAGAATATAGCCACGAACACATAGACCGATACTCAAAGTGATTATCTACATCTGCTCCTCTAACTGCACTCAACTTACCATAATCTAGTTGTCCATAGCGCCTACGATGAAGACAATCTTCTCTTGGTAGAATATCTAAATCCTCAAGTAATATAGTCAAAGCATCAAGCGCCTTAACTCTCTCTTGATTATCTTTAGAAAGATACTCCATTGGAATGGATTGATTCTTAAATTGATTTGTCCCACAAGGAATATCAAAGTGAATATGTCCTCCAAGAGTAATCATGCGCTTTGGAGTCTTATAATGTGCTCCACCACGTAATCTGTATCCAGCCTCAATAAGGTCTTTGGATACCTTATGTATTAACAATAACTTCCGCATACGTCTAAGAAGTCTAAACGTAGATTTAGAAGGCTTAGGCTTAATCTCAAGTACATCTCCATTATGGTCAAGAGCAACGTCAGGAGCATCTTTAGTTGTATACTGACCAACATTAATCAAAGTACCAGCCTTATCTAACGCGATATATTCTGGGTCAGCTCCAATCAAAAATGAATTAACTAATAACAATTATCGCTCCTCATCATAAAAAGGTGGTTCTGGTTCGTTATCTAAAAGATAATTACGTGGAGGATTAAGTAATGGAACAGCTCCTCCTGGTTTAGCTTGTTGACCTGGAAGTAATCCTTCATTGGCAAAGGCTATATTTTGGTGCGCCGGAGCAGCATACCAAACCGCTTGTTGTCCTAAAGCTTGACCATTAATAGGAATAGGCTTAACAGCATTTTGAATATATGGGTCATTAAATGCTATTTTATAATTCCTTGGCTTTAACTGCTTATCATCCTTAGGCTTCATAGGAATAACAGGCTTCTTATACTTCTTTCTCAACTTAGGAATCCCAAGATGTAACGCGACTCTCTTCCTTCCATACAAGGACCTACGAATCTTTGCTTCCCTTGGCTCCCTATAAACATTAATCGCCCAAGTTCCTTCATGCTTTGCCATCCATATCAATTTCTTCCAATGAGGCCACGCTGCATAATTTAATGGTGCTGACTTTTCAGGTTGAGAAAGCCTGTACTTTTTATGCCAGCTCTCCTCAATATACCTATGAGCCATTCCTCCAATACAAGGGCCATAGTTAGGATGCATAGCTACTATGCGGACACGACTACTCATTAGTACCTAATCTCCTTACCCGGTTTTATAATTAACTCATTGTCAGCAATGGACCCAGCACGCCAGTATAGTAAACTTTCAACAAGAGTCGTATTACCGTCTTTGTCGTGGATTACCAACTTAGTATTACTAGGTAAATCCTCAATGAACTTCCTCAAGTCTTTGAGAGTAAAAGCCGTTTGATAATCCCTCATTGTTTCTCCGCCCACAAGCTAATATGCTTCGCTAACCTAACCCCAGAACTCCTCTGAATAGAATCAATATGAGGCATAGAGTTAATCTCAAGGACATAGAACTTCCCGTCCTTACCCTTTAATACATCCACAGCTCCCCAATCCATTCCTAACGACTGAACAGCCTTAATACAAGGACCCTCTATCTGGTGGTTGCCAATTAAATCATCCCTCTTCACAAACTTAAATCCAAATCTCCGATTCCGCATAAACCCATCATATTCACCTTGGCCCTTATAGACCTTCTCATAGGTCGCAAAGGCTTTACCGCCAAGCACCCACACTCGATACTCAGTATCAGTTGGGATAAATACACTGAAAAAGTCATGCTCTCCCCTACGAGCAATAGTCCGCGCCGACTCAGTATCCTTACACACCACAATATCCTTCCCTTTAGTATGCTGCCGCTTACGTGCCAGCCATACTTCCCCTCTTGGAATCACATGATTCTCAATATAAGCAATAGGATAAGTGACTGGACAAGATGCCCCCGCATCCCTAAACTTACTAAACGCCGTAAACTTATTAAACCGATTGACTCCTGAATTAAGGAATGGCTTAGGACCATCATATGAACAACCCCAAGATAACCCCACCTGAAATGGGTCCTCTTTACTTCGGACAACTGTATGCCCCAGTTCCTCAAGGTGGTGTGTCATTACCTTGATTGCTGTATTACTGCCTTTACCACCACGTATATACACTATTTTTTTCATACTAAATCCTTCCACCTTTGATTTAACCAAAGTCGATAAATGTGCCTGGAATTTACTTTAAATCTTTTTGCTAATTCTTCTGCCGTCCATGTTCCTTTTCTAGCTCGAATCATTAATACTTCGCATTTTGTAAGTTTAGCTTGGGGGTTTTTCTCGCCAAGATTATCCATTTTGCGTCTATTAATCATTTGTTCTTTAGGAGTTGACCATTTACAATTTCTTTTATAATAACTTTTGTTATTGTTTCTCCTATTTAACGTTTTCCCGTTAGGTCTAATCCCCATATCAGCGAGAAAATTAATGAATTCAAGCCACCTTTTACAAACAGTTATCCCTCTACCGCCATAATTCTTAAAATACGGAAGCTTTGGGTACTTACATCTAGCTATCATTGAAAACCAACTATTCCAAGTTGGGGTTCTAGTCATACCGTGTTTCTTATTCAATTTACTCTCGCATCCCCAAGAGGTGCACCACATCCACCTTTGTCGCGTGGACATACTAAATCATTCAAATCCATAGCTAACTGATGCTTCCCAAGAATCAAGGGTTTCTGGCACTTAGGACAAGTGAAAAGAATCTTCTCTCCTTTATCCTCAGACGGCATAACGACCTTCACTTCCTTATTCGTGTCTGCTTCCCGCGTCCACTTGTCTTGGCGCTCTTTATATCCCGTATAGACTTTACGAATCGGGTCTTTGTAGGTCCCCCAGAAACTCCTAAAGTCTCCGTGAAACTCTTTGCCATCAGGACCCATAATCCACAAAGTACTATCAGGGAATGGACTAAACCCCATGTCAGCCCTTGGGAATTGAAAGTGAATCTTAAACCGCTCCTTAACAGGCTTCATGGCCCTATGCAAAGTGTTCTTTTCACTTGCAAAGAAGAAGAAATCATCAGTACTTCCAATAGTTAACGGCGACCCAGACCGACCAAACAACATCATCCCTGGATACTCAGGACTGATTGCTGCGATAGCCGCTGAACCTCTCACTTCACGTAGAGCGTTTATCGCTTCTTCTGTAATTCCGTGCTTGTCAATGATAGCCCGAAGAATATCTGAATCAGTGTCAGCAGCCCGGTCAAGCTTGAGCTTCTTAAACACTTCATCATCATTCTCTATCTTCCCGTTGTGGACAACCGCAGAACAGCCATTAAACATCGGATGGTTGTTCTTTGCAAATCGGGGATTACCTTTAGTTGCAGCCCTAGCATGTACAATAACTTGAATAGTGCTTGGTGTTAGCTTCTCGTCAATCCACTTTTCATAGTCATGCGACTTAACGAAAGTCCAGGCAGGTACGTCACTTTTCAGCGTACATACATTCCCCTTTTCGTCTTGCATAGCAATCCCTGAAGCATCATTACCTCTATGCTCAAGTCCTGTTAGCAGCAATCGAATCATGTACTCTTCGATTGGCTTATCTCCGTACTTACGAATCCCGGCGATGCCACACGTATTAATACCCTCCTTTCACTTGTTCCAATCTAATTTTAGCTAATCTAGCTCTTAATCGTGTTTCCATATTAACGGCGTGAATAACTTCATCATGCTGACAGTAATACCTATATGAACTACTCCAGGCATTTGTGTCGTGTACATATTGACCAGTAGACTCTTTTGCTAAATCCATGAGTAACTTTTCATCTATTTTAAGCATTACAAGTTTAATTCCTTTCCAATAAATTTACCACTTGGCTGTACCTCATTATTTCTGACCCAATCTTCAAAACATCCTTCCTTAACATCCTTCACATTCCAAATAGGAAACAATCCAGATGTAAGAACCTTTCTAACTAAAGGAATCGTATCATACTGTCTAAATATTGACGGTAACCAAATTCTAATATGCTTTTCACCATTATCGGGTATTGTTTCGGTTGCTGTAGCTCCAGGGATTAACTTTGCTAACTCGCGTACACCTCTTGTTAAATCATATTTACCGTTTTCATACTGAATGATATTCCTTTGGTCATTGGTTGTTATTTCAAGCCTCAAACTACCATGACATGCTAAGTCATGAACAATCTCACCAATCCCAAGTTTATGATACGTCTGAGTAAAACTCATATTCCATAGATAACCCTTTGGTAACTCCTTCGGCTCCCAATTACACTCCGGCAAGTCAGGACGAATCGGTTTTTTGTTCACAAGATAGTCAAATATCGCCTGACGCTCACAATCATTAGCCTTAATGATTGAAGGATAGAAACTAATAGGTACTTTACTAGAAGCTTGTGGAAATACAATCCCCCACTCAGTCTTAAAGTCCCCACCCATTCCTAACTGCTTAGGAAGCCCCCACTTCTTGAGAGCTGTATAAGCAATCCACGCATCATCATCAACGTTTTTATAATAGCCTAATAGATTAACGATAGACCTCTCAAGCTTTTTTGGGTTGCCGTCCCCGTTCTTATACATTTGATAAATCATTTTGGAATCAAGAACGGCAAGTTTTGACAGCACAAGAACCAAATAAGCCAACCAAGGTGAGTCCAACCATGTTGGAAAGGCTCTAAACTCATATCCATGCTTCTGAAGTCTGACATCATTTGCACTACCATACTTAGTCTTGTTAGTTCGGTAATCATTCATCCTCTTATTGAATGTACCAACAGTCAATAAAGTGCTATAGATATTAGTTAATGCACTACTATCAAACCTTCTTGCTGCTTCACTAAGCTTCCTTGCAAGGTGAACATGTCCTCCAACCCCATCCTGACCATCCCAAGGATTGCTCATCCAGTTATACTGGAGGCTATTAGGATTTAGTACAGCCATCCACTTCAGCTCTGCTAGTACAGATGCAACAATATCCAACACAAACCTACTAGGCTGTGGCCTAAGCTCTGCTAATCTACCATTATTATCCATCCCAAACGCAAGCCCAGTATTCAATCCAATTTTCATAGCGGCAGTTAAACTGCCATCAAAAGGATTAGCAAATGTCAATTCAGGGTCCGCACCAACTGTAAACCTGTTCACCAACCTTGGATTCTGCGGAATAGCTGTTAAAGGAGCCACAGTATTTATCTGCTTAAACCACTTCTCAACAAAATTATCAGGTATCCCTACTCTAACATCAGCAGGGATTTCCTCAAGAAAAAAGTATCCCTTCTCAACGATAGTCTTTAAAAATGTAGACTTTAGTTCCGCAAATTCCATCATATCCCCTAAGCGATTTTATAAATATGCTCTTTAACTTTATACGGCCACTTTAACCAATTAGGAAAAGATTCTGGCATTACTTCAGGATGATAATATTGCCATAGTTTGATATTAGTCTTTCTAATACCAGGATTCCACCCACTTGTATCATATATATCTAAATGTAATATTCCACTTCTATCAAACTCAGCATACATACAACAAGATGTTTTATTCTTAATTGGAACCTTACAAAACTTCATCCACGCACTTAATAAAGTCCTTGATGGCTTACCTGTATAATAGAATCTCCTACTTCCAATTACACTATTCAACATAATTCTAGTAGGAGCTTTCCCCGGAAAGGGTTTAGCCTTCCTTGCGTGTGGTATAAGTTCAGGCTTCTTTACCCACCTTGATATAAGTTGTGATGTAAAACGCTTCATAGCTGAATTTCAAGACCATCCCTTTTTGCTATTTGACCCAAATCCTTAGTCAAATACACAACCTTATTCCCAGACTTCGCGTTGATGAAGGGCTGACTCATATTAAAGCCTGGTACTGACCCCCACAGATGCTTTTTCAGTTTCTCATAAGACATAACCTGCGTCAAAACCAATGACCCAAATCCTGCTTCATAAGCTGCCTCACGAATCACCTCAACAACTTTGTTAAAGAAAAACGGCTCCCGTGGTTCCGGGTCAATGTAACTAGCCGTCAATACTGCACAACATCCAGGCATCTGTTGTACCTGAAACGAACAGCGGAAATCCTTTGCCCCAATATGACAAAAAGCAGCATCCCACTCATTATGAGCGCGAAATTGCTTAGGCAAACTCATAAACTTCCACCCAAGCTTCTCACAAATCTCCGGTAGTGTCTCCAGAATCAAGTTTGGATGTCCTACAAAGCTTCTTGGCATGTTACGTCTTTCTCCTTTTCTTATCAACTAATTCGTGTTCACGGACCCATTTCTGGGTGGATAAATTTAAAGTCGGCCAAATAACAAAGTGACTTTTATCAGCATCTCTTATTGCTTGAGCTAACTCACACGCAACTCTAGTTACCCTGTTCAATTCCTTACGTATATCTTCACAGATGTATTCTGGGTCATTTGACCTTGGGTCATAGCAGGGCATATTATTTCTTCCCCTTCTTCGCATCGTCCTTCAACTGAGACAAAACCATCCTCAAAGCACTTGGCGTAGCCGTAGTATACTCCCACTCAAACTCACAATCCTTACAGCACAATGGTAAGCCATACACCTTACGGTGTGTCTCTAAGTTACAGATAATACAGTCGTTAGACCGCTTAAACTGTTTAAATGCTTCCTCAAGTAGCGCCCCACATCCAGCATTCTTATGCTCTTTTCGGTCCTTCTTAAAGAAGCAAAGCTCATTACAGCACCTACAATTTGAATATCCCTTTCGCCAATATGAGCCATTAGCGCCACACCAATATCTATAATCCCCACCATTAAGAGGGTCCCCATCTCCTAAGGGCATCATAGGACGCATTCCAGGTAAGCCAACCATTCGATAGCCATTCCCTGAAATAGCATCAAACTTAACCATCTTAGGCATCTTAATGCCTGCCGGAAAGCCTGAGACTTTCTTGACCAGATAATCTGGAAGGCTAATCATAATACCACCCTGAATACTTAATCCAACTACGAAAGTTATGAAGTAACCAGTACATAGCATCTGGCCCCATAATTCCTGTGTTATTCCAACCAGTTCCTATCATTATAGTTGCTTACCCCAAAGAGAAGTTTTAGTGTCTTTTCTATTTGTAAGTCTTTTCCAACCACTAGTTTTGAGTAGATGAATTTCAGGAGCATTATAATTCTTAACTGTTGCTAATAATAGGTTAACACCTGCCTCTACTGCTAATTCTTCCCGTAATTGCAAAAGCTTCCTGCCCTCACCTTTATTTCTAAATTCTGGTTCAACAACTACTCCATGACTTATAATAGTTCGTCTATTTCCAGGCATGAAACTCATACTAAACTTAGCTGTTGTTGTTATATACTCAATCGTTCGTTCATTCTTTAAAATAGGGAACATGCCGCGAGTATGAAAAGCTCGTTGCAGTAGATAAATTGACTCAGAAAGAGAAGAAGTCTTTATCATGTTTGTATCCCCTTATCAGGATTCCGCTTTGCTGGCACTGAGAACTCAACCTTCTCACTCTCAACTTGACACTTTGGGCAGGGAAGAGTATCATACTTAGCATCAATAATCTGCTCAAACCTTCCGTGCTTAAGACATTCAAACTCAAAGATGGGCATTCTCAAACCTCCCTGACTCAATTAAACCATTAAAGTACTGAGGATGTTGGTGGACATAGATATAAGCTTCAACGGGAATACCTGCATCCCCTTGTTTATATAAAATAGGCTCGGCAATTTCACGTCTGTAGTTATACGGATGTCCTTCAATTGAGTCTAACCAACGCCACAATCTATCAGGAATC
>WNFO01002449.1_pt1 | contig 15300 bp, 10 predicted proteins | sample 5400251 | NCBI WGS metagenome assembly WNFO01 (sample SAMN13153354, study PRJNA577476) | soil metagenome | isolation source: 100 cm saprolite under Madrone tree | place: USA:California | collected 2016-06-14 | reverse complement strand
CACACCAGGCGGCCCGTAGACTGGTCGAGCGCAAACAGATTGCCGCTGTCGCCGCCGAAATAAACCAGCTTGCCTGAGAGCGAAGGCTGACTTGAGAATCCCTCCGAGTATTGATTGATCCAGAGTGTCAGCCCTGTTCGCTTGTCAAAAGCGTAAACCCTGCCGTCAGCGCCGCCGGCAAATAAAGCATTCTCACCCGCTATCAGAGTGCCGCCGAGTGGGCCGGGCACGGTCCTCATCCACAAGGTCACGCCGGTTGTCTTGCTTAAGGCGCGCAGCGTCCCATGGATCTGCCCCTGTGCAGGTTCTGAATACCTGGTTGCAGCATAGACGCTCCGCTCATCGATGGTGGGCGCGGCGGAGAATTCACCCCCTGCTTCGGCTCTCCAGACTAGTTTGCCGTCCCGGGCGTTGAGGCTTATCAGAGTGCCGCCAACTAAGGGAAGGAACACGGTTGTTTTATCAGCCGCGGGAGTCAGGTTGGAAGTTTGATCTGACTGATAGCGCCATTTCACTACCAGCGGCTGCGAGAGGGCGAGTTGTTTTTGCCCCTGATAGCGGACCGCGGATTGGGTGGAATATCCAACTAGTGCTATTAAGCAACACCAGATGACTTTCGAAATAACTTTACCAGGATGCATTTGGGAGGTTACAGACTTTCGCTTCATCAAGATCGCGTACTTTCGTTTCCCGCAACTTGCCTTGGTCGCTTCTTTACTGCCAACCTATAATCCTGACTCCAGTTGGTTTCAGCAACTTTGACGCATATCCCGGCACGGAGGTCTGTATTTCTTGGAGAGCATTAGTCACGAGAACATAATCATACTCGACTTTGGCGGCCAGTACACCCAACTGATTGCGCGGCGGGTGCGCGAAGCGGGTGTCTATTGCGAGATTCTTCCTTACAACGTCGCGATCGAAGAGATTCAAACACGGCAACCACGAGGCCTAATCCTGTCGGGCGGCCCCGCTTCGGTCTACGACGATGATGCGCCGCGGCCCAAACCCGGATTGATCGAGAGCGCGCACTGCCCGGTGCTGGGCATCTGTTATGGCTTGCAACTAATTGCCCACGGCCTGGGCGGGGAAGTCCTGCCCTCCACCAGCAGAGAGTACGGCTACGCCCGGCTTCAGGTGGTCGATGCGGCCAGCCGCTTGTTTACCGGACTGCCGCTTGAGATGGACGTCTGGATGAGCCACGGCGATCACGTCACCATGTTGCCCGATGGTTTTCGCATGACCGCGCAAACAGCGGACGCGGTCAATGCGTTCGAGAACTCGGAGCGTGGGATCTACGGATTACAATTTCATCCCGAGGTCGCGCACACGCCGCTGGGCGCGCAGATCCTGCGCAACTTCCTATTTGAGATCTGCGGCTGCAAAGGTGACTGGACGCCCACCGCCGCGATTGCGGAGCAGACTGAGCGAATCAAAGAACGGCTCGGCGAGCATGGCCGGGCGGTTTGCGGGCTCTCCGGCGGCGTTGATTCTTCAGTCGCAGCTGCTTTGGTACATCGAGCGGTCGGTGACCGGCAAGTCTGCCTGTTCATTAATAATGGATTGCTGCGCGAAGGGGAATTCGAGTCGACGCTCGCTTTGCTAAAGCAGAAGTTAAAACTAAACATTCAGGGAATCGACGCCAGCCAGCGGTTTCTCGATGCCTTGAAGGAGGTGGTGGACCCGGAAACGAAACGCAAGCGAATCGGTGCCCTTTTCATCGAGGTCTTTGAAGAAGAAGCTAAGCGCATCGGTGGCGTGGGATTCCTGGTACAGGGAACTTTGTATCCGGACGTGATTGAGTCGGTGTCGGTTCGCGGACCTTCAGCCACAATCAAAAGCCATCATAACGTGGGCGGCTTGCCGGAGAAAATGAACCTCCAGTTGATCGAACCGCTGCGCGAATTATTCAAGGATGAAGTGAGGTTAATCGGCCGGGAACTGGGGGTGCCTGAAGAGATCCTCTCTCGTCATCCATTTCCGGGACCGGGCTTGGCGGTGCGCATCCTGGGTGATGTAACCGAAGAACGCCTCGCCATCTTGCGCGCCGCCGATCGGATTTTTGATGCGGAATTGCGGCGCGCGGGTTTGTATGATTTTGTCTGGCAGGCTTTCGCTGTGTTGTTGCCGATTTCAACAGTCGGTGTGATGGGTGATGAGCGCACATATGAGCGCGTGATTGCCATTCGCGCCGTTACCAGCGTGGACGGAATGACGGCCGATTGGGCACGTTTGCCGCACGACGTGCTGGCTCGGATCTCGACCCGGATTGTATCGGAAGTCAAAGGTGTCAATCGTGTGGTTTACGACATCAGTTCCAAACCTCCCAGTACGATCGAATGGGAATAGGCGTAAGAGTAGTTTCTGTTTTCCGCAGTAGATTTTCGAAGGTTGAATAAAAACCAATTCAACATGTTGTTTGGTTGATCCTTCGAGGCCACGTGATATAGTGTTGCCTCGACAGTTGAGATTTCATTCGCTTTACTCTTCAGCATAATTCAAAATGCAGGACAAGCGCTTCGTCCATCTCCATTTACACACCGACTACAGCCTCTTAGACGGTGCGATCCAGATAAACCCGCTGGCAAAACGAACCCAGGAACTGGGGATGAACGCGTGTGCCATGACCGATCATGGAAACATGTACGGCGCGATCACTTTTTACAACACGATGAAGAAGGAAGGAATCAAACCTATCATCGGGTGCGAGACCTATATAGCGACGGGAAGTCGCAAGGACCGCGGAGGCCGCGCAGCTCCCGGTGAAAAAATTAATCACCATCTGATCCTCCTGGCTAAGGATTTCGAGGGCTATCGCAATCTGTCGCGGCTTACGTCAAAGGCCTTTACTGAAGGCTTCTACTACAAGCCGCGCATCGATCGGGAACTCCTCGCCCAGCACAGTAAGGGCCTGATTGCACTCTCAGCTTGCATGTCGGGAGTTCCATCGGCCATGTTGGCGCGTGAGTGTCCCGATGACGCCGCCGCTGCAGCCCTCGAGTTTCAGGAAATAATGGGTAAGGGAAACTACTTCCTTGAGATTCAGGAACACGGTCTCGAACCGCAGGCGCGTATCCGGAAACCGCTCGTCGAGTTGTCAAAGCGCACTGGTATTCCGCTGGTTGCAACCAACGATGCTCACTATCTGATGCCGGACGACGCTCGGGCCCACGACGTGCTGCTCTGCATTGGCTCCGCAAAGACCGTCAACGATCAGAATCGCCTGCGCTACGGCACGCCCAACTTCTATGTGCGTTCGCCCGATGAAATGTGGCAGATCTTTGGCAATGAATTGCCGGAGGCTTTGGAGCGAACCGTTGAGATCGCCGAAAGATGCGATTTGAGTTTGCCGCACGGGGTCAACTATCTTCCCAACTATCCCATCCCCGCATCAGACGCTGGTCTGTCTGCCAACGAATACTTTGAAAAGACCGTTCGCAACGGTTATCAGACGCGTAAAGGCCAGGTCTGGGACGGAGAATTGTCCAGAGGGGAACTAACCCACACCTTCGAAGAGTACGAGAAAAGGCTCTGGCACGAGATTGAGGTGATTAAGCGTATGGGATACGCCGGTTATTTCCTCATCGTTTGGGATTTTGTGCGTTACGCCAAAGAACATGGGATTCCAGTCGGACCGGGTCGTGGTTCTTCAGCGGGATCGCTGGTGGCTTACTGCCTCGGTATCACCGATATCGATCCCTTGCGCTATAACCTCTTCTTTGAGCGATTCCTGAACCCTGAGCGCGTTTCGATGCCGGATATTGATATAGACTTTTGCGTCCGAGGCCGCAGTGAGGTAATCAACCACGTAGCCGATCTGTACGGGCGCGATTCGGTGTGCCAAATCGTAACCTTCGGAACTCTGGCATCGCGCGCCGCAATCAAAGACGTCGGTCGAGCGCTCGATATGCCCTATGCGGACGTTGAGCGCATCTCGAAGATGATTCCTCCGCCAGTCCGGGGCCGCAACGTCAGCATTGAACAGGCTATTCAACAAGTACCTGAGCTGCGATCGGCAATGGAAACGAACGACCAGGTGCGGGATTTAATAGACCTCGCGCGACGGCTTGAGGGTTGTGCGCGCCACGTCTCGGTGCATGCCGCCGGCGTGGTCATCACACCTGAACCTTTGGAAGAACTTATTCCTATCGCCGTCTCGGCCAAAGATGAAGTCACCACTCAGTACGAAATGTCCGACCTCGAGAAGGTGGGCGTACTGAAGATGGACTTCCTGGCGCTTAACACGCTCACGATCATAAGCGACTGCTTAAAGAGTATAAAGCAGTCGCTTAGCGAAGATGTAGAGTGGTCAAAGGTTTTGCTTAACGATGAGATGACTATGCAACTGTTTGCCGAAGGTCGTACTGATGCCATATTTCAGTTCGAGTCGTCCGGAATGCAGGACATCTGTCGCAAGCTCAAGCCCAAGAGTATCGAGGATCTCTCGGCGCTTAACGCGCTCTATCGGCCCGGGCCAATAGATGGAGGCATGGTCGACGACTTCATTCTGAGGCACCACGGCAAGAAGAGCGTCCGATACATCGTCCCGGAGATGAAAGATATTCTGGATAGTACGCAGGGCGTCATCGTCTACCAGGAACAGGCCATGCAGTTGGCGCAAAAACTGGCGGGGTACACGATGGCCGAGGCGGATAGTCTCCGCAAGGCGATGGGCAAGAAGAACCGGGAAGAGATGGCTCAGCAAGAACAGAAGTTCATCCTCGGTGCGGTAGCCCGCGGTATTAAGCGCGACAAGGCCCAGCAAATTTTCTCCCTCATGGCACAGTTTGCTGACTATGGCTTCCCCAAGGCCCACAGTGTGGCCTACGCTTATTTGGCATTTCAAACTGGCTATCTCAAAGCCCATTACGGCGAGCACTTCTACGCCGCGGTCCTCTCAAATGAAATCGACGACACGGCCAAGGTCTTCCGCTATACAAAAGAGATGCGTGCGCAGGGAATCGTGCTGCTGCCGCCCGATGTCAACGAAAGCGAAATCGGCTTCACGGCATTGAAAGGCGCGATTCGTTACGGTCTGGCGGCGATCAAAGGCATCGGATTCAATAGCGTCACAGCGATCATGAAAGGGCGTCAGGCGGGGCCGTTTAAATCCCTTTTCGATTTTACCGAGCGAGTTGAGGAAGGCTCGATTAACAAACGGGTCCTGGAGGGTCTGGTCTACAGTGGAGCCTTTGACTCTCTGAAACCGTCTGAGTGTACAAGCAATCATTGGCGGGCTCGGCTCTTTGCGGCTATCGACATCGCTTTGGCGCGCTCAGCCAGAGCGAAACGGTCGAAGGCGATTGGCCAAAATGATCTGTTTGGCGGCGACCTGGCGCAGACCGCCGACGCTGCGAGCGATTTGCCCGCCGCGGCGGCGTGGACCGCTTCAGAAATGTTGGCCGCGGAAAAAAAGGCCGTAGGCTTTTATGTTACAGGGCATCCCCTGGAGGCTCATTTCGAACTGGTCGCCAAACTCGGCGCGGTAACCTCGGCTGAACTGAGTCAACAGGAAAGCGGCTCGCGGGCAACGATTGCCGGCCTGATTACGGACCTTCAGCTGCGCACAACAAAGAAGGGCGATCGATTTGCGATATTCCGTTTGGAAGACCAGGCTGGATCGGTTAAGTGCGTCCTTTGGCCCGAACCATTCCGCAGACAAGGCGCTATCGTCGCAGATGAAGCGACCGTGTTGGTAAACGGCAGGGCCGAGATTAGCGACGATGGAGTCATCACCGTGATTGCCGAAAGGCTCACTGAGTTGACTCAAGCAGTCCAACAGAAAGCGCGTGAAATAATTATTGGCTTTCCGGCCTCGACGGATTCGGTGCAGCTCTGCGACGCGGTCAGGAATCTGCTTGAGCAGTCAAAAGGTGACTGCGACGTTTTTGTCGAGATAGTTTCTGAGGGTATGCTGGTCCGGGTACGCGCGCATCCTTCTTTGAAGGTCCAAGGTAGCGCAGAGATCGAAGCAGCATTGCGGAATCTTGGCTGCGACGTTACTTGGGAAGGCTTTACTTCGCCCAGGCAGGCCGCCGCGGCGAAAGGCGCCGCCTAAACTCTTACCGGCAAGACAGACGTGAATACTGAGCACAACACCACTGCCTTCGAACGGGTCCAGCTCGCGCGTCATCCCGAGCGGCCTTACACACTTGATTTCATCGAGCGATTGTTCGAGGACTTTACCGAGATTCACGGGGACCGGCGTTACGCCGAGGACCCGGCGATCGTGTGTGGATTTGCTCGTTTTCATGGAATGCCGGCGTTGGTTGTGGGACATCAGAAAGGACGCGACACAAAACAGCGTCAGTTTCGCAATTTCGGAATGCCGAAACCTGAAGGGTATCGCAAGGCAATTCGCGCAATGAAGCTGGCAGAGAAGTTTGAACGGCCAATCTTCTCTTTCATTGATACTCCCGGCGCCTATCCAGGCATTGATGCGGAAGAGCGTGGGCAGGCCGAAGCCATCGCTTACAACCTGCGCGAGATGGCGAAGTTAACTGTGCCGATAATAGTCACCGTGATCGGCGAAGGCGGGTCCGGCGGCGCCCTGGCGATTGGCGTGGGCGACCAGGTGTTGATGCTCGAAAACGCGATCTACTCAGTAATCTCACCCGAAGGTTGCGCGGCCATTCTGTGGAAAGACTCGAGCCAGGCTGCGCGGGCGGCGGAGGAACTGCGTCTCATCGCTCCGGACTTGCAACACGAGGGAATTGTCGATCAGGTGGTTCCGGAGCCCACGGGTGGTGCGCAGAACTCGTATGATGAAGCAGCCGGTTTCCTTGATTCGATTCTCTGCGAGAGGCTGGCACAGTCGACCACGAGTAACGTGTCAGATCGATTGGCGCAGCGCTATCGCAAGCTCCGGCAATTAGGTAAGTGGGGAACCAGCGAGCCGGTCGGCGCTCCTTAAGGCCGCGGCCTCGCTGTTAGACAGCGCACTGCCTGAAACAAATCTAAAACGGAATATCGTCGTCGCTTAGCTCATTAGGCTCAGGGCCCGAATCGCCTGGCGTGGCTGCCGCAGCGGCTCCGCGCGCAGGCGCCCCGCCGCCCGCATCTTCACCTCTCCCGCCGCCAATGAACTGCATATCCGTCGCGTGAACCTCGAGCGTGTGGCGCGGCTTGCCGTCGCGGTCAGTCCATTCCTCCACGCGCAGCCGGCCTTCGATGTAGACGGGTCTGCCCCGAGTGAGGTACTGAGACGCCGTTTCAGCCTGGCGTCCCCAAAGCGTGACGCGAAACCAGGTAGTAAGATCCTGGTTTTCGCCGGTGGTGCGATCTTTTCTTTTTTCGTTTGTAGCCAGACTGAAGCTGCAAACAGGCGTGCCCTGCGGCGTGTAACGCAATTCCGGATCACGTCCGAGATTGCCGACGATAATGATTTTATTAAAAGACATTTGCGTTCTCCGGTTGTCTTCATCCTCAACGGGAGTCAGGAGTCATAGAGCAAGAGGGCAGATACTACTCGTAGCAGTGCGACGCGTCAAGCACGAGAATCTTGCAAGAATAACGTTTGCGTTAATAGGAACGTCGCGCAGAAATCTGTTAGACTTTGCGCGGTTGCAAGAAAAATAGTAATGGGTTCGACAGTTTACCTGGAAACATTCGGTTGTCAGATGAACGTCGCCGATAGCGAGCGCGCGGATGTGCGTTTGCGAGCTTCCGGATTTGATTTGTGCCAATCTCCGGAATCCGCGGATGTGGTTATCTTTAATACTTGTTCGGTGCGTGAGCGTGCGGCCCATAAGGTGTTCACGCGCATCGGCGAGATTCGACGGCAACGTCTGGGCAACGAACCGGTGGTTGGCGTGATGGGCTGCGTTGCGCAACTGGAAGGGAAGACCCTCTTTGATAACAGCCCTTCGGTTAATCTGATAGTTGGAACGCGCGCGACCGACCGGCTGCCCGAATTATTGAACCGCGCCTTAAATGGCGAACGCCGGGTCATCGATCTCGAAGAGCGCGCGGACGGTGAGAAGTGGGACGTGCCCGCAACGGCCCGGTCTTCAAAGTACGTCGCGTTCGTGCCCATCATCGAAGGCTGTAACAAGTTCTGCACCTACTGCATCGTGCCTTTTTCCCGTGGTCGTGAAAAGAGCCGCACCGCAGCGGATATCATCGCCGAGATAAAAGAGCTACGCGATCATGGTTATCGCGAGATCCATCTGATCGGACAGAATGTGAACAGCTATCGGCCGAAAATCGCCGCTGGTCTTGGGGAGTGCCAGGGCGCCACACCCTTCAGCCGGCTTCTGAGAGCGGTAGCTGCAACCGGCATGGAGAGAATAAAGTTTGCTACCTCTTTTCCGCGCGACTTTCATCCGGACATTGTGGCTGCCATCGACGAGCACGAAAACCTTTGCGAATGGATTCACCTGCCCGTGCAAACGGGCAGCGATCGCGTACTGCGCGCAATGCGGCGCGGGCACACCGCCGGTGACTACCTGGACAAGATCTCTTCAATCAAGCAGGCGCGACGGCGCATGGCAATAACCAGTGATATTATTGTGGGCTTCCCCGGCGAGACCGAAGCGGATTTTCGCGCCACCCTGAAACTAATGGAACAGGTCGAATACCACGCACTTTATATTTTCAAGTATTCAGTGCGCCCGGGCACGCCGGCCGCCAGGCTCGACGACGACGTGAGTGGCCTTGAGAAAACCGCTCGATTTCTCGAATTAGAAAAGACCCAGCACCAACTCCAGCAAAAGGTCTACGAGAGTTACATTGGTCGGAATCTCAAAGTCCTCGTCGAGCGTCCGAGCTCAAAGTCAGACCAGGACATGAGCGGGCATTCCACTTGCCACAAGATCGTGAATTTCTCCGGCACATCGGCCCTCCTCGGTAAAGTTGTGACCGTCCGGATCACCGAGGCCAAGCCAAATAGTCTCTATGGTCAGGTAACATCGGCGCTCTGAGCAGTCAGGATTGTGTACAATAGCAGGGTAGCGAAAATGGAAATCGAGGTCAAAATTCGTGCGCTGATGATGGATCCTAATAGTGGTACGCCAATAATCATTCTTAAGGACATCAACAGCGAAACCATGCTGCCGATCTGGGTGGGAGCATACGAAGCGAACGCGATTGCCCTGGAGATCGAAAAGATTGCACCGCCTCGACCCATGACACACGACCTGCTGCGCAATCTGATCGTCGAGTTGGGACTAAGAGTCGATCGCGTAGTCGTTACGTCCTTACGCGATAACACCTTCTACGCAGTGATTGAGCTAACCGGAGACAACGGCGAGCCCATGAGGCTTGATTCGCGCCCCTCTGATGCGATCGCCCTCGCGCTCCGCGCGGACTGCCCGATATACGTCGACATGGATGTGATTCAGGCCTCGCGCAATTCGATTGCGACCGAGGACGAAAGCGAATCGGAGGGGGACGGCGGCGAAGAAGAATGGCCCGACGTGATTGGCGACGCCAGTGATTTGCCAATGTGATGCTGGGATTTGTCCGACAAACTAAAGGAACGTCTGAACAAGTTATTGAAACGTGCATGGTTTCTTCCCCCTCCCTTTGGGAGGGGCTAGGGGAGGGTGCGAAGCTTAACGTGCACAAGCCCTCTCCCCAACCCTCTCCCAATGGGAGAGGGAGAAAAACTTCAAATTTGAAGTGTTTCGGTTACTCGGTTTTGACTCGAATTGAGTGCAAACAGCGTTTCCGACAAGCTAAGGCTTGTCGGAGATCAGAATTAGTCTAGTGATAATAGCAATCACCAATCAGAAGGGTGGCGTCGGAAAGACCACCACGGCAATCAACCTCGCGGCCGCGTTTGCCAAGCGTGGGACTAAAACTCTCCTCCTTGATCTCGATCCCCAGGCAAATAGTTCGATCTCGTTTCTTGATCCGTTGACGATCGACCGCTCGGCTTACGATTTGATGATGGACGGGCAGGGAACTGATGAGCTGCCGGTTTACAAGACGCCGGTCGAAGGGCTGGACATTATCCCGGCGCGGATTAGTCTGGCCAAGCTCGAGTCAAAACTCGTAGGCGACTTTGATGCGCCTTTTCGTTTGAAAGACCGCATCGAACCGTTGAAGAAGAGCTACAAGGTGATTGTGATCGATACTCCGCCGACGCTCGGCTTGATTACCGTAAACGCGCTGGTCGCTTCGAGTCACGTGCTGATTCCCATCCAGTCTTCATACTTCGCTCTGGAAGGAACCGACGATTTATTGGAAACGATCGAGAAGGTTAAAGCGCGCCCTAATCCCAAACTGGAGATGATCGGAGTTCTGGTCACCCTCCACGACAAGCGCACCACACTGGGCAAGGAAGTCTATGAACAAATTCGTCGCGTCTTTGGGCCGAAGCTCTTCGACACGGTAATCACCAAGAGCGTGCGCCTGGAAGAATCGCCGGCATACAAAGAGTCTATTTTTACTTTCGCGCCGCAGTCTTCGGGCGCGGTCGAGTACGAAAAACTTTGCAACGAGGTAATGAGCCGTGTCTAGAAGAGGCTTGCCCACCGGTCTTAGCATGCGCCACGACGCGCACTACGTCGAGGAGTTGACGCAGTCAAACACCACTACTCATGTGGGGCGTTTGATTCCGATCGACAAACTGGATCCTAACCCCGATCAACCGCGGCATGAAATCGGCGATCTTACCGAACTCACCGCCTCGATCGGCGAAAAGGGCGTGCTTGAGCCGTTATTGGTCAAGCCGATGATGGGTCGATGGATGATCATCGCCGGCGAACGTCGCTGGCGAGCGGCTACCGCGGCCGGCCTGACGGAGCTTCCCTGCATTGAGATGGATGTCGATGAAAGCGCCGTCGCCGAGATCGCTTTAATCGAAAACATGCAGCGGAAAGACCTAACGCCCTGGGAAGAGGCTGATGGTTTGCGCGCCCTCTGCGAACGCTTTGGTTACACCCACGAAGATGTGGCCCGCAAAGTTGGGAAGAGCCGCAGCACCGTCACCGAGGCTTTATCAATCGCATCAATTCCCAAAGAGATCCGCGACATCTGTCGCTCGTCTGAAATCACTTCGAAATCACTTCTGCTGCAGATCGTTCGCCAGCCTGATGACGAATCGATGCGTGCAATGGCCGAACAGATCGCATCTGAAGGCCTGACCCGCGAGGGCGCCCGAAAGGCCCGACGGGCTTATGTCGATCCCACCGGAGCATCCGAACCTTACATCTATCGTTACGAAGCGCCAGGCAGGGAATTCAAGGTTGAGGTGAAGTTCAAAAAGGCCAATATCTCAGCTGAAGAACTCTTCGATGCCCTTAACGCCGCTGCTCAGAACATTGACGAAGCAAGCTGACGGTGGCACAGACTTTAGTCTGTGATTCCCCTGACCTAACACAGACTAAAAGTCTGTGCCACTTAACCCTTCTTCTTCTTTTCCTGGGCCGCTCTTTTCGCCAGAGACTTGCTCCAGCGTTCCAGCGTCGGCTGAATGGGTTTGAAAAGCTTCGCGCGGATCTTGTGCTGGTCTTCATTCCAGGCTTTCAACTGTTTCTCGACATACGCGCGCACGGCGGGTTCGACAGATCCTCGCTTGACCGAGTGACGCAACGTCAAATGATAGTGCTGCGCCACTAACGAGAAGATCACGGCCGCAAGATTACCTTTGAATGACAGTCGCGGAATGATGCGTTTGTGAAAAGGTTTGTTCGCCGAGGTGAGGGGAGTAATCGCTACCTCAAACCAGGCCCCCTGATTACCCTGACGAGGATGATAGAGGCCCGGGAGGTCTGTGCCTTTCGCGGCCATGCGAGCCCGCGGCTCAGTAATCACGCTCACCAAACGCAGCCTCTCGATACCCCGCAAGTGCTCGCGCGGCACGCTGGCGAGCGCGCTCTCTACATTTGCCAGCGTGTTCCGCGGCAGTTTTTCCGTGTACTGGTTCTCAATCTTTACAGCCATCTACCCTTAAACCTTCTTAACCACTGGCATGATAACAAAGCACTGAACTCTAGGAGACGCCGGCATACTTCGTCAACCTGGGGACGAAACCTCGCACTTTTCATTTCGCATCTCAAAGGGAAATGGTTTGATTCACTGCGGCAAAGTAGATTTTACCCTAACGTGAAATAGAAGACCGCGCCCTTGTTCACTTCGGCTTCAGCCCAAATGCGCCCGCCGTGTCGCTGAATAATGCGATGAGCAATCGATAGGCCTACGCCGGTGCCTTCGAATTCATCAGCGCGGTGGAACCGCTGAAAAACGGCGAAAAGCTTATCGGCATGTTGCGCATCAAAACCAGCGCCGTTGTCGCGTACAAAATAAATGGTTTCGCCATTCTGTTGCTGGCAACTCACTTCTACGTAAGCGTTCTCCTTGCGGTTTGTGTACTTGAATGCGTTTGACAGCAGGTTGACAAAGACTTGCTTGAGCAATGACTCGTCAGCTATGCAATCGGGCAGATCGCTAACTTCGACGGTAATCTGCCGCTCTGGCTGCTCCCTCTGTAGTTCCTCCAGGACACCGTGAACCAGACCAGCAAGACTGACTCGCTTTTTAGATAGCCGTTGCCGACCCAACCGCGAGAGGCGGAGCAGGTCATCTATCAGTTGGTTCATTTGCTGCGCGCTTGATCTCACCATCGCCAGAAGGTGCTTAGCCTCCTCCGGCAATTCAGCGGAATAATCTTCCATCACAATGTGGGAGAAACCATCAATTGCTCGCAGCGGTCCGCGCAAGTCGTGAGAGACCGAAGATGAGAACGCTTCAAGATCCTTATTTGCTGCTTCCAGTTCAATGGCCCACGCGCGCCGCACCTTGGCCAATTCCAGATGGGTCCGAACCCGGGCCAACAATTCGCGCGCTGAAAAGGGTTTGACCAGATAGTCGTCCGCGCCAGCTTCCAGTCCCTCGACAGCAGACTCTTCCCCAGCCCGCGCGGAAAGCAGAATCACGGGAATGGTGTGCGTGCTTCGGTTCGCTCTGAGTTCGCGGAGAAGGCCGAAGCCATCCAATCCCGGCATCATCACGTCGGTAAGGACTAGATCGGGTGGCTTGGCGAGAGCGGCGGCCAAAGCTGCCTCACCGTCAGGAACTGCGGTCACTTCATAACGATCAGCCAGGAGTCGACGGACATAGTCGCGCATGTCTGCGTTGTCATCAGCCCAAAGAATTCGTGACCTGGGGGTGCTCGGGACCTGTGCAACCAAGCCACCACCCGAGGCTTCATTTCCGAGCGCGGGTGCGAGTTGCTGCGAAGGAGTTGCATTGTCATCAGACACCCAGAGCATAGCCTCTTGCTGATAAGCAGCAGCGTTCGTTGCAGTAGAAGTCAACGAGCGTTGCTGTCCGATGCGCTCCGGCGGCAAGTGCGCAGATCCCGCTTTTATGATCACGAAAAACGTGCTTCCCACTCCTTCCTGGCTTTCGACTCGCACCGTTCCGCCATGTGCATGGACCATTTCCTGCACCAGAGCCAAGCCAATTCCAGTACCTTCAAAGCTGCGCGATCGCGCACCCTTAACCCGATGAAATCGATCGAACACTCGTGGCAGTTCGGCAGCTGAAATGCCAACGCCTGAATCCGCCACGGCTAGTTCGACCGAATCTCCGCACGATTTGAGCGTCAGTCTGATGCCACCCGCGAACGTGTGTTTAAAGGCATTCGAAAGCAGATTGAGTACGATCTTCTCCCACATCTCTTTGTCGACGTAGACCGGCTCAGGCAATGGAGGGCAATCTATGTCGAGCGATAGAGCGCCTTTCTCAATTACCGAGCGAAAAACGCTTGCGAGATCGGCGGTATAGACCGCCAAGTCGGTAGGTTCGTAGGTGGCCTGGATGCGTCCCGCCTCGATGCGCGAGAAATCTAATAGTGTATTTACCAGCTTCAGGAGCCGCAGCGCGTTGCGGTGCGCAGTCTCGATTCGCTGGCGTGTCTGAGGCGGTGCCGCTGTCGCTGCCAACTCGTCTTCCAATGGTCCAAGCATCAGCGTGAGCGGCGTGCGAAACTCGTGGCTGACATTTGAAAAGAAGGCGGTCTTGGCTCGATCGATCTCAGCCAGAGCCGCGACGCGCTTGCGTCCCTCCTCATAAGCGCGTGCATTGTTTACTGAAGAAGTTATTGTGCTAGCCAGCAAATCGTAGAAAGCGCCGTAGGCTTCATCCAGGGGCAGCCGGGAACTGACACCCGCGACGAGAATCGCCAACGGTCTTTCGCACCCGGCCGGCGTAATCGGCAACGCCATCGCGCTCTTAGGTGTTTCAGGGTAAGGGCCGCATGAGAATCTTCCGTACCGCACTTCCAAATCATCGATTTTTGTACGCAGATTTGCCCTGGCAACCTCTGCCAATGGCCACACCGAATCCGGTAGCCCCAAGTCGATCAAAGGAATCGCTATCGACTCGGGCAGCGACGGTGTAGCAGTGACAAGCCCCGCTTCGTTCCGCTCCCAGTCGAGCAGATAGAACAGGACGAATGGCACGTCCAGGTCGAATTCCGCGAGGGTCTGGACAGCGAGCTTTATTGCTTCCTCGGTCGTTTGCGACTTTGCGGCCATCGAAGCCAGCTCGCGCAAAGCGCGTGTATGTCGCTCGCCCACCATTTTGGCAGTTGTCTCGGTTACGGGATGGAATAAACCACCAACACTCCCACTCTCGTCGCGGATCGGGCTGAAGGAAAAAGTAAAGAATGTTTCTTCCAGGAAACCGTTGCGATCGAGAAACATTCGCTGGTTTTCCAGGTAGGATGTCGTCCCTGCGAGTGCGCTCTCGAAGGCCTCGCCAATCACCGGCCAGGGCGCCGCCCAGCATTCGGTAAAGTCCTGGCCCATCGACTCCGGGTGCTTGCCGCCACAGATCGGCCAGTAGCCGTCGTTATAGATCTGTACATGTTTAGGACCCCAGGCTAACGAGATGGGAAAATTAGAGGCGAGACAGAGACTTACGGTAGTGCGCAGACTCTGTGGCCATGATTCGATGGGACCGAGCGGTGTTTTAGTCCAATCTTTCGATCGCACCAACTTGCCCATCTCTCCGCCGCCGACTAGCCAATCTTTTGAATCCACGGATTCTCCGGAAGCAGGGACACTCGTGCCCCAGGCCGGGCTGCCGAGAATGTCTGGAAAGTTTCTTCGGAAGGTTCCGTAGCAGTCGCTATGACTTGGGCTTTCGGAAACGGTCACCGAAAGGATCTAGCGGCTGCAGGGCGAAAGACGTGAGCTTCGGATACGATCTTCAGCTGCCATCAAGAAGACGATGCCGATCCCCACGTCAGAATAAGCTCTTTGGCACAAAGCAGCAATCGGGAAATTCCTCACATGTGGCGCCACCTTCGGCAAGCTAAACTATGGTTCCGCAAGCTTCGCGCACATCGAA
>WNFO01002447.1_pt1 | contig 15300 bp, 17 predicted proteins | sample 5400251 | NCBI WGS metagenome assembly WNFO01 (sample SAMN13153354, study PRJNA577476) | soil metagenome | isolation source: 100 cm saprolite under Madrone tree | place: USA:California | collected 2016-06-14 | reverse complement strand
GTCAGAACACGTGAGCTTCCGGCCGCCGTCGAGCTGGTGAGCGACTTTCCCGATATGCGCTTCGTGCTCGACCACATCGCCAAGCCAGGAATCGCGGCGGGGCCAAGAGACCTGGCGTGGGAACAAGCCATGGTGCCCTTGCAGACAATGAAAACGTCGCCTGCAAGCTGTCAGGGATGATGACCGAGGCTGACTGGAAAAGGTGGACTCCTCACGATCTCCAGCCATACGTCACTCGCGTCATCGATTGGTTCGGTCCAGGACGATGCATGTTCGGCTCTGACTGGCCGGTGTCGGTCCTCGCGTCGGACTATGCGCGGACCGTCACCACCATGAAAACGCTCGTTGGCGAAAACGCCGATGTGTTTGGTGGCGTGGCCGCGCGGATCTATGGGCTGAGCTAAGCGACGTCGTCGATCAGCGCGGCCCATCGCTCATCGATGCGCCGCACTTTGTAGATCGCGAAGGCTCCCACCCACGCGATCACAAACGCACCGACGATCACATAGCCGGCCTTGCCGATGAAATCGAAATTCGCGATCGCTCCGTAAACGCCGCCGCGAAGCCCCAGAACCTGGATGAGGATCTGCGCCAGCTCGACGACGCCTACGAAGAGCGCGACAAAAACAGAGAGCGACGTCACTGTCAGGTTGTAGAACACCTTCCGGACCGGGCTCGCAAAGGCCCACGAGTAGGCCTTAGACATGAAGGCGCCGTCGGTCGTGTCCATCAGCGACATGCCCGCCGCGAATATCAAAGGCAGCGAGATCACCGCCGTGAATGGGAGCCCCTGCGCAGCCGCGCCGGCCGAGATGGCCAGCAACGCGACCTCAGACGCGGTATCGAAACCAAGCCCGAACAGGAACCCGATCGGGTACATGTGCCAGCTCTGCTCGACCAACCTGAACATGCGGCCGAACACCCTGGTCATGAACCCACCCGCCACCAGCTCCGTCTCGAGACCCTGGCGGTCGTACTCGCCGCGCTGCATCTTGCGATAGACGCGAACGATGTCGATGAGGATCAGCAAGTTCATGATCCCGATCAAGACGAGGAAGGTTCCGGAGATCGTCGTGCCGACGGCGCCGCCGACGCTCCGTAATGCCCCGTTGCCGCCGACCACTCCTTGCACGATCGACTTCACCGCGAGGCCGAGGGCGACCGCGATGAGCAGCACCACCGTCGAATGGCCGAGCGAGAAGAAGAAGCCGACGCCGACAGGTTTGCGCTCCTGCTGGAGCAGCTTTCGCGTCGTGTTGTCGATCGCCGCTATGTGATCGGCGTCGAATGCATGTCGCAGCCCGAATGTGTAGGCGAGGCCACCCAGCGCCAGAAAGCTCGGATGCTGCGCCCCATACGCGAGGAGCAAGCCCCAACCGGCGACATGCAGCAGGCCGACCAATCCATAAAAGCCGCCCAGCCGGGCGCGCTCGCCCCGATCGAAGGACCGCCCGATCAAAGTCCAGGGGGAGGCCACGAGCGCTAGCCTAACTGCTATCGCGACTTAGTCGCAACTGTGTATCCAATCCGATCCCCTGCAAATGCGAGCCCATCTCAAACTCGTCGCAATTGCGACAGCCCGGCGTCCGCCGCCGGCACTTCATTTACAAGTGCTATTTACCGGCGAAGATTCCCCGCACGTCGAACTGCGCCGGTGATGCGATCTGATCAAATCGGCATTTCTTGGGCGGCTTGTCGAGGCGCCAGCGAAGAAAGCGCGTCGCATGCCGGAAGCGCTCGCCGGCCTCGAGCTTGTCGTAGGCGACCTCACACACCAGCTCCGGACGCACCGTCACCCACTCGAGGTCTTTTCCCCGCGACCAGCGGCTGAGTCCGCCCGGCATTCGGCCGGAGCTGTACGAATCCCACTCGCTCTGCGGAACGTCGACCTGCAGCGGCTTCAATTTGGCGATCAGCTCCTTGCGCTCGGCGGCACTGAACGACGACGTGTGGCCGACGTACTGGAGAGTGCCCTTGCTGTCATACAAACCGAGGAGCAGCGAGCCGAGTGACTTGCCGTCGGCCGACTTACGCCAGCCGATGACGACGCAGTCGGCCGTCCGTTGATGCTTGACCTTCACCCACAAGCGCTTGCCGGGCACGTAGGCGCCGGTCCAGGACTTCGCCATCACCCCATCGAGTCCAGCGCCCTCGAAGCGTTCGAACCACTGTGCTGCCGTCGCGCTGTCACGCGTGTACGGAGTCAGAAAGATCGGCGCCTTGGCGCTCTTGAGCAAGGTCTCGAGCCGTTTCCGCCGCTTGCCGAGTGGCTCCGAGCGCAAGTCCGTGTCGCCCTCCGCGAGGATGTCGAACGCCACGTACCACGCGGGTGTGGCCTCACTGAGCATTCGCACCCGCGAGTCGGCGGGATGGATGCGCTGCTGGAGGGCTCCGAAATCGAGGCCGTTCTCGCCGACCACGATCAGTTCGCCGTCCAGTACGACCTTTTCCGGTCGCAGCTTGCGGAATGCCGGCAGGACTTCGGGAAAGTACCGCGTCATCGGGCGCGCCCCGCGGCTGACCAGCTCGACCTTGTCCCCATCACGGAAGACAAGCGTGCGGAACCCGTCCCACTTGGGCTCGTACTCCCAACTGTCGCCCTTAGGAATGCCTTCGCCTGGGGCCGACAGCATCGGCTCCATATCCAGCGCTATCGGAAGCTTCATAGAAGGCACTTATCCCCAGTTTGTCTATATCTTGTGGACGACCGAACCCTGTGCTACCATATCGCCGGTCGGTAAACCCGGCTCTGATTTCGACTCCACGCCCCCACCCCAGCCTTGGGAAGCTCGCGCAAGCGGGCTTCCCGCTTTATGGCCCAACGATGCTTTGTTAAGCGCCGAACTTCGAGATCAGCTCGGCTACGGTCATCTTCCCGAAGTCCTTGCCCAAGACGGTTTCGGCGGTGCGCCAGACCATCTGCGCTTGGGCCGGGCCACGCTCAGCCAGCTGCGAGAGCGGGATCGAGCCAAACAGCTGAATCTGCGGAACCTGCTTCAGCTGCTGGGCGAGCCACTTGGCCCACTGAGCCGCATTGCCCTCGCTCGGCGCGACTTTGGCGTCGAGAGCTGCCTTCACCGCGGTTGCTTTGGCCTCAGCGGTCGCGGTGGCCTTGGCGATTTTGGCTGTCGCCTGTTGGGCGGCCTCGGCCGCCGCTGCTTCGTCTTCCTTGGCTTTGGCCTCGACCTCGGCGGCGCTGGCCGACGCACGTGCCGGCATCGTCGTCAGACCCGAAGCCGCTTTGTGCATGATCTCCTCGGCGGCAGTCCCCACCTCGCTTCCGCCGTCCTTTTCACGGGCGCCTTCGCCGGTTCGCAGCCGGTCCCCGAAACCGCGTCCCATCGCCCCACCGATGAGGCTTGGTACGTCGAGGCCGGTGAGACCTTTGATCGCGGTCGACGATTCGACCACCGCGCGTGTGGCGTTCTTGACCAGGTCCGACGCGCCATCCGCGCTCATCACGGTCAAAGAATTGATATGGCCCATGGGCTCAGACGCCGCACGCACGATGTCGGGCAGCGCGCTGAGGACGGTCTGGATGATGGCCGCTTCGTTGAACTGCTTGTAGGCCTCGGCCCGCATCGCGAGCGCCTTGGCCTCCGCCTCGCCTTTGGTGAGGACGATCTGCGCTTCGGCACCACCTTCCAACCGCGTGGTCTCAGCATCCGCCTCGGCCGATGCGATGCGTGCGCGCTTTGCACCCTCGGCGCGCGCGATCACCGCCTGCGCTTCTGCCGCGGCCGGCTTCACGGGCGACGAAAGTAGCTCTTTTTCTTTACGGTCGGCTTCCAGCTGCGCGAGCTCGGTCTGCCTGCGCACGACTTCCTGCTGCGCCTCTGCCTGGGCAAGCGGACCGGCCTGGTCGGCGCGCGCCTGGGCGGCGGCAACCTGGGTCTTCGTCTCCGCCTCTCGCAGCGAGACGTCCCGGCTCGCATTGATCTTCACCTGCTGGGCTTCGGCCTCCCGGACGGCGGCCGTCTGGTCCGCACTCGCCCGGGCCATGCGCGCGTCGCGCTCGACCGTGGCCAGGTTCTGCTGGCCGAGCAATCCGATGTAGTTCGATTCGTCGGAAAAGCTCTGGATGGTGAAGGCGTCGATTTGAAGACCGCTGGTGGCGAGGTCGCCCTTGGCCGCGTCCTGCACCTGCTGCAGCAGCTTCTGGCGGTCGCGGATGAGCTCTTCGATGGTCAGCGTGCCGACGATCGAGCGCAGCGACCCTTCGAGCACGTTCTTGACGATGGAGTCGACCTGCTCCGCCTTGGCGTCGAGGAATCGCTCGGCGGCGTTGCGGAGGGATTCGACGTCGCGGCCGATCTTGAACGTGGCTACGCCCTGGACCTGAACCTTGATGCCCTGGCTCGTCACGGCGTCGCTGAGCTGCACGTTGATCTGGCGGGCGGTCAGCTTCAAATGCCCAACGCGGTCGAGCAGTGGACGCACGAACGTCCCGCCTCCGACCACGACCTTGACGCCCTTGTCGCCCGACACCGCCATCGCCTGGCCCTTCTCGTTGCGCACTTTGGCACCGCGCGAGCCGGCGATGATGAGCGCTTCGTTCGCACCCGCCACCTTATAACGACTGGCGACGAACGCGATCAGCAAGACGAGGATGATCACCCCCACGACCGTCAGGAATGGCGTGGACGTCGCAAAACTAGGCATCGGACCTTGCTCCTTCTTTGGTCGCCGTGGGGACGGCTTCCACCACTAGGTTGGTGCCGGCGACGGCGATCACCTTTACTTCGTGCCCCGCGGGAATCTCGACGTCCGCGGTGGCGGTGAGGTTGTGGGAGGCGCCGGCGAAGCTGATCAAAACCGAACCGAACTTGTTGGCGGGGATGCCGACCGAAACGCGGGCCGTCGAGCCGATCATGTCCTGGAGGCTGAAGGTCTCTGTCGACTCAGCCGACCGTAAGGCTTTGAAGGCGCCGAAAACGACGCCGGCGCCGAGCAATCCCGAAATCACCCCGACGACCGTCGCGCCGCCGGGCCCTGCGTTGAGGCTGTGGAGCCCGAACAGGCCGCCAACTCCGAACATGGCGATGAAGCCGAGCAGCATCGGTGTCGGCGATACGCCGGCGACGTCGAAGCCGACGTGGATGGCCCCAAGCAAGCCGCCGAAGATGTCGTCGACGATGAGGGTGAGCAGGAGGAGGCCGCCCCCGAAGAGGAGGCAGGCGCCGAATACGAGGTCGGCCGCGTTCACGCCCTTTCCACCAGCGATTGCAGTTTAGGCCGGGCGTGGGGCGCTTAGTAATCGCTTAGCGTCGCCGAGCGGTTAGCCTTCGTCGGAGCCATGAGCCGGTCCTTCCGAATCGGTACCGATTCCGCGGAGCACCTCGCCGTTGAGGTGCTGGCGCGGGAGCATCCCGACAAGTCGGACTACTGGGATGGGAACTGGCTGACGGCCATGATCGACGTCGCCAGCGGGCCATGGCACGGCAACTACCGCGCGGCCTTGCGCGCAGAGGAGTTCGTGCACTTTCGCGACCAGCTTCACCGGTTGAGCGACGACCATGAATCGCCGCCGGCCGAGTTCGAGTCGATGGAGCCGTGGCTGCGGTTCTCGGTTCATCGATCGGATCGGCACGGACACATGCGGGTCAACGGCCGGGCCCAGACCGAGCCCTTCTTCGACAGCCACAACGTCTTCTATTTCGTGCTGGAGCTCGAGCAGGGCTTTCTTGCGACGACCCTGGAAGAGCTCGGGAAAGTGATCGAAGAATTTCCGGTGGTCGGCTCCCGCTAACGGGCGGCTACCAGATCCCCGGCTCGATCATGCCGTGCCAGTTGCAATTCCCACAAACGACGTCGACGCCCTGGGTGATGCCGGCCATGTACGGACCGGTGACTAGATTGGTCGACCCGCATCTCGGACACCTCTTGATGCCCTCTTCCTGCTCTTGGGATTCTCCAGACACCCCGTGGGGCTTATGGCTCTCCCGCTCAGCCGCACGCTTGCGTGCATTCCGCCCCATGGCTCGTGGCTAGGCTAGAACACGCACTGCGCCTTGTCAGCAGTTTGGCTTTGCCGCGAAGATCGACGCGTTGGCTCCGGTTCCGGAGGCTAGATCAGAGGCGAGCCACTTACCGCCTTCGAGGGTCATTATGGAGGTGAGGTTTGGGCTCCGAGGGTTAGCGGTGGATCTTTGGATAACGACCGCGACAGCGCCATTCGCCCCCGCCACCGCAGATAACGCCTGTGGTGCGTTGTTAAAGCCGTTCTGCGTGCCACTGATGTACTCCTCGCCGCAGCCCCCAAGGTCGCCGAAGTAACCCTTGCTGGTGAGGTCGGCGAGACGTGCTTTGACTGCAGGCGAGAGAGGACATGCGGCCCAGTTGTCTGTGTTTGAACATGCTGTCCAGTGGTTCGGGGTCGACGAATCGGCCACGAACAACCCGAGCGCGGCCTGCTTCGCGCTCGCGACGTCGGCCGGGGTCGGCGTGGGACTTGACGCGGTGGTGGTGACCGTGGTGGTTCCGCATCCGACCAAAACCGCGACAGCCGCAACGGAGAGTACGAATCGGATAAGGCCGTATTGACCGGAACCCGTGGGCGCCACGTTGGTGGAACACCGGTACCGCCAATTAGTTACGACGAGATCGGCCTACCGTAATCAGCCCGATGTTCGCGCTTGATCCCGAATCGGCCGCAAGTCCCTTTAACTCGCCACCCTAGCGTTGTAGCCGATTCGACCTCAACTGCCAATCGACGTTCACACCCCAGGAGACGATGCTGCATCCCACCAGGTGGTCCTGGCGTTGAGCAGCCGGAGCGGGCCACATCCACATCCGTCATCGAGGAATTCCCGGTGGTGGGTTCCCGTTAAGACACCGCAGAGTCGGGGTTAGCCCCTACCCATCGTGCGGCTTTACCCCCTTGCGATAGTGCTCGACCGCGCCTAAAGTCGCGGCTGGGGGCAGGTGTGACGGAGGTGCAAATCTGATGGACCCGACCGATTCGACAGTGAGCGAGCCTAAGGAACTCCAGGGCCGGTGGCGCTGGCTGGCCGGTGGAATGGCGGTGATTCTGACGCTCGGCGTGGTCGGCGGGCTCGTCTACCTCCGACTCGGAGTAAGCAAGCGCCCCGATGAGACACGCGGAGTGAGCACGGTCACCGGGATTGATTTCAAGTGCCGCTTGCCGGTCATCGCCGGTGCCTCGGGCGGCTTCATCAGCTTCCCAGACGGCGCTATCACCGTCGATCCCAAAGTCAATGTCAACTTCTACAAAGGTGGGTACGGCTTCACGTACGACGCGCAGGTCGGGAAGTGGGTGCCGGTGCCTAAGTCCGCCCTGTCACCTGACGGTCGTTACTACGCCTACCTGGCGCAGACAACAGGAGTGCCAGGCGAGACGGCCAGCATGAGCCTGCACACGCACGAGATAGCGTCCAGCAAGGATCGCGTCCTGTGGGAAGGCGGCGGCTCCCCGATGGGGCCCAATTTTGTGACCTGGCTCCCAGGCGGGATCTATTTCTCGACGGTGCTCGGCGATGCCACCGGCCCAATTGGTCCCGTCTTCCCCGCCATTTATGTGGCCGACCCCAACAAACCGGGCACTCCCCGTCGGGTGGGCCCCAACCCGGCGCCGCAGCCGCCAAGCCCAGGCCAGTCGAACTTCTCGGGCCCCGATGTGTTCACCCTTGTCGGTGGTGGTGCTGCATGGGCCATTGGACAGCGAATCCAAACGGGGGTCCCTTCTCCCGACAAGCCGCCTGCGCCGGGCACATTCGGACCTGATCGGATCATCCGTATGGATCTGCGCGATGGCAGCGTGAGCACGTGGTACTCCGTCAGCACCACTGAACTGGTATCCCTAGCGGGTCTCGACGAGCAAGGGCGGCCAATCTTGGCGCTGTTCCAGCCGACTTTCAAGAACGACGCAGCAGCTCTCAATGGGCCACCCGCGGTGCGGATGCTGCTCTTGACCGGAGCCGGCCAGACGACCGAGATCACATCCGCCAACCCTGACTTCCATCCAGGCACATCGCCTTCAGCTGATTCTCACGGGATCTGGTTCGGCAGCTGGAACTCGCTCTGGCTTTATACGCAGGGAGCCGGCTTCCGACAGGTTGCGACCATTCCCGCGGGCGTGTTCCCAAGCCCCAGCCCGCCGCCGATGAACCTGCAGAAAGGGCCCATGCCTTCGGGAGCAGGGCCGGCGATGCCGTCGTATATGCAGGGGACGCTCGTGACGCCTGCAGGCTCTTGCACTTAGCTCAATCGCATGCACCAGCGATGGTGCCGCCAGTCTCATCGGAAACCTTCGTGACCTTGTCGTTAGCGTCGACGAGGTAAATTCCGTCGGGGCCAGCCAGCCACGTGCCGTGGTTGTCTGTGATGCTGTGCTGATGGAAGTCAACGTTTGCGATCGGAACTTTGACCGCTGGCGCGCGGAAAGCAACCAGTCCGCCATCGGCTGTTCGCGGCCCAAACAAAAAAAGAACGGCGAGAGCATTCCCTCGGCTGTCGAGCCCCACGAACCAGATCCAGCCTAAACCACCGACATTTGCCCATGTCTGCTGGTTCCCAGAAGACAAATCCAGCCGTGCGAGCCCGCTAATCCCCCCACCATCGGTCCAGGCAATGCCATGGTCCATAACCTCGATCCAGCCCACTTGGGCAGTTGACATCTCTACGCCGGCGCCGGTCGTGGGATCAAGCCGCCACAGACCCGAGACGGTGTTGTCACTGTCGTATTTGATAACGGCGACATATATGCCTTCGGGCTCGAAGGAAATCACGGCTCGCGGAGCTCCTGAGTAGATGACCCGATCGCCTCCATCTACAACCGAGACCACGTGTATGCGTGTTGAGTTCGCGAACGAATCTGTGGGATTCGCTTTGTAAGGCTCGGCGTATGCGTATGCCAAGCCATCGTTTCGGATTTGAGTGTGTCGAACAGGGAGCCAACGCCCGACAGCCGAGTCGTAACCTCCTACGTCTTCGATCCTGACACCATCCCCAATCAACGCAGGCGTCGCTTCTGAGACGTATAGGTATTGTCCCGACGTCGTGATCCCACCCCGCGCGTCTGCCGTCCAGAGTCCCTGCGATCCCTCGACAAAACCACCAGTCGAGTGCAATCCGCCTGGCGAAACTTTCAGGTATGGGAGGCGGCAGTTCGGGAATGCAGCTCGTTCCACTGGCCCCAGGCTCGGTGATCCCGACCATGCGCTCGCGCTGGGGGCAGGAGAGTTTGGTCCGTCGGAAGCCACCTGAGGCGCGCTACAAGCTACGAGAAAGACGACCAAAACGGTCGCAAAATCCCGACGCGGCATATCAACGAGGCTCAGGTCGACACCTGCGTGATTCCCAACGCTACAGCTATGAGTCGCTGCGCAGACTGGTCGGGCGCGAGATTCGAACTCGTTGTCTCCTGGTCCCAAACCGGAGGCTAAGGCCTACCGTATTCGGCCCGAACTTAGCGCGACCACCGAAAACCCGCGCAAGTCCCCGACCGCGCATGCTGGCAGGGCTCACATAGGCGCCCCCATGATTCCCAACGCCGCACGCGATGGCGCGTTACGCGCCCATCATGTGCATGCGCGAAATGGCCCGACAGACGGTTGGTCGCACGACGGCTTTCTTGGTCGCCGCCCTGGCTGGCTCGTTCGTGGTGTCGTGTCAGGCCAACCCAACTGGACCGACCCCACGACCATCGGCGACCACCGGGACAGCGCAATGGGCCGAGTGGTCGGGCAGCCTACTAACTCTGCACATGATTACAGCCACGATCGGCTGGGGCGAAGCGTTCGAGCCGCGTCTCACGCCAGGCCCACTCGTGAAGCGCCTCGTCCTGCGCACGGCGGATGGCGGACACCATTGGCAGAACGTGACTCCGCCAGCACTGTCGGCGCAGATGGCGGGTGAACTTCCCAGCGAATACTTGGACCAAGACCGTGCGTTCGTAATGGCCTTGGCGGGACCGGGGCAGATCCGGGTGATGCGAACGAGTGACGGCGGGACTCACTGGCAGGACACAATCCTCCACGACCCCAAGGTCGTGGAGCGACTCAGCGAAACTGGCTCAGCCCAATTCAGCTTTGTCGACGCGAATCACGGTTGGTTGTTCGTCTCCTACGGCTACGACGGTGATGAGGCGGGTGCCGTTTACAAAACGATTGACGGCGGCCGGCAATGGTCAGTTGCTTCCAGGACTGACCCCAACAGGGGTGGTGGCAGCGCAATCCCTTGGCAGGGCGCCAAGACGGGCATCACATTCGTGGATCAGAGGAACGGATGGCTTACCGCAACGACCTACCGCTCGAAGCCTCTCCTCTATGTCACGCATGACGCCGGTACGAGTTGGTCTCAAGTTGCATACCCGGACATGCCGGGCATCGATATGCCCGGAGGCCATGCAGTCTCACGACCTCGATTCTTTTCTCCGACATCCGGTGAATTCGAGGTCCTTGCCGGAAACTCCGTTGTGTACACCACGACCGATGGCGGCGCCAGCTGGCGGCCGTCAGTATCGCCAGGCTGCTGCGAATTCTTCTTTCTCGATGTAAACACGGGCTGGGCTTTGGGCTCGATTAGCAACCCTTACTCGGAGAGCCTATTTGGTACGTCTGACAGCGGCCAGCACTGGCGGGTTGTCCACCTACATTTGGACACGCAGACTCAAAGCGAGATCTCACAACATTTCGTTACGAACATTGAGTCGCTGCATTTCGTGAACTCTGCGATCGGTTACATCCTTCGCGACTCGGGCCAGCCGGTGCTCGCTGTCGGTCCGAGCCCGACACCGAGTGCCCAATGGTCGCAGTCGCTCTTGAGGACCATGGATGGAGGTGCAACGTGGACCGAGGTTCGCTCGGTATCGTCCTGATGGTTGGTTCCGCAGGCGCGGCGATGAGTCGATTGTCGGGCGGGCGAGATTCGAACTCGCGGTCTCCTGGTCCCAAACCGGACCTGTCGGCCTACCGTATTCGGCTCGATCCTACCTCGACTCACTCAAACCCGCGCAAGTCTCTTAACTCGTAAGAACACCGCCAGCCGCCCCGTAACCTCGTCTCGTCGAGATCGTCGAGCCGCAGCCGCCAAGCGGCCAACAGTTCATCCTCCGCTACCACCTCCGTGAGGTATTAGCCCGCGCTTCGTTTACAGGTGATGCTTGGGCGTCATGTATGTCCGCCTTTCTTCAAACACCCGGTATCCCACTTCTGATGCGCAACGGAGTGTCCCAAGCGCCAGCATCGTTTTTCCTCAACCTTTATGTCGCGCACGAACCAACCTACCCAGCTGAGGGCGCAGGCCGCTCGGGAGAAGCCGAGCCGCGGCGGCGCCTCGCCGAGCTTGGCGAACAGCGAGTCACCCTTTTGATCATTTCGGACCAGTCGCGCAGTTGGGCCATTTACTTAAACGAGACCCTCGATGAGGTTCTCGCCTTCCACGGTCGGACGCTTCCCGGGCCGCGGTACTCGCTAGAGGACGATGAGGAAGACTTGACTAAAGGGACCCACGTTCGCCACCTCGCCAGGCATTTGATCCGCACCCAGATTGTCAAGCTCGAGCATTCGGAGCCCATGGTCGCCAACGTTGAGTTGGCTGACGACTCTGGACATCATTACGCGGTCAGGTTCGAGAGATGGCTAAGAATTTCCACTCCTTCTCCGGGCAATGAAAGAAATAGTCAGCGTGGATGAAGTTAGCGGCCCCAGTGGTCGGACGTGGTTTGTCTTCGAACCTGCTCAGCAAGGCGCTGGCAGAAAGTTAGCTGTTCAAGCTGACACTGCTTCCTGGACAGAGACCACTTAATTACCAAGTTGTCTTCAGTCCCTGGCTAATTCGAGCTGATCTTCGTTCCGTCGGTTGATTTCGGCGGAGACCATTTACCTCAGCACCGGTCTGGTGTCGCTGTCGCTTGGCCCACGCCTGCGGAAGCAAGTCCAAAGACGACGGCGACGGCTGCCATTAGATGCTAAGGGCTCTTTTATTCGGACGGTTCAGTTGGCGACGTCACGGTTTGACGCGTTGCAGCCAAGCCCACGCAAGGCGCGCCTTGGGCCAATCGCCCGTAGAACGTGTTGCCGTACTGCGGATTCGATACGTCATGAGCAGTCAGGATGAGATAGCAACGGTTCGACCGAACCGAGTAGGCCGCGGCTCCCCATGTGTACTGATCGATAGGGTTGACCGACACCATGTCAGGTCGCGTGGACGGCACGTCGGCCGGCACGTAAGTGATCGGCCCCCATTCATGGCCCTGATGCATCCGATTCAACTCGTCGGCGGTCCACTGCATCTCGCCCAGCGACGGATTCGTGCCCGTGCGTGGATCGGGGTGCGACCACGACAGTGCGCCCTCCGCGTAGGGCGGGCCTGGAAAGTAGACGTGGGTCAGAACCGGAACCGTCAATGCAACGCCTCCAAAAATGAGGACGAATATGGGAATCGCGATCCCGAGGAATCGTCGTAATAGCGGCCTGGTCATCAGGGCGCGAAGATCAACCCGGGCGCCAGAATCCACATGAACGTGAAGTTGATGACGGCGGCTCCCCACGCTAAGACAATTGGGCTACGACCCAGCGCCGGGCGGCCCGCGAGATAACGCCGAATCAGCGCGCCCACAATGATCCCAATTTCAATCCACAGGACGACGATTGGAAACCAGATGATCTGGTCGGCTCCCGGCGGCCACAAGAACGCCTGGACATCAACCCCCCAGAGCAGCCCCGCCAAGAGAACGCCGACGCCAAAGGCTGACCATTGGATAATCGAGGCGGAAACGGGTCTCATCGCACATCCGGGATTCTAGGTCTCGTCCCAGCAGCGCACTTCAATAAAGCCCCCTCAGAGTCAGACGGTCATGTGCAGGCGCCGCGGAGCGTAATCACGTCTTCAGCGACAACTGCAGCACCTGGCAAACGGCCCGAAGCGTCGGCCGTTTTCAGGGTCTCAAAACGTGGTGGTCGGGCGGGCGAGATTCGAACTCGCGGTCTCCTGGTCCCAAACCGGAGGCTAAGGCCTACCGTATTCAACTCGATCTTAGCGTGACATCACTAGATGCGCGCAAGTCTCCTAACTCGGAAAGCACGAATTCGGACTTTGATCGGGAAATGGGGAAGCCATTGTTGGTTCATTGTCCACGAGCCCGTGGAATTGAGCTCGACTGCCACAGCCACAGCGGCGTGTACCGTGAACCCCAGGACCCGCGATGGCCGGCAACGAGTTGAACAACCGAGAATGGGCAACCCTGGTTTGGCTCGGCGCCGCGATGATCGCCGCGCTCTGGTGGAAACCCAATCGACAACTCGCTCTCAACCTTGTTCGTTCAGCGGCGCTCTCGCTGTTTGGCCTGCTGGCCGTAGGTCTGTGGGTTTGGACAGCTGGAATCGCGTTTCTCGGCGAGCAGGCCCACTTATGGACTCCCGACCTTGTCAAAGACACAGTAGTGTGGGCAATCGGCCCCGCGCTTGTGCTTGTCTTTCGTCTGAATCAAGCGTCGAAGGATCCCAAGTTCTTTCGTCGAGCTTTTCTCGAAACCGCCAAGTTGTCGGTCCTCGCGGAGTTCTACCTGAACGTGCGCATCTTGGGATTCGTCCAAGAGTTAGTGCTGCTTCCGGTTGCAACCGTCGTCGCACTTCTCGCCCAGTTCGCGGGCACCGACCAGAAATACCGCCGAGTCAAGCAAGTCTTCGACTTCATCCTGCTGGGAATCGGCGTCGCCTTGCTCGCGTACGTGACGATCACGCTGGCCGCGAGCTGGCGTCAGGAAGATCCATGGCGCGATGTCCGCGAGCTCGCATTGCCAATTTGGCTCACTCTCGGTGTAGTGCCCTACATCTATGGCGTAAGCCTGTTCTTCACTTACCAAGGCGCGTTCAGGCGGATCGCCTTTTCGTCAAACGACGTGGCCGCCGTCCGCCGAGCCAAGCTGGCCCTCCTGTTTGGACTCAACGTGAGGTCGCATGAAGTCGGCAAGTTCTACGACCCCTGGACAACGCGCCTGACTGACGGGCACAACTTCACCGACGCCCGACGCATCGTTCGCCAATTCCGACGGCGCGAGCCGACAGAGACCGCAGGCGACGATCAGGACTAGGTCGCGCAGCTCGTCTGAGGTGGTGGGCCGGACCGTTGAGATCCCAAGGAGGAGCCCATGTCGTCCGATCCGGCCCACGATCCGTGGCGGGCGACGCCGGTCAGGACGCCGCCCGCTGATGAAGAAGAAGCGACACGTCTGGTTGAGCAACCTGAACGCGGCGTTTTGTGCTGGCCCTCCAGGTTCATATTGGAGCCCACGCTCGGACTCGAACCGCAGACCTTTTCCTTACCAAGTCGTCTTCAGTCCCTGGCGAATTCGACCTGATGTTAGCCTCGGAGGACGATTCCATGGCGACCCTTTAACTGAGGGCCTTAACGACGAAGAAAATGCCTTACGTGCCCAGCCAAACCTTCGGAGGATCTCCACCTGGATCAATAATCAGCACACCCCGCGCTCTTAGCGCGGCGAGTACTGCGTCAGGTTGAAAACTCCAAAAGACGACTCTCCGTCCATCCGCCAGAGTTAGCCGCACTCCTGGGCTGCGCAGGACTCCCCCTATGACACGCTGTGCACTCTCGACGTGAGCCCAGTCACCCCGGAGAAGAACAAGACCCACCAAGCGGAGCGTGAAGCCTTCATCCGTGAACTTAAGTCCAGCAAACGGCCAGGTAGCGTTGAAGCCAACAGTTCGAAGACCCCCGATAAAGGCCGATGTCCCCAAATGGCTTCCAGGTTTGGGAGCAGCGCGTTGCCCTGGCGGGTCCTGGGTCCCAAACCCAATGCGGCCGGCCTCCACCACCGGGACCTTGAGGCGACTGGCTAGATCAATAAGATCTGCCGCCCGCCATCCACCGCGCGCATCGATCAGTGTGGCGTCCATTCTGACGAGCGCGCAGAAGGACATCCCGTTGCCGGCACGAGAGAGCCTCATAGACGCCAGCTGTTGGACTTGGCACTCGACGCGACCCGTCAAGCGGACGAGAACAAGTTTGTCTCCGCTGTACTCCAAGCGGCGGATCAAACACGCCGCCGCAACTGGGAGTGTCGCCACGGCCAAAACCCAGAACACCAGACTTATCGCCGACGTCATCTTGGAATCACCCGCGAACAGCAATATCGCTGCCAGCACAACCCAGGCGATGAATGATCCGACGTACAGAGTCCTGTACCAGCCTGGAGCCCTGATAGTGATCTGAGATGTAGGAATCAACGCCCGGTTCGATTCGCCAGCTTGCATTCTGCCTGCGAGACGCGGTGCCGCCATGAGTCTTGCCGCCATCCCATCAAGGCCTGACCGAATGACA
>WNFO01006771.1_pt1 | contig 15306 bp, 13 predicted proteins | sample 5400251 | NCBI WGS metagenome assembly WNFO01 (sample SAMN13153354, study PRJNA577476) | soil metagenome | isolation source: 100 cm saprolite under Madrone tree | place: USA:California | collected 2016-06-14 | reverse complement strand
TACGCGAAGCCGCAATGGGCATCGCGCTGTCGCTCGGACAGTGGCCGCGCCGAACGTCCTGCCGCAACTGAAGGCCGGCACTCCCCTTGAAGTGTTCGCCTACGACCGCGCCAACGTCAAAATGCTCGCAACCGGCCGGATGGCAGCGATGACAGCCAGATCGATACCACCACCGGCACCGTGAAAGTGCAAGCGCAGTTCGACAATGCTGACAATGCGCTGTTTCCGAATCAATTCGTCAACGCGCAGCTTCTGGTGAAGACGTTGCATAATGTCGTCACGGTGCCGACCGCCGCCATCCAGCGCGGCGCACCGGGAAGGTTACGTCTTACGTCATCAACGCCGACAACAGGGTGTCGGTCCGACCTGTCAATATCAGCCCGAGCGATGGCCCAATGGCAGCGGTCAATTCCGGCGTGTCGGTCGGTGAGCGGGTTGTGGTCGACGGCACAGACCGCTTGCGCGACGGCGCGCGCGTGATCATGCCGGCCGCACCGAGCCAAGCGCCGGCGGCAGATCCCCCGTCGAACGCGCAAAATCCTCAGCCGGCATCAGCACAAATAGCGGCAGCAAATAGGGCATGATGCGGAAAGTGGACCGCGGCTCTCCGCCACGACCAGCCCCGGTAAACGGTCGCCACGCAGGCGCAGGTGGGCGGCAGCGAAACGAAGCCATGACGGTCTCCGAGCCATTTATTCTGTATGAGTTTTAAGCGCACGCTCGCGCATCGCGACTGACGCGGTGGAATCAGGCGGCATCGGGATCATCGTTCCAATTTCCGGGAACCACGTATTTCCGCTCGTGGCGCACCCCCGTCTTTGGAGTCTTCGCGCCGTTGGCGTGAGATACGCCCTGAAGCGCCCAGCACCTCGCCCGTTGTATAGACGGCAAAAAGAATGGCAAAGCGGGCGACTGCTCCTCCCACGCAAACACGGGCAGACGCCAGGACCGCAAGCTTGACGCTATCAGCCTAGCTGGCGGTTCGCGAGCCGACCGCGGACGCGGTCCGCTTGATAATTCCCTGCAATTCCGGAACGCAGGAGCCGCAATTGGTGCCTGCGCGAAGCGTTCGCCCGATATCGGCGACGTTTGCGGCACCCCCTTCAGCCACAGCGCGGCGGATGGCTTCAAGTCCGACACTGTAACAGGCGCAGACGATCGGCCCGGTTTCGGCAACGCCCTCGGCGCTTTGGCCGGAAAGAAGAAGACGCCGGTCGCGCTCGGCCAAAATTCCCGAATTGAACAGCGCGCGCACGACCTCCCATCGCGGCGGATTTTGTGACGGCCCGGAGAAAATGCAGGCCTCGATCCTGCCGGCGCGCAACGCGGCGATGCGCACGATGCCACGCTGCAGATCGATATACTCCGCACGCTCCTGGTCGCCAAATATCAGCTTTTCGGCCAGACCATGCCATCGGGCGGGCAATTCGTTGGTCGCGAACAGAAGTCCGTGACCCCCGGCAACGGCGACGCGCGCGAACCACGTTCCGTCGGGGAGCGCGATCAAGTCGCGCGTGAGCGCAAAGCCGCGATAGGCAAACTCAAGAGGTTCGACGCGCGCGGGCGTGGCCTTGAGCTCGGGCTGGCCGGAAAACGGATCGTTTTCCGCCATCGCCAGCGCGCCGACGCACGCATCGGCCGCCGTCGAATAGCTCCAGTGAATTGGCGCGAAAATCGATCCGCGTTGCTGACCCGAACGAACGCAAACCCGAAACACGGCGCCGCCATGGGGCGTCGTGACCTTGGCGAAACCGCCATCGGTGATGCCCGTCCTACTCGCATCATCGGGGTGAATATCGACCAGCGGTTCGGGTGAATGCGCGCCCAGCCGCGGACTCTTTCCGCTGCGCGTCATCGTGTGCCACTGATCGCGCAGGCGCCCGGTGTTGAGGCGCAGCGGAAAAGCGTCGCTCGTCGCCGCACGCACCCCCGGATGTTCCGGTGCAATGAAGCGGCCACGCCGATCGCTCGTGAAAAACGCTCCGGCGCTGAAGAAGCGCGCTTCGCCTGGTTCGACTCCGGCTTTCACGGGCCACATCACCGCGTCGAGCCGGTCATAGTCATCGTCGGCGAGCGCCGCGAGACCACCCAAGTCGAAGTCGCGCCGACCATCATTCTCGAACGCCGACAGCGCCGCATGCTCGCGAAAAACATCGGCCGGCTTGCGGTAGGCAAACGCGCTCTCGAAGCCGAGGCGCTGGGCCACTTCGCTGACGATCCACCAATCGGGCTGCGCCTCGCCGGGGCGCGGCAGGAACGCTCGCTGGCGCGAAATACGCCGCTCCGAATTGGTGACGGTGCCGTCTTTCTCGCCCCAGGCGGCCGCAGGCAAGAGCACATGCGCGCCCGCCTCGACGGTGTCGGTGTGGAGCGTGGTCTCGGACACGATGAACAATTCGAGCTTTTTCAGCGCCACGCGAAAGGCGCCCGCGCGCGGCAGCGACACGGCCGGATTTGTCGCCATGACCCAGAGCGCCTTGATCGTTCCGCGTTCGATCGCTTCGAACATGTCGACGGCCTTGAGGCCTTCGCTCGCCGCCATCCGCGGCGCGTTCCAGAAGCGGCGGACGCGATCGGTTTCGCTGGGCGAAAAGCCCATATGGGCGGCGAGTTGATTGGCAAGCCCGCCGACTTCGCGGCCGCCCATGGCGTTGGGCTGGCCGGTCAGCGAGAACGGTCCCATGCCCGGCCGGCCGATGCGCCCGGTGGCGAGGTGAACATTGATGATCGCATTCACCTTGTCGGTGCCTTGCGCGGATTGATTGACCCCTTGCGAGTAGCAGGTGACGACGCGCTCGGTTCGCGCAAACAGCTCAAAGAAGCGGGCAACCTCGCCGAGATCGAGCCCGCTCGCCCTGGCGGCCGCCGCCGCGTCGCCGGCGATCTCGCGGGCGCGCGCAAGCGCATCGGCAAAGCCGCGCGTATATTCCGCAATATAGCTGTCGTTGAGGGCGCGCGTATCGGCGAGGTAGGCAAGCAGCCCGCAAAAAAGCGCGGTATCCATTCCGGATGCGATCGGCAGGAACAGATCCGCCGCGTCCGCCGTCGCGGTGCGCCGCGGATCGATAACGACCAATCTGGTGCCGCGCTCGTTTTTCGCGGCAATCATCCGCTGATAGAGTACCGGATGGCACCACGCCGCATTGGAGCCGACGAGCACGATCAGATCGGCCTCGTCGAGATCCCGGTAAATGCCGGGCACCACGTCGGCGCCGAAGGCGCGGCGATGACCGGCAACGGAAGAGGCCATGCACAGCCGCGAATTGGTGTCGACGTTGGACGAGCCGAGAAAGCCTTTCATCAGCTTGTTGGCGACATAGTAATCCTCGGTGAGCAACTGGCCGGAAAGATAGAACGCAATCGCGTTCGGCCCGTCGCGATCGACGATCGTGCGCAGTCCGTCTGCGACCTTTGCCAGTGCGGTGTCCCAATCGGTACGTGCAAGAGAACCGTCAGCTTGACGAAACATGGGGTGGAGCAAGCGCTGGTCGAGCGAAAGCGTTTCGCCGAGCGCCGAGCCTTTCGAGCACAGCCGCCCGAAATTGGCCGGATGCGCGGGATCGCCGGAAATAGTCGCATCGCCTTGCCGGTCCACGGCTGCGAGGATGCCGCAGCCGACGCCGCAATATGGACAGGTGGTGCGCACGGCGGGAGGATGCGGCGATAAAGTGTTCATGACCGGCTCACGGCGCTCGTCGACCTGCCGCCATTTCCTGTTCGGCTCAGCTGTTTCGTCGCGCGGACGCCGGCCGCTCTAGGCCGCTTGCCCAATGCTCGACCGAAAATGAGATCCTCGCGGACGGAATCGATCGCGGCGCCGGAACGAATGAGATCGAGATACCAAAACGAGTCGGCCGTATCGCCGTAGAGCACGGCGCCGACGACGCGGCCGCCGGCAATCACCAGCTTTCGGTAGGTGCCGAGACCCTGATCGCTGAGCACGACCGACTCGGTGCCGGGCGCGCCGAGAAAATCGCCGGCGGAGAACACATGAACGCCGGAGACCTTGAGATTGGTGGCGTTCACGCTGCCGAGATAGCGTGCATCGCGGCCGGCGAGGCGCTCGGCCAGCGCGCGCGCCTGCTCGTTGGCGGGCTCCACCAGACCGTAGCAGACGCCGCGATGCTCGGCGCATTCACCGATTGCGAAAACATCGGATGTGCTGGTGACGAGATGATCGTCGACGACGATGCCGCGATTGACCGCGATACCGGCGTGAGCGGCGACTTCGGCGTTCGGCTTGATGCCGACCGCAACAACGACCGTGTCGGCCGCAAGCACGCGGCCGTCCTTGAGCTCTACACCCTCGACGTGACCATTGCCGACGAATCTCGCCGTCGCGACGTCCAGCAGCACCCGGATGCCTTTCGCCTCGACCGCACGCTTGAGCAGCAACGCGGCGCGTGCGTCGAGCTGGCGCTCCATCAAGCGATCCATGAGATGAACCAGTGTCACCGATGCGCCGGCTTTGGCGAGACCGTAAGCCGCCTCAATGCCCAGGAGCCCGCCGCCGATCACGACAATGGGCGCACTCCGGCAGGCAGCCCGCGACATCGACGCGACGTCGCTCATGTCGCGGAATGTGAGCACGCCGGGCAGATCGGCGCCGGCGATGCGCAAGCAGATCGGCCGCGAGCCGGTGGCGAATACGAGCTTGGCGAACGGCAACGCTTTGCCGTCGGACAGCGTCACGGTGCGTGCGGCAATATCCGCCGCCGTCACGCCGACGCCGTAGCACAAGGTGATGCCCCGATCGCTCCACCAGGCCGCCGGCTTCAGTGAAATGTCGCTCGCGCGCACTTCGCCAGCCAGCACCGACGAAAGCAGCACGCGATTATAGGCAAGCCGCGGCTCTTCACCGATCACCGCGACGGCATAACGGCCGAGCGCACGCTGGGCGAGCTCTTCGCACAAGCAGGCAGCCGCCATGCCGTTGCCAACGATGACGAGCGGTTCGCTCATCGTAATCCTAAATTCTGCTCCAGCGTCCACAGCAGCGCCGCGCCAACGGGCGTGTAATCGGCTGCCTTCACGCCATAGTCGACGTGTCGCTTGGCAAGAGCGCTCGCCGCCGGCAACACGGCTTCGAGATTGCCAAGACTGTTGACCACAACGCCCAGCGTCGCCATCAGCTTGCAGCCTTGTTCCGTCATATCGCCGCGTAACAAGGATTTGCGCGCAGCCATCCGCAGCGCGGACCACGCATGCGCGGAGCGCGGAGCACGCCGCAGATGTGTCGGGTATGACGCGACAACGCCGAGCGAAATGGCTGTAAGCGGCCATGAATGAGTCGGCGAGGCGCCTCCAACTGGCCCGACAATACCGCCAGTCAAAATATGTTCTTGAACATATTCTTCGTCCATCACAACTCTACAGCGGCGGCGGAGCATGGATCTGATTTTCGCAATCTAGGCGAACGATCGTGAATTTTTTGTCAGTCGAATGGACGCCGTCGCGTCCCAAAAGGAGTGCCGACAATGTTACGCAAGACCATGATCGTCTTAGCTAAGGCTGCCGCTCTCACCAGCGGACTGACTGTCGAAGCGTTTGCGCATGGCGATGCAGAGGGCATGCGTGGTCCGCGCTGCGGATGGTTGCGCGTTAAGTTGGTTGCACCGACATCGCAAGCCGCCGCCCTGTTCTATGGGCGGCTGTTCGAGGTGGGACAAATATGAACCTGCATCGAGTATCTTTGGTTGACAGCCCAGCAAGTAATGCGCCGCCTTCCGGGGTTGGCCACCCGCCGGGCCAGCCCGGTGGTCCGGTAAAGCTGAAAACCCCGAGCCTCCTGCCCGGCTCCGACGGCGAGCACGCGCTGCAGGCGAAATATGTGTCCGAGGATCGGGCCAATACCTTTTATGCCCGGCAGGTCCTGAATTTTCTCGCCCCGCGGATGCGGGAATTCATCTCACGGCAGGAGTTCATGTTCGTCGGCACCGCCGATCGTCACGGCGAATGCGATTGCAGCCCGAGATTCGGCGAGCCCGGCTTCATCCATGTGCTGGGGAACAAGCATCTCCTCTACCCTGAATATCGCGGCAACGGCGTATTTGCCAGTCTGGGGAACATTTCGGAAAATCCGCACATCGCCCTGCTGATCCTCGACTTCTATCGAGATTCCGTCGGCCTGCATGTCAATGGCAAGGCGCGCATCGCGCAGAGCGACGAGCTCGAAGCCTTTGCCGACAAGCTGCCCAAGGATGTGCTGGCCGAGTTGGCGAAGGACGGCAAGAGACGGCCGAATGGGTGGGTGATGGTCGAGGTCGAGGAGGCCTACATCCAATGCTCCAAGCATATCCCGCTGCTAAAAAAGCTGGAGCGACCGATCGATTGGGGAACCGACAGCGTCGCCGCGAAGAAGGGGGATTATTTCCAGCTGAAAGACATCCCGCTCTATGACCGGATCGGTGGCGACCAGGCGATGGACATCGCCGTCGATCTGTTCCACCGCAAGCTCCGCGAGGACGACCTCGTCGGACGATTCTTCGACGATGTCGATATGGCGGCTCAGCGGCTCAAGCAGAAATCCTTTCTCGCCATGGCCTTTGGCGGTCCGTACCAGTACAGCGGCGTCGAGCTGGTCAGCAAAATGGGGCTGGAGGCGCGGCATTTCGACCGGATATCCGCGATCCTCAAGGAAACTCTGGAAGAGCTGAAGATCGGCGCCGCGGAGATCGAAGAGGTGATGCAGGTCATCGAGACCACGCGCGAAGCCATCCTGAATCTCTTAGATCGCCAGTGCTGGCGGTGAGGAGCGCACCATGACCATACGGGATGGCGATGGGAATGCAGGATCGGACCCACCGGAACCGGCATTTTGGGGACAGCTATTCGCCGGCCTGCCGGCGCCGGTCATCGTCGCGGACGGTCCCGGCGGATGGTCGACACCGCAATCCGAAACTCTCGTGCGTCGCCGCAAAACCTGGGTCGATCGGTTGTTCGCGGGCGAGGAACCATATACCAACTCGCCCGACAAGATCGTCATCCTGCAGAACGGCGTCGAGATCGAGGATGTGCCGATCGATCCGCTGGGCAGCTGGACCGTCGTCGGACGACATCCCCGGGCCCATATACAACTCGACGCCTACAAGCTCGGCCTGTTTCACGCCGCCTTCCACAAGAAGGACGGCAGGTTCTATCTCCGGGCGATCGATCTTGAATGCGGGACGCTTCTCGATCGAAAAAAGATCAAGGCGGGCGTGCCGGTTCCGCTACGGGATGGGTCCCTGGTCGACATCCCGGGCTATCAACTGCGTATCCGCCTTGCCAATTCTCCGGCCACCGCAGGGGAGGAGATCGTCGAGGCCGAGGAATTGGCGGAAATTCCCTCCTATTTCTATGTCCCGCCCCCTTCCAGCCCGGTGCTGACGAATCTCATCGAGGATCGCGCCGCCATCGCGCTCTGGTCGGGCGGCGTCACGAGCTTGAAGGTGGCGGACATCATCGAGGAAACCGCCGACGCCAAGACCTTTCGGCTCGTCGGCGAAAAGCCGCTCCTGTTCTCCTATCGACCGGGTCAGTTCGTGACCCTCCTTCTCACCATCGATGGCGAGTATATCGAGCGGTCCTACAGCATCTCATCCAGCCCGTCCCGGCCGCATGTTCTCGAATTGACTGTGAAACGCGTACCCGGCGGTCGTGTGTCGAACTGGCTGTGCGACCATGTCATGCTGGGGGAGCGGCTGACCATCAAGGGGCCGGCCGGAAAATTCAGCTGCTTCGATTGTCCGGCGTCAAAGATGCTGTTCATCGGCGCCGGCAGCGGGATCACGCCGATGATGTCGATGAGCCGCTGGATCGTCGACACAACCACCGATGTGGATGTGAAATTCCTGGTCTCGTTCAAATCGCCTGCGGACATCATTTTCCGCAAGGAGCTCGAGCTCATCTCGGCCCGGCATGCCTGTTTCCGCGTTGCCGTCACCCTGACCTCCGCCTGGCCCGGGCGAAGCGAATCCTGGACCGGCCTCACCGGGCGATTCGACAAGTCGATGATCCATGCGCTGGTCCCCGACCTCGATCAGCGGCACGTCTTCCTGTGCGGGCCCGAGCCCTTCGCCGCGGAGGTAAGGAGGATCCTCCAGGAGCTCGGCTTTGATCAGGCCAAGCTTCATAGCGAGAGTTTCGGATCCAGCCGGGTCGCGGGGGGAGGCAAGCGTGTGCCGAAGCCGCTGGCGCTGTCGGAGCCGCGGCACCGTGTCCACTTCATCAAGAGCGACAGGACGGTCGAGACGGACGAGACCGTGACCCTCCTGGAACTGGCGGAAGCCCACGGAATCGAGATGGATTACGCCTGCCGGACCGGCAGTTGCGCAGAGTGCGAGGTGAGCTTCACCGGAACGCTTTCCGAGAAACCGGAGTTTGAAAAGGACCGCCGGCGCAAGGAGAACGGTATCGCCTTTGCCTGTTGCAGCGTCGCCCTCTCCGATCTCGAGGTGGAAGCGTGAAAGACGGCGCGCGGCCATACCGGGACCTGGGGCTCGGTCGGCGGCGGCGCCGTCAGCTACATTGGTCGCTTGGGGCTCTCTTTCTTTTCTTGGATGCGACGGATCTCCAAATCGTCCAGCGGAGCAAACATTGATGCGGGCCCACAAGATTGAACAGCTTGGGATAGCGACCGTCGGCTTTTTTTGGTGCTTCCTGATGTGGTTCTCCACGGCTGCGTTCAGCCCGAGCATCGCGGCGACGTATCACCTCACGATCAAGGACCTTGGCCTGCTCGCCAGTTCGGCCATCTGGATGGCGCCGGTCGGACGCATCGTCGCCGGCTGGGCGTCCGATCGATTTGGCGCTCCGCGGACGTTCGCCGCGATCCTTGCCGGCTGCGGACTGGTTTCGATCGCGTCGGCCTTCACCACCAGCTACGAGCTGCTTTTCGCCGAGCGAGTGGTCGTCGCCATTGCCGGCGTCTCCTTCGTCGTCGGTGTCCAGCACGTGGCGCAATGGTTCGACGCCCACGAGATCGGCACCGCCGAGGGACTTTACGCTGGCACCGGCAATGTCGGCGCCGGCGTCGGCGCGTTGTTGCTGCCGCGCATCTTCGGCACCGACTATCGGAGCGCATTTCTGTGGCTGGGCATGATCGCTCTCGTCGTCGCCGCCTGGTATCTGTGGCGCGGTAGCGCCGCCAAGACCATGGAGCGGCGCGACGCGGTGCGGCGCGGCGGCGACCTGCGCGGAATGGTGTTCGTGTGGACCCGCTATATCGCCATCGCTTTGATGCTGGCCTATGCGATGTCGTTCGGCCTGGAAATCGCGTTGAACGCCTGGCTGCCGGGTTATTTCGCCCGCGGCTTTCACGATGAGATTCTTGCGCTCGGCTTCACCGGCGTTGCCGGCATTCAGATCGCGGCCGGCACGTTCGCGGCCGTGGTATCGTTCAACGCGTCTTTGTTCCGGCCGTTCGCCGGCTTCATGTCCGACCTCTTCCAGCGCAAGGGTTGGACGCCGTTGCCTTTCATTGCCAAAGAACTGCCCTACGCGCCGCGCCTGCATTGGCTGGGAATCGCGCTCATCCTGATCATGCTGTCGATGATCGGGCTGACCGTTGCGGGGCTTTACGGCTTCCTGCCCTTGTCGATCGCGGTGCTGGTGGCGCTCGGCATCTTTGTATCTTTCGGCACCGGCGGCACTTTCGCCCTGGTTCCGCTGCTCTTTCCGGACCGCCCCGGTATTGCCGCCGGCTTCATCGGCGGGATCTCAACCGTCGGCGGCATCGCCTATCCGCTGATCTTTGCCAGCGTCAACGCCCACGTAGGATATCTGTACGTCGCGCTCTACATGTTCGCGCCGTTCATCCTGTTCTACTTCTGGGCAGCGCGTTACGAGCGGCACCCGCAGGAGCATGGTCTGCTTGGCCGCGCTCTGGCCGGCCAACGCTCCTGAGCTCTGCACCGAAGCCGTCGTGAAACTCTCCAGGAGATGCAATGAACCACGTTGATATTCGTGTCGCGCCGCACGAGCCTTGGTACAAATACGGCGTCGCCGTCCTGCTGTTCGAAATAGCCGTCGCTATCGCGGTCAGCGGCTACTCGCTGTATATGACCTTTAACGGCCTCGGCGGCTTTCCCGGAAAGCATTAGCGCCCGACGGACTACGAATCACATTTAATAAGACGACAGCGCCGTAAATTCTGCCAAGGGTGCCCGCGAATTCGTCAAGCTTCAGCCAAATTGGCTGCGCCATGCGCGCTTTTTTTGCGCAATTGGAGCTTCGCACGCGAAGACACGGTAATACTACATCATTGTTACTTGCAAAACGGTGACAATTTTCCAAACTGTCATCAACAACAAGAATATTTTTTTGGAGGCTGCGCTCTCTGGAGACACCACCCATCCAGGGAGCCAGAGATTGTTTGAGACCGTTGACAGCAGTTCCGCAAGAAAAACCCAGGCTGCTTCCCGAGCCAGTGGCCACCCTATGATCCTTCGGGTTTCTTCGCTTGTGGTCGCCGGTATCCTTTCGCTCTTGTTGATAAATGCCGTCGTTCCACCGATTGTCGCCGACCAATCCGACAGGGCGGTGGTCAATGCACCGGTTACGTTGTTGACGTCGCCCATCGACGGTGAAATCGACTCTCTGGCGGCAAATCCCGGTCACTCAGTGGAGGCCGGTGATTCACTGGCGCAGATATCGAACGTCCGGCTGGATCGGGGAACTCTCATTTCGCTCGAGGATAAGGCTTCCGATGCTCGGGAGAAACTGGCATCCGCGCAGGCAAATAAGGAATCGGACCGCGCATATCTGAAATCGCTCGATTCCGAGATCGCAGCCCAGATCGAACAGCTTAAAGCACAGTTTCAGTCGCAGATCGTGGAACTGCGTGCGCGGGTGGCGCAATCGGAGTCCCTAAGTGAAGAAAAGAAGGCATTGGTTGATCGGCAATCCGACATGGTCGCACGTGACGCGGCGAGCAACTATATGCTCAAGCCAACCAAGCAGCAGTATTCAGCCGCGCTTCATAATGCGGATGCCGAAAACGCGAAGCTCAATCAGAAACTCGCACAGCTCGATGCCCTGCAAAAAGGCGTTTATGTGGGAGACGATCTCGTTGCAATCGGTACCCTCGTTCAGAAGCGCCGGGACATCGACCTCGACGAAAAGAGAATGGGAATCGAGGAAAAAGAACTTTCCGCGGTTCTGGAAGATCGCCAGCGTCTTATAAACAAGGAGCAAAAGCGACTGGACGCCTTGGCCGGCGCCAATGTGCGGACTCCCACCGGCGGCAAGATCCTGAACGTCGGTGCTACGCCAGGCCGGCATGTGAATGCAGGGGACTCCGTGGCGTCGCTCGTCGACTGCGACAAGCGCTTCGTGGTAGCGATTTTTTCGTATCGGCAGGGGCAGGGCATGAAGGTCGGCACACGCGTCCGGGTTGACGGCGCTTCTTTCGGATCGGGCATCGTGTCGGCTGTGTTGCCCAAGACGAGCGATAAGATCGACGATCGCTTCGCCGTCCCGTTTCCGCAGACGGAGCGCCGGGAACTGTACGCGATCATCGCGCCTGATAATCGGACGGCAGGCATGGTCCACGCGGCAGCCACAGCTCAGCACGACCAGCCGACATCCTGTAACGTTGGTCAGTGGGTAACCGTAACCAAGGATGACGGTATCGTTCCTTCCATGTCGGTTACCTGGCGGCGTTTGGAAACGCTGGTGACGTCGTGGAGCAACAAAAAAGACTCCGTCCAACCGAACGGAGGCGAGGAAAGAAGACGAGAAACTGGCTTCGCGATGCTCGCGGCCGCGTTCCACTCAGCCTCGCAAGCAGTGGGTCCGTCGGCCGAGCTGAAAGACTGGATGCCGCAGACAACAGATGCTGTCGTCTCTCGATGAAGCGAACGGTTATCACCATCGTTTGTATCGCAACGATAAGCAATGCCATGGCGGCGAACGGCGGTCCAGAATCCCAGCGGGGGCATTATTGCGCCCCGTTGGCCGACGCAGTCGCATCGCAGGCGGCCGGCGCCAAGGCGGTTTTTGTCCGCAGTTACGAGCGCGGAGAAGACGAGAGCCGCTTGCCTGCGGGTCTGGCTTCCACCGCATTTGTCTACGATAACGCTCTCGCAGTAATCGCGCTGGTTGCGTGCGGAGACGTGACCAGTGCAACCACAATCGGCAACGCCTTGAGCCTCGCGGCGCATAGCGACCGCAGTTTTCCGGATGGCCGCGTTCGGAATGCCTATCGGCCAGGGCCTGTGGGCGATGGGGCTCCGGCGTTACCGGGGTGGTGGGATGACAAACAAAAGATCTGGGCCGAAGACCCGGCCCAGGATGGCACCTCAACAGGCAACGTTGCCTGGGCAGCCTTGGCGCTCCTGACGCTGCATCAGGCAACCAAGCAGCAATCCTTTCTGGTCGACGCCCGGCACCTGATCGACTGGGTGATCGCGAACCTCTCCTCCGGCAACGGATTTCGCGGAGGATTCCACGGTTACGATCCGCAGCAGGTGCCGCTCACCTGGATATCGACCGAACACAACGTCGATGTGTATGCAGCTGCCACCTGGCTATTCCGTCTGACAGGCGAGCGAAAATATGCAGACGCGGCATCTCAGGCCCGGCGGTTTCTCGAAAGAACCTTCGATGTGGACCATTTCCTGTTGGGAACCAAGCCCGACGGCAGCCTCGGGGATAGCGGGATACTCGCATTGGACGTGCAGCTCTGGCCATGGATGGCAATCCCGGATGCGCCCGCGCAATGGCGTTCGGCGCTCAATTTTGCGGCGACGCATCTGGCTGTGAAGGATGGTTTCGACTTTAACGGTGACCGGGACGGCCTGTGGGTCGAAGGGACCGCGCAGGCTTCGCTGGCATACCGGATCGCCGGCGATCCTCGCCGGAGCGCGCAATTGCTGACGACGTTGGAGGCTAACCGGTCACCATCCGGCTTTCTCTACGCAACCCGAGAGACGCGGGTGTCGACGGGTCTTTCGATCGACCCAACAGGGACAGGGACAGAACCGGACTTTTTTTACTTCAGGCGGCCTCATCTGGGAGCGACCGCATGGGCAACGTTGGCGGCGACGGCGTGGAATCCATTTATCGGCAGAAAGGTTGACTGATGTTCGAAAGCGCTGCGGACAATTCATCAATCTTGTCGATCGATCTTGGACTGCTGATCGGATTGCTCGTCCTGCAGCGGCTGCTTGACCCTCTGCTGACCCGGGATCGGGTCTTGTTTGGTTTGACCACCGGATCGTTGCTGATCATGTACGCTTTGTGGCGTTGTCATGACACCCTTCCAACGTTCGCATTTTCCGTCCAGAATTTCTGGCAGTATTTCTTCTTTGCGTTCGAAGCACTCGCTATCGTCTACACGTTGATGTCGATTGTCATCCTTTTCCGCAGTATCGATCGGTCCGGGCAGGCCGACGATGCGCAAAAGAAAATGGAACGCGAAGGCGATTTCCCTCCCGTCGATATTTTCATTTGCACATATGACGAGCCACTGGAAATTTTAGAAAGGTCGATTCTGACGGCTCTGGCATTGGATTATCCAGACGCCACCGTCTGGGTTTTGGACGATACAAGGCGCGGATGGCTCCGCGAATACTGCGCGGAAGCAGGCGCGCGCTATATCACGCGGGCCGACAACAAGGACGCCAAGGCTGGAAACCTGAACAACGGTCTTGCGCTCACCGCTGCGCAGACCAATGCCCCGGTCATTCTGGTGCTCGATGCGGATTTTGCCCCCCGCCGCGATTTCTTGAAGCGCACGGTCGGATTGCTTTTAAATCCGGACGTCGCCGTAGTTCAGACGCCGCAGTTCTATTACAATCCTGATCCGATCCAGCACAATCTCCTGGCCGCGCAGAGTTGGGTCGACGACCAACGCTTCTTTTTTGATATATTTCAGCCGGCCAAGGATGCGTGGGGATGCGCGTTCTGCGTAGGGACGTCCTTTATCGTCCGCCGCGATCGTTTGAACGAGATCGGCGGATTTCCGAGCCAGGCGATCTCGGAGGATATAAATTTGACTTATACAATGCTGGCGAGGGGTTACGAAACCTGGTGGCTGAACGAGAAACTCAGCATTGGATTATCAGCCGAGGGAATACCTGAATATATTACGCAAAGGGCTCGCTGGTGCCTCGGAACGATTCAGGTGGCTCTGCTTCGTGACGGGCCGTTGTTTGGCTCCGGATTTACGCTCACTCAAAGATGGCACTATCTGCATGGCGTGTTGAATTGGCTCTGCAAGCCATTCATGGTCCTGCTGCTGGTTGCGCCTCCAATCTATTGGTTTGCAGGTATCCCCGCGTTCGAGGCGGACTATCTCTCATTCCTGCGATATGGAATGCCGGCTCTGCTTAGTCAGATCATATACATGGCCTGGATTTCAAGGTCCCGCACCCTTCCGCTGTTTATGGAAGCGACCCATGCAGTGACTGCCTTTGCGATTTCCGCCACGCTCCTCAGCGCTGTCGTTAAGCCGTTCGGGCGCCCGTTCAAGATTACCGACAAGGGCGGCGACCGCTCCGCACCCAGGGTGCATTGGAAACTCGCCTCCGTCTTCGGCTTGATCTCGCTGAGTTCCGCTGCGAGCGTCGTTTGGGCATTTGTCTCCCCATATGCGGCGAGCGAGATCTCCTCTCTCGATTTCTTCAACCTGATTTGGGCCGGCATCGCGATGTTGATCGCGTTCATCGCGTTCCTGGTCTGCTTCGAGTTGCCTCGCGGCGAAGCACTCTTTGCGGTTGATGAAGCAGCCCAACTCGCATTAGGCGATAACGTGATCGCCGGTCATGTTACCGGGCTCTCGACATCCGGTGCGCAGATGTCCTTCGCCCGAAATTTGCCGGCGCGTCTATCTAGTCAAACCGTGCAGCTTTATCTCGCTACGCTCGGGTGGATCGAAGCGGAAGTTTCAAGTTGTTCCGAAACCGCGATTGGACTACGCCTTCGACCGACACTTACGCAGCATGAACAACTCGTGGTCAGGCTGTTCGGCACGTCGTACAGCACCGTTGCCGATACCGCGAGCATGAGTGGAGCAATTTTGGGAACGATATCGAGAGCATTTCGCGGAGAGTAGTCAAGCCTCGGTGACCTCTAACATTATTCGGTTAAATCTTCGCCCATCTGATGTATCTTATTGGCACCTTTTCGGACGTGTAAGTTGCCATGTGGAATGTCCGCTATTCGGATCCCGGCGACTGCTCTCAAGAGAGCTGAGGCCTCGCCATGATCATCCCGGCCAAGGAGCAGACTTCCGCCGCCGTGGCGCAGCATTACGACGACCTGGACCCATTCTATCGCGAGCTCTGGGGGGATCACGTTCACCACGGCCTTTGGACCACAGGC
>WNFO01002446.1_pt1 | contig 15308 bp, 9 predicted proteins | sample 5400251 | NCBI WGS metagenome assembly WNFO01 (sample SAMN13153354, study PRJNA577476) | soil metagenome | isolation source: 100 cm saprolite under Madrone tree | place: USA:California | collected 2016-06-14 | reverse complement strand
AACGCTTCCTCTCCCACTCGGCGTAGCCTTCGAACATGCTGGGAAGATATCGCCGTTAGGTCGAGCCTGTCCAACCAGATTGTTCGACGAACGCGAGCCGCGCTGGATGAAGTCCCTCATCGAAGGATTGGTCAACTGTTGTTTTCACGGCTGAGGCCTTCAGCAAATTGCGGATGACGCGCCTCGGTTTGTTGCGTTAGTAACGGTAACTGGCGAAATAGCACCATTTCACAAGCTATCCCACTCGGGCGCTTGCCGTGCTTCGCGCCCACGCAGTCGCCCGCCCGGCGTCCGGTCTTGTTGCCAGGGTGTCCGGATTTGCCGCCCCCATAGCTATCCCCAACTTTCGTTTGACTTGCCCGAACGCAATCTCTAACATCCCGCTATTCACCTCACCTCGTACAATTATCGATCCGTACCCGGGAGCCCTATGCCTGCCAGAACCTCAGTGCGTTTCCCTTTCATCTTCCTCTTTCTGCTGACCGTCGGAATCGCTCTGCTGCTGGCCGTTGGCACCAGGCCCGTAGTGGCCGGGCCCAGGCAAATCGATCCAACCACCGACGCCCGCCTGAAAAAGGCGTATCGCTTCGAGCAGGATCGATGGACCTACGTTCATCTGGAAGGCTCGCCCTCTGAGATCGGATTTCAGCACGGGTATCTGCTGGCCTCGGAGATCGAGGATGCATTCCAAGCGGTGCGACTCGAAGACACGCGCGCAGCCGAACGGGACTGGAACTTCTTTCGCGCCGCTGCCCATACCATGCTATGGCCTCACATCGACGTTGAATACCAGAAAGAACTGCAAGGCATCGCCGATGGCCTGAAAGCGCATGGCAGCAATCTGGATGTTGATGACATCGTCGCGCTCAACGCGTTCATGGAGCTCCCTGACTACTACGTACCCTGGCTGAACCGCCAACAGAACAGAGCGGACGTTCCGAACCTGGTGGCTCCTGGCAATTGCAGCGCCTTCATCGCGACCGGCAGCATGACCCGGGACCATAAGATTGTTCTCGCCCACAACAATTGGACCAGCTACATCGAAGGCTCACGCTGGGTCATGATGTTCGACATCGTGCCGAAGGCCGGCAATCGCATTTTGATGGACGGTTTCCCGGGAGTGATTACCAGCGACGATGACTTCGGTGTGAATTCATCCGGCATCATGATTGCCGAAACCACGATCAGCAAGTTCAAAGGCTGGAATCCCGAGGGAAAGCCGGAATTTGTCCGATCGCGGAGAGCTTTGCAGTACGCCAACACCATCGACGACTACGTGCGCATCATCAAGGACGGCAATAACGGCGGCTACGCGAACGACTGGTTGATTGGCGACCGGAAGACGGGTGAGATTGCCTACCTTGAACTCGGCCTCAAGAACACACCTCTGTGGCGGACGAAGGACGGCTACTTCATCAGTTCCAACTTTGCTCGCGATGCCAAGCTCTTGGCCGACGAAACCACCTTCGACTCGAATGACATGATGTCTTCGCCCAACGCGCGAAGGGCGCGCTGGGAACAGCTCATGGCGCAATCCAAGGGCACAATCGACGTAGACATGGCGCAGCGGTTCATGGCCGACCACTACGATAGTTATGAGAAGAAAGAGCAGCCCAACGCGCGCAGTCTATGCGGGCACGGCGAATCGATGCTCGGTCGCGACAGCCAATTCGAGTGGGACCCCTACCATCCGGGAGGAGCCGTCCAGGGAAAGGCAACCGACAGCGACATGGCCGCCAAGATGAGCCTGCGGGCGCGTGCGGGGCACCCCTGCGGTGCCGACTTTCTGGCTGCAGATTTTCTCGAGCATCATCCCGAATACTCATGGCAGAAGCCCGTGTTGAAGGACATGAGGGCGGGGCCGTGGACCACCTTCGTGGCGGGCCAGAAGGCACCTCGCTAAACTGTAACCTTGGGCTCCCCTGAGTTTAGAGCTTTCGCGTCGTCTGTTCTCAGCGGCTGCCTGTTTCCAGCTCTTTCAGCACTCGCTCCGGCGTCCACCCGATTTCCCGGAAGTGGCGGATGCTTGCCGAATCGTGCCGCTTTGCCATGCGCTGACCGGTTTGGTCGCGAACCAGGTCGCAGTGATAGTAGCGGGGGACTGAGCACTCGAGGGCGCGAGATAGCAGGAGCTGTCGGGCCGTGGATTTCAGCAGATCTGCGCCCCGCACGACTTCGGTGATCTTCATTGCAACATCATCAACCACCACCGCCAGCTGATAGGCGGGCACGTCATCCCGCCTCCAGACCACGAAGTCCCCGAAATCGCGTCCGGCGACGAAGCTTTGTGGGCCCTGTTTTCCGTCCGTAAAACAGATCGCATCCCCGTCGGGTACGCGAAAACGCCAGTTGACACCCTTGGGCTCAGCAAAGGTCGGGGCATCGGATCGGGATCGGCAGCGTCCCGGATAAACCGGTTCGTCATCGGCGTCATTCGGCGCCGTCGCCGCCTGCGCGAGGTCTCGACGTGAACAGGTACATGGGTATATCCATCCGCCATCTCGTAGCTCGCGCCAAGCCTTCCGATAATAGGATCTTCGCTCGCTCTGGGAGTAAGGCGCCGAGGGCCCGCCGCAATCAGGACCTTCCTGCCATTCCAGGCCCAGCCAGCGCAAGTCTTCGAGCATCGCATCGACAAATTCGCCGCGACACCTCTGCAGGTCAAGGTCCTCATTGCGCAGAATAAGAGTTCCGTCGGACTCGCAGGCGCGCTGAGCGGCTATCAGAAAGGTGCGCGCATGTCCGAGGTGCAGGAAGCCGGTAGGAGACGGCGCCAGACGTCCGCGGTATCCGCCCTTGGCAGCAATTCTGTTCACGCTAATAGCGATCGTCGACCTTACTCACGAAGCGCCACTCCAGATGCCGGCTCCATCACCATCGGGCCTGATTGTGCGCCGCCCAAATCCCCTTCCCAGCGTGCCACTACGACCGTGGCAAGGCAATTCCCCAGGACGTTCACCGAAGTCCTGGCCATATCCATAAGTTGGTCAATGCCCAGCAGGATGAACACCGGTTCAACCGGCAGGCCAAACGATCCGACCGTTCCGAGCAGAATGACGAGCGCCGCACGTGACACACCCGCCACACCCTTGCTCGTGAGCATCAGCGTCAGCATCATGAGGATTTGTTGTTCCAGGCTGAGATGTACACCGGCCGCCTGCGCCACGAAGATGGACGCCAGCGACAGATAAAGGGTGCTGCCGTCCAGGTTGAAGCTGTAGCCGGTGGGCATGACGAAGGCGACCACCTCGCGTGGAACTCCAATTTCCTCCATCGCCTCCATGGCACGCGGCAACGCGGCTTCGGAACTCGCCGTACCGAATGCAATCGAGACCGGCTCCGCGACCGCGGCCACGAACTTTTTCAGCGGCACCTTCGCGAGAAGGGCGATCGGGAGCAGGACACCCAAAACAAAGACAACCAACGCCACGTACAGGGTTGCAAGCAGTTTTGCAAGATTGAGCAGAATACCCATCCCGGTGGTTCCGACCGTGTACGCGATTGCAGCACCGACGCCGAACGGTGCAAGATACATCACGATATTGGTGAACTTGAACATCGTTTCCGCGAGACTCTCGGTCAACCCCAGCAGCGGACGGCGGCGCTCCTCACGCACCATCGCCAAGGCGATGCCGAAAATGATGCTGAAAACGACAACTTGCAGCACCTGTCCCTCGGCCACGGATTTCGCAAGATTCTCGGGAAAAACGTGCAGAATGGTATCGCCTGCACTCACCCTCTGCACCTGGAGTGATTCGCCAGTGACCGCTGGCAGCTTCGCACCCACTCCCGCTTTGCTGACGTTAATGGCCACCAGTCCGATCACCAGCGCGAGAGTCGTGACAACTTCGAAGTAGACGATCGCCTTGATCCCCATTCGCCCGACCTTCTTCAAATCAGAATGGGAGGCAATGCCACTCACCAAAGTGGCAAAAAGAAGCGGCGCGATGATGGTCCGGATCAAGCGTAGAAAAATCTGGCTGATCACGCGAAGATTGACTGCCACCTGGGGCCAGTCGTGCCCGATCGCCGCTCCGGCCAACATAGCGAACAGAATCCAGGTCGTGAGGGAACGCTGGTAAAGGGAGTACACGGCAAATGCCGAGATCGCGATCCAGCGCGCCGCGAGCAACAACCCGGAGGGCAGAGGGGCTGCGACCTGGCTCACCAGACTGAGAAGTCCGCTCAGTCCAATCGCCGCGATCGTTGCCACAAAAAAACGTTGTTTCATCGCCGGACTCGCAGAACCCTCGTGCCCAAGGATTGTAGACGAGGAAACCGAGGCACCCACATGCGACCCTGGAAAGGACGCGCTCCGGGAACCGCGCCAATCCGCTTCTGGTCTGCACCCTTTAAGGTGCAGCGCTTATGTCAGAAAGTCCTCGTCCCAGAGCCGGCAAAATGCGCTAGAATTCCACCCGCTCTCTCAGAGGATCAAAACTGGAAGCGGTGCTGCTCTTGTCCCAGGATTGCGGATTCCTTCCAGCTCAAGAACCGAATCTCGATTCCCGGATCCAACCGAAGCAGTCCGCCGGGTCAACGATAACAGGAGGACTCCTATGGCAACAGCTCCCACAATCGAAATGCACAGCAAAGTCGCGGAATTCATCTCCAAGCCCCGCAAGATGCTCATCAACGGCAAGTGGGTCGAAGCAGCGTCGGGAAAGACCTTTCCTACATACAATCCGGCTACCGGGGAGGTATTGGCTCGTGTAGCCGAAGGCGATCGGGAAGATATTGATCGTGCCGTCAAGGCCGCCCGCGCCGCCTTCGAGACCGGCCCGTGGTCGAGACTCACGGCCTCTGAGCGCGGACGCCTGGTATGGAAGCTAGCAGATTTGATGGAACAGCACCTGGAGGAGTTTGCCGAACTCGAAACGCTCGACAACGGCAAGCCACTCAAGGTGGCACGCGCCGCCGACGTCCCCCTCGCGGTGGATTTGTTCCGCTACATGGCCGGCTGGGCGACCAAGATCGAGGGCAATACCATCCCCATCTCGGTTCCCTACACACCGGGCGCGAAGTACCTCGCCTACACCCTGCGCGAACCCATCGGAGTGGTGGGCCAGATCATTCCCTGGAACTTCCCGTTGCTGATGGCTGCGTGGAAGCTTGGACCGGCCCTGGCTACCGGTTGCACGGTGGTTTTGAAACCCGCAGAACAAACTCCTTTGTCGTGTTTGCGGCTCGCAGAGTTAGTCCAGGAAGCTGGCATTCCGGACGGGGTCGTGAATGTTGTGCCCGGCTACGGTGAAACAGCCGGTGCCGCTCTCGCCGCTCATCCAGACGTCGACAAGATCGCATTCACCGGGTCGACCGAGGTGGGGAGGCTCATTCTCCAGGCTGCTGCGGGCAACCTGAAGAAGGTGTCGCTAGAGTTGGGCGGAAAATCCCCCAACGTCGTATTCGGTGACGTGGATCTGGACGCCGCCATTGCGGGCTCGGCCAGCGCCATCTTCTTCAACCACGGTCAATGCTGTTGCGCTGGTTCACGGCTCTACGTGGAGCACGGCATTTTCGACAAGGTCGTCGAAGGTGTGTCGGCGAAAGCCGCCAAAATCCGCGTAGGCCCGGGGTGGGAATCATCCACCGACATGGGGCCCCTCGTTTCCGAAGAGCAACTCAAGCGGGTTTGCGGTTACCTTGAATCGGGATTCGCCGACGGTGCGAAAGCCGTCGTAGGTGGCAGCCGGCAGGGCGACAAGGGATACTTCGTCAAGCCGACGGTACTGGTGAACACCGACGAGAAGATGAAAGTTGTGCAGGAGGAGATCTTCGGACCGGTGGTAACCGCTATTCCGTTCAAGGATCCCTCCGATCTGGTCGCCCAGGCGAATGACTCGGTCTACGGTCTGGCTGCCGGAATCTGGACGCGAGACATCCAGAAGGCTCACCGGCTGGCGGCTCAACTGCGTGCCGGAACCGTCTGGATCAATTGCTACAACATTTTCGACGCTGCCCTGCCTTTCGGCGGATACAAGCAGTCAGGCTGGGGACGAGAAATGGGACACGACGCCCTCGAACTTTACACCGAAGTGAAGGCCGTCTGTACTGCGCTGTAAACAAGATTTGCTGCGACTGGAAGGGGAGCGTCAGCTCCCCTTCTGTTCGTTCAGAAATGGCTTCAGACCGGTGCGGGAAGTTCAGACCGTTGCCGCAGTTCGTGTTTCGGACCGCCGAGCGACGAGAAACCTCTCAACCTCGTCCAGATCTTCGCCAGATTTTGTGGAGAGCCTGAACACCGGCATCCCTGCACGAGGGCCTGAATGCTCGCCGCGGTTGCCTCCCAATCGAACCCCACTGCTTCGGCAAGTCGTCACCCCCACAATCTGCCCCACGCAGCGCAGCTCAAGCGTTGGCTCCGGGTACGGCGGGGATGCGCCGCTCCGACTGACTCTGTGCACCTTCCCTGACTGACTGCTGACCAGCGGCCAGCGAAGTGATCAACCGCAGGCAAAAGAAAGCGGGAGACGGTGCAGGTGAACGACTCATCCGCTCGCAAAGCCATCGGGACACACACCCGCCTGCCCGCACTCGCCCACACCGTCCGTTTCCGAGGCTGGGTCCCTTCGTACCATAGCGACGGGGTGGGTGCAAGACAGCTACCGCGTGGGACTACGCTTTGTAAACGGTACCCACAGTTGAAACAGAATGCACGCTGGTTGCTTGTTAAACTTTTACGAAGTCCTCAAGGAATCGACTCATGCCTCAGAATGGCAACGGAACGAACAACGAGCGGATCGGCCGGCCCGGCGATCCATGTGTCATGGTCATTTTCGGGGCATCGGGTGACCTCACTCGCCGAAAGCTGATTCCCTCGCTGTACAACCTTGGAAAACATCAACTTCTGTCGCGCGAGTTTGCAGTCGTGGGGGTTGCGCGCGACGCCATGTCCACCGAGGAATTTCGCGCCAAGCTCAAACAGGATCTTCAGCAATTTGCCGATGTGGAACTCGATCCTGACCTGCGGGAGTGGTTCGAGCGCCGCATGTACTACCTGACGGGAGAGTTCGGCGACCAAAATACGTTTCAACAGCTCAAAGACCTGTTGCTGAAGATCGACACCGATCACGCCACTCACGGGAACTATTTCTTCTACCTCGCAATCTCTCCCACCTTCTTCGGCCCTGTGGTCGAGCAACTCAGCACCGCGGGCCTGATGACCGAAGAAAATCAGCACTGGCGGCGCGTGATCGTCGAAAAACCCTTCGGACGTGACCTGGAGTCTGCGAAAGCGCTGAACAAACAGCTGCTCAGAGTTGCCGACGAATCGCAGATCTACCGCATCGACCATTACTTGGGAAAAGAAACCGTCCAGAACATCATGGCGTTTCGCTTCGCCAACGGCATCTTCGAGCCGATCTGGAACCGCCGCTACATTGACCACATCCAGATCTCGGTGGCGGAAACCGTCGGCGTGGAACTGCGCGGGGGCTACTACGATCAGGCTGGTGCCTTGCGCGACATGGTGCCCAATCACATCATGCAACTCATCAGCCTCACTGCCATGGAACCGCCGATTTCATTCCATGCCGACGCTGTGCGCGATGAGCAAGCCAAGATCCTGCATGCGATTCAGCCACTCAGTTCAGAAGAAGTGTTGAGCCGCACAGTCCGCGGCCAGTACGGAGACGGCGAACTGCTCGGGCAACGTGTACCCGGGTACCGCTCAGAAGCCGGCGTCCCCCCTGACTCACGCACCGAAACCTATGTCGCCATGAAGCTTCAAATCGACAACTGGCGCTGGGCGGGAGTGCCTTTCTACGTCCGCACCGGAAAGCGCCAGTCAGCGCGCAACACCCATATCGTGATTCAGTTTCGCCAGGCTCCTTTCGTTCTCTTCCGCGATACCAGCGTCGAGAACCTCATGCCCAATCAACTGGTTCTTCACATCCAGCCGGAAGAGGGCATTTCCCTGCGCTTTGCCGCGAAAACACCGGGGCCGATCATGCGCCTGGGAACCGTCGACATGGATTTCGAGTATTCGGACTACTTCGGCAAACAGATCAGCACCGGCTATGAGCGCCTTCTCCACGACTGCATGGTGGGCGACGCCACGCTGTTCCAGCGCGCAGACATGGTTGAGGCGGGTTGGACTGTGGTGAGCCCGATGCTCGACATCTGGAAGGCGCTGCCGCCGCGCAATTTCCCCAATTACGCAGCCGGCGCCTGGGGCCCGAAGGAAGCCGACGCACTCCTCGAGCATGACGGCCGCCACTGGCGGAACTTCGAGAAGTAGCGCGTTACTTGGTCTTCATCACGTACACGCCATCCTAGTCCGACTCGCGCGCAGGTTCCACGAAGTCGAGTGCCCGCTGCAGGAAACTCTGCGTCGGACCGTCGTCCGACTGACCAAATCTGCAGTCGCCTCAGACAAAAACTTCTGACGCATCGACAAATCGCGGTAACAGACTCCCGGTTAATACATCGATATCCATCAATACTCAGAGGGACGATTACCATCGTCGACCCAGGGGGACATGCGACGCTCATGAACTACGGTGTCCTTGTCGCCACCGAGTTTGCCCGTTAATCTCCATCCACTGCTTGTCGAACCACCTCGACCCTGTACCACCAAGGAGCAAGCGCTCTTCGGCAATCCAAGTTGTTCATGCTGAGCCATACGTGTGTTCCGTCCGAATGGACCGAACACCTAACGAAAATGCATCCTTCGTCCCCCTCGGTCTTGCAGCGCGCCATGCGATGCCGAAGAAAGGAAGCAACAGTGGAGCAAAGAAAGTTTCTGTCTGAGTCTGAAACCACGCTGGCCACCGCGGCCTTCATGGTAAAACGCTGTCCTGGAACACAATCTAGAAAACGACCGGCGGTTTTGAACTGGTGCATTGCATTCATTGCAGTCTCCTTCATTTTCATCTCAGTTCATGCAAACGCCACCAGCAACGGCATCTCCGGCTTTTCCGGGATGAACGGCTCTACCTGCACCTCCTGCCATAGCAGCGGCACAGCCCCCACGGTAACGTTCAGCGGACCCACTTCAGTGACCTCGGGTTCGGTCAATTCCTATACCGTGACGGTCACCGGGGGAGCCTCCGGCAATGGCGGTCTGGATGTGGCTGCCTCAGCCGGAACGTTCACCGCCGGAACCGGCACAAAAGTCCTGGGCGGCGAAATTGTCCACAGTTCCCCCAGCAGCACCAAAACCTGGACCTTCAGTTGGACTGCGCCCACCGTCACCGCCAGCACGACCGCAACCTTGTATGCGGCCGCGATCGATAGCTATGGCGGCGGTACCGGAACAGTGCAGCAGGCCATCACGGTCACGGCCGCGGCAACCAAGCCCACACTGACCGCGAGCCCCGCGAGCTTGTCATTTAGCTATCCAAGTGGCGGAACGGCTCCAGCCGCTCAAAGTGTCTCAGTATCCAGCAGCGGCTCCGCCATCAGCTACACGGTATCCACCTCGGCGACCTGGCTCACCGCGACGCCCGCCAGCGGCAGCACGACGGGCAGCGTAAGCGTCTCCGTCAGCCCGGCAAGCCTGGCCGCAGGAACCTACACTGGCAGCGTGACGCTCACTTCCTCGGGCGCTTCGAACAGTCCTAAAACGATTCCAGTGACGTTGACAGTCACCGCGGCATCCCTGCCCACCTTGACCGCCGCGCCCGCCAGCCTGTCCTTCACCTACCAGACCGGCGGCACCACACCCGCCGCGCAGGCCGTAGCTGTCACCAGCAGCGGCAACGCCGTGAGCTACACCACCGCGACTTCCGCAACCTGGTTGTCGGCCACACCCGCAAGCGGCAGCACACCTGGCAGCGTCAGCGTGTCTGTCAATCCGACGGGTCTGGCAGCCGGATCCTACTCGGGTTCAGTCACGCTCACCTCCTCGGGCGCTTCCAACAGCCCGAAGATGGTTCCAGTGACGTTGACGGTCACTTCGACATCGCTACCAACCCTGACCGCGAGCCCAGCGAGCCTGTCGTTCACCTACCAGAGTGGTGGCGCAACTCCAGCCGCCAAGATTGCGAACCTCAGCAGCAGCGGCAGCTTGAGCTACACCGCTGCCGCGTCGGCCGCATGGCTCACCCTAACGCCGGCGAGTGGCAACACGCCGGGCAGTCTCAGCATTGGCGTCAATCCCACCGGGCTAACCACGGGTACCTACAACGGGACTGTCACGGTGACGGCTTCGGGTGCGTCCAATTCTCCGCTAAAAATAGCGGTGACGCTGGCCGTGACCGGAGCTTCCACGGGCGCATCACTCAACCTCACGCCCGGCAATCTCACCTTCAACTACGCCTCGGGAAGCACTGCTTCCGGCAGTCAGAACATTGCGATTGCCAGCACCGGCAGCGCGTTGAACTTTACGGCGGCGGCGACGGGCGGAGCATGGCTGACCATCAGTCCGGCTAGCGGCTCGACACCGGCAACCGTTAAGGTAAGCGCGAATCCCACCGGCCTTGCCGCCGGCACCTACAACGGAATGATCACCATCACCGCAAGCGGCGCTGCCAACAACCCGCAGACGGTGCCGGTGAAGCTGGTCGTCAGCAACCAAGGTTCGGGTCGGCTGCGCATTTGGCCGCCACGAGCCGTGTCCTTCAACTACCAGCCCGGACAATCCGATCCGGCGCCGAAGAACATCCGCGTGCTAAGCAATGGAGCGCCTATGAGCTTCACTGCTTCTGCTCTGGGTGGAACCTGGGTCTCGGTGACTCCTTCGGGAGGCACGACGCCTGGATCGCTCGGCATCTCGGTCAACGCCACGGGGCTGGCACCGGGCACCTACACAGCGACGGTGAAGATCTCTGCTCAGGGTTCGACCGGCCTGTCCGTGCCGGTAGTCCTTAGAGTCGTCTCCGGCGATGATGGCGGTGGCGATGACGGCGAAGATGGGAGCGGCGGCGGCAGCGGAGGTGGCGACGATAGCAGCCACCACGCCATGCCGTATGCCTACGATCCGGCCGGAACAAACTCGGTTGCGGCTACCTGGGTCGATGGGACCGGAGCCTCAAACACAACTCCAACCGACACCCGGCAGCAGGGCTTGTTGCTCTCAAAGACCAGCGCCGCGTCCAATCAGGTGCAAGCTGGCGTCGTGATCAGCAATGTCGAAGGCATCGCGCTCACCGAACTCGGATTCGACATCCGGACCGGTGGCCAGTGCACGGCCAAGAGCCCGCGCTTCGTGGTCGTCACCAGCGACGATGTCGTCCACAAAGTCGGGTGCAGCACCGGTACGTCCCAACCAGCACCGGCAGCGGGATGGACGCGTCTGCGCTTCGATCCCACCAACCCGGCCCAAACCGCAGCGGCCATCCCCGCCGGAACCAAGGTGAAGAGCATCTACCTGGTTCTCGACGACGGTCCGGAAACCGGCGCCAGCATGGTCATGCTGGACAACATCAACATCAACGGCACCTTCATCGGCAAGCAGTAACTAAGTCGACGATCGACCAACACCCGGGCCGGCTCACTCTCAGTGAGTCGGCCCGGATTATTTTTGGTCACCATTTCTCCGGCGAGACGCGGATGGATGGCCCGCGCGAGGTTTCCTTGCCGCCGGAAACAAGCGGAGTCGGCGGCCAGAATACGGCCCCTCGAACCCGCCCCATCCGTGCGGGAACCCCATCCTGGACAACTCGCCGAAGCACGTGAGATTCGTTCCAGGGCACGCCTGCACAGGCCGCGGAGAAACTCGCGAACGAGGGCCGCGCCGTCAAACGGCGGGCGCTTCAGCTTCAGCGCCGCGGAAAGCCGCCGAATCAATGCCGGGTTCAGCCCCAGAGGTCGTGTTTTGCCTGGAATGAGGTTTTCCTGAGCGGGTTTATGCGTGCCGCGCCCGCCCTGGCTATATGAATGCGTTTTCAGGGTCTGCCATCATGCGACCGTTTCGGCACCCTTCTGTCGGCGATATCTGCCGGACAGTGCAAACGCAACGAATTACTCTTGCCGCTGTTCCTGCCGACATGCTGTACTACTAAGGTAAGACCTCCCTTCTCAGGATTTCCATGAGTCTGATTGTCATGAAGTTTGGTGGCACTTCTGTCGGCAGTGCCGAAAGAATTCGCCAGGCCGCGAACATCGTGCAGCAGCATGCCCGGCGGGGCCACCAGGTCGTCGTCGTGGTGTCTGCAATGTCAAAGGTGACAGACCTGCTGCTGAGCATCCTCAACTGTGCCCGCCTCGGAAAACGAAAGGAAACCGAGGACGGCCTCCAGCAGCTCCGGGCCCGACACGAGCAAGCCTTGAACGAACTCTGTCGTGGCGAGAGCCTCCAGTCGGTAACGGCGGAGGTCCAGGCCACACTCGACCGTATCCAGGAATTCTGCTCGGCCCTGCTGCTGCTCGGCTCGGCCACGCCCCAGGTGATGGACATGGTCCTCCCCTTGGGTGAGCAGATATCCGCCCGCATGTTCGCCGCCTGCCTGGACGCGTTAGGTGCCAAAGGCGTATTCATCGATTCTGCCCGAGTGCTCGCCACCGATGACAAGTTCGGCGATGCGACCCCCGACATGGACGCAACTCGACGCCAGTGTGCTGAAGTCCTGCGGCCCTTGCTCGAGAACAAGCAGATTCCTGTGGTCATGGGTTACAGCGGCGCCGCCCCGACCGGACAAGTCACGACTCTCGGACGAGGCGGCTCCGACTATTCCGGCACCATTCTGGGCGCGGCGATGGACGCCGACGAGGTCTGGATCTGGACTGACGTCGATGGCGTGCTGACCGCCGATCCTCGCGTCTGTCCCGATGCCATCACCCTTCCCGAAATCACATTCGCCGAGGCCATCGAGCTTTCCTACTACGGCGCGAAGGTCATCCACCGCAAAGCCATTCTGCCAACCATGCAGCGTGGCATTCCGGTCTGGATCAAAAATTCGTTCAAGCCCGAAGTGCCTGGCACCAAGATCGTCGAGTCACTGCCCCCGAGCAATCGTCCTGTGAAGGCCGTCACGGCGGTCTCTCAGGCGTCTCTGGTGACGGTGACCACGCGCCGCGATGTTCACTTCGCCGAAATCTTCGGTCGCCTGTTCCTCCGTATGGGCCACGAGCACGTCGACGTGCTCTTCTCGACGCAGTCATCCTCCGAGGATTCGCTGGGCTTGGTGCTTCGCGAAGCCGATACCGAGCGTGTCGTGCATGCCCTGCAGAGACTGTTTCGCACAGAACTGAAGCACGGCGTGCTGAACCCGGTCACGGTTCATCGCGATATCGCGGTGATCGCCGTGTTGGGCTCCGACATGAAAGGAACATGCGGCATTCTCGGACGCCTGTTTTCCGTGGTCGCCAAAAATAACGTCAGCGTAATCGCCGTCGCCCAGGGCGCAAGCGAGTTGAACATCTGTTTTGCCGTCACCTCCGCGCGCGTCGACGACGTGGTGCGCGCGGTGCATCAGGAGTTCCTGAGCCCGGGCGCTACCTCCGCAATGGCACAATCCGGATCACTAGGCGATTAACGGGAACTGTCCCAACTTCTTATGAAACGAGTGCGAGTCGGAATTGTTGGTTTTGGCACCGTCGGTCGCGCCACCGCCGACATCATCTCAAAGCACGCGGATCTGATCGAACAGCGCTCCGGCATCCGGCTCGAGATCACCGTCGTCTGCCGTCGTTCCGCCATCGCGCGCGAGCATGTCCCTCCGGGAGCAAAGGCTGTTACAGATTGGAAGCAGTTACTCGCCGACCCCCACGTCGACGTGGTCGTCGAGACCATGGGCGGGACGGGCGCCTCCCGGGAACTGCTGCGCGCCTCTCTCGAACAAGGCAAGCCCGTGGTGACCGCCAACAAGAATCTTCTCGCCGAACACGGAGACGAACTCTTTTCTCTCGCAGCGGCCCACAATCTGCCCATCGGCTTTGAAGCCAGCGTCGCCGGTGGCATCCCCATTCTGCGCGTGATTCACGAATCAACCGCTGGCGACCAGTTACGCTCCGTCCACGGCATCCTGAACGGCACCGCAAACTACATCCTCACCCAAATGGAAACCCGCGGCATCGAATTCGATCAAGCCCTGAACGAAGCGCAGCAAGCTGGCTTTGCCGAAGCCGATCCCTCGTTCGACATCGACGGCCAGGACGCGCGTGACAAACTCTGCATCCTCGCGCGTATGGCCTTCGAGGGTCGCTTGAGTGTTTCGAAAATCCCCACCTTCGGCATTCGCCACGTGCGCGCCATCGACATCCATTCCGCTACTCGCCTCGATAGCACGATTCGCCTGGTTGGTTCGGCCGAGCAGACCGAGAACGGCCTGGAAGTCGCGGTTCGCCCATGGCTCGTCAGCCGGCGCTCGATGCTGGCCAAAGTCGAAGGCGTCAACAACGCCGTATTCCTGGTCGGAGACAAAATCGGCACGCAGATGTTCTATGGCAGAGGAGCCGGCGGCGATGCCACGGGCTCAGCCGTGGTTTCCGACCTGATCGAAATCTCGCGCGATCTGGCCGCCGGCCAGCTCAGCGCCAAAAACATTTCCGGCTTCCTCAATTCACACCAACTCGAGCTCTGTTCGAATCCCCGCCCCGTCGCCTGGTACCTCCGCCTCACCGTAAAGGATCAGCGCGGCATCGTGGCGCGGGTTGCCGAGGTCATCGCCCGCGAAGCCATTAACATCGACTCCCTCGAGCAGGAGCCGCACCTTCCAAAGGACCGGGTCTCGTTCGTCATCACCGTGGAACCGGTGTCGGAACCTGTAATCCGACGAGCGGTCGACACCATCAACGCCTTTGATTTTATGGTGGAGCCAGTCCTGCTCCTGCGCATCGAAGAATAGCCGGAGCCAGCCGGGAACATCCCTGAAACCCTAGCTTTACCGAAAAGCGCCGTAAAGCCCCTTTGCCTCAGGCATGGGGATATGACGCGTATTTGCGAAGCGAAGTTTTGCTTGCATTCGATTGCTGCCCGTGGCCATATTCTTGGTAGGGCGCTCGAAGGATATCAATCGAACCACAACGTCGTGTATTCCAGCAAGGTTCATTGCGTCTGGACACCAAAGTATCTGCGCTCCGTGCTGGTTGGACTGATTGCAATCCGTTGCGAACAGATCATGAGACAAGTCGCAGCCAAATATCAGGCAGAAATCCTCGCTTTAGACATCATGCCCGACCATGTGCATGTTCTCGTCGAAGTGGACCCGCAATTCGGTATTCATCGGCTCGTCAAGATTCTCAAAGGGGTTTGGTCGCACAGCTTGCGGCAAGAGTTTCGCACATTAAAATCTCGGCTGCCTACACGGTGGACGAACCGCTATTTCGTATCCACCGTGGGGGGAGCACCCCTGGCGGGCATTCAACCATAGGTTGAAAATCAGAAAGACGTTTAAATATCGCCTGTATCCCAACCGCAAGCAGCG
>WNFO01006459.1_pt1 | contig 15319 bp, 12 predicted proteins | sample 5400251 | NCBI WGS metagenome assembly WNFO01 (sample SAMN13153354, study PRJNA577476) | soil metagenome | isolation source: 100 cm saprolite under Madrone tree | place: USA:California | collected 2016-06-14 | reverse complement strand
GGAGAAGGGCCCGGAGGATCCGGCAGCCCCTCGACTTTGGGCTCGTTGAAGAGATGTGCGATGGCGCCGCCCGACGTGATCACCTGGCTCCCGTAACAATTCACGTCGAAGGGTATAACAGGATGAGGGAAGCCTTTGCGGTCGCAATCGAGGTACATGACCGTGTATGTGAACGCATGCCCTAATCCCTCGATGTGCAGCGGCTTGTACGCGTAGGGCATCGGGGCGCCGCGCTCGAGCAATCCCCGCGTCAGGTACTTGGCGCCGTTGCGATGGCCGTGAATCCGCAGCGTCCAGTCTTTCGGCTCGCCCCACCCATTGGGAAATCGGCTCATGAAACCATGCTTGTAGGGTTGCTGGTCGAAGTCGTCGTCGAGACCGAAGATGCAGAAGGGCGGGATAATGTCTTCCTTGAAATTCTCGTATTGGTCGTCGCCGAAGATGATGAGGAAGTCGGGCGCGAAGTCGTCGAGCATTTTGCGGAGCTTGCGGAAATTTTCCCACATCCGCGCGCGATAGCGTTTGACCGCAGTCATGCCTTCGTCGAGTTCGGCGATCATTTCGGGCGGCCAATTCGCGCGATCCTTCCAGCGCGGGTCAACTCTCGGCGCATCGACGATTGTGTGAAACAACGAGAGCATGTTCTCTTCCGACGCTACGAGCGAAGGATAGTGAGTTCCTCCCAACCCGAGAATTTCGCCCATGATCCGTTACCTCCTTGATATTTTGGACGGCGCACGAAGAATGATTATTTGAGCATAATGTTAACGACCGCGAGGTCCTTCACTTCGTTCAAGATGACACATTATTTCGTTTAGTTCGTTATGCAAAACGTTTGCATGCGACCCGTTTAGCGCGGCCAGGGAGCCGCGTGGTCACGCGCGAGATGCTTCACTTCGTTCAGCACGACAAGGCGGGCGGCACGCTTTTGTGTCATTACTGAGCGAGTCTCCGACGCGAAGAATCTCGCCGTCAGACGACTGACATTGCTTACGGCTGGAGATTGTCCCTCGTTGGGTGCTGTGCCAGTAAATAGGGAAAATAATGCGAGGTGATGGCGATGCCGGGACCATTGGATGGAAAGGTGGCGATCGTGACTGGCGCGGCGAGCCCGATCGGCCTTGGCCATGCGATAGCGTTGGCGTTTGTGCGCGCAGGCGCGCGGGTCGCGATGCTTGACGTCAAGCAGGAGTGGCTGGATGAACGGCTCGCGGAGATGCGCGCTATTGGAGGTCCCCACTGTGCCATCGCGCTCGCGACCGACGTGGCCGATCCGGTCGCAATCGAGCGAGCCGTGCAAACGACGATCGCGGAGTTGGGCGGTCTCCACATCCTGGTGAACAACGCCGGCCTTCACCATAGTAGCGCGATCGGAAATCGAAGATTGGACAGCGAATTCTGGAAAATCCCGCCGGAGGTCTGGAGCCGCGTGATAGCCATAAATTTGAGCGGCCCGTTCTTTTTGGCGCGCGCCGTGGCCGGCCATCTGACGGCGCAAAAATGGGGACGCATCATCGGGGTCACCACCAGCATGGATACGATGTATCGGAAGGGCGGCGCTCCGTACGGCCCTTCAAAGGCGGGTCACGAGGCATTTGTTGCGACGATCGCGCAGGACCTGGAAGGCAGCGGCGTAACGGCCAACGTGCTGGTGCCGGGCGGCATGGCGAATACGAACATGATTCCCGCGAGTACGCCGTTCAAACGCGCGGACCTGATTCAGCCGGAAGTCATGCAGGCGCCGGTGGTGTGGCTCGCGTCTGACGCTTCGCAGGGCTTGAACGGCCACCGGATAATTGCCGCCCGCTGGGATGAGCGTTTGCCGCTCGAGGAGCGCCTGGCCAAAGCGAGCGCTCCCGCCGCGTGGCCGCAACTCGGTGCGCAGGCGATTCATCCAGCGAGATAGGATGGTGACCGCCCCAAGTTCGGGTGGTCGATGACCGCACGCGCACAGGGACATATTTTTGTGACTTCGTGCCCTATGCGGAAGGCGCTTCAAAAAGTTAGAATTGCTGCGTGGCGGCGAGAACTTCATCAAAACCCAGCGCTGGAATCTTCGTCGAGTTCGAACGCCTTTGCGAACAGTTGATCGATGAACATCTGATCGCGCGCTGGCGCACGCATCGGCGCGCGGCGCAGCCGTTCGAGAATGCGCTGATGCTCGACCATGGATCGCGTTACGAGATTCGCATCGCGACGGCGGCCGCCGACGCCCGTTTGATCGAGATTGAAGTCAGCGAGCGGCGGTTGTCCGTGCGGATTCCAGGCCCTGCCGGTGTGGCGGAAAACGTCTTTGACTTCGCAAGTCCGGTCGACTGCGACGCGGTGAGCGCCCGTCTGAGCGAGGGCACCCTTCGAATAGTTCTGCCGAAAAAGCCGGGGCGGCGCGTCGAGATCAAATAGAGCGCCCGGGCGTCTGAGTGTGGCAATCATCTTATGGCTCAAGCGACTGACCATCCTGATTTGAGCAAGGACACGGAACTCAAGCCTACGGCGCCGGCCGTGGAACTCAAGGCTTCGGAGTTGCGCGGCAAATCTCCCGTTGCAGCCGAGGAACTTGCGCGCATCACGGCGGATGGCGGCAGCGCGGCCGGCGAGGGCGACGAATTGCTCGGCCAGCGGAGAGCGCTCGACGCGATACGGCTCGCAATCGGCGTCGATGCGCCGGGGTATAACGTCTTCGTAAGCGGGCTGAGGACGCGCGAAGAGCGCCAGACGATCCTGAAGCTGCTCGAGGAGAAGGCGGCGGCGATGCCGACGCCGGGCGACTGGGTCTACGTCAACAACTTCCGCAGTCCCGAGTCACCGCTTGCGATCTATCTGCGGCCGGGGCAGGGCAATCAACTGAAGGACGGAATGCAGGAGCTGGTCGCTTTCATCATCGATCAGCTACCCAAGGCGTTCCAACGCGAGGATTTCGACCAGGAGCGCAACGCGCTGCGCGAGAAGTACAACAAGCGGGCGCAGGAGTTGTTCGGAGGCTTCGAGGCGCGCGCCCGCGAGCGCGGCTTCGCGATTCAGAGCGCGCCCAACGGCCAGGTGATTTTTATCCCGCTGATCAAGGGCAAGATGCCCGAATCGCCCGACGAATTGTCGCGCGAGATGGCGGCGATGCCGGAGGCGGAGCGCGAGCGGTTGGGCAAGGTGCAGGGCGAGCTGCAGACCGAGATGGGCAGCCTGCTGACGAAGCAGCAGGAGATAATGCGCGAGCTGATCAACGATATCCGCGCGATCGAACGCTCGTTCGCCGCGCATCTGATCACGCCGACGATCGACGCGCTCAAGCATGAAGTCGATAATCCCGCGGTGTCGAAATATCTCGACCAGGTCGCCGAGCATATGCTGGGCCATCTCGAGCGATTTCGGGAGACGCCCGAGGCGCCACCGGGAGCCCCGCCGGGGGCCGAGCCGTCCCAAGCCGCGATGGGCGGCCACGGCGCCGAGGGCGCGCGCTTTTTCGAGTACCAGGTCAACGTCCTGGTCGACAACTCGGTTCGCAACGGAGCGCCGGTGATCGTCGAGGACGCGCCGACGTATCGCAACCTGTTCGGGACGATCGAACGCTGGGCCGATCCGTTCGGCCGTTCGGCGACCAACTTCACCCGAATCATCCCGGGCTCATTTCTCAAGGCCCACGGCGGATTTCTGTTATTCGATCTCGAGGACGCCGTAGTCGAACCCGGCGTATGGAAGACGCTCAAGCGGAGTCTCAAGACCGGCCGAATGACGCTCGAGACGTACGAACCATTGCCGTTTTTCATGGTCAGCGGGCTCAAGCCGGAACCCATCGAGATTCACAACAAGGTTGTCGTACTCGGCGGCGCATATCTGTACAACATGCTCTATTTCTACGATCCGGAGTTCGCCGAGCTGTTCAAGGTAAAGGCCGAAATTCGTCCGGTGATCGACGCCGACCGGGGCGCGGCACACCATTACGCGGCGCGAATCGGAAACGTCATCCGGCGCGAGAACCTGCCGGCGTTCGACGGCAAGGCGCTCGAACGAATCGTCGAGTTCGGGATGCGGGCGGCGGGCGACCGCGAGCGCGTGCTCAGCATGATGGAGCCGATCGACGATTTGGCGCGCGAGGCTGCCTACTTTGCGCGTGCGGAAGATGCGAAGAGCGTGCTGGCCGGGCACGTCGAACGTGCGCTCAACGAGCGAATGCTCAGGCTCAATTTCATCGAGGAGGAGATCCGCCGGCTGATCGCGAACGGCACGCTGATCGTTCATCTCGACGGCAAGAGCGTCGGGCAAATCAACGGGCTGGCGGTGCTCGACGTCGGCGGCTACAGCTTTGGCCGTCCGTCGCGCGTCAGCGCGACCGTCGCGCTGGGACAGTCGGGAGTGATCAATATCGAGCGCGAGGCGCGGCTTTCCGGGTCGACCCATGACAAGGGGATCATGATCCTGAGCGGCTTTCTGCGCGCGCGTTTCGGCCAGGAGCATCCGCTCGCGATGACCGCAAGCATATGCTTCGAGCAATCCTACTCGGGGATCGACGGCGACAGCGCGAGTTCTCGGCGGCGCTAACGAAAAGATCAACGGCTACTATCGTGTTTGCAAGGCGGCGGGACTGACGGGCAGGCAGGGCGCGCTCCTGCCGCGTACCAATTTGCGCAACCTGATGCTCGACTTCGAGACGGTTGACGCGGTCGAGCGTGGCGTTTTCCATATCTATCCGGTTGACACGATTGACCAGGGAATCGAAATCCTGACGGGCGTACGCGCCGGGACGATTGACGAGCCCGGGACGATCAATTTTCTGGTCGCGAAGCGGCTCAAGGCGATGGCGGAGCGGCTGCGCGAGCAGCCGTCGCGGGAGACGCACGTCGTCCAGGAGCCGGCGTCAGCGCCGGCGGCGCCGAGGCCACCTTCCCCACCCGAACCCCAGCGTTGATCCTGCGCCTGAATTTCGAGGAAGAGCCGGATGCCAACCGACCTGCGTTTCGATGCGAATGAAGCCGCTTTGATCGTCGACCTGTACGAACTCACGATGGCGGCGAGTTTCTTCGCGATTGGCTACAACGACGCGGCCTGCTTCAGCTTAACGATACGGCGCATGCCGCCGCGGCGCGGCTTCCTGGTCGCGGCTGGACTGGAGCGGTTGCTCGAAGCGCTGGAGGATTACCGCTTCGAACCGCCCGCTCTCGACTATCTCGACTCGCTCAAAATTTTTGCGCCCGAGTTCCTCGGCTTCCTCGGCAGTATGCGTTTCACAGGCGAAGTGTTCGCGATGCCCGAAGGATCAATTTTTTTTGCCGAGGAGCCGATCCTGGAAATTCATGCGCCCTTAATCGAAGCGCAACTGCTCGAGACGCTGGTCATCAACCAGATCGGGATGGCGTCGTTGATCGCGAGCAAAGCGGCGCGCTGCGTGCTTGCCGCGGCCGGCCGGCGTCTTATCGACTTTGGTCTGCGCCGCAGCCAGGGAGTCGACGCCGGACTTATCGCGGCGCGTTCGAGTTACCTTGCAGGCTTTGCCGGGACGTCCAACGTGCTGGCGGGCCGGCGCTACGGCATACCGGTTTACGGCACCATGGCGCACAGCTACATCATGGCGCACGACCGCGAGCGCGAGGCGTTCGAGCATTTCGTCGCGCTCTTCCCGCGGCTCAGCACGCTGCTGGTCGACACTTACGACACGATCCGCGGGGTTGAAAATGCGGTCGCGGTGGGACGCCAATTAAAGGAGCATGGATTTAAACTGCAGGCGGTGCGGCTGGACAGCGGCGATTTGGTCGAGCTCAGCGTCAAAACGCGGCGCATCCTCGATCAAAACGGTCTCAATGACGTGTCGATCTTCGCAAGCGGCAATCTGGATGAGTACCGAATCCAGGAGCTGCTGCGGGTGGGCGCGCCGATCGACGCGTTCGGCGTCGGGACCGAGATGGTGGTGAGCGCCGACGCGCCCGCGCTCGATGTTGCCTACAAGCTTGCGGAATACAAGGGGCAGCCGCGGCTCAAGACGTCGGAGGGCAAGCTCAGCATGCCGGGGCGCAAACAGGTGTTTCGGGCGAGGAACGCGCAGGGCGGCTTCTACGGCGACATAATCAGCCTTGCCGACGAGGGTGCGACGACCGTCGGGCGCGACTTCAAGCCGGCGCCGAGCGAGGTCACCCCGCTTCTCACCCGCCAGTTCAGTGGGGGCCGGCGGCTGGCGCCGCGTCCGGCGCTTTCGGAATCGCGGGAGCGTTTTTTGGATGAAATCGGACGTCTCGAGCAGCGTTACAAGGACTTGGAAAGACCCGACGCATACCCGGTCAGACATACATCCGCACTCAATGCGATGATTGTGAGCGAAAAGCTCAGGGCCGAGAAGCGGCAGGGCTAGCGGGCGGGAACGTAGTGGATCACTACGCTCGTGTCACATGCGCAACTTTTGCGACGCTCGTTTGATCGGAAATCCGGTAGTCAGTCACGAACCAGTACGTGGCTACAAACGCCATGAGGAGAGAAACTGACGAGAACTCTTCCAACAGCGTCTTGAGTATCAACGGCAGATCGGCAACCCCTCCTGACCTTCGCGAAAATTGCATGACCATGTAACTGCCGAGCGCCATCAACAACGCCCGCCCCTTTATACGTCCGGCCTGGCCAGCAATAGCCAGTTGCACATAGGGAATTATCAGTAGAGCGAGGTAATGGGGCCATGCGATCGGCGACAGCATAATCGATGTGATTAGCCAAAGCGAGAATGCGCGCCCATCGCGATCACTGCGCTCGATTCGCATTGTCGCCCTGAGGGTCATTGCGAGAATTACGGCCTCCGCGAGTACTACCGCGACCCGTCGGAGCGAGTCATGCTCCTCGCCAAGGCCGAAGCCCGATGTAAACCAGAAGAAGCGCGATACCGTTGGGCCCAGTGCGGGATTGACGGATAATTCGACGAACTTCCGCTGGGACGTCCAGCCGAGCGCTCTTACGAAGTCGACACATGGTGCACCAACCATGACGACTGTCATGATGCCACCAGCCACAAGGCTTATGACGGCACAGCGCAAAGTACGCCATCGTCGAGCTAGCGCGAGATAGACCACAAGGAGCAGAGGGAAAGCACGGAGCAAGCCGGCCGCCGCGAGCATGATGCCTGCCGGCCAATCGTAATTGCGCTCCATCGCGCGCATGGCAACGACCAGCAGCAGCAGGATCATAATTTGCCGTTGAGCATATTCAAAATTCATCGCCACCGGGTCATAGAGGATAGTCATCGCTGCGGTCGTCAATCCCATCGAGGGGCTAAGGCCCGTCGTGGAAAGGCGCAACAGCATAAATAACGTGACCGCCAGCGCGACGACGTTTAGCGAGGTCCAGATCCAGAACGCTTCTTTCATTGGAAGCGTTGTAAGTGGCTTAAAGACGACAAGAAGCGTTGGCGTATCGTGGCTTTTCCAATCCGGCACGACAGCGATACCTAGTCTTGCGGCGAGTGCTTTGTAGTCCAGGGTATAAGGGTTTTGATTCTCGCGTAGCGCCAACGCGCTGACATAGTACAAATCAAAGTCCCAGTCCTTCACACGCGTAGGTAGTATGGAAAATACGAGATACGCTTTGAGCAATGCGGCAGCGCACAGAATCGTGATCGGGATTGGCCGGGTCAATGCCAGCGCCAGGCCTTCGATTGACACTGTCAAACTGCGACTGCGGCGGGCACCAGTCAATTCGTGTGATTCTGTCATAGTGCAAGCGCTTCCCCTGTTACCCCAAAGTCGTTTAGCATACCGAAAATGCGATGCCACCGAAAGGAAGAATCATAAGTTCGAAGACGTCCCGAGAAATCGGAAATTCAATTTGCCGTGCAGCTTGTAACGCTCCGATTGTTTCCTGGAGAATATGAGTGCGAGGGGGACAAACGAAATGTCTTTCGAAGGTGGTGGAGGACGGTCGTATCTTCGGTGGACGCTGAGTGAATATGAATGAGTTTCGACGCGGCGGGGAGGGTGTTGCCACGGAAACGCCAGAGTGTGAATCTGAGGCCACGCTGAGGGCAGGGATTAACGCCCGGCCTGAGTATCCGAGCGACGAAAGGCGGGTGTCATTGTTTCATTATGCGCCTGCGTTGTTGCTGCTCGTGATCGTCGTCGCTGATGGGGCGCAGTTCGCCGATCCCGATCTCTGGGGCCACATCCGCGCTGGTCAGGCGATTCTCGAGCAAGGGCACGTTATTCTGCGCGACACGTATTCCTACCCGGCTTTTGGCCAATTATACCGTAACCATGAATGGCTGACCGAGTTCTTGATGGCGCTGATCTACAACCATGGTGGTGTGATCGGACTCAAGCTTTGGAAGTTTACCTGTGTGGCGCTGACGTTTGGCTTTCTCGCCGCGGGGCTTTCGGAAACAGGCGCAGGTGCCACGGTGCAACTGTACACACTAATGTGCACGTCAGTTGCAATTATCATGGAGATGCAGTTTCGGCCGCAGCTTTTCACATATTTGCTGTTCGCGGCAATGCTGATGATCCTGACAAGAGATAACTACCGCGGCAAGGCACGGGTAGGACTTGCCGTACCTATGATGGCTCTATGGGCCAATCTGCACGGCGGCTTTGTGATCGGAATCGCGACTTTGGGAATCTATACTGCCGCGGTTGGTATGCAGGATCTCATTGCGCGAAAGGGTTTAAAGCGGGCCCTGAGGTTGGCGTTGATCACACTGGCTGCCACGCTGGCCACGCGGGCGACGCCGTGGGGAATCATCTTGTGGCGCGAAGTAGCTCGTCCGGTATTCAGTCCTGCGATTCGAACACTTATTGTCGATTGGCACCCGCTGACGCTGGCGCTGGCGGAGCAATGGAAGCAGAGCCATTGGGGAGTACTCTTTTATCTTTTCGTGTTCGGGCTGATGGGATGCTTGGCTATCACCTTTGCACTGACCCCAAAGGGAGGCGACCTCCCGCTGGTGGCTATCGCCGCAGTGATGAGCCTTGCCGCGTTTAACGCCGCGCGCAATATACCGCTGGCGGCGATCGCTCTCACGCTCCCGGTCGCACGGCACGTGAGTCTTGTCCTTGGCCGGTTGCGCGAACGCGCAGCGGCTCAGGGGCGGCGGTTCGAAGCGGAGCCAGGACGATCACGGGTCAACCAATGGATGGTCGGGGCCGTGGCGATCGCACTCGGGATTTCATTTGGGCTTTTCTCTCCGCAACTTCGTGCGTTCGATGTGTATCCCACGGGCGCAGTCGCCTTCATGCAGCGACAGAGGCTTAGCGGGAATGTGCTGAATGATTTCAACTGGGGCGAGTACCTCATCTGGCACCTGACGCCCGCGTCGAAGGTCTTCATCGATGGACGTTATGACACGGTTTACTCGATTACTGAAATTAATGACTATCTGCTGCTTTACTTCGACCGTCCGGGAGGGTCCAGAGTTCTGGCCGCATATCCTCACGATTTCGTTTTAATTCCTCCGCGATCGGCAGCGTTCCGTCTGATGATAAACGCCACGGGATGGACGCTTGTATATAAGGACGAGAACTCGGCGCTTTTCGCCCGAGCCGGTTCGCCGGCCGCAAGCATTCCCGGCGTTCCCGTGACAGGCGCGAAACCGGCGAATTTATACTTTCCGTGATAAGCGCGATGTCAAATACTTTCCATGATTAGCGCGATGCCGAAGACCCGGCGAGAATTGGATAGCAACAGCATATACGCGCCAGACGGGCACGGACGGCGGACGAGTATCCACTTACCGATCGGAACGAATCTTCGCTTCAGAGCGCGCGAGCGCGCTCGACCACGGGCGTGAAGCGTTTGATCATTTCGAGCGCCTTACCGTCAGCGGTCGCCGCGACCGTCTGCTGGGAGAGCAGGATGATTCGCCCGGCTCCCGCGTCGCGCCATCGCTTTAACTCGTCGGCTGACGGGCCGCTTTCCTTCGGATCAACGATTGGCGAAATCTGCACTGAGGTCTCGGGCCGGCTGCGCTCCTTTCAGGAGTTTGCGCAACTCGACGACCTGCGGCTTCAGCTCCTCGGGAGTCCGCACGAGCGGCATCCAGCCGTCATAAGTGCGGGCGACGCGCTCGAGCGCTTTCGGTCCGTGCGCGCCTAGAATTACCGGCGGGCCGGGCCGCTGTACCGGCCGCGGTTCGCATCGAACGCTCGCGAACCGCACGAGCTCGCCTTCGTACGATGCTGTTCCGTGCGACCACAGCGCGCGCATCGCTTCGATCGCCTCGCGGGTACGCTTCCAGCGCGAGCCGAACTTTGCGCCCATCACTTCGGTTTCTTCGCGCAGCCATCCGGCGCCGATGCCAAACATGAAGCGGCCTCCGGAGAGCAGATCCAGGCTGGCTACCAGCTTCGCTGTAATCAGCGTCTCGCGCTCCGGGACGAGGCAAATGCCGGTGCCAAGCTTTATCCTTTTGGTTACCGCAGCGGCGGCCGCGAGCCCAATAAACGGGTCCGCCCAGCGTCCATAGTGTTCCGGTAGTTTGCCGTCCGGAGTGAAGGGGAAGACCGTCTTCATCGCGGCCGGAATTACCGGATGCTCGGGAATCCAGAGCGACTCGAAACCAGCCGCTTCGGTCGCGCGTGCAATTTCCACGATGTCTCCGCCCTGCGCCGTCATCGCCGTCAAAAAGCCGATTTCCATTTTCGCTTCTCCTCAGAATCTGTCCGGCTGAGTTGGCCTTCCAGAGCGTAAATGCTTTATCATACCCGAGACAGCCTGACGCATAACGGAGAGCCCTATGAAGTTCATGTACTTTTTCCTGCCAACCCTGCCGGCAACGATGGAGGAGCGCCGCGCGCTGCGCCCGATAGCGAACCGTACCGAGCGCTGGCAGCGCATGCTCGATGAGGTGGTTGAAGTAGCGCGGATGGCCGAGGACCTCGGCTTCGATGCAGTGGGCTTTCCCGAGCATCACCTGCACAGTGAGGGCCTCGAGATCGGAGGTCTGCCGACGCTTTACCAACATGTGATTCACCACACGAAGCACATCAAGGTAGGGCCAATTGGCTATGTGCTGCCGGGGTGGAATCCTCTGCGGTTGGCGCTGGAGACTGCGTGGCTCGACCAGTTGACCAAGGGGCGCACTTTCGTCGGCTTCGCGCGCGGCTACCAGACGCGTTGGCTAAACCAGATGGCGCAGAAGATCCATGTCAGCGCCACAGTGAGCGACAAGAGCGAGAGCGACCGCGTCAACCGCGAGGCGTTCGAGGAAGTCTTCCGTATCCTGAAGCTGGCGTGGGGTGAGGAGCCGTTCCGCTTCAAGGGCAAGTATTACGAATATCCATATCCGTACGAGGAAGGCACGCCCTGGCTGGCGCATGAGTGGACACGCGAGTTGGGGGCCTTCGGCGAACTCGACGAGCTGGGGCGCGTCCAACGGATCAACGTCGTGCCCAAGCCCTACCAGAAACCGCATCCGCCGCTGTTTCAGGCTTTCTCCGTCAGCGAAGAGACGGTGCGTTGGTGCGCGCGTGAGGGAATCATACCGACGATCCTGCTTTCGCAGCCGCCGGTGGTGCGCAAACATGCGGAGGCCTACCGAGAGGAGTCGCGCAAGGCCGGGCGGACGTTGAGCCTGGGCGAGAGCATCGGCGTGATCCATTGTCTCTATTTCGGGCAGAATCACGAGCGCGCCCGCGAACTCGCGGAAAACGGCGCCTGCGGTATCGCGTTCCGCAGGTTCTTCCATCATTTCGGATTCACGGAGGCCTGGCGCGAGCCCGAAGACGAGGCGCGCTGGCCGGTGGGCAAGGCGATGCTGCCGCAATCGGAATGCACGGTCGAGCGGATGGAGCGGGCGAAGTTCGCTTACGTCGGTACGGTCGCCGATGTTCAGCGCGAGATGGATGCCATGGCCGAGAACATCAATCCGGAATGGTTCGTATGGCAGGGCGACCAAGGCCTGCTGCCGGTGAACGAGATCAAACGCCAGGTCACGAGCTTCGGCAAAGAGGTGCTGCCGCGCTACAAGTAGCGGGATTTAGTTAGAAAGAGAATTCCGGTTAATAAGACTCGCCCGGTGATCCGTTGCGGTGATCCGCAGTGATTGTTCGCTGCGCATAAGGGCCGTGCTCTTCCACCGGCAGATCCCGCTCTGACCAGGAATTTGGAGAGAATTCTATGGCTAATTCACAACCCACCGATTTCGACGCGATTATTATAGGCGCCGGCTTCGCCGGGTTGTATATGTTGCACAGCTTGCGCGATAAACTCGGCCTCTCGGCGCGGGTCTACGAGAGTGGCAATGGCGTCGGCGGCACGTGGTACTGGAATCGCTATCCGGGCGCGCGCTGCGACACTGATAGCTACATCTACTGCTACACCTTCGACAAACAGTTGCTGCAGGAATGGGAGTGGAGCGAGCGCTACCCTGAACAGCCCGAAATTCTGCGTTACCTCAACCACGTAGCCGACCGTTTCGACCTGCGCAAGGATATCCGGTTCAACGCGTGCGTCACTGAGGCGAGCTTTGATGAGAAAGCTAACTGCTGGACGATCCGCACGGCGGAGGGCGACGTCGTTAGCGCGAAGTACTTCATTGCTGCAGTCGGTTGCCTCTCCTCTTCGAATCTGCCGAAGTTCAAGGGACTCGAAACATATGAAGGCAAGCATTACCACACCGGACAGTGGCCGCACGGGGGCATCGATTTCACCGCAAAGCGCGTCGGCATCATCGGCACCGGCGCGAGCGCGGTGCAAGCCATTCCGGAGATCGCCCAGCAGGCGAAGCATCTCACCGTGTTCCAACGGACGCCGAACTTCTGCGTGCCGGCGCGTAACGGCAAGATCGACCCCGAGGTGGTGAACACCCGCAAGGCCGACTACGACGCGATTTGCGAGCGCGTCCGCAACTCCTACTTCGGCTATGAGTTGTCCTTCATCGAGAAGTCGGTACTCGAGGCGTCGCCGGAGGAGCGTGAGCGCGTGTTTAATGAGATGTGGGACCAGGGCGGCTTCAACTTCTGGCTAGCCAACTACCAGGACATGCTCTTCAACAAGGAGGCCAACGAGGTCTGCGCCGAATTCCTGCGCCGGAAGATCCGCGAGACGGTAAAAGACCCGGTAATCGCCGAAAAACTGATCCCGAAGACCTACGCCTACGGCACCAAGCGCCAACCACTGGATACCAACTATTTCGAGACGTTCAACAAACCAAACGTCCTGCTGGTGGACGTGAACGAAACGCCGATCGAAGAGATCACGCCGAAGGGGATCCGCACCAGCGACAGAGAATATGAGTGCGATATCATCGTGTTAGCCACCGGCTTCGACGCCATGACCGGTCCGCTGACGAAGATCAACATCCGCGGCCGTGGCGGCCAACTGCTGTCGGAAAAGTGGAGCGACGGCCCGCACAGCTATCTTGGCGTGGCGGTGGCGGGATTCCCCAATATGTTCACCATCACCGGCCCTGGCAGTCCCTCGGTACTGAGCAATATGCCGGTGTCGATCGAGCAACATGTCGAGTGGATCACGGGCTGCCTCGAGCACATGCGCAAGCACGGCATCGCGACGATGGAGGCGAGGGTCGACGCGGAAATGCAATGGACCGAGCACGTCGCCGAATTGGCCAATGCGTCGCTCTTGCCGACCGCCAATTCCTGGTACCTCGGCGCAAACATTCCCGGCAAGCCACGCGTGTTCATGCCCTACCTTGGCGGTGTCGGGCCTTACCGGCAAAAGTGCGACGACATCGCGGCGAAGGGGTACGAGGGGTTTACTTTCGCTGCCTAGCAGGGTGTTGAAAAAAGGGTTAATTTCGAAAATTCGCCTCTGATCGCGAAGCGTAGGAGCGTCTTGAGATCATTGGAGATCAATAAGTGTGTAGCTAAATCCGTCATTTGGTATTTTTCAACACCCTGCTAGAGTCGCGACTCAGTCGCACGCGGGTCCGCGAAGTTCAGATTAATTCTTGAGCCACGTCACGATCCGATTGTTCACACCGACCGGATCACTGACTGAAAACGCATGCCCCGCGTTCGGCACGATGAATACTTCAGCTTGCGGAAGCTTACCTTTTATGATTTCGGCGTTGGCGGGTGGTACGAGCACGTCCTTGTCGCCGTGCACGATTAGCACCGGGCATTTGATTTGCGGCAGGCGGTCGTATGTGTCGAACTCCATGATACCGGTGAGGGTGCGCTCGATTGTCGCAGGCGGCGTCGGCGGCGCCATTTGAAAGCCCACCGACATTAGCTGCTTGATTTCCGGATGCGCCGCAATGAATTCGGGTGGCATCAGGAGTGGCATCATGACGTCGAGCGCATCGTTCATGTTCGTCTGCATCATTTCGAAGCCGGTCACGAGCTTCTGCACGATCTCATCGAAAGGGCGTGCGGCCTGCGGACCGCCCGCCATCGTGCATCCCAGCACCAGTTTCGAGACCTGTTCAGGATGATGCAGCGCAAGCTCCTGCGCGATCATCCCGCCCATCGAGACACCGTAGACCCCGGCCTTTTCGATCCCGAGTGCGTGAAGCAGATTGCTCGCATCTTCCGCCATGGCGGGGATGGTGTACGGTCCATCGGGCCTGTCGGAGTTTCCAGTCCCGCGATTATCGAAGTAAACGCAGTTGAAGCCCGCCATAAACGGCAGCGTCGGCGCCCATGCCGCGCCGGGCAGCCCGAAGCCCATGATGAGCAGGAGCGGCTCGCCCTGTCCGAAGGTAATCCATTTGCGCTACTTCGTACCAGGTTGTTGAAAGCACGTCATTTTGGAATTCTCCAAAGGGTCTCAACACCCCGGCGCGACGCGCGGCACCTATGACAGGGGCCCCAGCCGGCGCGGGAGTGGACGGCTGGCTGCCGCAATGCAAATCAGTGTATAACGGCCTGGCCCGGGGGCGTTACGGCCGATCCAGAAGTGGGCGGCGCGCTCTGCCCGCCAGGATAGTATGGTGCGGTCTGCACCGGCGGAAGCGGCGTTTCCGCGTACGAGGTTCCGGCCGGAGGTGAATTCTGTAGAGTGTTGACGTACGGGCTCACCTGGAATGGCGTGAACGTGCCGGCCGGCAGTTGCGAAGCGCGGTCGGTCTCTCCAAAGAAGTTCTTGCCTTCCGTGTCGCCGCTTAGCATCGGGGCGAGCGGCGTTTCGGTCGCGGCGTAATTGAGCGGACGCGTGACGCTCCATTCAAGCATATAACCAACGGGAGCCAGCGCGTAGCTGACGATCTTGAGCAACTGCCCGTCGTCGGCGTCGTTATACTGTCCCGCCGTCGCCTTATCGTCACTGGAGGAGTACTGAGCGCGGGAAATCCTCGGTGCGCTCAGGAACAGGACCATCGCTGCGAAAAGCATCAGTGCTCGCTTCATAACCTAACTTTGGGAATGAAGCGGTCGCTTGTCAATGGCGTTGCCTCGCCGAAAGG
>WNFO01003183.1_pt1 | contig 15319 bp, 12 predicted proteins | sample 5400251 | NCBI WGS metagenome assembly WNFO01 (sample SAMN13153354, study PRJNA577476) | soil metagenome | isolation source: 100 cm saprolite under Madrone tree | place: USA:California | collected 2016-06-14 | reverse complement strand
CGCGACCCGCGCGTCTCCGCCTTCCTCAAGCTCCTCGAAAAAATCGGCGCTCGCCCGCTCTGGCTCGGCGCCCAGCAGCACGACTACGCCGTCGGCATGGTCTCGCATCTCCCGCAACTCGCCGCCGTAGCCCTCGGCTCTTTCCTTTACGATCACCTCGACGAAAACGGCCTGCCCATCACCGTCGCCGGCCCCGGTCTCCGCGATTCCCTCCGCCTCGCCGGCAGCCTCTACTCCACGTGGCGCGACATCGTACTCACCAATCGGGAAGTCCTCTCCGCCGCACTCGATCTCTTCGCTCGCCGCCTCGACGACCTCCGCGAGCGCCTCAACTCCCGCGAACTCGAAGCCGACTTCGACGCCGCCAACGAGCTCTACAAACTTCTCCGCTCCCTGTAATCGCGGGAAATCTTCTCTGTTCCATTACTTCCTTGCTTCGCTTCATTTCATCGTCTCTACAACCATTGCAATCCCTTGCCCTCCGCCAATGCACGCCGTTGCCAACCCATATCGCAAGTTATTGCGCCGCAGTTCGTTCAAGATCGTGATCACCAGCCGCGTTCCCGAAGCGCCCAACGGATGCCCCAGCGCAATCGCTCCGCCGTTGACGTTCGTCTTGTCGCGCTTCAGCCCCAACACTTTTTCCACCGCCAGATACTGCGCCGCGAACGCTTCGTTCACTTCCACGCGATCCATCTGCTCCAGCGTCAGTCCAGCCAGCTTCAGCGCCTTTTGCGACGACGGCACCGGACCGATTCCCATGATGCTCGGGTCCACTCCCGCTACCGCCCACGAAATGATCCGCCCAATCGGCTTCAATCCATGTTCCTTGGCCGTCTCTTCGCGCGTCACCACGACAGCCGCTGCGCCGTCGACAATGCCGCTCGCGTTCCCGGCCGTGACGATCCCGTCCTTCTTGAACGAAGGCGGCAATTTCTCCAGCGTCTCCATGGTCGTCTCCGGCCGCCGGTGATCATCTTCACTCACCACAATCGTCTTCTTCCCCTGCTTCACTTCCACCGGCACCAGCTCTTCTTTAATCCGGCACGCCTTGTACGCCGCATCCGCCGCCTGCTGGCTGCGCAGCGCATACGCATCCGCCTCCTTGCGCGTGATGCCTTGCTGCTCTGCCAGCTTCTCCGCCGTCAGCGCCATCGGCAAGCCGCAAAATGAATCCGTCAGGCCCGCCATCAACGAATCTTCCAGCGCTCCGCCGCCCAATTTCAGCCCGCCGCGCGCTCCGCGAATCACAAACGGCGCCTGCGTCATGTTCTCCATGCCGCCGGCCAGCACCATCTTTGCTTCGTCCAGCAGCAGCCGCTGCGCCGCCTGAGCGATCGCCTCGATCCCTGAACCGCAAAGACGATTCACCGTAACCGCCGGTGTTTCTGTCTTCAGCCCCGCCTTCAATCCCACGTGCCGCGCTCCGTAGAGCGCGTCCGCACTGGTCTGCATCACGTTCCCGAAAATCGCATGATCGATTTTCTTTCGACGCGTGCGCCGCCAAATCAATCGCAGTGACATCCGAAAACGACCCGGTATAGCGCGCCATGGGCGTGCGCGCTCCAGCGACAATCACCACATCGGTTGGAAACATCATTCCTCCATTAAGCTTTTGAAATTTAGTTGATTATCACGATTCGTATCGGAAGGCCTTGCATAGGAACGCATCGCTGGCGAGGGTCTTCGTCTTTACCTTCAACCTTCAACTGTCGACTGTCAACTTTCCGCGGACTGTCAACTTTCTTCTCACTGCTTCGGTGTCTCCGACACCACCACCGTATCCCCGCCGCGCCGGCGCGCCTCCTCCACCGAAACCTCCGCGCGATTGATCAGGTCCGTGACGATATCCTCGCTCTCATAATCCGACTTGGCCACCGCTTCCACGATTCCGGCGCTTAGCGTGACCTGCCCCGAATCCCACGGCGGTCGCAACCCCGAAGCCGCCCGCCGCAACTTATCCGCGAGATTCTGCGCGCCTGCCAGGCCGGTATCCGGTAGAATGAACGCCAGCGACCACGCCGTATATTTTACCGCGACATCGTTTTGCCGCACGATCGGTTGCAGCGACCGCGCCAGTTGTTCGAGAAATCGCTCCACCGGCGATTCGCCCTGCTGCCGCAGAATCTCCGCCCCGCGGTCAATCTGCAAAATCGCTAGCGACAGCGGCGTCCCCTGCGTGCGCGAGCGGTCCGCCTCCGTCAGCAAGCAACTCTGGTACGAGCTCCGGCTTAGTAACCCGGTGCGCTCGTCGGAAACGCCCATGCGCCTCACCAGCGAGCGCAGCCGCGTATGGCTCACGCTCATCAGCATCTGGTCGCCGATGGCCTGCAAGAAATAAGCCTCGTTGGGCTTCCATTTGTGCTCGTCCGCGTGCCCCACGATCAGCATCCCCGCAGGACTCTGCGTCTCCTTATCGGTGATGCTCACTCCAAGGACCGTGTTGATTCCCATCTCTTTCAGAATCGAGCTTTCCGCCGCGCCCAAGGTCAACCCGCCCAGCTCATCCGGCTGCGCTTTTTCCATCTGCGCCAGCAGCAGCACCACCTGCGCGCCCGGAGTCGCCTTGATGCCTCCCGCGCAGAATTCCGCGGCCATTTCCGGCGGACGCCCCGGCGCTCCAAACACGGCCAGCGCTCGCGAGCAGTGCAGATAGGCGCCTACTTCGTTCACCGCCGTGTTCAGCATCGCCCTCGGAGTTTGCTGCCGGAAAATCTTTTGGTTGATCTCCGATATCTTCGCCAAATCCCGCAGCGTCTCCGCCGTGTACACGCCCGTCTTTTGCGTGATTCCCATCGCCGGCGACTCCGGCACCGGCTCCGCGCTCACCGAAGGCGTTGTTGGCACCGCCGCTTTAGGCCTCGAAGCCCCCGGCGGCCACCAGTTCGCTGTCTGGTACAAATTCTGCAAGCGCGTATTCCGCTCTTCCTCTCCGGGAAACATCGATGCGATTTTTTGCAGCCGCTCCAGCGCCTTATTCTGCAACGAGTACTGCAAGAAGATTTCCGTCTGTACGATCAAATCTTCCAATCCTTGCAATTGCTTCCCATCGCCGCCCGCAGACCGGGATGTGCTCACCGTGTCCGCCGTGGAGGAGTGCGAGTGCACTGGCCTCTGCGGCGCTGCCGTCCCGGACTTGCTCAGCCGCGCCCCAACACGCTTCAAAAACGCATCGTCCACGCGCCCGTGCAAGCGCTCTACTCGCTCTTGATTCCGGTGATCGTAGGGATCAATGTCTAGTAGCTTCTCCAGCTCCTCGCAGGCTTTCACAACATTGCCCGCGTTCAAATACACATCGAAAAGCTTGATCAATATCTCGAAGTACTGCGTCTCGCGGTTCGCTTCGTTGTAAAACGCCGCGCAATACTCCAGTATCGCTTTCGACTTGGGGTGCTTCTCTCCGACGCCTTCCACCTGCGCGATAAAATCGTTCTGCTGCCGGTCGGCGTACATGCGCTTCTTCAACGTTTGCAGCACCTCCACCGCTTTGTCGTCCTGCCCCGCTGCGCCGTAAGCATTGACCAGCTCGAAAAGCCGCGGAATCCCCTGATTTTTCTCCTTCAGCAGCCGCTCCAGAATCTGCCGCGCGCGGTCCAGTTTGCCGCCGTGCATCAGCGCATCCGCTAACGTATCCAGGAACGTGGCATCGCTGTCCGCCGCGGCAAAGGGCTCCAGCAGCGCCGCCGCTTGCGCGGCGTCCCCCGCGCGCAACTTCGCTTCCGCATACAGTAGCGCGACGCTGCGCTCCTGTGGCGCCAGCTTGTACGCCCGCCCAAAAAGCCGCAGCGCCTCCTCCGGCGAGCCTCCTGCGGTCGCCAATTGGCCTGCACGCAAGAACGCCTTCGCCGCCAGCGCGTTCTTTCCCAGCCGCTCCGCGGTCTCTGCAACGCGCAGCTGCCGCCCCAAGTTGTCTGGTTGCAGTTGCGCCGTGCGCTCCAGGCAAAACAGCGCATCTTCCTGCCGCCCCGCTTCCACGAATAAATCCGCCGCTTTCGTATACTGCTCAATCGCTTCGTCGCCGCGATTTTGCTTTTGCTGCAAAAACGCATAGCGCGCTATGCGCTCCGGAGGCTGCCGCGAGCTGCTCCGCAGGAAGCGGTTATAAATCGCCAGGGCTTTGCTCTCGTCCCGCGGCTCCACCAGCATGTCGAACAACTGCCCGTAGTAAACCGCCGCGCGGTCCGGCTGGTCCGCCCGCGCGTACAAATCCCCCAGCGCCTGCGTCGCTTCCTGGTGTTGCGGAGCCTCGTCCAGCACCGCCAGGTACGCCGAGATGGCGTCCTCGATGCGGTTTCTCTCCAGGAATCGCTTGGCGCGATCCAGGTGTTTGCTGACGTCTGCAGCCATTCCTTGCGGTTGCCTCTGCGGTTTTCTCGAAAGCGAAGCTGCGCGCCTGCGCGATGCGGTGCGCAAGCCGCCCTTTGCCACTATATACCGCGCCGCAGGGCCGGGCAAAACACATGCCAACTCGCGATGTGGTATGCGGCACCTGAGCGGCCGCGCCCCGCGATTGCCCTCCCGCTTTTTCCACTTGACACCAGCGCCCGAGGTATTTTATATCTATAAGTGTAATACTATATTTAATAAATTATTAGCGGCATTTTGGTTGTTCCTGCGGATCGATCATCGGTTAACACAGTCCCCGGTGAGGCCACTACGATCCTCTTTCGTCAATTCCTGGCGCTGGCTCTGGCGTCTTCGCTGGCCGCGCACCCCTCCGCCTTGCCCGCGGCTCCGCTGGCCCTCGTCGCTCACGCTGATCGCGCTCACATCGGCGACGCCGGCGCCTCCGCCGGCACTACCGTTTACGACGGCGACCGCTTGTCCACTGAAGCTCGCGGCTCTCTCCGTATTACCAGCCCGTCTTTGTCGCTGCACCTCGACCCGCAAACCACCCTGACGCTGCACCAGCCCGCCATTCCTCATCCCGCCGCGACGACCATCGACCTGGCCTCCGGCACGCTCATTTTTTCGACGACGCCCACTGCATCGCTTGCCGTTCTGGCAGACGGCGCCGTACTCCGCCCGGCCAGCGGCTCCCTCACGATGGCAACCATCAAAATTATCAGCGGCAGGGAATTACACGTCTTCGCGCAACGCGGCGCGTTGGAGTTTTCTTATCGTTGCGAAACTGAAGTAGTTGAAGAAGGCAAATCCTATGGCGTGCTCCTGGATCCCTCAGACACGGAAATCGCGTATGCCAGCAGACTGAATCCCGACCAGGATAGAAAGAAACACGGAAAGCATCGGCCAGTCTTTCTTTTCATTATGATCGGTGCAGTTGTCGGCGCAGGAATCCCCATCCTTGTGCGCGAACTCGAGAGTCCCGACAGCCCGTCTCGCCCCCGCTAAAATTTAAACATCCGGCGCCCTGTAGGTTCGCACCGCAGGAGCTCAGGCTCATGGACTCGCATTCGTAAACTCCCGCAAAGCCGAAAGCTTCTCTTCCGCCGCGCCCGACGCCAGCATTTTCCCCGCCAGCTCCGCGCCTTCCCTGAAATCCCCGGCGACTCCCGCCGCCACCAACGCCGCCGCCGCATTCACCACCACGATGTCCCGCCGCGCTCCCAACGCCCCCGCAAAAATTCTCCGAATGACTGCCGCATTCTCTGCCGGCAGCCCGCCTTGAATCGCCGCCAGCGGCGCCCGCGCCACTCCAAAATCTTCCGGCGTCACCGCGTAGTGCCGGATCGTCCCGTCACGAACGTCCGCCACCAATGTCTCCCCGGCCAGCGAGATCTCGTCCAGCCCGCCCGCTCCGTGCACCACGAGCGCGCGCGCCACCCCCAACTCCGCCACCGCCGCCGCCATCAGGTCCAACGCTTCCGCGGAAAAAACGCCCAGCACCTGCGCGTGCGCTCCGGCTGGGTTCGTCAGCGGCCCCAACAAATTAAAAACCGTTCGCGCGCCGATCAACTTCCGCGCCGGAGCCGCATGGCGCGCTGCGGTGTGCGCCGCCTGCGCGAACAGAAACCCGATCCCCACCTCGCGGATCGCCACTCCTATGCGCACGCACGGTAAATCCACCCTTACTCCGAGCGCCTCCAGCACGTCCGCCGAGCCGCTGCGCGAACTCGCCGCGCGGTTGCCGTGCTTGGCTACGCGCGCTCCGGCCGCCGCCGCCACAATCGCCGCCGCCGTCGAAATGTTGAACGCGTCGAACCCATCCCCGCCCGTCCCGCACGTATCGATCATGCGTTCCGGGCGCGCTTCTCCGTCCGCGAACACGCACGCGGCATGCCGCCGCATCACCGAAGCAAATCCCGCAAGCTCCTCCACCAAAACCGGTCTCGCGTTCAGCGCTCTCAAAAGCCGCACGATCTCCGCCGTTTCCATCCGGCCGCAGAGCAGTTCTTCCATCACCGCTTCGGCGCCGGCTCTTGTCAGAACGTGGCCCGACTCCATCTGCTCGATCAAAATCAGCGTCGTGTTCGCAGCCATTTCCCGGCGTCCTTGCCCCTCTCGCGCCTTCCGAGTAAACTTCTTTGTTTTGCGGATGCACAAATTCTAACACTGATGGAAGCTCGATGAAGATTCACGAGTATCAGGCCAAGGCCATTCTGACGCGCTATGGCGTGACCACCCCGCGCGGCGAAGTGGCCTACACCAAGGAAGAAGCTCGCGAAGCCGCGCAGCGCCTCAAGTCCCATGTGGTCGTGGTCAAGGCCCAGATTCACGCTGGCGGCCGTGGCAAAGGCGGCGGCGTCAAGCTCGCGCGCTCCGGCGACGAAGCTGCCGAAATCGCCGGCCACATTCTCGGCATGAATCTGGTCACCCCGCAAACTGGGCCTGGTGGGCGCATCGTCAAGCGCGTGCTCATCGAAGAAGGCCTAGACATCAAGCGCGAGCTTTACCTCGGATTGCTGGTCGATCGCTCCAGCGGCCTTCCCGTTTTCATGGCCAGTGCCGCAGGCGGCATGGAAATCGAGGAAGTCGCCAAGGAAAGTCCCGAATCCATCCTGCGCGAGCCCATCCATCCGGTTGTTGGCCTGCAGCCTTATCAGGCGCGCAAGATCGCTTTCGGACTCGGTCTCCCCGGCGACGTCGCTACCCACGCCACGCCGTTCCTGCAAGCCCTGTATCGCGCCTTCATCGATACCGACGCCTCGCTGCTGGAAATTAATCCCTGCGTGCTCACTGGTGACGGCAAGCTCGTGGCCCTCGACGCCAAGATGACCTTCGACGACAACGCGCTCTTTCGCCACGCCAACATTCGCGAACTTCGCGATCTGGACGAAGAGGATCCTCTGGAAGTCGAAGCCTCCAAATACGGCCTCAACTACATCAAGCTCGATGGCAGCGTGGCCTGCATGGTCAACGGCGCCGGCCTGGCCATGGCCACCATGGACATCATCAAATACGCCGGCGGCTCGCCCGCCAACTTCCTCGACGTCGGCGGCGGCGCCTCCTCCGAGCAAGTTAAGAACGCTTTCCGCATTCTCATGACCGATCCCAGCGTCCGCGCCGTCTTCATCAACATCTTCGGCGGCATCCTGCGCTGCGACGTCCTCGCCACCGGCGTAGTCGCCGCCGCTAAGGATCTTCAACTTAAAGTTCCCGTGGTCGTTCGCATGGAAGGCACCAACGTCGAACTCGGCCAAAAAATCCTCCGCGATTCCGGCCTAAATTTCACCATCGCCGACGGCATGAAAGACGGCGCCCAAAAAGTCGTCGCCCTCGCCGGAGGTGCGCGATGAGCGTTTTAGTTTACGAAAAAACGAAAGTCATCGTGCAGGGTTTTACCGGTCGCGAAGGCACCTTCCACGCACAGCAGATGATCGAGTACTCGACCAACGTCGTCGGCGGCGTCACCCCAGGCAAAGGCGGAACAAAGCATTTAGAGCGCCCCGTGTTCAACACCGTCGCCGACGCTGTTACCGGCACCGGCGCCAACGCCTCCGTCATTTTCGTCCCGCCGCCGTTTGCCGCCGATGCCATCCTCGAAGCCGCGGAAGCCGAAATCCCTCTGGTCATCTGCATCACCGAAGGCATTCCCGTGCTCGACATGATCCGCGTCTCTCTCGTCGTCGACCACAAAAAGACGCGCCTTATCGGCCCCAACTGTCCCGGCGTCATTTCCCCCGGCAAATGCAAAATCGGCATCATGCCCGGGCGCATCCACAAACAGGGCCATGTCGGCGTCGTCAGTCGCAGCGGCACCCTCACCTACGAAGCTGTCGATCAGCTCACGCGCCTCGGCATCGGCCAATCCACGTGCATCGGCATCGGCGGCGATCCCATCATCGGCACCTCCTTCCTCGAAGCCATCAAAATGTTCAACGACGATCCCGAAACCCACGCCATCATCCTCATCGGCGAAATCGGCGGCAACGCCGAAGAGCGCGCCGCCGAATTCGTCAAATCCAACGTGAAAAAGCCGGTCATCGGCTTCATCGCTGGGCAAACCGCTCCGCCCGGCCGCCGTATGGGCCACGCTGGCGCCATCATCAGCGGCGGCCAGGGCACCGCCAAGGACAAATACGCCGCCATGGCCGCCGCCGGTATCCGCTGTGTGGAAACTCCTGCGGACCTTGGCTCAACAGTTGCATCAGCATTGAAGTAATGATGTAAGGAAATAAAGAAGTAGGGATAGGAAGCGCGCCACTTTCGTGATGAGGTGTCAGTGGCGATCAAGACTTACAAGGACTTGAATGTCTTCCGCGAGTCGTATGGTTTGGCTCTGGAAATATCTCGCGTTACCAGGAGCTTCCCGGGACCCGAGCAGTTTGAGCTTGCTCGACAGCTTCGCCGCGCTGCGCGCTCGATACCGGCGAACATCGTGGAAGGTTGGGCTAAGCGTTCATCAGCAGCAGAATTTAAGAGATATCTTCAGGTCGCCATCGGTTCGTGTGACGAATGCAAGTTGTGGCTCGAAATGAGTCGCGATGAAGGTTTTCTCTCAGCGGAAGAATGTTCGCGACTGGAAAACAAATTTAATGTCTTAGGGGCAATGTTAAAAAGTCTCTGGAAGCAATGGAAAACTTTCGGAACATGACCTCCCGCTTTTTCGTTACATCTTTACTTCTTTACTTCATTACTTCGCCTTAGGAGGCTTTAACTTTGTCTCTCGAACGAACTTTCGCAATCATCAAACCGGACGCCGTCGGTCGCGGCCTGCAAGGTGAGATCCTTTCCCGCATTCACAAAGCCGGCTTTCGCATCCTCGCTATCAAATCCATGCGGCTCACCAAAGACGAAGCCGGCGGCTTCTACGCCGTCCATCGCGAGCGCCCCTTCTTCGGCGAACTTACGGACTTCATGAGCTCCGGCAAAATCTTTGCCCTCGTCCTCGAAGCCGAAGGCGCCATCACCAAATGGCGCGACACCATGGGCGCCACCGATCCCAAGAAAGCTGCCCCCGGCTCCATTCGCCACGACCTGGGCACCAGCATCGGCAACAATTGCACCCACGGCTCCGACGCACCCGACACCGCCGCCTTCGAAATCAGCTACTTCTTCGCCGCCCACGAACTAATCTAGCCGCATAAACCAGCCGACCAGTGGGACAGCCACCTCTGCCCCAGCGCATGCGAATTCTGCATGCGATGAATTCTGGTTGTCCGCTTTTTTCCACAGAATTTTCCCCGCCTCATTACTTCCTTGCTTCATTGCTTCTTCACATCGCTTTTTCCTAGACTCTCTTTATGGATTTCCTCCACGACCTCGGCCGCCTCCTACTAATCCTCGGCGCCCTCATCGCCATCGTTGGCGCTCTTCTCTTCTTCGGCGCTCGCTTGCCCTTCCGTTTAGGCCGCCTCCCAGGCGACATCATTCATCGCGGCGAACACACAACCTTCTACTTTCCCATCGTCACCTGCCTCGTCGTCAGCATCGTCCTTTCCTTCCTCCTCTGGCTCTTCTCCCATCTCCGCCGCTAAACTGCCCATAAGGCGCGTGTCATTCTGAGCCTATCCGATGAGGATAGGCGATCAAAGATTCCGGCTCTGGCCGGAAAGAACCTCAACTTGAAGGGCTTGGCTACAGCTTTGCGTTGAAAGGCTTTTTAGTGTCTCCAGCTGGTGTATAGTCTCCCGCCTATGGAGATCTCCAAATGAAATCATTCCTCTTAGTCGTCGCACTTCTTTCCGTTTCAACTCCGCTCCGCGCGCAACAAGCACCGGCTCCTCCCCCGCTCTCCTCCCGCGTCCCCGCTGCCAAACCCGACGACGTGAAATCCGTAGACTCCATCCTTCATGCCCTCTATGACGTGATCTCCGGCCCCGCAGGCGATCGCGACTGGAATCGTTTCCGTTCCCTCTTCGTTCCCGAAGCTCGTCTCACCTCGGCGGCTAAAGGCCAGGGCGGCTCCATCTTTCTCGCCGACGTGGAAGGCTACGTGAAGAGTGCTGGCGGCTACTTTAAGACTCATCCTTTCTTCGAGAGTTCCATCGTCAATCGCATCGAAAAATTCGGCAATGTCGTCCACGTCTTCAGCAGTTACGAATCCCGCAACGCCCGTGGCGAAAAGCCCTTCGCCCGTGGCGTCAACAGCATCCAGCTTTTCAACGACGGCAGCCGCTGGTGGATCATCAGCATCCTCTGGGACGAAGAAACCCCCGCCAACCCCCTTCCGCCCGAACTCGCCTCGGCAAAATGAAAATGGAATGTTCTTCTTCTGAGAGTCCCGGACCGTACGACTGAATCGTCGCGCCTTGGCTGTCGTCCCGCAAAAACACATGTCTTTACAAGTTTACTCTTGACCGACGCTAACCCCCTGTGATACTATTTCCCATGTCCTCGCGAATACTTCCTTCCACCCCAACCGAACAACTCTCGTGTTATCAAGCGTTTCCGCACTCTTTGGCGCAACGGCGCCATGCTATCTCTTTTCCCTTCAATAATTTGCGCACTCTTTTGACCTTAACGGCACTTTTTCTTTCTCGCCTGGCTCTCCGGCTCAACTTTCTGCGCTCCCCCAATCCCCAAGTGCTTTCTCTGCATCGATTTGCCGCCTCTTTGCCATCTTTTCAGGACCCCACGCTCTTTCTTTTCTATAACTTGCAGCCTCTTTTCCCAAAACACCCGGGTGGGGGTAGGATAGCAGCGTCAAGAGCCGCCACTTTCGGCCCGGAACCATGAGCCAGCTAACCTTCAACCTGATGCCCGAACGCCGGGCCTTCACTGTCACCGAGCTGACCGCTAAAATCCGCGACCTCTTCGCTCGCAACTTCACCGATATCTGGGTCACCGGCGAAATCTCCAACTGCCACGAAGCGCAGTCCGGCCATATCTACTGCACCCTGAAAGACGAACGCGCCCAGGTGAAATGCGTCTGCTTCAAGAATCAGCTCCGCACCATGAAGTTTCGCCCCGAAGACGGCCTGCACGTTACCGTGCGTGGCTCCATCAGCGTCTACGAATCGCGCGGCGAATACCAAATCTATATCGAGAACATCGAGCCCGTCGGACTCGGCGCTTTGCAGCTTGCCTTCGAGCAACTCAAGAAACGTCTCGAAGCCGAAGGCCTGTTCGCCGCGGATCGCAAAAAGCCGCTGCCGCTGCTCCCCAGCCGTATCGGCCTGATCACTTCGCCGCGCGGCGCGGCCGTTCGCGACGTGGTGCGCATTTTGCGCCGCCGCTTCCGCAATGTGAATTTGACCGTCTATCCCGTGCGCGTCCAGGGGGAAGGCGCGTCCACGGAAATTGTGCGCGCGCTGCAATTCTTCAATCGCCGGCAAATGGTGGACGTGCTGATTCTCGCGCGTGGTGGCGGCTCGCTCGAAGATCTCTGGGCCTTCAACGAAGAAGAAGTCGCCCGCGCCATCGCCGCCTCCGCCATTCCCGTAATCTCCGGCGTCGGCCATGAAACCGATTTCACCATCGCCGATTTCGTCGCCGACGTGCGCGCCTCCACTCCCTCCGCCGCCGCTGAGCTCGTGGTGCAAACGCGCCGCGAATTTGACAAGCACATCGCCGATCTGCAGGAGACGCTCGCCAGCCTCGTCCGCTATCGCTTGCTCGAATTAAGCCGCCGCATCCATGAACTTTCCGGCCGCCGAGGCTTCCGCCGCCCACTCGATCTATTGCGCCAGCAGCGTCAGCGCGCCGATGAGCTCACTTCTCGCCTGGCGCTTGGCCTGCGCGCAAACCTTCGGCACTCGCGCCGGCGCTTCACCACCGCCCACCTGCGCATCGTCTCCTTCGATTTCCGTATAAAGATTGCCGCGCTGCGCTTGCGCCTCGAAAAACGCAGCACCGAGCTAGCCGCCCGCTACGAACGCCTGCTCCGCGCCAAACGCGAGCGCCTCGACCGCCTGCGCCTCCAGCTCGAAGAGCGTAGCCCCCTCCGCGCCTTAGCACGCGGCTACGCTATAGCCACCGACGCAGCAGGCTTACTCCTACGCGACGCCGCACAAGTCGCTGTGGGTGACGCCGTAAACATCCAACTCCACCGCGGCCGCCTCGCTACCGAAGTGAAAGCGAAGACCGACAAATGAAGCTACCTGTATATGTCCTTGCGGTGCGCGACTTTCAGAACCGTTACAATCTTTTGGGAATCGTCGATTTCGTAGACGACCCGGTAACGCCCGACTCGGATTCGCCAGCCCGGTACGTCGCGCAACTTTCGAGACCCTGCCGGTCGCGGGTTGTTTTTCAATGCGGCGATTCTCGTTCTAACGGAGTCGTGATCTGGGGAGTTCAATCGAAGAATCTATTTTTCGGCAGAAGGCAGGACTATAAGACTGTAGCTCACTTACGATTTCGTTCGCGTTCGATTCTCTCCATGGCTTCATCGAACGGAACTCCTACTTCACCAGAGGCTTTCGCCTCGTGGTACTCGCGCAGAGCCTCCGCGTCCTCCAACTCTTCCAGCATCTCTTCGTATTCTTTGATGCTGATGACAACGGCAATCTTCTCGCCTTTTTCGTCAGTAAGGAATTGTTTCGGCGGAGTCATGTGGAAACCTACCCCCTATGTTACCCCAGTGTCTCTGGAAAGTGGACACCATGTGCAGGAAAGTAGACAACCGCGCAAAGGTCACAGCCAAAGGGACGCGCAACCTATCAATCCAGCAGCGACAAGATCGAAGGTTCGATCAACTTACTCTTCGTCGCCGGTGGAGGTTACTTTGAGGACGGCGAGGAAGGCTTCTTGTGGAATGTCCACCTGGCCGACGCGCTTCATGCGCTTTTTGCCTTCTTTTTGTTTTTCGAGGAGTTTGCGTTTGCGGGTGATGTCGCCGCCGTAGCACTTGGCCAGAACGTTTTTGCGTATCGCCGCGACCGTTTCGCGCGCGATCACGCGGCTGCCAATCGCGGCTTGAATAGGCACCTCGAACATTTGCCGCGGAATCAATTTGCGCAGGCGCGAGACCAAGTCCCGGCCGCGCTCGTAAGACTGCTCGCGATGGCAAATCATGGAAAGCGCATCCACCGGTTCGCCGCCCACCAAAACGTCGAGCTTGACCAAGTCGGATTCGACGTAACCCGCGAGGTGATAATCGAGCGAAGCGTAGCCGCGCGAAACCGTTTTCAGCCGGTCGTAAAAATCGAGCACGATTTCGTTCAGCGGCAATTCGTAAGTGAGCATGACGCGCGTCGGTGACAAATACTCGAAACCTTTTTGCGTGCCGCGCTTGTCCTGGCAAAGCTGCAGAATGCCGCCGACCGAGTCGTCGTTGGTGATGATCATGGCCTTGATGATGGGTTCTTCGATTTTGCTGATATCGCCGGGACTTGGAAATTTTGCCGGGCTGTCCACTTCGATGACTTCACCGCCCACTCGCGAGATGCGATAGCGCACGCTGGGCGCCGTAGTGATCAGGTTCAAGCCGAACTCGCGCTCCAGCCGCTCCTGCACGATTTCCATGTGCAGCAAGCCGAGAAAGCCGCAGCGAAAACCGAAGCCGAGCGCTACGGAATTCTCCGGCTCGTAGAAAAATGACGCGTCGTTCAGCTTCAATTTGCCGAGTGCATCGCGCAGCGGCTCGTAATCATCGGCGAGCACGGGAAAGAGCCCGGCGAAGACCATGGGCTTGATGGCTTCAAAACCGGGCAGCGCAGGAGCAGGACGGTCCGCTTCGATGACCGTGTCGCCCATGCGCGCATCCGCAACATCCTTGATGTTGGCGACCACGAAGCCCACGTCGCCGGCTTCGAGTTCCTGAAGGGCGACCGGTTTTGGAGTGAGCGTGCCTAGGGTTTCGACTTCGTAGACCTGGTTGTTGTAGACCAGGCGAATTTTCGAGTGCGGGGTGATGCGCCCTTCCATCACGCGCACCAGGACCACGGCGCCGCGATAAATGTCGAACCAGGAATCGAAAATTAGTGCTTGCAGCGGATTTTCCGCGCTGCCTTTCGGCGGCGGAACGCGCTGCACGATGGCTTCGAGCACATCCTCCACGCCGAGCCCGCTTTTCGCGCTGATCATCAGCGCGTCGTGCGCGGGAATGGCCAGCACGTTTTCGATTTGCTCCTTAACAAAGTCGGGCTGTGCGGCGGGCAGATCGATTTTGTTGATCACCGGAAGGATGGTGAGGTTGTGCCCGGCGGCAAGGAAAGTGTTCGCGACGGTTTGCGCTTCGACGCCCTGGCTGGCGTCGACCACCAGCAAGGCGCCTTCGCAAGCGGAAAGCGCGCGGGAGACTTCGTAGGAAAAATCGACGTGGCCGGGCGTGTCGATCAAATTCAGGCGGTAGGTGTTTCCGTCTTTCGCTTTGTAGTGGAGGCGAATGCTTTTTGCTTTGATGGTGATGCCGCGCTCGCGCTCCAGGTCCATGGAGTCGAGCACCTGCTCGTGCATTTCGCGCTGCGAAAGCGCGCCGGTCATTTCGAGCAAACGATCGGCAAGCGTGGATTTGCCGTGGTCGATGTGCGCGATGATACAAAAATTGCGGATGAACTTTGGGTCCATTTACCTTATGACCGGCAGGGGCTCTCTTTTTTGAGATGTCACATGCAGCGCGAATCGCGCCGTGTAATCATTCAGTGTGCCACAAAGTGCTTGAGGCGGTCGACAGCCGACAATTGAGGGTCGATAGCAAGCAAAGAAAAAGATTTTTAACACAGAAGTCACGGAGACCGGACGCAGAGGACACAGAGAAAATCGGCTAGAATGGCGGACGTTTCAACACGGGAGAGCACATTGAGAACTGCTGCGATTGCTATGTTGTTTTTTGCTTGCAGCGCGCCTTGCCTGGCGCAGAAGAGGGCGGCGATTCCGGCGGCGCAAGTTGCCGCAGAGGTGCGGAACTATCGCCTGGCCAATGAAGATCGCATTATGCGCGAGTTGACGGAATTTCTGGCGATTCCTAACGTGGCGAGCGACACGGAAAATATTCAGAAGAACGCGGCGCATCTGGTGGAAATGCTGGAAGCGC
>WNFO01002442.1_pt1 | contig 15321 bp, 12 predicted proteins | sample 5400251 | NCBI WGS metagenome assembly WNFO01 (sample SAMN13153354, study PRJNA577476) | soil metagenome | isolation source: 100 cm saprolite under Madrone tree | place: USA:California | collected 2016-06-14 | reverse complement strand
AGCGTCGGCGGTCCAAGCGCGTCGACCTTGTTGAGCAATTTGTGGTCGAGCATCTTCCGCACCTCGGTCATGCTTCGTTCGAGCAGGCCGAGGTCCAGCACCATGCCTGTCGCGGGATCGGGCGTGCCGCGCACCGTCACCTCGGCTCGGAACGAGTGGCCGTGAATCTCCTCGCTCGCCGCGCCCAGCGTCGTTCCGCCCAGCGCATGGGCGGCCTCGAACCGGAACGATTTTGTCAATTCCCACATCCTTAGAAATCCGGATCTACCTGATACCGAGCGTCTTATGCGTCTGCAGGCTGAGCCGCCATTGCGGATGGCGCAGACAATAGTCGATCGTGCGCGCGGTGTTCTCGATCACGTCCGGTCCGTCCATCGGCTGCAGCGAGAAACGTTCGAAGGCGAGATCGACGAAAGCCTCCGGGACGGCATCGGCTTGCGGATAAACCAGCTTGAGTTCATGGCCGCGCCGGATCACGAGGTCGGCGCCGGCTTTCGGGCTGACGCAGATCCAGTCCATGCCCTCGGGCGGCTCGATCGTGCCATTGGTCTCGATGCCGATTTCGAAGCCGCGCGTATGCAGCGCATCGACGAGGGCCTCGTCCACCTGCAGCAACGGTTCGCCGCCGGTCAATACCACGTAACGGTTGGCGCCGATGCCGGTCCATTGCGCGGCGACGGTATCCGCAAGTTCGCCGGCCGTTGCATAGCGGCCGCCCCGCGTGCCGTTGGTTCCGACAAAATCGGTGTCGCAAAACCGGCACGTCGCGGTGGCGCGGTCCTGCTCGCGGCCGCTCCACAAGTTGCAGCCGGAGAACCGGCAAAACACCGCGGCCCGGCCGGCATGCGCGCCTTCGCCCTGCAAGGTCAGAAAGATTTCCTTTACCGCATAACTCATCGGGCCTGCTCCGCGATCGCGGCGCCGGTCTACAGCAGGACCCGGGACAATGCCACTGCAACATCGCACGAACGCAAATCAAGCCGAATTCCGCGCTTCGGCCGCGCCGATCCCGTGCGACTGCGGAGGGCAGGTCTTGTCATCACGTCTCGTCAATCGACGCAAGCGCTCGCCGCCTCTTTTCAGATGCGGGTTGGTGAAGGCTGCGGCTCGATATGAGGACGGAACGTGGTTTTTTCCGTGCCGCAGTCCGGGCATCTCCAACTGGGCGGAATGGCGGCGAACGGCGTACCACCCGGAATGGCTTGATCGGGCGACCCCGCGGCCGGCTCGTAAATGAAATAGCACCCGCCGCACATGAACTTCTGGTGGCGGATGTGCGGTTTGCCCACCAGCGGAAGTGAAAAATGGCCAACGGCGGTGGTGGATGGCGTGAACACCTGATCTCCCACGGCAAGGCGTCCGCCTTCCCGCGCGATGAGATAAACGCCCAATTCCTTGTGCCCGAACGCTGCACGTAGCGAGCCCGGCAGATCGAGGTCCCTTCGCCCGGTCTCCGGGTTGACGTTGGTCGCGCCGCATCGGCCGTTGCGCCGGTCAACCCGAAAAAGCCCGTCGCCGATCCGGATGTCGCTGCCGACCCATTCGAATTCTTCCCAGGGTCTCGCGCCGTCGATGTAGAGATTGGCGCGAAACCGGAGCGGATCGATCTTGATGCCCCAGTGCTCTTCAAGGCTTCGCACCGTCGCAAGGTTGATCAGCGAGATCACATTGTCCGGCTTGTCCATGAAATGTCCGTCGGGCGAACGAACCAGTGTCGGCGCGCTGCGAAGTGCCGGCACCAGCTGCCAAAAAATATCCGCGACTTTTGCGCGCGCCTCATCATCGTTCAGGTCGGCAACGATGAGCTGACGATTGTCCTGCGTGATGGTCAGTTGCAGCGTCTCGACGTCGAGCGTCGTCCTGACCCGTGCCAATTGCTCCTCGAGCATCAGCATCACGAACAGTCCCTTCTTGCCCCATCTGGGGTCGTTGATGTCGAAGGGAGCTCCGGGGCGCACCAGCGCAAACACGCGATCGTGCGGAAACGGCTTCCTGGCTTCCAACTCAACGCGAACCAGCGGCTGCGCGCTCAATCCCTTGATCGGGTAGCGGTAGATGTTCTTCAGAACCGGCATTGGCGCGCCACCTTGTCGTGCGATGATCTTTCCTGAGATTGCACGATACGGTGACGGGCTACGTAGAGCCGGTCGCTGTCGATGTCGTGGGGCCAGATGACGCTTCGCAGGTGAGGGCGGCAGCAGCGAAGCAAACTGGTCGGAAAACAATGCGGTCATATCGGTCCGGGGATCGTCGATGGCGTCGTCGACCGCATCCGACAGTCGCGCAATGCCCTTTTCGATCTGCTTCGGCGACAACGCGGCATAGCCGAGAATGATGGCGCGGCTCGTAAGGGCGGTTTGCCGCCGGAAATGCACGCGCGCGGATGACAGCGAATACACGCCGATCCGCGCGCGCAGCGCCAGCGCCTCGACCGTCACGGCATCGGGAATGCCCGGTGGCAGATGCCAGAGGACATGCAGTCCTCCGCTGTCGCCATCGACAAGGACATCGCCGAAATTTCGACGAAGTGCTGCGATGAGACAATCCCGGTTATCCCTGTAATGGGAGCGGACGCGAAGCAGATGGGCGCCATAGCTGCCGTTGTGCATGAAGTCGGCCAGCGTCGCCTGTTCCAGCCACGAATTGCCGTTATTGAGCAGGCATTTCTCGCTGCGGACGGCTTCGGCGATATGCTCGGGCGCCACCATGTAGCCGAGGCGCAATCCGGCGCCGAGCGATTTTGAGAACGTGCCCATATAGACCGCGCAATCCGGCGCGAGCGCGGCCAGCGGCGGAAGATGCGATCCCTGGTAGCGAATATCGCAATCATAATCGTCTTCGATAATGTAGCAGCCGTACCGCCGGGCCCAGTCGATCACCTCCCGGCGTCGCTCCGCCGACAAGGTCGCGCCGGTCGGATACTGGTGCGAGGGCGTCGCATAGAGCAGCGAAGCCGCGCGCTGCGGAAGATAGTCGGGGATCAATCCGTCCTGATCGACCGCGACGCTTGCGATCTCGGCGCCCGCGGCCTCGAACGTCAGCGCCGCGCCGCGATAGCAGGGATCCTCCACGACGCTGAGCGAGCCGCGCGCAAGGAAAAGTCGCGCCAGCAGGGTGAGGCCTTCCTGGATACCGGATATGATGACGATCCGGCTGGGATCGGCGACGATGCCGCGCGCCGCTACCAGATGGTTGGCGATCGCGGTGCGCAGGGCCGGAAGTCCAGCCGGTTCGCCATATTGGGTGAGACCCACCGCGCCGCCGTGAGAAAGATTGGCCTGCAGCAGGCGCCGCCAGGTCTTGAGAGGAAACAGGTCCGCGCCGGGGTGGCCTGGAAAGAAGTCATACAGCAGGCGATTGCGGGCGGCATGGGCTGCGCCTTGCGTGCGTCCCTGGCGCAAAGGCATCGGCATCCGCACCTGCATGATGTGGTCGCGGGGATCGGACGCCGGCTGCATGGCTGCGGAATTAAGCGGGAGCGGTTCGGCGACATAGATGCCGGATGCCGGGCGCGACTCGACGATCCCCTCCATCAGCAATAGATCATAGGCGCGCATGACCGTGTTGCGGGATATCGCCAGTTGCTCCGACAATCGCCGCGACGACGGCATGCGCGTGCCCGGCCCAATTCGCGCGCACCGGATCGCGTCGCGAATCTGATCGACCATCTGCGTCGTCAGCGAGTCCGGCCGGGACCGGTCCAGAAGAACCGAAATCTGCATGTGCGCCGCGCCGGTTGAGTTTTCGTGGTCCATTGCCGGAGCAAGGGCTGGGCCAGTTGTGGGTCCAGTACATTCAATTCTGACGTAATTTCCGTGTGTGTCAGCCGTTTTATCGGCCTATGTCGACTGGCTCCCTCGATTTGCCACCAACTGGACCCATCGCGGCCCATCAGCACGCGCGGCTGCCCAGAAGTGGTGCAGCGGCTGCCCGAAACCTCGCGCTGTCGACTATCTGCTGAGCAATCGGAGAAAACCCGCGCCAGTCGCGGCGTCCGCCGATGGAGTCCTCGCATTTTATGCCAGTGGCTCTCGGTGCGCGTCGTTCTGCCGTGCGAGCGTCGAGGCACTGACACGCAGAAGGGGAGCCGCATCGCGATGCTCCCGATCATCGAACCACACAGGAGCACTCATGAGCACCGTTCGACACCGCTGGCTCTCCGCCGCGGCCGCCGTTCTCGCCATTCTCGGAACTGGTGTGAACCAGGCGAAGGCTGAAGACGCCATCAAGATCGGAATACTCCACTCGCTGTCCGGTACGATGGCGATCAGCGAGACCATCCTGAAAGACCTGATGTTGATGGAGGTCGCCGACGTCAACGCAAAGGGCGGCCTCTTGGGAAAGAAGATCGAGCCGGTCGTGGTCGATCCGGCGTCGAACTGGCCTCTGTTCGCGGAGAAGGCCCGCGAACTGCTGGTCAAGGACAAGGTCGCCGCCGTGTTTGGATGCTGGACGTCGGTGTCCCGCAAGTCGGTGCTGCCGGTGTTCGAGGAATTGAACGGCCTGCTGTTCTACCCGCTCGAATACGAGGGTGAGGAAGCCTCCTATAATATCTTCTATGGCAGTTCCGTTCCGGACAACAAGGCGGTGCCCGCGGTCGAATATCTGATGAGCAAGGAAGGCGGCGAGGTGAAGCGCTTCGTGCTCGAGGGCACCGATTACGTCTATCCCCGCACCAGCAACAAGATCATCAGGGCCTACCTGAAAACCAAGGGTGTCAAGGATGAAGACATCATGGAGAACTATACGCCATTCGGGTTTTCCGACTGGCAGACCGAAGTCGCGGCGATCAAGAAATTCGGCTCGGCGGGAAAGAAGACGGCGGTGGTCTCGACGGTGAACGGCGACGCCAACGTGCCGTTCTACAAGGAACTCGGCAATCAGGGCGTGAGGGCCACCGACATTCCGGTGATCGCTTTCTCGGTCGGCGAGGAAGAACTGGCGGGCGTCGATACCAAGCCGCTGGTCGGGCATCTCGCGGCCTGGAGCTATTTCCAGTCGGTGAACACGCCGGAGAACAAGGCATTCATCGCGAAGTGGCGCGCCTATGCCAAGAACCCCAGGCGCGTCACCAATGACCCGATGGAGTCGGCCTACATTCTGTTCCACATGTGGGTGCAGGCGGTCCAGCAGGCCGGCACGACGGATGTCGAGGCGGTCCGTCAGGCGATGATCGGCCAGAGGGTCAAGTCACCATCGGGCTTTGAGGTCGTGATGGGCAGCAATCATCACATGGCAAAGCCGGTCATGATCGGTGAGATCCAGGCAGACGGCCAGTTCAGCATCGTCCATCAGAGCAAGGCCTTGCCGCCCAAGGCATGGAGCCCCTATGTCGAGGCCAATAAAGGCAAGGTCGCCGACTGGTCCTGGCCGTGGGTGTGCGGCGGATGCACCTCGCCGCGGTTTGCGGCGAACTGATCTCGCCCGCCTTGAACTGCCGGTATGCGGTCCGGTTACGGCGACATGGTCGGCGTAACCGGACGTCGTTGCTGCGGACGTCGTTGCTGGAGACCACGAGAGGCACTCGACGGTGCGGCTACGCGCCCTCGCGTGTTTGCCGCAGCGCCTCGCCCAATGCCATCGCCGCCGCCATCGCGATATTGAGCGAGCGCAAGCCTGGCTTGATCGGGATCACCAGCCGCGCGTCGGCGGCGGCAACGACCTCGTCGGGGACCCCGGCGGACTCGCGCCCGAACAGCAGGATGTCGGCGGCGCCGTAGCGATGATCAAGATAGGAGTCGATACCCTTGGTTGTGAACAGGATCAGCCGGTAACCCCCGTCGCTACGCCATTGTTCGAATTTTGGCCACGAGTCGTGGCGGGTGATGGTCACCTGATCGAGATAGTCCATGCCGGCCCGGCGAAAGTGCCGGTCGGACACCGGAAAACCGGCCGGCTCGATGATATGGGCGGCCACATCCAGGCAGGCGCACAGACGCAGGATCGTCCCGGTGTTCTGCGGGATGTCGGGCTGAAAAAGTGCAATCTGCATTCGCTGATCGTCCGCTGATCGTTCCTGGGGTCTCGCCATGAAATGTCTCAATAAATCATCACGCCGCGCGGAATGAGTGCATTGCACGCTTGCGACCCGATAGCGGGCTTGCGCTCTTCCGGCAAGGGTGCCAATAGAACGATTCTGGACTGCTTGTTCCGCCCCGATTGGCCGGGAAAAGTGGTCTTTCTGCCGCCGCGGGGGTCGCGGGCGCCGGCAGTCTGCTCCGGTTTCGTTGATGCGTTGCCTGGGGCGGTTCCACCGGCTGCAACTTGAGAAAGGGTTTGGAATCGTGACGACAGCGTCTTCGATGGATTCAACACGCCGTGATTTCCTTTTTGTTGCAACGGGCGCCGCCGCTGCGGTCGGCGGACTGGCTACCCTCTGGCCTTTCGTCTCCCAAATGAACCCGGACGCCTCGACGATTGCGGCGGGCGCGCCGATCGAAGTCGATCTGGCGCCGATCGCCGAAGGGCAGGACATCAAGGTGTTCTGGCGGGGCAAGCCGATCTACATCAGCCACCGCACCAAGAAGCAGATCGACGAGGCCCGCGCGGTGCCGGTCGCAAGCCTTCCCGATCCGCAAGCCGACCAGGCCCGGGTCAAGGAGGGCCACGACCAGTGGCTCGTCGTGATCGGCATTTGCACCCATCTCGGCTGCATTCCGATCGCCCATGAAGGCAATTACGACGGCTTCTTCTGCCCGTGCCACGGCTCGCAATACGACTCCTCGGGTCGGGTTCGCCAGGGCCCGGCGCCGGCCAACCTGCCGGTGCCGCCCTATCAATTCGTTTCCGATAGCAAAATCCAGATCGGCTGAGCCTCGGACCAGATATCCGGGACTTGGAGCCATCGCGTCGTTTTACTTCCTCAGGATCGCATCATGAGCGGACCATCCGACTTTCAGCCGTCCCACCCCGCCTTGAAGTGGATTGAGCGGCGCCTTCCGATTATGGGTCTCGTCCATTCTTCGTTCGTGGCCTATCCGACGCCGCGCAATCTGAACTACTGGTGGACCTTCGGCGCCATCCTTTCGATGATGCTCGGCCTGCAGATCCTGACCGGCGTGATCCTGGCGATGCACTACACGCCGGAGGCCACCATGGCCTTCAAGTCGGTCGAAAGCATCGTGCGCGACGTCAACTACGGCTGGCTGCTGCGCAACATGCACGCCAGCGGCGCCTCGATGTTCTTTCTCGCCGTCTACATCCACATGTTCCGTGGCCTGTATTACGGATCATACAAGGAGCCGCGCGAAATCCTCTGGATTCTCGGCGTCATCATCTACCTCCTGATGATGGCGACGGGCTTCATGGGCTACGTGCTGCCGTGGGGCCAGATGAGCTTCTGGGGCGCCACCGTCATCACCAATCTGTTCTCCGCCGTGCCCTATGTCGGCGACAGCATCGTGACCCTGCTGTGGGGCGGCTACTCGGTTGGCAATCCGACGCTGAACCGCTTCTTCTCACTGCACTATCTATTGCCGTTCGTGATCGCCGGCGTGGTGGTGCTGCACATCTGGGCGCTGCATGTCGCCGGCCAGAACAATCCGGCCGGCGTGGAGCCGAAGACCGAAAAGGACACCGTGCCGTTCACGCCCTACGCGACCATCAAGGATGCGTTCGGCGCCTCCTGCTTCCTGCTGTTCTACGCCTGGTTCATTTTCTACATGCCGAACTATCTCGGCGACGCCGACAACTACATCCCCGCCAATCCCGGCGTGACACCCGCGCATATCGTGCCGGAGTGGTACTATCTGCCGTTCTACGCGATCCTGCGCTCGATCCCGAACAAGCTCGCCGGCGTGACCGCGATGTTCTCGGCGATCCTCGTGCTGGCGTTCCTGCCATGGCTCGATAGCGCGAAGACGAGGTCGTCCAGATATCGTCCGCTGGCCAAGCAGTTCTTCTGGATCTTCGTCATCGTCTGCGTGCTCTTGGGCTATCTCGGCGCGCAACCGCCAGAAGGCATTTATGTGATCGTCGGGCGCATCCTGACCTTCTGCTACTTTGCCTATTTCCTGATCCTGCTGCCGCTGCTGAGCCGGATCGAAAAGCCGAGGCCGGCTCCGAATTCGATCTCCGACGACGTGCTGGCGAAAACCGGCAGCAGGCTGACGCCGGTGGTGTCGACGGTGATCATGCTCACGGTCGCCGGCGCCCTGTTCGCCGGAGCCACTCAGAACGCCCGGGCCGAGGAGCAGGAAGTCCCGCCATCGCAGAAGTGGTCGTTCGCCGGCCCGGTCGGCAAGTTCGATCGCGGGTCGTTGCAGCGGGGCTTGAAGGTCTACAAGGAAGTCTGCGCGGTCTGTCACGGCCTGTCGTATATCGCGTTCCGCAATCTCGCCGATCCCGGCGGCCCCGGATATTCAGAGGCGCAAGCGGCGGCGTTCGCCGCCGACTACAAGATCAAGGACGGCCCGAACGATCAGGGCGAAATGTTCGAGCGGCCCGGCCGGCCCGCCGATTACTTCCCCTCACCATTCCCCAACGAACAGGCCGCGCGCGCTGCCATGGGCGGCGCATTTCCGCCCGACCTGTCCCTGATCACCAAGGCGCGTTCCTACGAGCGCGGCTTCCCCTGGTTCATCCTGGACTTCTTCACGCAGTTCCAGGAGCAGGGCCCGAATTACGTCGATGGGATCCTGCAGGGTTTTGAGAAAAAGCCGCCGGAGGGCGTCAGCATTCCCCAGGGCTCCTACTACAACAAATATTTCCCCGGCCATGCCATCAAGATGCCGCAGCCGCTGAGCGATGGCCAGGTCACGTTTGACGATGGCTCGCCGGCTACCGTCGCGCAATACGCCAAGGACGTCACCACGTTCCTGGCGTGGACCGCGGAACCGCATATGGAGGCCCGCAAGCGGCTCGGCCTGCAGGTGTTCGTGTTCCTGATCATCTTCGCGGGGCTGATGTATTTTACCAAGAAGAGGGTCTGGGTCGACGCGCATTGATCTCTTCTCCCTCGCCCCGCTCTTGCGGGGAGAGGGTTGGGGTAGGGTTGGGGTGGGCGAGGCACAGCGGCTGCCAAGATTGCAGCCTTTCGGGTCGGACTGACGTGCAGTCAGTTTGATCAATGCGTTGTTGTCCGACCCGCTAATTCCGAGCTTACATTGAGCGCAGTGCCTTGCCCCTCACCCGGCGCTGCGCGCCGACCTCTCTCCGCGCAGGGCCGGGCGAGGTTAGGAAGCAACCGATTGCTTCCTGACTGCAGTGCGGACAAAATAGCCGCCAATCGGCCCTCAAGAAAACCATCGGAGGAACCCATGGGTACCAGCATCACATTCAAGCGTCCGGACGGCAAGGACGCCGGCGGCTATCTCGCCAACGCCGCGCGCGGCAACGCGCCTGGTGTGGTCGTGATCCAGGAATGGTGGGGGCTTTCGGAGCAGATCAAAGGGCTGTGTGACCGCTTCGCGGTGGCCGGCTTCGACGCGCTGGCGCCTGATCTCTACAAGGGCAAGGTAGTGCCGTATCACGACATGGATGCGGCCGGCAAAGAGATGAACTCGCTGGATTTCATCGACGCCACCACCCAGACCGTGCGCGGCGCAGCACTTTACCTTGGCAAGAACGGCGCCAGGGTCGGCCTGACCGGCTTCTGCCTCGGCGGCGCCGTGACCATCATCGGCGCCGCCAAAATTCCCGAGCTGACCGCGGGCGTGGTGTTTTACGGGATTCCGCCGGAGCAGGCGGCAAAGCCGGCCGACATCAAGATTCCGCTGCAGGCCCATTTCGCCAACAAGGACGACTGGTGCACGCCGCAAGCGGTCGACGCGTTCGAGAACGCCATGAAGGCCGCCGGCAAGTCACTCGAGCTCTTCCGCTATGACGCCGAGCACGCCTTCGTCAACGAGCAGCGGCAATCCGTGCACGACCGCGCGGCAGCGGAGCTGGCCTGGGGCCGCGCCACGGAGTTTTTCAAGAAGCATCTGGGGTGAGGTGGCGATCACGCCGTAACTCGCATTCCGCAGCGAGCTACTATATGATGCGCCGATGACGAGAGTTCTGGAAGATGCCATCGAGAAGGTGAGGAAGCTGCCGGAAGACCGGCAAGCTTACGTCGCCGAGGTGCTGGAGCAGATCGCCGCCGCCGGTAGCGATCTGTTCACGGTACCGGAAGATCATCGCGCGGCCGTGCTCGAAGGTCTCGAACAGGCCGAGCGCGGCGAATTTGTGAGCCACGACGAGATGGCGGCGCTCTGGAGGAAGTGCGGTTTATGAAGCTGCGGTACGCGCCGCGTGTGCTAACGCCGATATCGCTTACGCTACCAGTACATTGCGCAGCATAATACGAACGCGGCAACGTCCATCATGCGGCAGATTCGTTCGACGAGCCGCCTGCTCGCCCGCTGTCCCGGCCTCGGGCGCGAGACCGACATTCCCGGCGTTCGCGTATTTCCTACCGCCCGCTATCCCTACCTTGTCTATCACCGGGTGCGCGGAGAGGAAGTGATCATCATCCATATTCGCGATGGGCGTCGTGATGCGCCCGAGGCACCGGAACTGTAGGTCTCTCAAGTCTGGGCTGTCTATCTGACTCCATCCCACCACGGACACGTCCCCGGCATCAGCTTGTAATTGCCTTCCATCACCTGCACCGGCGCGCGCAGGCCGCTAGCGGCCGCGCGCATCCGCATCTCACGCGCCACGTCGCGGTCGGCCGGAGGCAGCCAGACGCGCTCGTGTCCCCACAGGCTCGGGCCGTCCTGCATTTCAAACGGCTGCCATGTCGATGGCTCGATCTCGCGGCCGCCCCAGCCGCACTCGACCATGAACGATGACGGCGACTTGGCGTAAAACGATGTCATGAGGTCGTTGGTATGACGGCCGAACGTGACGCTGACGCATTCTTTTTGGCTCAAGGCGACATCATAGCACTGGCCGACATCGTCGAGCGAAAACAACTCCACCATCAGGTGATGCATGCCGTTCTTGCCGGTCTCGATCAGAGCGAGGCTGTGATGCCGCGCGTTGATGTGAAAGAAGTAGGCGCGAAACGGCCTTTGCATATAGTCGGAAAGCGAAAACCCGAGCAGGTCGACATAGAACGGCATCACCGCGTCGATGTTCTCGACCGTCAGCACGGCGTGGCCGAGGCCGAGCGGACCGGTGCGGAAGCCGGAAATCGAACGGCCGGGACTGAACGGGGTGTCGTCGACCTCGGCGCCGTAAAATGCCTCGAGGCGATTGCCGGCCGGATCGCGAAACGAAATCAGCCCGCGCACGCGCCTGTCATCGGCGAGCGCCTGCGGTTCGGCGGTCACGTCAATTTCGGCCTTTTCCAGCCGGGCCGCGAGCGCCTCCAGCGCCGCGGCATCGGCAACCTCCCAGCCGAAGAAGCGCGCCCCGTCTGGCATGGCGCGGTCGATGACGATTCGCTGCTTGCGGTCGTCCATCCGGAAGGCCAGCAGGGACGGGCTCTTCTCCACCGCCTGCAGGCCGACCAGTTTCGTGCCGAACTGCCGCCAGTCGTCGAGCGCCGATGATCCGAACCCGGCATATCCCAGAGTCTGTATTGCCATGGCATGCCTCCCGCAGCTCGAATCCTAAGCATATTTTCCGGGTTAGGCGAGTGGTCCTGTCCAGCCCATCGGCGAACGCTTGTTCCCTCTCCCGCTCGCGCGGGAGGACCAGGGTGGGGCAGCCGCGCCGTCGTGCATGAACTGAACATGAGATTTCCTTGACGAAACCGCCGCGAAATGGTGTTTATCCACCCATGAACACCGTCGTCCGCAACACCCGTCTCTGGTGGCGCACCTCCTGAGAGGTGGCCGGTGCGATTTTATTTTCCCCAATCGTTCGAGGCCGTCATCGCAGCGCGACGGCCTTCTTGTTTGTCCTGTGTGGCGTTCCCTCGGCAAGTTTCGTAAGAGGATCACATGAACAGGACAGCGTTCTCACTGCCGGCCCGCAGCCAATATCGCACCGGTGGCGGTCTCGAGATATCGCGCGCGGTGGAGCAATTCACCGGCGGCGCCAACCGGCTCGATGACTTGATCGAACTGCTCGACCGCCGCCGCGGCGTGGTGCTGTCGTCGGGCACCACGGTACCGGGCCGCTACGAGAGCTTTGATCTCGGCTTCTCCGATCCCCCGCTTGGGCTGGAGACCACCGGATCGAACTTTTCGCTGCAGGCGCTGAACGGGCGCGGCAAGGTGCTGATCGCCTTCTTGGGCGACGCGCTGCGCGAGCGCTGCGTCGTCATCACGGAGAAGACCGCAACCCGGCTCGCCGGTCATATCGTGCGCGGCGCGGCGCCGGTCGACGAGGACCAGCGCACCCGCCGCGCCAGCGCGATGTCGCTGGTGCGCGATCTGGTGGCGGCGCTCGGCGCCAATGACGATCCGCTGCTCGGCCTGTTCGGGGCGTTCGCCTATGATCTGGTGTTCCAGATCGAAGACCTCGTGCAGAAGCGCGCGCGCGAGCAAGACCAGCGCGACATCGTGCTGTACGTGCCGGACCGCCTGCTGGCCTATGACCGCGCCACCGGCCGTGGCGTGGTGCTGAGCTATGACTTTTCCTGGAAAGGAAAGTCCACCGAAGGCTTGCCGCGCGAGACGCCGGAAAGCGGCTATGCCAAAACGCCGCGGCAGGGATATTCCGATCACGCGCCCGGCGAATATCAGGCCACGGTGGAAACCGCGCGCGCGGCGTTCGCGCGCGGCGATCTGTTCGAGGCGGTGCCGGGGCAGTTGTTCGCCGAGCCCTGCGAGCGAACGCCCGCGGAAGTGTTCCAGCGGCTGTGCCGGATCAATCCGTCGCCCTACGGCGCCCTGATGAATCTCGGCGACGGCGAATTTCTGGTGTCGGCGTCGCCGGAGATGTTCGTGCGTTCCGATGGCCGGCGGGTCGAGACCTGTCCGATCTCCGGAACCATCGCCCGCGGCATCGATGCGATCGGCGACGCCGAGCAGATCCGGCAATTGTTGAATTCCGAGAAGGACGAATTCGAACTCAACATGTGCACCGACGTCGACCGCAATGACAAGGCGCGGGTCTGCGTGCCCGGCACCATCAAGGTTCTGGCGCGGCGGCAGATCGAGACCTACTCGAAGCTGTTTCACACCGTCGACCATGTCGAGGGTATCCTGCGGCCGGGCTTTGACTCGCTCGATGCGTTCCTCACCCACGCCTGGGCGGTGACGGTGACCGGCGCGCCGAAATTGTGGGCGATGCAGTTCGTCGAGGATAACGAGCGCTCGTCGCGGCGCTGGTATGCCGGCGCGATCGGGGCGGTGAATTTCGACGGCAGCATCAATACCGGGCTCACCATCCGCACCATCCGGATGAAGGATGGCCTCGCCGAGGTGCGGGTCGGCGCCACCTGCCTGTTCGATTCCGATCCCGCCGCCGAGGACCGCGAATGCCAGGTCAAGGCCGCGGCCCTGTTCCAGGCGCTGCGCGGCGATCCGCCAAAACCGCTGTCGGCGTTCGCGCCGGATGCGACCGGCTCCGGCAAGCGGGTGCTGCTGATCGATCACGACGACAGTTTTGTCCATATGCTGGCGGACTACTTCCGGCAGGTCGGCGCGACGGTTACGGTCGTACGGCACATTCACGCCCAGGAAATGCTGAAGCAGAAGAAATGGGATTTGCTGGTGCTGTCGCCGGGGCCGGGGAGGCCGGAAGACTTTGGAATTTCGAAAACGATCGATGCCGCGCTCGCCAAAAAATTGCCAGTCTTCGGCGTCTGCCTCGGCGTGCAGGCGATCGGCGAATATTTCGGCGGGCAGCTCGGGCAACTCGGCCAGCCGGCGCATGGGCGGCCGTCGCCGGTTCAGGTGCGGGGCGGGCGGTTGATGCAGAATCTGCCCAATGAAATCATGATCGGCCGCTATCATTCGCTCTATGTCGAGCGCGACAGCATGCCGGACGTGCTCGACGTGACCGCGAGCACCGAGGATGGCGTCGCGATGGCGATCGAGCACAGGACCTTGCCGGTCGGCGGTGTCCAGTTCCACCCGGAGTCGCTGATGTCGCTGGGCGGGGAAGTGGGCCTGCGGATCGTGGAGAATGCGTTCCGGCTTGGCGTGGGGGTCAATTGAGAGGATACGTCATTGCGAGGAGCACTTGCGACGAAGCAATCCAGCCTTGACAGCTGCTTCTGGATTGCGTCGCGGAGCCTGTCATCGGGCGCGCATTCACGCGACCCGTTGGCTCGCAATGACGGAAAGATGGAAAAGAGACAGCAATGACTTTTGAATATGATCTGAAGGCCGCGGTCCGCACCATTCCGGATTATCCGAAGCCGGGAATCCTGTTTCGCGATATCACCACGCTGCTCGGCGACGCGCGCGCGTTCCGCCGTGCGGTCGATGAATTGGTGCAGCCATGGGCGGGCAACAAGATCGACAAGGTCGCGGGGATCGAGGCGCGCGGCTTCATTCTCGGCGGCGCGGTGGCGCATCAGGTCTCCGCCGGCTTCGTGCCGATCCGCAAACGGGGCAAGCTGCCGCATGCCACCGTGCGGATCGCCTACTCGCTGGAATACGGTCTCGATGAAATGGAGATGCACGCCGACGCCATCCACCCCGGCGAGCGCGTGATCCTGGTCGACGACCTGATCGCCACCGGCGGCACCGCGGAGGGCGCGATCAAGCTGATGCGCCAGATTGGCGCCAACGTGGTCGCCGCCTGCTTCATCATCGACCTGCCGGACCTCGGGGGCGCGGCGAAATTGCGGGCGATGGACGTGCCGGTGCGAACGCTGATGGCGTTCGAGGGGCATTGAGCTTTTTTACCTCACCCCGCTCTTGCGGGGAGAGGTCGCCGCGCCCTTCGCGCGGCGGGTGAAGGGCGAGGCACGGCACTTAAACTCATCTTCGGAATTTGCGGGTCGGCCCGGCCCTCACCCCAGCCCTCCAAGAGCGAGCTTCGCTCGTCTCGCCCCCACAAGAGCGGGGCGAGGGAGGAGAAGAGTTCACGGCTTCTGCGCGGTCAGCTCCAGTTCGAGATCGCGAAAGCTGATGTAATTCTCGCGGATCCATTCATGCAGTTCGCTCGATGAATCCTTTTCGCTGCGCAGATAGGCGGTGAACGAGAACGTCAGGCGGTCGACATAGTTCTTCAGGAACGCCTGCAACGCCGCGATACGAAGTATCCGGCCATGGGCGGCAAAGTGCTCGGGCAGTTCGCCACGCAGCACGTATTCGTTATCGATGGTAATCATCGCGGTGACGGGGATCTGCTGCTGCAGCATGGCTTGGGCACGCATCGAGGTGCGGTCGACATCCGCGACGAACATGACGATCGGCTTGACGCCGCGCCGCGCCGCTTCCTTCAGGAATCCGATCTGCTCGCACATCTTGAAGAACTCGTCGAACGCGT
>WNFO01002440.1_pt1 | contig 15325 bp, 14 predicted proteins | sample 5400251 | NCBI WGS metagenome assembly WNFO01 (sample SAMN13153354, study PRJNA577476) | soil metagenome | isolation source: 100 cm saprolite under Madrone tree | place: USA:California | collected 2016-06-14 | reverse complement strand
AGGCTTGCAAGAAGCGGTCATGAGCGTCCACGACATGCAAGTCGGCATGGAAATGATCGCGGAAAGTGCGCCGGACCGCTTCGGCTTCTCCCTGCCGCAATAGACCGTTGTCCACAAAGATACAAGCCAATTGTGACCCGATGGCACGAACCAGCATGGCGGCCGTCACCGATGAATCAATGCCGCCGGACAAGCCGCAGATGACGCGATGCTCGCCGATCTGCCGGCGAAGCTCTTCCACCGTTTGATCCAAGAATCGCTGCATCTGCCACAGGCCGTGACACCCACAAATGTCGTAAAGAAAATTACGTAGAATTCGGCTGCCGTAGGCGGTGTGGCTGACCTCGGGGTGAAACTGCAAGCCGTAAACGGGACGTGTTCGATGCCGGGCGGCGGCGACCGGGCAGGTCTCGGTCGTGGCGAGACGAATGAATTCGCCGTTGACGGTTTGCACCTGATCGCCGTGACTCATCCAGACCACCGAGTCCTCGGGGACGCCGGCGAAAAGTCCGTTGTCTTCGGTCACGTGACAGTGAGCTCGGCCGAATTCCCGGCTAGTGGCGGGCTTGACCTCTCCACCCAGAGCCTGACAGGCCAGGTGCAAGCCGTAACAAATGCCCAAAACCGGGATGCCCAGATCAAAAATGGCCGGGTCGCAATGCGGCGCGCCCGGCTCATAGACGCTGGACGGACCGCCGGAGAGGATCAATCCTCGCGGCCGCAATTCCCGGATTCGATCGGGCGTGATGTTGTGCCGGACAATTTGACAGAAGACATTCTGCTCCCGCACGCGCCGGGCGATGAGTTGTCCGTATTGCGCGCCAAAGTCGACGATCAGAACGCGTTCACTTTCGGGCAACAGTATCATTGGGGTCTCGTACCTTCTGTGGTGGAACCTCTTCATCGGAACACAAGGCGAACAATTCCTCTAGGACCGCAACTTCATATATTTCCCCGTTGCTTCGGAAGCGCTCGATTTCGATGCCTTCATCCTCAATGAACTCGATTTCCCAATACTCTCCGGGAGCAAAAGCCGTAACTTGAATGGCGTTGTCACGAGAATGTTCCATAGTGTAGTGGATTTTGGCTTCCTCCAGCCGTTCTAGGAAGGCAATCAGTTCGTGGAATTGATTTTTCATTCCTTATCGTACTCCTTGGATTTCAGTAATTTGTGAATCGTTTTGAAGCCAGGCTCGCCACGTTGTTTCCGTTCTTCAATTACTTCCCAGGTCAGCTCCATAATATCATCCCAACTAGGGGATCCTTTCCGCAAGGGAGCGTTCTTGATCCGCGCTTTCTTGAGCTTAAGAATTTCGGCGACGGTTTGGCCAGAATAATCCGCCATTTAGCTTTCGCCTAGTTCGGAAGACCGTTTCGTAGCTGCTTCCACAGCATCGATCAACGCCGCTCTGATGCCGCCGCGTTCTAATGCGTGGAGCCCGGCGATGGTGGTGCCACCGGGACTGGCCACCATGTCCTTGAGCGCGGCCGGGTGAGAGCCGGTCTCCAGAACCATTTTCGCAGAACCGAGAACAGTCTGAGCCGCCAGAGCGGTGGCCACGTCTCTCGGTAATCCCATGCGCACTCCGCCATCGCTCAGTGCTTCGATCATGACATAGACAAAAGCCGGCCCACTGCCGCTGAGGCCTGTCACCGCATTGAGCAAACTCTCCGGCAAACAAAAAGCCAATCCTACTGCCTTCAGCAATCGGTCGACCCCTGCGATATCTTCGGGCGTGGCATTTCGGCCTGGCGAATATCCCGATGCACTGGCGCCGACAAGGCATGGCGTGTTCGGCATAACACGAACAATCCGGCGCTCACCTCCAAGCCCGGCTTCCAACTGGTTGAGCGTTATTCCTGCTGCGATAGACACAACCAGATGCCGCGGGGTGATCCAGGAACGAATTTCGGCCAAGAGCGCCGTCATGGACTGGGGTTTAACGGCTAGGACTAGAAGCTCACCGGCAGAGACGACCTCCCGATTATCTGAGCCTGCTTGAATGCCAGTAGCCGCGGAAAATGCCTGGCGGGCTTCGGGCAGCGGATCGCTAGCTTTGATATGCTCCGGGCGAGCTAGTCCGGCGGCCATCCAACCGCGGGCCAAGGCGGTGGCTATTCTTCCCGCGCCCAAAAACCCAAGTCGAGGAACAATGCTTTCCGCCATACGCTTGTCCGCGCTGCCCCGCCACAGCCTGTTCGTCTTGGAAAAGATACATTGTACAAATTTCCGGTCGGCCGCGAAATGGTGGCCCCATCTTTTGCCCAACGGTATATTAGTTCGGACCTGCGACTGATGGCGAGGCAAAGAAGTTAACCGATGGCTACAAATGAAACCAACCGACCGGTTGAGACCCATGGCGATTCGCGTCCCTGGTGGCGGTTGCTCACGCGTTATCACTGGTTTGTCCTCTCCGTGGCCGCGCTGGGCTGGCTTTTCGACACCATGGATCAGCAGTTGTTCAACATTGCCCGCAGGCCGGCGATTCAAAAGCTTCTGGAACCCTCTCCCGGAGTCAGCCCGAACGGCGAAACAGTGACCGCCTACAGCGGCTATGCCACGTCCATCTTCCTCATTGGTTGGGGCACGGGAGGTATTATCTTCGGTATCTTGGGAGACCTGATCGGTCGCGTGCGGTCGATGATTGTGACGATCCTGCTTTATTCACTATTTACGGGATTGAGCGCCATTTCCATTGGCTTTTGGGATTTCGCGGCGTATCGCTTTCTGACCGGTCTGGGAGTCGGAGGCGAATTCGCGGTAGGCGTGTCCTTGGTCGCGGAAGTTATGCCCGAACGGGCCCGACCTTTCGCATTGGGACTCTTGCAAGCCTTGTCGGCGGTGGGAAACATCACGGCGGCGGTGAGCAGTATCATCTTGGCCCATCTGGCTCGCGCGGGAATCACCGGTGAGTCGTGGCGACTCATGTTCCTGATCGGAACCGTTCCGGCCTTTCTGACAATCTTCATTTTCCGCCGGCTCAAGGAGCCGGAACGCTGGCGAGCGATTGCCGCCGCGCAGAGCATCCGCGAACGGTTGGGCGCCTATTTCACCGAACTTTTTCAGAATCCGCGCTGGGCGCGCAATGCAGTTGTCGGCTTGATTCTCGCTTCGTCCGGCATTATCGGGCTATGGGCCATTGGTTTTTTCAGCATCGACCTCCAACGATCTATCTTTGCCAAAGAAGTCAAGAACTTACCTCTGAGCGAGGCGGACAAGACCTTTTACGTTGACAACTGGGCGGGATGGACTTCCGTCACGCTCAACGTCGGCGCCTGCTTGGGAATTTTTGCTTTTAGTTTTGTCACTCACCACATCGGCCGGCGACTTGCCTTCGCCATTTCTTTCATACTAGCCATGGTCAGCACGGCCTGGGTGTTCTGGAAATTCAAGACGACCGTCGACATCTTTTGGATGATCCCCATCATGGGCTTTTGCCAGCTGGCGTTGTTCGGCGGATATGCGATTTATTTCCCGGAGTTATTTCCAACTCGCTTGCGCAGCACCGGGACGTCTTTCTGTTACAACGGTGCTCGGTATGTCGCTGCTCTCGGTCCGACCGCATTGGGTCTCTTGACCAGCCGGGTGTTCAAGGACCAAGCCGAGCCGCTTCGCTACGCCGGTATTACGATGTGTGCGGTTTTTATTGTCGGACTGCTGATCTTGCCGTTCGCGCCGGAGACCCGAGGGCAGCCTTTGCCGGAGTCTGATTGATCCTATTTTCCTCCTGAATCCATCCTAGAATGCAAACTTTGCTACCCTGAAGCGCTTATCAATTTCAAACCGGTGCTTGGATGACTGGGAGTATCCAGGCAAATGAAGAGGGTCTGTTGCGATGGTGCCCATCGTTTATAGCCCAAACTACAACTTTACCGCGTTTGGAATAGAGCGACGGCATTCGTTTGACAGCGTCAAGTACCGTCGCATCCATAACTGGTTGATCCGGCAAGGTCTCCGGAAAGCAGGCGATTTTGTTTCGCCCAGTTTGATCGCGAAGGACGATTTGCTACGAGTGCACACTTCGGAGTATCTCCACTTGTTACGAGACAGACGCGTGCTGGCTCAGATTCTGGAAGTGCCCGCTCTCCAGTATTTGCCGGCGTGGTTCATTGATTGGAGAGTGCTCCGCCCCATGCGTTGGGCGACTGGGGGCACGGTTTTGGCCTGCCGCTTGGCCTTGCAGCGAGGTCTTGCAATAAACCTTGGAGGCGGATACCACCACGCTAGCGGCAAACGTGGAGGTGGATTTTGCATCTACGCAGACGCGCCATTGGCTTTGTTGCTGCTCAAGCAAGAACACCAAGTCCAGTCCGTTCTCGTAGTCGATACGGACGCCCATCAGGGAGACGGCACGGCCGATGCTATCAGGGATTGGCCTTGGGCCTACATTTTGGATTTGTACGAGGACAAGCTATTCCCCAGGCGGAAGGCGGAAGAAGACATGCCGGTACCTTTGCCATCCTTGATAGAAGGGACAACGTATTTGGAATTGTTGCACGAGCATTTGCCGATGGCTTTGAACCGCTTCCGACCAGATTTTGTACTCTACAATGCGGGTTCCGATGTGTTGAAGACCGACCCGCTTGCACAGCTGCTGCTTACAGTTGATGAAATGGCAGAACGCGACCTCTATGTGGTCACTGAAGTTCGTGGGCGTGGAATTCCTTTGGCGATGCTTCTATCGGGAGGTTATGGTCCGCATTCTTGGGAAGCCCACGCGCGGTCGTTGGAAGGAATTTTCGCCCGGTTTAATTGATACTGTAAGGAAATCTGTGCATTTTCGAAGCCCAAATCAGAATAAGGGATCACCGCTCGGCCTGGATTGGCCACCTCGGCAGAAAAGGCAGGAAATCATGCACCAAGCCATTCTCCGGGGTTCATCAACGAGTCCGCACCAGCACCGTGATTGGGGAAGGATCAGCGGACCCAAGCTGGCAGAGATGATCGACTTTGTAATGCTGAAGGACCTTCAAAACCTGCTGGGCGTCCTCTTGACTTTGGCCCAGGGTTAAGAGAACTCGGTCGAATTCGCAAATCATCCAGCGCTGCCCCACTTGACGTAGACTAAGGTTCTTCACATCGCAGGCCATCGTTTTCGCTCCGAAGACGATAGTTCGAGTCGCTTGACCTTCGGTAAGAAAGAAGGTGAAGATCGGCGCGGATTCGCCAACTTGGCATCGATCTGTCAGATGATGCGATTGGACGGCTCGGAGAGCTTCGCGCGCCTCCGGCTCGCGGCTTCCAAACTGAGCAAGCACTTTATCGCCGGCGACTAACTGCCAGTCGAAGCCCTTGGAATGCACGGCCGCTTGACGCCAATCGAATCGTAACATCGGTCGGCCGGTCACCGGCTCGGCAAGCGTTGGATTCACGTGAAGCTGAGGTGGTTGAAACCACTGGCCGGAATTCTTGCTTTCCGCCTTTCCGGGGAACCCTTGCTGCGACGAATTCACGGCGGACTTCATGATCGTCGGACTTGCCTTGGGCCTTCGGTCGTGGCCGGCCAAAAAAACCATCATGACGGGATTGATGGGATCAACGTAAAGAATCTCCGTGAATTCGTACTTGTGGATAATTTCTAATGCCTTCCGCGCATCGTCGGCTTGGGCGCCGAAAGTAAGCCACGGCCGGGTCTCATCAATCAAGCACCATTGACCTTGAACATTCGCCACTTGCAAAGCGTCCGGGTCGAAAATGGCGGAGTTCACTCGACCCATTTTTTGCGGCGCCCGGCCGTTGGACAGCCAATACTCCATGACCGGCGTCGGCTGGCCGACCGTCCCGCGTTGGTTGAGGTTGAAGGCTCGAACGAGGCGCAACACCTCGCGTGTATCGGCTTCACGGTTTCCCAGATTCTTTATCTTGGTGCTTCCGGACCAAAGCTCCCAATGGCCGTCAACCTTGCGGATCTCCGTCTGCGCGGTGGAGAAATTGACCAGGTTCTCTTGAAGCAGTCCAGTGTCGCGCTTGTTCGGACCGCTTGGTCCTTGGGCCAGTGCCATTGAAACCGTGATGTGCGCCGTTGCCATGCTCAAGAAAATCTTGTGCATAAAATCACCGCTTTTCCAAAGGAAGAGAGCGCCTACCTTGCGAGCCGTGAGGTCTAATCAAACGTGGTGTTAAAGAACAGATCAGAAAAATAAAGCTCGCATCTTGCCGATCTTGAGCGGTTTATCTCGCCCCTGCATGCCCAGCGAGCTGAGCCTGTGCGCCTTGATCCTTTACCCGGAATCGGTTACAGCCAATAACCCCGAGGCGTGGATCAATCCAGCCGCAGTGCACGCAACAGCCGGCGACTCGGAACCGGAACGGAGGAGGGGAATGCGGGCGCCCGATTCGGAGCGCGGGCCATCTTGCCCGACGCGCTATCTAACCGTCGTTGCCGATGATTTTGGCATCGGCCCCGCCACTTCTCGAGGCATTCTAGACCTGGCCGCCAAGAACTTGGTGACCGGCACAGTCCTCATCGTCAACTCTCCCTATGCCGAGGAAGCCGTTCGCGCTTGGCGACAGGCCGGCGCTGGTTTGGAAATGGGCTGGCATCCATGTCTCACCATGGACCCTCCCATTTTGCCGGCCAAGGACGTGCCGAGCCTGGTCGGAAAGGACGGATGTCTTTGGCCGTTAGGTCAATTCATGCGCCGAGCTTTTCTCGGCCGCATTCGGGCCGAAGAGGTCGAAGCCGAGCTCCAAGCCCAATGGCAGCGCTTCTGGGAATTGGTGGGCCGGCCGCCTTCCATCGTGAATTCCCATCAGCACACGCAGCTCTTTCATCCCGTGGGCACGACGCTCATTAAGATCTTGTCGGCTCAGAGGCCCTTGCCCTATTTCCGCCGAATTCTCGAACCTTGGCACATGATTCGTCAAATCCCCGGCGCCCGCATCAAGCGAGCCTTTCTCTCGACTCTAGGACGGCTGGACGCCAAGCATCAAGCGGCAGTCGGATTTCCCGGCAACGAATGGCTGGCCGGCATCACCGATCCCCATTGGGTCACGGACCCGGATTTTCTCGTCCGCTGGCTCACGCAAATTCCCGGAGAGGTCGTGGAACTGACCTGCCATCCGGGCTATTGGGACCCCAGTCTGATCGGACGCGATTGCACGGCCTGGGACGGCCGGCTGCAGCGTCGAGTCAGCGAGTTTCATCTGCTACGCAATCCCAGTTTTCCCGAAGCATGCCGGCGAGCCGGCTTCACTTTGGTCGCTCCCTCCGAAATTCGCCGGCCCGAGGCGGGGAGGGAAGCGCATGCGGCTTGAAGCGATTCGGACAAAATGGCTCGGCCTCACCTGGTGGGAACGGATTGCGGTGGCGGTTTGGACTGTCATCTTGTTGGTGGTTTGCATCCGAGTGTCCATTTCTCCGCGGTCTCACAGCGTCTTTCCGATTTTTTCAACCGCGGGACTGCATTGGCGGCTGGGCCAGGAATTGTATTACCCTTACTTTTTTGATCCTCAATTGGACATTTTCCGCTACAGTCCTCTCGCGGCGGCCCTGTTAGCCCCTTGGAGCGCCTTTTCGGATCGGGCAGGGAGTGTTATTTGGCGGCTGTTCAATGCAGCCTTTTACCTGGTCGCTTTGCTGTGGTGGGCAAGGGCAGTCCTGCCGATTTGCTTGAATCGATCCCAACTCGCCTTGCTGACTCTGTTGGCCGTGCCTCTTTCGATCGGGTGTTTGAATAACGGCCAAACCAATGTGCTCTTAATCGGCCTGCTCCTGGGCGGCACGGCGGCCATACATACCGGCCGATGGAATTTAGCCGCGGGATGCATGGCGCTCGCGGTCCTTTTTAAGGTTTACCCGTTGGCCCTGGCGCTGTTGATCGCACTTGTCCATCCCAGGAAATTTGGCCTGCGATTTGGCGTCGCCCTTGTTTTGGGACTGGGTCTGCCTTTCTTGTTGCAAGATCCGGGGTATGTGGCTCGTCAGTACGCTCATTGGTGGGATCTTCTGTGGGCCGACAATCGCCACGAGCGTCCCGTGTCCGACCTTTGCAGCCGAGACCTCTGGCTGATAATTCGCTTGCTTCATTTTCCCATAAGCTTTGCAGGATACCGGTGTCTCCAACTCTTGCTAGCCGTCGGAGTGGCGACGATTTGCTTGGCAGGACGACTTACCGGCTGGTCCCAACACCGATTGCTGACCAAACTGTTCTCTCTCGGCGTCTGCTGGATGGTCTTGTGCGGCCCGGCCACGGAATCATGCACTTATATCTTGCTCGCGCCGGTTCTGGCTTGGGCAGTGCTCGACGCCATGCTTGATCGGCGACCCCTTTGGAGCCGCATGATTCCTTGGTGCAGCTTTGCGCTGTTTGGCTTGTCTCAATTCACCTCCTGGGTTCCCGAGAGTTTTCGAATGCTCTTTATTGGCATTCTTCCCGCTGCCGGCGTGCTGTTGCTCCTCAGTCTTGTGGAAACCAGCGTGCGGGAGATGATGAAGAGTTTTTCCATATCGCCGGTCCGGTCCGAATTCCCCTTGGCTAAGGCAGCCTGATTCCGGGGATTTCAAGGCCGGGGCGGGGTTGCTGACAGGCTCAACACGGAGCGGAGCATGAGCCGCGAACTTCCGAAGATCAGTATCGTTTGTCCCGCCTATCAAGAGGAGGATGTTCTACCTCTCTTTCACCGAGAGCTTGTTTCCGTCATCGATCAATTCGAAGACTCGTATGAGACGGAAATCATTTATGTGGACGATGGCTCGCGGGATCGAACGCTGCTGGTAATTCGCGCCCTGGCAGCGCGCGACCGGCGGGTTCGATTTCTTTCCTTCAGCCGTAATTTCGGCCATCAAGCGGCCCTGACCGCCGGTTTGGAGCATGCCGGCGGGGACGCCGTGATCATGATGGACTCGGATCTGCAACATCCTCCCGCCTTGATTCCCGAGCTTCTGACAAAGTGGAAAGATGGCTTCGACGTAGTCTTGACCATCCGTCAGGACGATCCGACCTTAGGGCTTTTTAAGCGCTGGTCTTCGAAATGTTTTTATCGCCTGCTGGCCTTGGTGAGCGACACGGAGATTCGCATGTCGGCGGCCGATTACCGGCTCATGTCCCGGCGGGCCTTGGATAGTCTTCTGGAGCTCAAGGAAACCCATCGTTTTCTTCGCGGCATGGTGCAGTGGCTCGGGTTTCCCTCGGCGGAAGTCTCTTTTCGGCCAGTGAGCCGACAAGCCGGCGTCTCGAAGTACACGCTCAAGCGGATGGCCAACTTGGCTTTCGACGGCTTGATTTCGTTTTCCAAGGTTCCGCTCCGGATTTCACTGCTCCTCGGCCTGGCCGCCATGGGATTCGGCGTCGTGAGTGGGGCCGTGTTGCTCTTTCGATTATTGTTCGCGCCGGCAGGAATGAGCATCGGTTCCTTATTCCTGGTCACCAGTCTTTACTTCATCGGCGGATGTGTGCTTTGCAGTCTGGGCATGGTCGGTGAATACGTGGGCCGAATCTATGATCAGGTCAAAGATCGGCCGCTGTACGTTTTGAAAGAGACATCTTGGGACAAGCAGATTCGTTTCGAAGCGCCGCACCCGCGGCTGGGCCAGGGACCTCACCACACGGATTTCGACCAAAAGCACTACGCGGCATAACGGGACTTGTGGAGCGGCGGTTCGGAGAACCGAGTTTTGCATGTTAACGAAAACGGAGAAAGCCGGTCTGGTTTTGCTGCTCGTCCTGGCCGTGGCGTTTGGCGGCTTGGTCGTCAAGCGCGCCGCCTTCATGAAACGGCGCATGACGGACGTGGACTGTTATCTGCGTGCCGCCTGGGCCGTTCGCACCGGCAATGATCTCTATGAAGTCCAGGACCCCAATGATTGGCATTACAACTACCCGCCCCTTTTCGCCATTTTGATGACACCGCTGGCCGATCCGCCGCCGAACGAGGATCGAGTCGGTATGCTTCCTTTTTCCGTTTCCGTCGCGATTTGGTACGTCCTTAGTTTGGTTTTCTTGGCGGCAGGGGTTCATTGGCTGGCGAGTGCGATCGAGAAGACGTGGCCCGGGGTTCAGCCTCCGCTTCGGTTTTCTCGTTCGTGGTGGCAACTGCGATTGATTCCTATCCTCGCCTGTCTCTTGCCTGTGGGCCATACGCTCATGCGCGGTCAGGTGAACCTCTTGCTCCTGGCGCTTTTGTGCGGCATGGCGGCGGCCACACTCCAAGGTCGAAACCACCTGGCCGGATGGTGTCTGGCGGGGGCTATCTGCTTGAAAGTGATTCCCGCATTCTTGCTGCTTTTCCCCCTGTGGCGGCGGGACGGACGATGCTTGGTCGCCTGCACTTTAGGACTGGTTATTCTGGCCGGAGCGATTCCCTTGATGGTTTTCGGCCCATTCCGCACTGTCCACTATTACGAGAAATTTAGCCAAGTCCTTCTCGGGCCCGCTTTGGGCATTGGTTCGGATCAATCGCGCGCGAAGGAGATGATTGAAACCACGGCCAATGACAGCCAGTCGCTGCAGGCGGCCTTGCACAACACGCTCCACCCCATCCGAGCCGATCGCCCGGCCCAACCGACGGCCCTGGTGCGCTGGGTTCCTCGGGCGGTGGGCGTGACTTTGACGGGGCTGACTTTGGCGGCCGCGGGATGGCGGCGACGCCTGACTGGACCGGACACCGCGCTGTTCCTGGGCGCTTTGACCATCAACATGTTGCTCCTGAGTCCCATTTGCCATCTGCACTATTTCAGCTTGTGCATTCTTGTGGTGATGGGTTTGGTGGCCGCGCATTGGCAGCGCGGGACGCGGCAAAGCTTGGGAGTTGGGCTGAGCCTAATTCTTTCGCTCAACATCGTTTGTTACATGGCACCGAACATTCCGGGCTGGCTGATCTTGCGAGACTTGGCCATCACGATTTACCCGACGATCATGCTCTGGGCGGCGGGAACCCTGACTTTATGGAAACGATCCAAGCAAAGTTCGGCGGTTGGCGACCAGTTCCTTGGCGCCAGACAGGCCGCCTAAGCGAAACTCGTCGAATATTCGGAGGTGTCTCATTTTGAATTCAACAGGAGGAAACAGAGAAAACGGAGAGAGAAAGTCCGCTCTGTTTTCTCTGTTTCCTCCTGTTCGAGTTCTTACGAAAACCAAATTGAGATACTACCGAATATTCATCCATCTTGTGAGCGACTTGATGCGATTCCTGGGTTCATTGTTGTTTTTCATTGTGGTGTCGGGGTCGTGCTTCGGACAGCCACCGACCTCCCCCGAGCAAGGTTGCAAAGCCAATAAAGGGGTGGTCTTTGTCGCGGGCGGGATCGGGGGTTGGGACATTTTAGGCCCGGCTTCTCAATGGGAGCTGCCGCGCGTGGGCATTGATCTTGAAATTCGAGATTTCGCGTGGACTCATGGCTTTGGCCAGCCGTTTAGAGATCTGAAAGATACGCCGCACCTGTGGCGCAAGGCCGATGAGTTGACCGAGGAGATTCGCAAAGTCAAGCAAGCCGATCCTCGGCGTCCCATTTATTTAATTGGCAAAAGCGGCGGCGCGGGACTGGTCCTGGCCGCGGCCGAGAAATTGCCTCCCGACACCCTCGAACGCATTATCCTTTTGTCCGCGGCGGTCTCGCCCAATTATGATCTTCGCCCCGCTCTGCGAGCGACCTGGGGGGAAGTTGTCTCTTTCTTCTCCGATAACGATCAATTCGTTCTCAATTGGGGAACGACCCACTTCGGCACCATTGACCGAGTCTACGGCCCCAGCGCCGGGCTACATGGATTTGCACTGCCCTCCAAGCTATCTTCCGAAGACAAGCTTCTCTACCGGCGTTTGATTCAAATTCCTTGGACCAGCGCCATGATTCTGGAAGGACATTTCGGCGCTCACTCCGGCACGAGCCTCCCGTCGTTCGTCGGCTGGGAAATCGCTCCCTGGCTGCGACCGTAAGAAGAAATTGCAAAATACAAAATGCAAATATCAAATTGGCTATTTGCATTTTGCAATTTGTCATCGTCCCAATACCTGTCATCCGTGGTTTTTGAGGTCGGCCGATATTCTGGTCTTGCTGTCGTGTCTGGCAAAGGGTGATTGCTCAGAGTAAGATAATGTGCAAGGCAAGAGACGGCATTTCGACTTGAGGAAATGTACTCATGAGCAGCCAGAGGCGGCCCTCTGAAACCGTGGTGAGACCACGCGGGAAAAAGAAAAAGCAAACGCGCCGGGTTCCGCCTTACAACGTGATTTTGGAAAACGACGATCACCACTCCGCCGAATTTGTCGTGGAAGTCTTGCAAAAGGCATTGGGATATGCCCAGGAACGTGCGATGCGGCTCATGATGCAAGCTCATACGACCGGGCGATCCGCGGTCTGGACGGGACCCAAGGAAGTGGCGGAACTAAAGGCGGATCAGATTCGTTCCTTTCACGAAACGCGACATTCAGCGGGCGGAAAACTGGGCCCGCTGAGCTGTTACATCGAGCCTGCGCCAGGCGGGGAATAATCGAATGGTATTTCATACCTCGGAGACCTCCATGCGTTTTTGCAGCGTGCTTTTCGTTTTCGGCATCTTGATCGTAGCCACGCCCACGGTAACTGGCGCGGAAGACAAAGAAACATTCTTCAACGGAAAAGACTTGACCGGTTGGGAAGGACTTTCCAACTACTGGAGCGTTCAGGACGGCGCCATCGTCGGGGCCACGCCGGACGGCCTGAAATTCAACACCTTTCTGTGCAGCAAGAAAAAATACAAGGACTTTGAGCTTTCGTTTCAAGTCAAATTGACCGGCAAAGGCTGGAGCGGCAACAGCGGCGTTCAGATTCGCAGCGAAGTATTCAAACCCGAAGAATTGGCCGTCAAAGGTCCTCAATGCGACATGGGCGACATCTACTGGGGCAGCCTGTATGGCGAGCATTTCGGCGGCATGATGAAACAAGCCCCGGAAGACGTGGTCAAGAAAGTCCTTAAAGCCGACGATTTCAATGACTATTCCATTAAGTGCGTGGGCAAACACGTCACCATCAAGTTGAACGGCGAAACCACCGTCGATGATGATTTCGAAAAGCTACCGGAGGAAGGAATCATCGCCTGGCAATTGCATGCCGGCGATCCGATGCAAGTGGTTTTTCGGAAGATTGAATTCAAGGATTTGAGCGAAAAGAAGTGAGAGGTCTCATCACTTCGAGTCATCTCCAACTAATCGCCGGCCAACGATGACCACCTCGTCGGGATTGTCCGTTCGATCCCGATCGCAGGAAATCGCGGCAATCTCTTCCCAAGCAAAGGGAATCGCCTGACTCCGATTTCTATCGAAGCAGAAATAATCCATTTGCCCTGCAAGTGTCGTCTCTGTTATCGGCCAGTCCTGGCGATCAATGGGATCATGAAAATGGAAGGCGAAAAGATGATGGATGGGTCCGAAGCTGACTAGTGCTTGTCCTTGTGGCAGCCGTTCTTTCAAGGAGGCCACTTGCTCGGCCGCGGGCCCGTTTTTGCGAACCATGAAGTTCAGGACGACGGTGTCATAGGTCAGCCCCAAAAACACGGCCGCGGCGCAAACTCCGGCCAATCCGTAAATGCGAAGGGTAGGCAGAGTCGTAGGAACCCACGACTTCTGCCACCAGAGAAAAGCTGCTAAAACAGCGGCGAAAACGGCATAGAGCAAACTGAAGCTTCGTTCTTGGATGAACAGCGATGTCCTGGGAAAGCCAAGCCAACTCGCGCTCATAATCGCCAGGACCAATCCGACCATGATTAGACTAAGGCCGCCAAGGCTGGCGCGCCAAATCCTTTGCAACAACGGGTCAGAATCGGTCATCGCGCATCGTTCGACCACGAGTCCGATCAGCGGCGCGAGGCAGGGAAAGAGCGGCATGAAATACCGGCCGTGAGCGCCAGGGATGATCCAACAACTAGGGAATGTGACGACGAGGCAAGTCGTTAAGAACAGTACCATCGACCAAGCGGTTCCGATTTCGCGCCTCATCGTTCGGCTGAAAAAGAGCAGAAGAAACAACGACCACGGCAAAGTGCAGCCGAGCACTTCCAGCGGATAAGTGACCAGGTGCTTGGCAACCTCGATAGGACTGATCTCCCAAATCCGCATGGCCGTGTCGGATGCCCAGACGGCTTGTACGCCGGACAAGCCCATCTTCAAGAAGAACGTAATTTGCCAGAAAGCGATGACGGCGGCGAAGACGCCAACCCCTGCCAAATGGGACCAACTCACCAGCCGTCGCCAATCCCGGCGCCATAAGAGAAATATGCTCGTGATGGCGACAAAATAAACGGGCGCTTGCGGCCCCTTGGCCAGCGCGCCAAGGGCCGAAAAGCCGTAACCCGCCATCCACATCCATGAGCTGGGCCATTGCTTGACATATCCCCAATGCCAAATTAGAAGCGAACCGCTAACAAGAAATGTAAAGACGGCTTCCGTTTCACCGACTCGCCCGAGTTGCAAGATTTGACCCATCGTGGCGAACGCGACTCCGGCCGTGAAGGCCCCAAATCGGGAAAGGAAAAGCCGCGAGTATCCGTATACCAAAATGGATGTCAACCATGTGGCCAACACACTTGGTAACCGAATTGCCCAAACATCGACCCCGCCACGCAAGACTGAGCATGTGGCGATCAGCCAACTCCCAAGAGGAGGCCGGCTAAGAAACGGCCGGCCTTGCTGCCGGGGTATGACCCAATCGCCGCTCCGGATCATCTCCATGGCCACGGTAGCCCAGCGAGACTCTTCCCCTCGGATAGACATGGCTGACAATCGAGTCAGGAAAATCGTCGCCACCACGCCGGCCAGAAGAATGACTTCCCATCTCACCCGCTGCCACCATTTTTTTCGGGAGTCCAATAGTGGCATGTTGCCGAGCCCATAGGCCGGCTTAGCCGAAGTCTTGGCAGGCTGAATGATGGACGTCATTCGCGAAAGCGGGATAAAACGGGGGAGATTGTCAATGAACTGAAATCTGCCGAGCAGCGTCTTATCACGAATCGATGTGGATGGTCAAGGGCCGCGCTATCTCAGAATGGCGGTTCTTAGAGCAAAAGGAGTAAACAGATCGGTGGACTTAGGTGTGGCTGTGTGTAAAACTCGCAAGCGCAATGCAATCGATTTAACCACTTTCGCTGCATGGTTTAGTGTGAATTAAGGCTCACCGCTTGCGCCAGCGGCGTTTTTTGACTTGCGGACCGGCGACCGGCTGGCCTTTGTATTTGGCGATGCGGTCGCGGAGTTGAGCGGCGCGCTCGAATTCCAGATTGGCCGCGGCCGCCAGCATCTCGGCTTGCAGCTCTTCGAGATATTCCTCCGTGACATAATCATCCGCGGACTTGCCGGCCGCTTCCTGGGCCATTTTGTGAGATGCGATCTCGTCTTCAATTCCCGCGCCGATGG
>WNFO01012009.1_pt1 | contig 15328 bp, 11 predicted proteins | sample 5400251 | NCBI WGS metagenome assembly WNFO01 (sample SAMN13153354, study PRJNA577476) | soil metagenome | isolation source: 100 cm saprolite under Madrone tree | place: USA:California | collected 2016-06-14 | reverse complement strand
AGGCATCATATCTCGTCGAGAATCTCAGGCATCCTTCGCTACAGGCGAAAAGTACGACGTGACGCAAGGCATCTGGCAAAGACAGTGCGAATTTTGACCGAATCTATTGAACCGTGATCGCAGCGGAAACAGGAAAAAACCCACCGGTATGATCGTTTGGATCTTGATGTGGACGCACACCGTTGATAGTCCACATTCCCGTAGGGGTGCCGGCTGGTACGGTATGGGTTGCGAAATCGCCTGTTTGCCAATTCGGGGCGACAATATAAGCGCTGCTGCCGGGAGCGCCGAAACGAACGTCGAAATACGTCTGAAAGCTAAGATTCGCACCCGAAATGCTGACGTTAAAGGTTCCGCCGGTGGCGACAGTGGTCTTATCGAGTTTTAGATCGGTTACGAGCAGGGCCGGCACTGCCGTGATCGTGCCCTTCGACAGAACCTTGCCGTTGTTGGCCAGCAACGCCACGCCTCCAATCAGGGGATCTCCTATTAGTGTTCCTGTGCAAGTTGCCTGGCCGGCTGCCTCGTTGCAAGCGACTGTCTCGTTGCCGACGGTGGAGGTGACAACAAGCCGGGTTGGAGTGTCGGTCAGGCCCTGAAGGCGGGCAAAGACATACATCGTGCGCCCACCCTGCGTGAACGTCACCGTACCATTGGACCCGAAGGCCGCTTGACTACGTGCCGGTGTGGGCTGCGTGGGAGCCGGATCGTTGAAGACGAGAATGCCGGACTGGCCCGACGTCGCACTCGCGGGATTGGGGGGATACTGCACCGCATTCATATAGATGTTATTCCCGATCGTGTCCACCATTGCACGCTGGCCGCCGCGGCCCGCGCATTGCGTGCCGACAAAGGTGGCGTTCAGCGAAGTACTCCCCACCGGCGGCGCCGCGAATACTCCCAGAACGGGAAAAACGGTGCCCGTGCTGGTGCTTGGGCAGTTCCCGCCGTTATTGAGATTGCCGCCGGTTCCTGTATACCATCGGCGGTTATTGGGATTGAATTTCAGTACGTCGTTCGTCGTGGGATATGGCTGGAATGACAACATGGTTCGGTTTGTAAGATTGAGGACTGCCTCGCCATTCACGCTGCCCCGGCAGCCGATCAACATCGTATTCGTCACCGGATCGATATCGTTGCCCTGTGGTCCACAAGCGGCGATGGTCGGCACATTGCCCGAGCCTCCGGCGGTCAGAGTAGCCACGATGTCGCCCGTACCCGCCGCGCCCGCGGTGGGATCAATCACCAGTAAGCCTACCGACGGTATGGCCATATAAATCATCCCATCAACCGGGTTGAATCGCGGTTGCTCGGGGTTTCCCGGCAGCGGAATTTGCGCGACGACGGTATTGGCGTTCGGCCCCGCCATGTCGATGCCCGTCAGGAAGAACGGCGCGTTTGTGTTCGCCACGTAAATTCTCTGGTGGACCGGATCGTAGTCCAGTTCGTCAGTTCCGCTCGGCACCGTCACCACAACGGGCGGCGCGCCCGGTGACCTCAAATCGTAAATCCAGTCCGTCGTCTGGCGGCTGGTCACCACAAGTTTTTGCAGGTCTGGTACGACTTGTATGCCGCTCGGGCATTGGTTCTGTGTGCAGCCAGGCGGTGTGATCGAGCTAATGAAGGTATTCGTTGCGGTGTCGACGGACGTAATGGCATGGTTCGTCCCATCGGCGAAATACATGATTCGGTTCAGCGGGTCAAACGAGGCCAGGTCAAATGCACCCGCGGCAGTAGTCCAGCCCGGCACTGGAATCAAGCCAATCGTGCTGAGGTTGGCGTTTGGCGTCAGCGTCTGCCCCGAAACTGTTGGCGTCAAAAACACAAGACACATCATCGCCGCACACAGCGGCAATACGATCGTTTTCATAAGGTCCTCCTGTACTCGTCAACGTATTCAAAACGTCAGGTCTGTATAGAGTCCTTTGGAAAACTCGGGTTGCATGCAGCAGCCTTGCCGAATTTCTTTGTGCTTTTGTGTCTTTGTGGTTCTAAAAATCTTCCTTTACTGTCTGGGCTGCGGCTTTCTGCTCTGCAGGCCGGAATCCACTCCCTCTATTGGAATATTTTCGTAATGCTCCAGGTACCTGTTATTCTCCTGGCAAACGTATTCTTCGATCTCGCCGCCAGGAACCCATCGGATATCCCAACCAATGGTAAAAGGCTTTGTCTACGCTCCGGGATCATCGACCGTGGCTTCGTAGTGCATATTGTCATAGATAGTACGAGTGAAAAAACACTTCGGGATCATTCTTCGATTCTGTTTTCATACGAAAGTCATGCAGAGCCTTGGCCCAGGGTTGATACGGCAGCCCTTCTTCTCTCGCCTTCGCATCGATTTGGTCCCTACCATACTCCCAGTGCATTTCTGAACGCCAGTATCCTTTTTGACTGGGATCGATCCACGACAGGTTCGGCGTGCCATTGGGAAGTCGCAGAATCGGTATCGCCGGTCCCGCGGCCTGGCCATCCTCGCCACGACCGCCGCGCTGGCCGGCCTGGGCGGTATTCTGGGATCGATCGGCACAAAATGTGCAACGAGGTCCGGTGCTATCGGATGTCGGAGTGATCAAGGGTTTAGGCGGGCGAGACGCATCGGCTGGAATTGTTGCATCCTGCTCACGGATGGCGATCATAGCTGAACGGGGGCAACTCCAGCGAGATTGCGTGCGTTGATTTCATTCTTCCTTTTCGTGGATTGCGGCCGCGAGCATTATGCAACAATGTCGTCCAGCAACTCCCTCCTCAGTTGCCTCGTCTGAGGAGGGGAGTTTCATCTGACCCTGGTCTTTCATATTGTGAGAAGATCAGGCGCTTTTCTTTCGGCGAGCAATCATGAAGTACCGCTATCGCGTCCTTGGACTCCTGATTCTACTGTTCGCGATCACCTACATTGACGGCGTGTGTATTTCCGTCGCCGGCCCTCGCATGCAGGACGATCTGCACATCGATGCTGTTGGCTGGGGCTGGGTGACTGCGATGTTCACGCTGTCCTACTGCCTGTTTGAGATTCCTACCGGCGCCTTAGGTGATCGGATCGGTCCGCGGCGTGTGCTAACGCGAGTCGTGCTATGGTGGTCCGCGTTCACATCGCTCACCGGCCTGGCGTGGAACCGCCCCGTTCTTTTGATAACGCGATTTTGCTTCGGCGCCGGAGAAGCAGGCGCTTTTCCGAATGGGTCGATCGTTGTTTCGCGCTGGTTTCCACCGACGCAGCGCGCGAGCATGTCCGGAGTTTTGCTGATGGCGAGCCAAATCGGCGGCGCGATCGCACCGTTGTTGGTCGTCCCCATTCAGATCCGTTACGGCTGGCGCGCATCCTTTTATATATTCGGAGCACTCGGAGTGATCTGGGCGGCCGTCTGGTACACGTGGTTCCGTGATTCTCCCGCCGAGAAGCCGGGAGTGAGCCTCTCGGAACTCAATGAAACGGCATCTGCACGGGCAGCCCACGGGCACTCGAAAGGTTTTCCGTGGCGCATCGCGTTGCGCTCGGAAAGCGTGTTGGCCATGATGGGCACGGCGTTCTGCTACGTCTATGTGTACACATTCTTCCAAACGTGGTTTCACACATTTCTTGTCAGGGGACGCGGTTTCAGCGAAGAGAGTTTGGTATTTTCCGCGTTGCCCTACGTGGTTGCAGCATGCGCGAACCTGACAGGCGGAGCCGCAAGCGACCTTATGGTCCGCCGCCTGGGTTTGAAGTGGGGCCGCCGATCGCTTGGCATCGCCGGATTGAGTAGTGCGGCGCTTTTTACGATCGCGGCCATGATTACTCGTCAGCAGTTACTTACAGTCATTCTCCTTTCGCTTGTCTATGGCGCGATCACGTTTCAGCAGGCGGGAGTCTTTGGCGTTTGCCTCGACATCGGCCGGAAACATGCAGGATCGATGGTCGGGCTCATGAATACATCGGCCCAGGTAGGAGGGCTGATGTCGTCGGTCGCATACGGATACATTGTCGATTATTTCCACAGCTACGACGCTCCTTTCATCCCAATGGCCGCCCTTTTGTTTATCGGCGGAATCCTGTGGTTCAAGATCGATGCATCGAAAGAACTGCACGTCGATCCCGTCGCCAACCTCGTGTCGGTAATCTAATCGCGAGCTACGCGCAGGGAGATCGTCCAATGTCACTAGCCCACTTCAGGTCCAAATTGCGCGATTTTTTTCACAGCTCCTATGACCGCCGGTATGTCGTTGATTCCAGGAAAAACCGGCGCTCATAGAGCGCCGCTACAGTTGCTCGAACCGATTTTTTCCGCAGCCTGTTAGAGAGAACTTCACGGTCCAGGGAGGTATCTATGCTTCGAGCAAAGATTCCGGGTATTGTCGTGCTCTTCATGCTGGCCTCACATAGCGTGCCGGCATTTTGTCAGACGAGTGCGGGAGCCATCCTGGGGACGATCGTGGATGTTTCCGATGCCTTGATTCCGGGTGTCGAGGTGACAGTGACGGAGCAGGGGACCAATCAAAGCCGTACGGTCGTGACTAACGAGACCGGCAATTATCGCGTTGAACCTCTTCAGAGTGGTTCCTACACGGTGACCGTCGAACTGCCGGGATTTCGGAAGGAGATTCGACGCGATATCAAAGTGGATGTCGATGCGCGCGTGCGTCTGAATTTCCGGCTCGAAGTCGGTAATGTGTCCGAAACCATCGAGGTGCTCGGCGCCGCGCCCGTCGTGCAGACCGACACTTCGCAAGTAGGCCAGGTCATCGACCAGCGGAAGATTGTTGAGTTGCCCCTGAACGGTCGTGATTTCTCTTCTCTGACGAAACGAATACCTGGTGGATGGCGTCAACGCCCAGGGCGGAGTCACGCTGGAGTTAGGCGCGCGCGTGAATGTCGATGCCGTCGGAGAGTTCAAAATCCAGACTCAGAACTACGCTGCGCAGTACGGCCGGTTCGCCGGCGGCCATGTGGATGCGATCATCAAGTCGGGAACCAATCAGTTCCATGGCAACTTGTTCGCGTTTACTCGCAATAGCGCCCTGGACGCGCGGAATTTCTTCGATCCGTGGCCTATCGAAAAGAATCCGGAATTCCGCCGCCACCAATACGGAGGAACCCTGGGTGGGCCGATCCAGCGAGACAAAGCATTCTTCTTTGTGGGATTCCAGGGGCAGCGTCAGGCGAGGTACAGGACCACGAATCCGACCATTCCCCTGCCCGAGTTCTGGGACGGTAACCTGTCCCGCTTGAACAAGGCGATCCGCGATCCACAATCCGGGCAGGCCTTTCCGAACAGCCAGATTCCGAAGAATCGGATTTCCCCGGTTTCACTGCACTATCGACCCGTGTTTGACCGCGCCACATTGACCAGCAACACGACTGTTCGAAACGCGACGGCGTATCTCTCCGAGCCGGACAACTACTGGTCGCCGAACGCGAAGATCAACTACAACGTTTCACCGAAGCATCAGATCATCGGATCCTATATCCTCTTTCAAGAAAACCTGAACGAATGGGCCTATGCCGGCAGTCCTGAAATGCCCGGCGTCATGGTTGCGGGCGAGCTGCGAACGCAGACTCTCGCGCTTCAGGATGTGCTGACCATCTCTCCGACGATCGTAAATGAGCTTCGGGCCGGTTTCAGCCGCATTCACCGCCACCGGCTTACCGAGGAACGAGACCGCGATTACGCTGCAGAGTTCGGCATCGTCAAACAAAGTTTTGATCCTCTCTGTTGGGGAGTTCCCCAGGTCCAGATCACCGGCTACTCGCGGGTCGGTGTAGGAACCAACAACTGTCAACCTCACTGGGTTCATGGCACTCGTACTGTTGCCGACACCCTCTCGATCCAGAAAGGAAATCACGCCGTCAAGCTGGGCGGGGACCTGTTCGAGCAAATGCTGTTTCATCGAGTGAGCGACGTTAACGACAACGGGCCTTTCAGTTTCACTGGCGGTGTCACGGGCGATGCTTTTGCCGATTTCCTCCTGGGATACATTGATACCCACACGACGATCCCACCCATAACAGACGTCGCTCAATACATGCGCCGTTTTTCAACCGACTGGTTCATACAGGACGATTGGAAGCTGGGCCGGAGCCTCACCTTCAACGTTGGGTTTCGCTACGAACTGGCCTTTCCAGACTGGGTGAAATACGGCAAAGCCTCGTGGTTCGATCCGACTCTTGGTGCAGGAAAGGGCGGCATTCGGGTACTGTCCGGGGCATTGGTCCGCAACCAGCAGGCCATCGATTACTACAAAAATTTATACCCCTCCCTCATCTTCGCTACGGCCGAAACGATGAGCAGAATAGACGGGAACAACTTTGCTCCGCGGTTCGGATTTGTCTGGAGCCCTGGCGGCGGAACGAAAACCGCCATCCGTGGCGGCTATGGCATCTTCTACACCATCTATGCCCTCACTTCGCCCGGCGGCCAGGTTCCTTTCACGCTTTCGCAGCAGTGGACTCGGCGGGAGTTTCCAGGTCTGAGTTGGGAAAACAGCTCTCCAGTGGTAACTGCGGGCGGTACTTTATCTGTTCCCAGAAGCACGGATCCTGAAGCCAGGACTCCCTATTATCAGCAGTGGAACCTGGGTGTGCAGCGCGAGCTGCCTGGCCGCATGGTCTTCGACATCGCTTATACGGGAAAGAAGGGAACAAAGATCAATCGCGGGGAGTCTGGAAATGGCGTAGGTCCCGATATCAACCAGCCGATCAATGGCGTGAAACCCTATCCGCTCTTCAGCGTCATCAACCGCTTCGGAAATGGTTATACGGATGCGTATCACGGACTGCAATTGCGCGTGGAACGCCGCTCCACGCGAGGCGCGACCGTTCTGCTTTCCTATGCGTTTGGGAAGTTGATCGGAAACGCTACCGGTCCTATACGCAACACATATAACATCAACGCGGAGCGAGGGCTCGAAGCGGACGACACGCGTCACCGTTTCATGACCAGCTTTGTGTTGCCGCTGCCGATAGGGCGCGATCGCACCTACTTCAACGGGATGGGAAAACTAGCCGACAGCTTCTTCGGAGGATGGAACCTTTCCGCCATCGTTCGGGCGAACAGCGGAGATCAGCTTACGCCCACCGTGTCCGTGGACGTCAGCGGCACCGGCCGCCGCGCCGATCGTCCGGATCTGATCGGCGATCCCAATTTGGGTGACAAGGCGAATCCGAAGACCGGCTGGTGGAACACCGCCGCTTTCAAGATGCCGGCTGCCGGTACGTTTGGTACTGCGGGTAAGGGTATCCTTACGGGGCCGGGTTATTTTGGAACCGATCTGGCCATTCTGAAAGACTTCAGGATTTCAGAGAGCCGGGCCGCACAAGTACGCATCGAGATGTTTAATGCCTTCAATCAGGTGAATTTCCTGAATCCGAGTACGGTCTTCAATTCGGCTTCATTCGGAACTATTGGAAGCGCATTGCCTGGTCGTCAACTGCAGGGCGGCTTGAAATTCGCCTTCTGATTCTTCAGGAACATGAGCGCGGCGAAATCAGCCGGCGGGACTTCATTGAACATGCAGCGAAACTTTCTGTCGGCGGCCTGACGGCCGGCGTCGTCGCCGAGGGCCTCGAGGCCAGGGAGACGTCGGCTCAGAAGGTCGCGAAGCGGCCCCAGCGAGTCGCGGTCATCGGCGTCGGCCACTATCACGCCTTTTCGCCGCCGAACTACCTGCGGATCCTTCAAAACCAGAAGCTCGATATTGTCGGAATCCACGATCCCGATCCGAGTATCGCCTCACGCTACGCCGGCCAGGTCGGCAGCACAGCCTACACCGATTATCGAGCGATGATTGAAAAGACGAAACCCGAGTTCGTGGTCGCCCTGGGTCGCCACTTCGCAATGCCGGCGGCTTTCCGCTTCCTGGTAGACAGCAGGATTCCATTCTTAATGGAGAAGCCCTGGGGCATCGACGATAAAACCGTTAACCAGCTGGCCGACTTCGCGGAAGCCCGGAAGGCCTGGGCGGCTGTCCCGATGCCGTTCCGCTACAGCTGGTGGGCCGAGACCGCAAGGAAGATGCGGCAAAACGGGGACCTCGGAACGATCTCGCACATGCTTGTGCGGTTCAATCAGCCCGGCATCCAGCGTTACCTTGATATGGACAGCTCATGGATGCTGACAAAAAAGGAAGCGGGCGGCGGCGCACTGTTGAACCTCGGGATTCATGGCTTCGACGTCTGCCGATACATTACAGGTGAAGAACCCAAAGTTGTATACGCCGTGACAAGCCACTCGATACACAAACGTGAAGTCGAAGACTACGCCTTCGTCACACTCCGCACGCCCGGCGGTATTGTGTTCCTCAACGAGGCCAGCTACACATATCCGACTACCGGTTCCGACCAGGAGCGTAAAGTCGCGGCCGAGAAGGCCGTGCTCAAGGGAACGATCAGCGGTAGTGACGGTCTGCAGATCATCGGGCCCGGCCGGGATGAGATCGTCAATGCGCCGCAAGGTTACATCACCAGTTGGCCGGGCGTCGTGAACGACTGTTTAGACAGAATCGGCCGCGGCGATCCGCCTCCCGCGACCGCCCGTGACTGTGCTCGCGCCGTCTCGCTGATATTCGATGCCTACCGGATGGCAGGCGAAATCTAATAGAATGACTATCGAAAAATTCCCGTTCAGGAGGTCCGTGATGCGCACCTGGTTGCTATTGGTCCTTTTGCTGGCGCTCGTTTGTTCGGTTTCAGCTCAACAGCCACGCGCTTCAGTCTCCGTGGTGAGCTCGGCTCCGACCAGGCCGCCGGCTCCCAGCCCTGCGGATGCTGCCAAAATGGCTGAAGTCATCAAGTTTGAGAAGGACATGGAAGCCGCCGTGGTGCGCGGCGATGTCGCGTATCTCGATCGTGTCCTCTCCAGCGATTTCTTGTTCACGCATGGTGACGGGTGGACCACTGGCGGGGAACCACTCAAAGTGGACACCAAGGAGACATGGCTTGCATATGTAAAGCAGCAGCCCCCGCCGTATCTCTATCGCAATCTCGACGCGGTCCAGGTCGAGCTCCACGGAGATGTGGCGATCACCTATGGACGATACCTGTACAAACCACGCTCGAATTCGCCGAATCCGAGCCCGGGTCATTTATATGTGTGGTTCGAGCGAGTGTACGTAAAACACAACGGTCAGTGGCAGCACGTATCGCATCGCACGGTGAGGGGTCCTCTCCGCGAGGATGACGCTCCGACCTCGGCAAGCGCCAAATAACTCCGGCAGTCCATACGGCATTGCCGCAGTTGTGCTCAGCGCCTACTCCGCGAAGACTTTCTCCGCCTTCAAGCTTGCAGAATATTGCAGGGGAGAATCTCCGCTCTGGTGGCGAAGCGGTGCGCAATGTTTATTGGATAACCTGGATTGAGCCCACTATAGTACTCAGCGGAGGCGAATATGCTTAAGAAATGTATCGGCGCTGCCGTGCTTGTCACGTCCTTGTCATGGGCGGCAGTGGCCCAGGATGCGAAAACAGTAATCAGTAATTCGTCGGAGGCAATGGGAGCCGGCAATCTGAAGACCATCGAGTATTCCGCAATCGGAGCGGATTTTGCCTTCGGACAGTCCATGAACCCCAACTCACTGTGGCCGAAGTTCATCGACAAGACCTACACGCGCACGATCAATTTCGAAACACCGGCTTCGCGCATGAGCCGGGTTCGCATCCAGGGCGAATATCCGCAGCACGGTGGAGGCGGTCAGCCTCTGATCGGCGAACAAACTCAGAATCAAGTGATCGTCGTCAATGCCGGCACGCCCTGGGTCCAGCAATTGGAAATCTGGATGACCCCTTATGGTTTCCTGAGGGCCGCGGCAGCCAACAACGCGACAGTCAAACCGCAGTCGGTGGGCGGCAAGAAGTACAACGTCGTGACTTTCACCGGGCAAAACAAAGCGAAGGTCAATGGTTATATCAATGAACAGAAGATGGTCGAAAGGGTCGAGACGTGGATCGACAACAATGTGCTGGGCGACATGCTGTTTGATGCCACTTACTCCGACTACAAGGACTTCGCCGGCTTGAAATTCCCGTCCAGGATCATGCAGACGCAGGGCGGCTATCCCATCCTCGACCTCGCGGTTCTTGACGTGAAGCCGAACGCTCCGGCGAATATTCAGGCGCCACAGGCCCAGGGCGGCGGTGGCGGACAACCGGCGCCTGCGACATCACAGAAATTGGCGGACGGCGTTTTCCTGATCCTTCCGGCGTACGCGGCCATGGCTGTTGACTTCAAAGATTACATCGTCGTGATCGAGGGGCCGCAAAGCGAAGAACGTGCGAGCGCGATCATCACCGAAGCGAAGAGAGTGATTCCCAACAAACCGATCAAGTACGTGATCAACACCCACCATCACTTCGATCATTCAGGCGGGCTGCGCACCTTCGTTGCAGAGGGCGCGACGATTGTGACGCATGAAAGCAACAAGCCGTATTACGAGCGGATCTTCAGCGCGCCTCATACGCTCAATCCCGACAAGCTGGCCCAGGCAAAAAAGAAACCTGTGTTCGAGACGATGACCGACAAGAAGGTCATGACCGACGGCAACCACGTCATCGAGCTGTACTTACTGCAGGGAAATTTTCACAACGACGGATTGATCGTGGCGTACCTTCCCAAAGAGAAGATTCTCCTCGAAGCGGATTCATTCAATCCGCCCGCGCAGGCAAACGCGCCGCCTGGAGCGGTGATCAATTTGAACAATGTCAACCTTCTGGATAGCATTCAACGGCTGAAGCTGGATGTTCAGACGCTCATCCCGGTCCACTATCCCGCCGACGCCCGAAAGGTGACGATGGCCGAGTTGATGAGAGCCATCGGAAAGGGAAACTGAAGAAATTTCCGATCGCGGATTTCGGATGGCGGATGTGGGAAGGCACCGGCGCCGTTTGTCTCCCCATATCCGTCGTGACTCACGGAAAGCACTTCGAGACTGAAAATCTCTCGTCGTCTCAGGTTGCAACTTTTCATCTCTTCGACGCTGCCCGCTTTCTTACACCTGACTTAAGAGCAGGCGCTGTTGTTGACTTTGAAGAACAACCGCCCGCCGGGGAACGCGCGAGCGCAATTGCTTCCACCAGCGGCATCGCGCGCCCATCGGCGCGCGCGGTCTCGAATGGTCCGATACGCCATCCACCGAATTTTCATGCCATTGTGTCACGCAACCTCTCGCCTGATAAAGTGGCCTGCCTGAGGGTGGCTCTTCGTTTCAGGAGTTTCTCTCGATCATGCGCACCGGCTTGGATCCGGACCACGCACATCTGGAATATGGACGGAGGTCAGGAATCACTCGCCATTGGAGATAGGTCACAAGTGGTGTAGGTTTGAGTACTGCAATCCGTAGCGAGGCAACCATGACAATGCAAACGACGAAGACAGTTTTCTTCACGGCAGCGATTATGCTCCTCATCAGCATCCGGCTTGGCGGACAGTCGGCCGGCATCGCGAAAACTTCGGGAGCGATGCCACCCGCGTCGATTCCGACTTTCTCGACAGAGAACCTGGGGCGCATGGCGCACTTCTATGTCGGCGGCCATTACGTTGGCGCACCTGGAAAGGAGCAGATGGACGGCGCGATGTACGTTGAGGTCTGGGTGCCGAAGCAGATCCGGCAGCCCTATCCCATCGTGATGTTCCATGGCAATGGTCAGAGCGGCGCAGTATGGCAGCAAACCCCTGACGGCCGTCCTGGCTGGGCCTATTACTTGATCGATCAGGGCTACGTCGTCTACATGGTCGATTACCCGGCGCGCGGGCGCTCGCCGTATGTGCCCGGCGTCGACGGGAACCTGGCTATCCGCACCGCGCTGGATCTCGAGCAGATTTGGACCGCGCCCGCGACGTCGGGCGGCGAATTTCCGAGGAAGGACAAGTACACCCAGTGGCCGAGCAATTCTCCAAAGAAGGGGATGATGGGCGATCCTGTCTTCGACAACTTCATCAAGGGACAGATGCAGTTCGTCAACAACCAGGCGGAACTTGCCGTGCCCGCCGGCATTGCCCTGCTGGATGCGATCGGCAAGCCGGTCATTCTGCTCACGCACTCTCAGGGCGGTGGAATCGGTTTCGACGTCGCCGAGAAGCGTTCGCAATTCATCGCGGGCATGGTGTCGATTGAACCCGGCGGTCCTCAGATCGGCAATGTCGACACAGCGAAGGTTGGATACACTCGGACGAATCCAAACTCGTGGGGCCTGACGACGACTCCAATGGAATTTGATCCGCCGATCAAGAGCCCAACGGAGCTGAAGGTACACCTCGAGCCATCAGGACGTCCCGGAGATGAAGTCGGTTGCTACCTGCAGGACGAACCAGCGCACAAGCTCGTGCACTTCCAGAACATGCGCATCCTGTCCATCTCCGCGGAAGGTACGTATCACCGCGTCTATGATCCCTGCATTCCGAAATGGTTGAACCAGGCTGGTGCGAAAGACGATTTCGTCCGACTCGAGGACGTCGGGATACACGGAAACATGCATGAGATGTTCCTCGACAAGAACAGCGACGAGGTCATCAAGTTCATCGACGGGTGGCTGCGCAAGAACATCAACAACAAATCGGCCCCGGCCACGCACTGAGCGACTGACGCACACTGGACCGGGACAACGACTTTATCTACTTCTTCTGGTTGGCGGAGCCCGCTGCAGGCAGGGACACTTTGTTGTTGAACTCGGAGAAATCCGAAGGCACGCAGAAATATTCCCCAAGCTCGGTGCCGGGAACCAGGGGGGTCCTGGCTGCAGGGGTCACCCATGGTTCGGTGTACGTCCTGGGATCGACAATCGTGATCTGCGTCTCGATCGTGCTGTAGTCCAGGCGGCGCCATCGCTCCACGACTTTCATCTCGTCGCTGTGCGTCCAGCCCCCATCGGGTTGGGAATCTCCAAGCCACGGCCTTTCCTCAAAACCGTTGGACTCGACGACAAATGTGTCTCCTTCCCAGTGGCCAACGCTCCATCCCATCCAGCGCGGTTCCGGCGGATTTTCGGGCAGTTTCCTTCCGTCCGTCCAGATAGTGCGCCACGTGTGGGTTATTTCAAAGAACTGGAGCACCCGGTCAGGAAGCATAACGAATTCGAACCCGTAGTTGTCCAGGTGCAAGCGTGGCCATCCAGCAGGGTCGCAATTTACCGGCGCGCCGGCTCCCTTGTAGGTGTCTTTATTGTGAAGGAATTGTCCGGCCGCGCTCTTGTCGCCCATTGTTGCTGCGTGCCGCTGCTTTCCCCACTCTGTCAACGGAGGAGGATTTCTAAAAGTTGATGCGATTCCACTGTAACCCCATACGCCTGACAGGTCACGTGGATCAAACGGGCGCCCTTCGACCTTGTACGTCGCCCTCGCATCCGCTCTATCCTTATTGTTCTGGCACCGGGGGCACTGCTTCCACCCTTCGGGGGCAGGTACCGAGACTGGATCCTGGGCCATTCCCGCAACTGAAAAAGCCAGCGCCGCGACCAGGACACTGATGGAGGCCATGCTTTGTTTTCGCATTTGGATTCTTCCTTTACATTGCGCTGCTCAGGTGGCCGTCTGCAGACCAGACATGAACCCGGCTCGGCAGGATCCTGATAAGCGGAGACTGTTCAATTGTCATCGAATGGTACTGAGTGTACTTCAAGCGCAGCGCGGCGACAGCTTTTCGATGCTCGGATGCGGGTGATCCGTCCGGTTCGATGATATCGGCTGTCCCGCGGACGTGCATGTAGCCGAGTTCATTCCAGTTTTCGGAGTAGTCGTCGATAAGCAGAGACACGTGCGGATTCCCCTGTATGTTTCGAATTCTCTGTAGTTGTCCGGGAGCGACTCGCTTTGGCTTCGAGTCAATTGCTGAATAAAAAGCCACCCCGTCGTAAACATAGCAAACAGGAATCACGGATGGATGACCGGCGCTGTTGACCGTCGCCAGCCGAGCTACACGGTGGGCTTCGATGAATTGCCTGAAAGCGTCATGGATTTCTATCGCCATAATGACTCCGTAAATAAAGGATATCAGCTGGTAAAATACTTGCGCCGGTATTAACACAGCGGAGTGAGATCATGTTTGAGCGATATACCGAAAGAGCGCGGCGAGTCATCTTCTTCGCCTGCCAGGAGGCCAACCGGTTCGGTAGCAAGGCTATCGAGACCGAGCATTTTTTGCTTGGACTACTGCGCGAAGACGGAAACCTGACCAATCGGTTCCTTCCCTTCGCGTCTTCGGCCGAGAGCGTTCGCGTTGAGATCGAGAGTCGTCTCATTTTTCGGGAAAAGGCGGCGACATCCATCGACTTGCCTCTTTCCAATGAGTGCAAGCGCATTCTCGCCTATTCCGCCGAAGAAGCGGAGAGGTTGAATCAGCGACACATCGGCACTGAACATCTTTTGCTTGGAATACTGCGCGAACAGAATTGCGTGGCTGCCCAGGTCCTTGATCAGATCGGATTGAAACTGCAAGCTCTCCGCGAGGAGTTGGCGCACGCTCCGAGGCAGCAGTCACCGGTAATATCTGAAGAGCTCCGGCCGTTGCTTTCCTTGTTCAATAACCCGGTCCTTCCCAAGTCCGGCGTTGTACGCGATGCGGATACCGCTGAACGAATCGCCGAAGCCATCTGGCAACCTCTGTATGGCGCGGAAACCATCGCAAGCCAGAGACCATTACATACAGAACTGAAGTACAACGTGTGGATTGTGACCGGCTCGTACGCTCCGGAAGCGGCATTGTTCGCCTTCATTCTCCAGGCAGATGGCCGAATCCTTTCCGTAGGCCGGGGGCTCGAAAACTTGTAAGCGCTCTGATATGGTTTCTGTATTCGAGGAAGGTCAGCACGTGACTCGGTCCGTTCTAATGTGCAGGAAGTGGCCCCAGGTGGCCGCTCAGGCATATCGCAAACGTCAATGCCCCGTCAGCACAGCCCCGCCGGCCTCGCCCAACAGCAATACAATCGACTGGACCGTAACGTGCGCCGACGACGGGAGCCGATACGTGATTCATGAGGTCCGGCTGCAAAGTGGAGAGTGGCATGTCCTCAAAGTTTCTCGGTACTAGTAACGTCAGTATTGCGACTGCTGATTCCCCCTCCTTGAAAAGGCACAGCTATCCAAGTTAGCGATATTCCCCTCCTTGGTTAAGGAGGGGTGGCCGCGCCATCCAGAAAATGGCCCCGTTCGTTTGATGGGCGCGGACGGGGTGGTTGGTTCAACGTCGCGAAGCCACCTTATAGATATTCGCGTAGCGCACCGATTCGATAAGGTGCGCTTCGCGGAAATCTATAAGGTGGCTTCGCGACAATTCGAACCACCCCGTCTGCGCCCGGCGCAGCCACCCCTCCTTACCAAGGAGGGGAATCTCCTCAAACTACGTTCTCGATTAAAGCCCACCTCATTCG
>WNFO01011439.1_pt1 | contig 15333 bp, 18 predicted proteins | sample 5400251 | NCBI WGS metagenome assembly WNFO01 (sample SAMN13153354, study PRJNA577476) | soil metagenome | isolation source: 100 cm saprolite under Madrone tree | place: USA:California | collected 2016-06-14 | reverse complement strand
CTTCAAGCTTTAAGGATCGGGCACGCTGACCGATCAAGCGACCACACGAGGTGCTGCGGAGTGCAAACCGAAAACGCGCGCTTCTACAGGGCCTGTTTCAGGCCGCGCCCCTCAAAGGACCCACGAGTTCCCCCCTTTTAACCCTTTTACCCATTTCTTCTGCGAGGTCTAGGTTTGATATATGCCCGGTTCTCGTTGTTTACGCCTCCCTTTTTATCGTTACTTTGTAACTTACGTGCTAGCCATCGCTGGCCCGTCGTCTCTCCCCATCATGTCTTTAATCCGAAGCTGGAAATGACTCAAATCTGGAAATGTCCACCGCGTCTTGACCACGTCCCCAATTTTCTGCAATCCCGGGACCCCCTTAATAGATACAATGGTTCGCACGCCTGTGTGTCTATCCTACCATTTCAATCAGGAGCACATCTTCTCGTTGAAGTTCGCATGGCACGCAACAAATGCTAATTACTGGGAAACCGATACTATAATGTGCATTTACTTGTCTATCATGAAAATGTCCTTCATTTTGTTGCTACACAATCAGATACATTCTCCATTTGGTCATATCGCAATCTATATTACTATTTAATGACCTGTCGTGGATCAGATAGTAAATTGATTAGAGGCTCAAGATAGGCCTCGCAGATAGCAGAGACATAAAACTCGTGCTCCAAATTGTGTGGATAGACGAGATTGTGGGCAATCCCGTGTGCCAACATGAAATACCTAGGGAGACTACATCAGTAAAGGGGTTAAGAAGACCCACAGGAACACGAGCCAGGAGATCAAGGCCCTCTTGAAATCGCCTTGTTGGACATCAAAGTCGTCTGACAAGCCTCAACTAAGATCGGACGTTGGAGAAGTGCAGAAACCCAAGACGTACGCCAGGCCTCGAAATATCGTAAATTCATGACCAAACACCCGCTTCTATTGAAAGAGATAAGCTGCCCTTCCTTATCAGCGAAGACCTGCAAGCTCGTCTGCGGGATCTTGTAGAGATCCGCAAGGGGTTTGAGGACATAAATGAAGCGGGCGAGTACGTCGTGCTTGCGTTTGATAAATGACTCGGGCTTTGGTAGATCTACAATAAGAGAATTTAGCGCAGAGTCTCTGGGTTTAATTGCTGAAAGGACCCCACCCGGCGCCGCAAGAACCTTTATATCACCCATACTCCCTGTGGCCCGGGATTTGACGTTGTAAGAAGGAAGGAAAATTACATGGCAAAGTGAACACGTGCCGATGAGATCCAAGTCCCTAGTTTTGCGAGTAACATGGCAAAATCCCTCATCCAGTGACTCTAGCACAATTTGCATCTCCTCCCGGTTCCTGAGTAAATTGCTCCTCTCGGGTGCGCATGCCTTGATCGCCAAGTCGATATTGCTGGCTAGATATAATGGAATTTCTAATCAAATCCTGAAACAACAAACTTAAGTGACGTACCGATGTCACTTAGCGAATTGAAGGTAGGATCTGGCTGAGAGGACTGGATGACTTCTCTTGACGACCCTGGCTTTGCTAACATGAATAATCCTTCTGGGGGACTCGGAGGAGGGAAACTCAAACGGGATGAAGCCACGTCTGGATGATTCCGGTGTAAGTCCTCAAGCTTTTGGATTGCCGACGTTAGGGATGAATGTTTCGACGTGTGTCCAAGACTGGTACTTCCGGGATTCGGTGGTGGTGGCCGACCTGCTATCACTGTACCGATTGGAGGCAACGGAATATTCGTTTGCGTGATCGGAATTATCGTCTGTGTATCATATAACATCATTTCAGGTAGGTTCAAGATAAATGAAGCACTTTTCTCAATTCTCACCCTCTCACCCTCTTCGCGTTTAGCCTTCTCAACCTCTTCACGTTCAGCGTTCTCAGCCTCTCGACGCTCAGCCATGTGTCGTGGTAGAATCCTCTCAACTAATCGGTGAATAACGAACAAGTTAGCCATCTGAGGATGATAAGGCGTATAAAGAGCACCATTATATCCTCGTTGTTTAAGAACCTTCAAATCAGTCGAAAGGATGGTCATGAATGACAGGACATCGTTGACCTTGGGTGACTCGAATATGATACGACATAATGAGGTCGAAATCCTAGAGGTCAATAAATAACGGCGAATCCCATGCACGAATATACTCACTCATACATGTCCACGGGCTTGTTCCCGGCAAGCCAGAGTTCGATGGGCCCTTTGCCCTCTCGTTTAGCGACTGCGGATGCCTCGTGGCTCTTAGAGTTGTGGATATCTCCATGGTGTAAGGACTTGGTCACCAAGAGTTTTCCAAATACCCTCACGATGATATTCTTTTCTTTATGCAGCCAACTGAACAGGACTTCAGTGCGAGACTGGGTGTGCTCGTGAAGAAAAAGAGGGAGACGCTCCAGAATCAAACGTCTGGTTTCGATGCCCATCCTCGAATAGGGAACTTCACCAGACGTCCTGTAATTTTCATTGACTAGGGAGCTCAGACGTGGAGAACCTAGAAAGAGATATAGTTCTAATAACATATGAGCGATACAAAATAAACCGAAACTTCTCGACTAAGGTACCTTCTAGGATGTCTTCCTGCGGTGCGCAGAAAATACGATCACCGAAAAGTCGGTATGCGTTCGTATCATCTACAATGGCCACTTTACTGGGCTGAAGCAGGTCATCTTGAAGATCCCAATAGTCTTGGTTCCCCTCACCCAACGCTTTACCGCCGTCTTTCTTCATGCGGCGGGTTCCAAGAAGCACATTCGACCCTTTCATGCGGGAAGTTATTTCTACATCAAGATGTCGTCTATTCACCGCGAGGTTGCGAAGTTCGAGAAGGTAACTGACAACATATTGCTTAATATATATTTCCGAATGCATAGTCCACACTCACTTCTCTCGGCAGTTGGCGAGCTCGTAGACTCTTCGTGGTTCTGCTATCAACATCTGAGCGATGTCCTCAACGGATGGAGTTTGCCTAGAACCGCAGGCTCCCAGGAAAACATTGGCGCGTAAGCCGAAATCCACGAAAGCAAACAGCTTAGAATGAAGCTCCGAGCCTCCTGTTCCTGAATAGCATTGAACAGGTTGCAATCGTTTAGTACTATTGTCTTTCATAGACGTAACGGGAACGAAAGGCGTCTTTGAGAGCTTCCGTAGTTCAGCTGGAGAAAAATCTATGGCAGAGTGGGTGAAGTTCAAAATAGTTTGGATTGGATATAGGTAAAAGACTCTACCTGCAACACGGCTAGATAAAGTCTCGAACCACTTCCGCGCCGTTGCCTCTCCTCTAGGTGGAGATTTCTCCAAAAGAGCCACGAGCTCAGAAGTTGGGGGGTGATTCTTGAGTTCAAGTTTACTGACGGCCCCGTCATGCAGCGTCGGATCCACAACGACGAAACCTAGTGCCGCCCATTCAGAGCCAGCGTACAGCTATCATAGGTCATATCAGATGAAGGAAAAATCGTGATCGGGTAAGATTTCTTACTTCAAATGGTTTTGATAGCAATTTCTCTGACCCAAGGACCGCAGGAATAAAAGCGAGATGCCGGAAATTTCTAGGGTCATAATCGAGATATTTGTCGGATAAATTATCTAAGAAGAACGTGAGGGCCTTTGTCCGCACGGTGGGGTCGTCTGACGTAGCGATATTGAGAATTTTTCGCAAGGGAGGTGCTCGCCTCAAACCCAATGAAAACAAGAAATTGGCTGCTCAAGTGGTGAGTCACTCAGACCATTGACGGCAACCCACCATTAGAACTCGCCTTCGTTGGACGACGGTCTCCATAGATTATCGGCACCCCAATCTATAACAGGTAGGCCAAGATCACGAAATATATCGACTGGTTCGTAGAGATCCATGGCATCATATCGTTGAATTTCCTGATTTGTCCCAGAAGCCGATTGTTCATTTCCCGCGCCTTCCTTCGCAAATACAGATCCTCGTCGCAGAAGTTCAATCTCCTGGGGTGTTAGAGTTGATTGAATGGACGTCAGATACTTGACAAAATGATAGGACGTCCATTTTCCCGTGTTAATCATCCTGTTGATTAAATTTAGTGAGTCGAGCTTGAAAGAGGGGAGTAGAAGACCTTTCGAAGATGATACTCAAATCCACGTGGTGTGTGCGTACACCAAGTGATTTTAACATCTTCAAAGTGACGGCAACAGCAGCTCCGGATGGTATTGTAACGATGGGGAGGTCGGGGAACAAGTACAACGAATCTACGTCGGATAAGTAAGCCTGATTCGGTACCTTCAAACCCATCGATGTTGGGATACAAGACTTTCGACTAAGGATCCGGATAACATCCTTCTTATCGATGTGGGTGAAGGATGGCCAAGCTCGTGCGAGCGCTGACAAGACCCGTTCTGCCCAGTGAGTGGACTTTGTGACGTCAAATTCAGCATTAGTAGCAGCCACCATCGGGTCGGTAACATGTCGGAGCCAGTCTACGATAGATAATTCCTTCCAAGGAAAAGTGTGTGCGAGGACGCCTCGATCAAATGAGCTCGTGATGCTCGTGGGAAGCAGAGTACTCGGCAGAGGGCCATCAGTTGGAATGACAGATTCACCAGTCTTAGTAATTAAAAACGTTTGAGCATCCGACAACTTCATCAACTTTTCAGGAGGCCCATTGACTGATACCACCAGTGCATCCAGGAGCTGCGATCTTTCTTGAAGTCGAAGATATTTGGAGGTCCGTTCTTTATGACAGTAACCGATCCACCACTTGAGACATTCAACCGTTTCCGTCTCGGAAAGAGGGTGCAAGCGAAGTTCGTTGAGTAAGTCCTCAAGCGTTATGTTTTTTAACATCCCTCGGGATTGGAGAGCGGCGATCATAGTCACCGCACCATTTACAATATCTTCGGAGACCCGGGACAGATGTTTAAGGAAGCCAGAGAACTCGGGACTGGGGCTGTGGACTTGCATGGCATTTCGTACACCATCTGAGGAGATTATTGAGAAGGGATGGGTAGTTGCGCAAGAAAAAAAGGCGGCTTTCATCAAGTTGGATACCCGGGGGGACGGAGTGGAGGGATGGAACGTAAAAAATTTGAGCGCGTGAAGAACGCGTCCTCGGAGCTTGTTCCGAACTTCCTCGTCAGGCAGTTCACCAGGGCCGTTCACCGCTGCTGCGCCGTCCCACAGCTTCTTGATGTCATCCAGTTCGAATTCATAGACAGAACGCGCCAGAAACCCTCCGACATAAAGAAGCTCCTTATTCCAGACTGCATCGAGAATTAAGAATAAGCGCATGAGGAGGAAAACGATGCTAACCTGCCACATGGCGGTCACTGGCGTGAGGAAATTTAGCCCTCAGTTCAGACACAAAATAAGAAAAGGCGTACACCATGTCAATAGATTCGCGCTCTACTGTAGGAAAGAACCACGTGGCCATATGTCCTCCGATACCAGTGGTTTGCCCCGTCGAGTGGCCCTACAGGAATTAATTTCACCCTCCCAAAATGAATAATCAATGCCCACGATGAACACTCGGGTCGAACCAGTCCTGTTCGACGGTTAATTATAAAATTTACTCAGAGTGATGCGACAAACCCTTCTAGATCGGCCCGAACCCCCTGAAACACGCTCCTGGTAGCATGTGCCGCATCCTCCTCCGCCTTGATACTTGAGTCATATTCGTCTTTCCCCGTCTGAGAAAATGTAAGAGCCGATTTCAGAAATACGTTTTACTACGGTGGAACTCACATATATCAACTCGTAGCGTAGTCTGCTGGGAGGATTCTTCTTGGTCGAACGTAATAGTTCTTCTGTCATTTTCTTGTCGAGCCGTACGTCAACATTCGCAGCAAAGATAGTCAAGACAACGTTCGACGAATTTGCCTCCAAAAGGTTGATCGATTCCTTGGGCGTCACTGGCACTGGTCGTTCGCGGCGTCAAGGACGCTCCGAACTCAGCGAAGAGTGACGAGAAGAACCCACTGGCTTGATTTGTCACGGTCTTCACGGCATCGGTCTTGTATGTAGCGGAAGGCTTCTCCGAGCCAACATTGTACACCCATCGAACCACTTCCACCTCAAGGTGAAGGGCTGTCGAAGGGGTATAGATAAATTCTTCCAAAATCACAACAGAACTCACGCATGGTTTCGATTGATTCGACATTCATCATGCCCTCAGGACTCGTGCCTTCAAGGCCATTCAGCATTGGCACTGCCTTCGACCGGCCGCGGTTCTTGGACAACCTGACCAGCCGCTTATCGTCAAAGTATACGCAAACCTCAGTAAGGTGTGTCATGAACGTAATAGAAGAAACCAGAAAGCAGGTAAGATCAAAAGTAGCAGGTATTGGACCAGGTTCCCTGAGCATCATTTTAAACGTGGTCCTTGGATCAACCACATCGTCTGAAGTCGGTACACTTCCGCGGCGGGCGTATAGCTGAGGTAAACAATGTTGGCACGAGGTTAAAATACGGTGTATAAACATGACTGACCTGGTTCTTCTTGTCCTTCCAATAAAAGCCCATCCATTGTCCTGGTATGTAAGAGTAGAATCGTGGCGGGTTCGTGAGAGTAATGCCGACGTACCTCCTGAGGTGACCCACGGTTCATCAGTAACCGAGAACACGCTGTAGAAGCCTATTGACACCGGGTGTGCAATCGATAGTTTCGAGACAGCGCTCCGACCTACCTACGCCAAATGCGCCTATCTTCTCCTCATCGGGGTTACCCTCACCTAGGAAACATGAGAAGGCGTCAGTGGTAATTGAAAATGTCTAAGTACCAATCATCTTGAGTCGATCCCAATCCTCGTCTCTGAATAGTATGCCGTTATTCTTGAACGTCCATTGGTGGACCTGCGCGGGTAGGGCACATTAAGAAACACCCCCATCAATCAACACTGAGAAACCACATGCCACGGCTGTTTTCAGGTCTGGGAGATCCTCTTGCACTGGTCCCTCTGACTGGGGGTAGTCGCCTTCCTCTCGGGACAGGTACGCCTCAGTTTCAAACCGAATCTCGACTGAACTTGCCTCTGCATCGTCCGAGTTCTGTAGAAGCTCTCGAAATACTGCATAACCGAGGCTATATCCAGAAAGCTATTCATGGGGCTCTCGGGAAACGGGACTGACCCGTAAATTCCCCAGAATAACGTGCTAGAACTTTATCAATGAGAGCTCGCTGATCCACCTCGACTGTCTCATCGTGGCCCATCGCCCACTATCACAATTGGGAAACCATCGGCATGGGGTTTCAAATACAACTATCAATGGCATCCACACACCAAAGCTTGCTTTGAGCTTGCCATTGTTGGAGACGGGTTTGGGCGTTAACAGGGAACTGTACCACTCGCGTGATCGAGGTTGTATTACAAGGTGAAACACCAGCGGTCCAGCGCCTACTCGCTAATTATCGTATAGTACGCTGTGGTTGATGTCTGAACCCGGGGGAAACGACTAGGGTGGTAAGAACGAAAACGAGAGAGTGGGGGCGCCATAGATAGTAGACGCAGTAATTATGGCAGCGTGGCACAGTCGTTTTCTGGTAGGACTTGTGATGGCGGTCACGGTGCCGGTCACGGTTATCTCAACTGGCAACCACGTGCTAGTGTTTGGCAGTGCTTTCCGTTTGACGCCAAAAAAATGCACGGGGAATTGAGAGAAGTCATGGTTCAAAATCGTTCCATTCATGCGTGCGTCACGGTATGTTAATGCGTAATGTAATAAAAAAATACAAATGCTGGGAGCAGTGCGGGTTCCAATACAGCTAAACGAAGTGATCCCAAAGGGAAAGGAGTGAATATCGAAAGTGTATAAAAACGGATTGTGTTTCAGCAATACGCCGGGTAGAGCATAAACCCAATGTAAGAAAAGAAGGGAAAAAAAACTGTTCAGTAAGAAACGGAAAAGAGAAATGCAAGATTCAAGCAGATAACGGTATCACTCGCCCGACCCTTTGCACCAAGCACGGTCGTAAGCACAGCGGCCTGATTCGCGCCATCAAGCGCGCTCGTACACTCGTCCAGGATGAGTACATTAGATGGCCGCACGAACGCGCGGGCAATCTGTAACCGCTGTGCCTGTCCGCCCGAGATCAGTGCCGCGTTCTCGCCGACCAGCGTATTGTATCCCTGTGGTAGACTCTCGACAAACTCATGCACGTTGGCCACGACCGCTGCGCGCTCGATGTCCGAATGTGGAAGTCCGTCTGTCCCGTAAGCGATGTTCTCGTTCACTGTCGCGTCAAAGAGATGCGGATTTTGGCTGACGACTGCGATGTGATTACGTAGATGCCGAACGTCCATGCCTTTCAGTGACCACGGCCCAACGGTAATTAAGCCAGACGTCGGCTCGTATAAACGATGCAGTAAATGTGCAAAGGTAGACTTTCCGGAGCCTGACTGGCCAACGATGGCAACGGATTCGCCTTCAATGATGTCGACCGAAAGATTCTTGAGAACTGGAACGTCGGGTCGCTCAGGGTAGGAGAAGGACACATTGTTGAATGAGATTGTGCCGGCGATCGGGGGACAAGTAGTTCCATAAGATTCATCCGTGTCGGTGGACAGCTCAAGTAGCCGGGTGAAGTCGCGTGTAGCCTGTACCGACTTCGTAATGCGGTGAGCTACGAGTAAAGACTGTCAGAATGTCATCTACATGGACGAAGTCAAGGGGACATACTGAAGGCCATGAGTTGTGAACCGATGCTAACGGTGAATACGACGAGATTGAGGACTTGAACCATCTGCAAGTACGTATAGGTTCCTCGTGACACCAAAATAGCACCAGCGTAGAATAGCAGTGCCTCAGAGAAATAAATGAGGGAGCTTGCGACGCCATAGGTACAACCCTCCACGAAGGCACCTCGTATACCAGTACGCAATGCATTCTCCGCAGATTCGTTGAAGCGTTCTTGGAAAACACTCTCGAAACCCATGGCGCGAATGCCCCGGATGTTGACGAGGACCTGTGTAATGATCAGTATATAGCCGCGAAAAGAGCAACTCAAGCCTACCTCATAATAGCCTTTGGCAACGTCCTCGCGCGCCCGCTTATTCCTCAGTTCGCACTTGGCAACTAGCCGGGACTGCACGACCATAGTCACGATGAACACAGGCCCAATCGCAAAGCCAACAAGCGTGAGCTGCCACCCGCACGCAAGAGCCCAAATCAACCCCACGGAGAGCATGCTGACAACGACTATGCTCTGGGAAATGACGGACGAAAGCAGGGCGCGGGCGTCATCGCCGTCACGCGCGAGGATCTGGCACAATTTCACCGCCGCATTCTCGCTGCGGTCGAACCACCGCTTGTCCTGAGCCAGCACGAGGCGATAGCAAATCGTACGTAGGCGGGTTACCCAGAGCTGACCGGCCGTCTCGAATACGAGGAACTTGAGTCCGACAGCCAGGCCATCTGTGATAGAGAGCGCAAGAATGATCCCACCGAACGTATTGACGACTGACACGTCCTGTGCACCCCTCGACACCTCGAAAAGTAATCGGGAAAGCATAAATGAGAAAATCGGAGTGAGGGCACCGCTCATAATCGCGAAGACAATACCAAGGGCGATCAGTGGCTTATTCGGCATTGTAGGGTAAGCAGCGCGGATGACAGAAAATATGGATCCTTGTGGCGTGTCAATCTGGGGTGGCTCCTCAACTGTGACTGCCTTGACGCTTCCCCCGTCGAGGGGCTCGACCTTGATGGTGTCCCAACGCTTCCGCTCACGCTTGAACGAGGAATCGTCGTAGAATCGTCGACGCGACGTGACCATGCGGGTCAAGGCATCTTTTTCATCTTCACTATCATCGTCGCCGATGATGGTGGAAGAGTTAGACAAGCCGAGACTGTAAACAGGAGATGTGGGGGAAAACTGAAGTGAAAGACGACGCGAGACAGTGGTGTGGGCGGGAGACGGGAAGGGGATATCGATGGCAAGGGTGGAAGGGCGGCGTTGTCGTGGATCAGGAGGGCAATCGCCGGTGAACGCTTCCATGGGTACGAAGCGGCCCAGGTGTGTCGTATCCCGCTCAGCGACTGCGGCATTTGGTGGAGCTGCCGCACCACTCCGAGTAAGATCCGAGACGACGTCGAACATCCAGTTACTAACAGTGATAGGCTGGATTGCCATGCTCTCGTGTTTGACGGCCCGCTGACTTGGAGATGGCATGCGCTGTGACCCGAGTATTTTCTCTGCATGGTCGCGCCCGATTCGAGTTCCTCTTTAACCGCAAAGCCGCCAGCCTCTGCCTGCGTTATGGCCATCTGCTGAAACTCGCCGCCAGCGACTTCGAGATCCGCACGGTACCCGCATTCTACAACCGATCCCTCCTTCAGGACATATGCGAAGTCCGAAGGGGATATTTGGGAGAGGTCGTGGGTAATCACAATTGTAGTCTTGTTCCGACGCCAGCGTTTGATGGCCTCAAAAATGAGAATGCGGGATGTCGCATCTAATGCAGATGTTGCTTCATCTGTATAAATGTAAGTAAAGAATTTCTTAAAAAGACACACCGCAACTCACCCAGAATAAGAACAGTAGGATCCCGAAGGATCGCGCGAGCAATGGCCAGCCGTTGCCGCTGTCCTCCGGAAAGATTCGCACCACCATTTCCAAGCCGTGTATCGTACCCATCTGGCAACTCTTCGATAAAGCGGTGAAGAAGTGCTGTCCGACAAGCTTCAATAACCTCACTGCGCGTCGCATCCTGTGGCCTTCGTTTGCTATCTGGTCCTGCGAGTCCCATTGCGACGTTGTCATGGACTGTCATATCAAACAGGATCGCGCCTTGGGAGATTGCTCCGATATGCTGCCGCGTCCAATTCGTGTCGAGGTACCCGACGTCCTGGTCGTCCAGAGAGATTGTGCCTCTTTGTACGTCGTACATGCGAAGCAGAAGCTGTGCGATGGTGGATTTTCCAGAACCAGAGCCGCCAACGATAAAAGTGGTTTCGGACGCAGGGATGTAGATTGTGACGCTCCTGAGGACAGGTAAAGAAGAGCGCGAGGGATACGCAAACGTGACTTCATGCAAATTGATCTCCCCAGAGCACTTCGTGGGCACGATCTTTCGGATCGACCCTCCCTTGCGCTTACTACATAGGGACCGCGCAACACTGGGACGTCTTGTCAAGGGGCCATAACAGGGACTGGGAGTTGGGGCTTCCACAAGCGCAATGAGCGAGCTGATAGCGAACTTGCCCTTTGCTAGGGTGATGAGGTGTGGGATACACATTTGGAAATTGGTTGTCGCAATAAGGCAAGCCCAGAATACCCCCATCACGTGGCCTGGCTTGACGCTGCCTTCACGCACCAACTTTGCGCCAAACCAGAAGCCTTGTACGAACATCCCATATGCGACAAACTGATTGAAGCCAGAGGTGCATGCCCAAAGGCGATTGACCCGCCATGCAGTATTTTGCAGCTTTCGTATGACCGCGAGAAACGCCGAATGTTCATGGGAGACGGCATTGAAAGCCTTCACAGTCGAGATTGCCGACACTGCACGCTCGACGAGGGTCGCAGCCAATCCAAATTGCGCGCGCTCGACAGCAAGAAGAGGCCCGGCCACCCGCTGCGAGATCACTTGCAGGATCACAATGGCCGGGACAACGGACAGGATCACAAGGGTCAGGGACCACGATCGCAGGAACCCAAGAATGACGCAGGTAATGCAAGTTGTGATGTGCTGAACGAGGAGACCGCTCGCAAGTGAAGACGCCATGCGAACTTCCTCAGAGTCGCTAAACCCAATTACAAGTCAGAAAGTCGCCTTCATAAGGCTAAAAGCAACCCACCTCGCGAACTTGGCCATGAGTCCTCCTGCGCCTGTGGAACGGTCGCACTCCGTCTTCCCTTCTTCTGCACCCATCTTGGTGTCAAACCAAGCCATTTCGCGGCTCGAGACGGAAGTATAAACTTTTCGCCGAATCATCAAGGAATTTCGTTCGCCAGTTAAAATCCAGAGAAATGACGTTAAACTGCTGAGCGCAAGGGAGCCAGCCGCCAGGGCAAGCAGCTCAAGGGCGGAAATCGCAATGTCGTGCTTGAGGTTCGCACGATCACTGGAAGTTGGCGATTCGATACGGCAAAATATCGCGAAGGTATTGAAGACGTTGCCGAGGACGAGCGTCATGAAGGGGGCCACACCGCCAGCAAACGTGGAAAGAAGGAAGGCGGGGAGAAGGACAAGGTAGAGGTCGCGCCGGGGCAAGAGGGAGAAGAGTAATCTTACAGAGGGTTTTGGGGGTGCATATACGTCAGATTCATGGGGAAGAGTGGTAAATGATTCGTTAGGAAAGAGATGGGCTGATGAGGCCTCAGGAAGGTGTGAATTTGAAGCGTTAGGAGTCGTGTTGGTCGTAGGGAATGCGTAGACGGCCTCGAGTGTCGCTGGGTCGGACATTCTCGTCCAAGTGGGAGTGGGCAAAGGTGAATGGGGCGAAACTCATGATGATCCATTGGGTTTTGTCTCCTGCACAATTGTCTTGCAATGCTATTGTCTTTGCTGCTCATCAAGTAGCGCCCATTCTGACATCTTATTTCGCTTATGTAATCACAAAAAGGTGTGGTCACGCTATCTGACTCACATGGTAAAATGCTCTCACTGCTCCATTGTGATCAGTCATTATTCGCTTGACGATCGACCCACTTATGATTCTGTACCTTGGGTTCCCGGCAGGGAAACGTTTGGTGGTGATTCTAGCCGCGCCGTTCGGGACCCTTCTCGGTTTTCGTCTGTCTGCTGTTTCTTACTTCTGTCACGTGTGACCCTTGGGAAAAGACATGACGTCACGCTGAGCGTGACACGTCTGACAATCGACACACTGGACGTACACGATACAGTGCGGTACAGCTTGGCCGTCATGCCGACTGCGACATCAGTTTTGCGGGCATCACTCGAAAAACACAATGAGACATTCGAAACCCTTTTGTCTCTTATACCTGCAAAATTCTACCTCCCGCGCGATGATAACAATGACCAGGTGGGTCCATTGTCTCGCTCTTCTGGGCATACCAACCCGTCCGCCACAGGGTACATCCAGGTACCACAAGAATAAGAAAGTGCAGCAGGCACCAAAGCAGGCGATCAAAGAGGCCTCCAAGAAAGCGCGTCGCGAAAAGGCACCTCTTCCCTCTATATTCGTTTACGATTGACATTCGTTAACGTGGGCGCAGCTGAATCCAGCGAACAATAAGAGTATATTAGAAATTCAAAACGATCAGGTTGCCTCTGACAGCAAGGGCAAGCAAAAGGCACCCACGCCGGATGACTCGGATGGGGACGTGCTACAACCAGGGGCAGATTTTCATATGCAGGATATGGAGAGCGATCCAGAAGATGACGCAAGTCATGCGGTCCCGCTATCACGACCTGAGAGCATTGAAACTCTCCGCGCCAAATTACACGCGAAAATCGATGCAATCCGAAGCAAGAAACGGGGAGACAATGAAGGGAGCAGTAAACACAAATTATTAGAGGAACGCCGTCTGCACCGCGCTGCATTGCGTGAGCGGCGGCGGAAGGAGACAAAGGCGAAGATACAACGGGAGAAGGAAAGGAGAGGAAAACCAAAGGAAAAGATGGTAAAAACTACAACACCTACGAAAGTGAGTCGTACATGTTGATTGTGTATATTCCCTGACTTTTTCTCGTCATCAGACCCAGCTACTTGTCACCGATGGCGCTTCACACTCACAGTCGGACTCTCGGTCCCAGCTGACGAACGTGGCATTCTCATCAATTACCGAGTCATCGACATCGAATCATAAGGGCAGCCGACTCAAGACCTCATCGAATCCTACTCAGGCTCTACAACAACTGACTTCTCGGAAGGAGAAGCTCGCGGCGCTACCGGAAGAACGGCGCAAGCAAATCGAGGAACGGGAGAAATGGGAAAAGGCCACGGCCCGGATGGACGGGGTTAAGGTAGCCGATAATGAGGCCCGCTTAAAGAAGGCGGTCAAGCGGAATGAGAAGGAAAAGGCGAAAAGCAAAAAAGCTTGGTATGATACTCTATTGTTCTATGACGATCACTTCTCACGTTTAATCAGGGGGGAGCGAAAGGAACAGCTCACCGCAAATATGGCTGCGAGGCAGAAAAAGCGGGCAGACAATATCGCTAGTAGAAATGAAAAGAGGAAGGAAAAGCACAAAGGTGCTAAGGGCAAGTCGCGTCCTGGGTTTGAGGGGAAAGCGTTTGGGAAGGGCGGAGGTCAACGAGCAAACAAACGAGCTCACGTAATCACCACCTGAAAGCTTATTTTCCCTGTAATCACCACTGCCTGTCACCAGTGCCCACTCGTGTCCATCGTTGTCCATCGTTCCCGTTCTAGGTAGTGCACTCAGCGTCCAGATTTCTTTTCTGGCTGTCCTCCACTAACACTGTGACCCTTGCCTAGTAGTAACCACGCTTCATCAAACCAAAGGAGCCTAGCGCTCGGCGCTCGATGCAGCATGTCCAACATCCATAGGCGAAAATCGAGCAAGGAGAAGGATGAGAATGGAGTAATCGTACCAAACGGATTGTATCCGCCCGATGGTTCACCGATGGTGGAAGGAAAGGAAAGCCGGGTCGATCCTCTCCCGAGAAACCGTGTTGTTTCTTCACCAGGACGTATGGCCTCGGCCTCACCCCCATATCCTTCACAATCGTCTTCTCCAGGACCATTTCGCAACGGGTTCAGTCTTCCTCAGACCAAAGGGTATGCACACTCTGCCCCAGGCCTACGTCCGGCCTTCTCCACGCCAGCGCATCTCCATCTCCGCGGGGGCCCAGACTCGCGTGCACGCTCGATCTCCTCCGGCCCATTTACTCCAGCCTCTCCTTCCCCTCTTTCCATGACATTCCCTCCTCAAGACGTTCCCTCTTCCACTACCAACTCGGAACTCCTCACCGCCTCTACTTCATCCGACTTTCCGAGAGGAAGCCGTATTCACACTAACGCTCGTGCAAACTCGCACTCTCAACTGTCGTTGAACGGTCTTGAACCGCCTCCATCCCCATCTGCATCCACTCACTCCCGCAGACACTCGCGTCTCCATTCGCGGAACCTCTCTGTGTTCTTCCCCCGGCCGGGCTCGCTTCCCCACAGCACCATCGCCGAAGATGGCTCTCAGGAGATCGAGATCATCCCGCCGAAAGATGCAGCCGTGCCAATGCCAAGTGCATCTCCGACCCTCTCTATGCCGCCAAAAAAGTTCGGTGAAGGCTTCACCTTCGGCGGACGTCCTCCGCCCGTGGTCACTTCGATTGACGAACTGCCGCCGCCACTACCCCGTGGATCGCGACGCGGGCACCATCATAAACACTCACTCTCGCACAACTTTTTCTCGTTCCTAGAACCGGGCTCGACGGTGCCCAGAGACCTGACATCACAACCCAATCC
>WNFO01002978.1_pt1 | contig 15333 bp, 15 predicted proteins | sample 5400251 | NCBI WGS metagenome assembly WNFO01 (sample SAMN13153354, study PRJNA577476) | soil metagenome | isolation source: 100 cm saprolite under Madrone tree | place: USA:California | collected 2016-06-14 | reverse complement strand
GCGCTCGTTTCTCGCCATAACTCTGAACCAGCGAGGCCAGCTCTCCCTGAGCTTCGACCGCCGTGACGCTCGGCTTCATGCGGCCAAGCAAATAATAGTTGTGGCCACCGCGGTTACCCGGATTTGCTGGATCCAATCGTAAAGCGGTCCAGATCTGCACCGGCTCTTGCTCCCCTGGCGGAAACTGGAAGCCCTTGGGCATGACGCCGATGATGGTGCATTTCAGGCCATCGAGGTACGTCTCACGGCCGACCACGCTCGGATCACCTGCAAAAACGCTTTGCCAGGTGCCATAGGAAATATCAGCCACCACCTGCGCTCCGGGGACATCGTCGGTTTGCGATATCAGCCGTCCGGCAACGGAAACGTCGGAAACTCAGTGTAAACGCGGATAAGCTGCTCGGGATGCGAGTACGGCAACGGCTGAAGGAGTACGGCGTTCACCACCGTGAATATCCCGGTCGTGGCTCCGATCCCCAGCATCAGGCACAGCACTGCCGCAGTGGTAAAACCTAAATTCTTGCGCATCATCCGGACGGCAAACTGGAAGTCTTGCAACAGCGTTTCCATTGGATAGCTCCACTCGGCAAAGGTAGGTTCGAAACCTGTTTCATGTTCCAGGCCACTGAAGATAGTAGACGTCCCAAACGTGCTTTAGTACCCCTTGCGGCCCTACTCTGCCGGCAAAAACCGCGGTAGCATAATCGCTGGACGCTACTACGAGCTCGCGTCAACGGCGAGGGCATGGTGTTTCGAAATTGTCCATCACCATGTGTGAGATTTCCGATCTCACCTTTCTACTTTGCGGAAATCTTCCCACCGTCTATCATTCGCAATCGCGAGACGTCACAGCAAAAATGAAACGACTTGCTTACATTGACTGGATGCGCGGCCTTGCGTGCGTGCTGATGTTTCAGACGCATTGCTACGACTCCTGGATGAGCCCCGAGGCCAAGAAATCGTCGTCATTGACGGGGTGGTCCAAACTGGGCGGAACGTTGCCGGCGCCGCTCTTCATTTTTTTGGCGGGCGTGTCGTTCGCGTTGGTGACCGAAAAGTTGCGCGAAAAGGGAATTGAGCGCAACACTATCGCGAAGCAAACGATTCTGCGCGGGGCGGAGGTCTTTGGCATGGGCCTGTCCTACATCAACGGCGTGCACATTTTCGATCAGCCGCAGCCGTGGCTCTTTCCGCTGTTTCCCTGGTTGGCGTTTGCTTTCGCCGGACTGGCGGTGGGTTTTTTCCTTTTTTCGGACTTTGCCAGACGCCAGGAGGCTCTTGCCTTCGCGACGCTCGGCGGCGCGGGAATCCTGGCAATCTTGCTTTCGGTTGTGTTCGATTCCTCACCCATGCGTCTGTATGCCGTCTACGACTACTGGCACAGCAGTCCGAATTTTCTTCTGATGCGCTGCGGCATCTTGCTGACCATTCTGTTTCTGGTTTACGCGTGGTGCCGGTGGGGACTCGCGCAAAAGGGTTTTAGCCCCATTATCCAGCTCGGGAATACTTCGCTGCTGGTGTATTGGGTACACATCGAATTTGTTTATGGAAGGTTCTCTATCCTGCCAAAGGGACAGTGCAGCGCGCTGACGGCCACGGCCGGACTGATTACGATTTTCCTGGCGATGCTGGGGCTTTCGCTTACGCGCACGACGTGGAAAAAGTGGCGGGTTAGGGCTTCGCAGTAGAGTCCTGCGGCAACTGCTGCGACCGCGGGATTTTGATGATGACCTCGCCAGGCCTGGCAAGGCCAAGCTCATCACGCGCGATCTTTTCGATTTTGTGCGGGTCGGTTTTCAGCTCTCTCACTTCCTGTTCGAGCTGCAAATTCTCCCTGTTCAACTGATCCAGATCGGCATTTACCTTCTTGATTTCCTGCTGCGTGCGGCGCATGGCCAAATAGCCGTGCGTGCCGAAAATGTCGTGCACTACGAGGACAAGCACCAGCAGACCGAGGAGCGCAGGCCCATACTGGCGCAGGAGCGGCTGGATTTTCTCACTGGCGGCCTTCTTGTTCAATTTTGCAGTACCCATTGTGATGCTTCCTGCGTCAACTTCGAGGATGCGGCGGCGCTTTCCGCTTCAACGTACAGGCGAAGCAGCGGCTCGGTGCCGGAAAGCCGCAAAAGCATCCACGAACCGTCGTCAAAAACAAATTTTGCACCATCGGTGCGGTCGATGGATATGACTTTTCGGCCCGCCAGTGTCGAAGCGTCCACGGCCACCCGCTTGACCGCTTTTGCTTTTTGTTCGTCGGAAAGATGAAGATTCTCGCGCACCGGCCAGAATTCTCTGCCGAGCCTTTTGTACATGCTGCGAACTTGCTCGCCGATGGAGGCTCCGCGCGCGGCAATCATTTCCGCCACCAACAGGCATGCCAGAATGCCGTCTTTTTCCGGGATGTGGCCTCGAATGGTGAGCCCGGCGCTTTCTTCACCGCCCAGCGCAATTTTGTCTTCGCGGATGAGCTGGCCGATGTACTTGAAGCCCACGGGCGTCTGATGAACGGTTTGGCCGTGCAACTTGGCCACCGCGTCGATCATTTGGGTAGTCGCGACGCTGCGCGCCGCGGGCATTTTCCATTTGCGCGTTTCGACCAGATAGTCGTACACCAGCGCGAGGATCAGGTTGGGCTGGATCCATGTGCCGTCAAGATCGACGAGGCCGAAACGGTCGGCGTCGCCGTCGGTAGCCAGGCCCGCAGTCGCTTTCGAATCAACAACGGCCTTCGACAGCGGCGCGAGATTCTCTTCGGAGACGTCCGGGCCGGTCCCATCGAACAGGCAATCGCGTTCCGCGCGCATGCTTCGCACCGTGACACCGTGATCGGTAAGTGTGCGGTCGAGATAACCGGCCCCGCAGCCGTGGAGCGCGTCGACGACCAGAGAAGGCTTGGCCTTGCGCAGCGTCTCGAAATGGACGAGTTCTTCGAGGCGCTTCAAGTAGCTTTCGCGAAGATTGACTTTTTCGCTGGCTGACTTTTTGCCGTGACTTGTTGCTGCGGGAGATATCGGGTCTTTAGCGATCATTTTCTCGACGCGCGCTTCGATATCTCTAGTGACCTCAGGCAGCGCGGGGCCCGCGTCGGCCGAGGAAAATTTCAGGCCGTGATATTGCGCGGGGTTGTGGCTGGCCGTGAAGTTGATGGCGCCGTCTAGTTTGCGGCGCATGATTTCGAAAGCGACCGCGGGTGTGGGAGTGAATGTCTCGCATAACAGCGTTCGAATACCGTGATGCTGAAGGGTGTCCACCGCCAGCTGGGAGAATTCTTCGGAGTAGAAGCGCGTGTCGTAGGCCACCAGGATGATGGGCTCCTGGGCCTTGGATTTCACATGTTCGGCGATGGCGGTGACCGCCAGACGCACGTTGGCGAAGGTGAAATCGTCGGCGATCAAGCCACGCCATCCCGAAGTCCCAAACTTAATCGGAGAGTTGCTCATGGGGCGCTATTCTAGCCCGGAGCGCCGCTCTCGAAAAGGGCTGCGAAGCACTCTACCGGAGATCGATTTTGGGACCGATCCCGATCAGAGGATGAAAATGTAACCGTAGTTGGACGGCACGGTTATGCGCTGGGCGTCTCCCGGGGAGGCCACGCTAACCGTCAACGGCGCACCGCGAAGGGACTCATCCAATTTTTCGGTCCACACTCCAGCCTTTGGAAACGGCACCTCGATCGTATCGGCGGAGCCGCTGAAATTCAGGATCACCATGGCGTACTCTTCGGGGCCGGCCGGACCAGCAGGCGCATGGCGGTGAAAGGCGATCAACTGGCTGCCCTGCAACGACTGCTGCCAGTAGTAGAACGACTCGCGGCCGCGCAGAGCCCGGCTCGCGCGACGCAATTGACCGAGGCGCCCGTAGACACGAACGAGCGCCGAGCCAAATTCATCATAGAAATATTCCCAGTGCGTGTCGCGCCGCAGGTCCACGCGGGCAAAACCGTCATCCGGCAGATTGTAATCGTCGGCAAACTCCTCGCCTTCCCAAAGCATGGGAACGCCTTGCGAGGTATAAAGCGCTATCGCCAGGGCCTGAAGACGCCAGAAACGACTGCGGTCCCCAGGTGGAAAAGGGCCGCTGCCGCTGGTGCCAGCGAAAACGATCAGGTGGCTGTGATCGTGTGAATTCAAGTATTGGAAGGGAGCGACAGGCATCTCAATAGGATTACCATGGGCATTGACTACCGCCTTCGTCGCCGGATAGCGGCTGGCGAAAAATGGATCGAGCGCGTGCCCAAAGGCTGCCGTGGGTGGAGCCCCTGCGGCAATTGCTTCGGCTTGATCGAGGAGGTCATTCTGCCACGCGCAGCTGGTGTAGGTGTTGCGCAAAACGTCCGGTGCTCTCCATAGCGCTTCGGCGCACTGGATTATCCTGCTGTATCCGTTGGCGTCTGGGACGAAGCGGGGAATGCCGAGCGAAAAGCGATAGGTGTCGTAGGCTAGTTTCGCGTAGGCCGTGTCCGTGGGGCTGACGTAGAGATCGGTCACTTGGTCGTAGCGAAAGCCATCGACGTGATATTGCTCGAGCCAGTGGCGGTTCGCTGCGGCAAAATATTCCTGCGTGAACACCTGACTGAAATCGGCTTGTGGCCCGAATAATCCGCTGGCGCCGATCATCGGACTGCTCACTCCCGGCGCCCCCGGAGTGCCGTTCACGTCATCGTAGACCAGTTTGTAGGCAAATCCCGGATCGACATGCTGATAGACGACGTCCAAAATGACCGCCATGTTCACGCCATGGCAGGCATCGACGAGGCGCCGCAGGCCGTCCGGCCCGCCAAGATGAGCGCTGGGCGAAAAGTAGTGGAGCGGCCCATACCCCCAATCGAAGTCCAACTTCGAGCTGGCGACGGGCATCAATTCCAGGCAGTTGACGCCGAGACTCTGGAGATAGGAGAGCCGATCGATGACCCCGTCAAAGTTGTCGTTGAATTCCTCGACCTGAAGTTCGTAAACGATCAGGTCATCAAGCTCCGGCGTTTTATACGCGCCATCGGTCCAGGCAATTGGCGTGGGGTTTCGCGAAAGCATAACTGCCGAGAGAAGTCCAATATCGGTTTGCCGCGCAAATGGGTCCGTGAACCAGCGAGTAACGAGCTGCCGCTGGCCACCCGACGGCGTCCACCAGAGCTGAAAGCGGTACAGATAAAGTCCTTCGGTACCGAAATGTGTCGCGGAAACCGGCTGCACCGGCACCGTGGCGCTCCAAAGGTCCAGCGGGTGGTCGTTTTTCCAAACAAGGTGCGAATCTTGAGGTTGAATGGCGGGATCGAAGCGGTCGTCACGGTGAATGACGCGCACCACGACATCGAAACCGTCGGTAGCGCGAATTCCGGGAAGGTAGGCTCCGAAAGTGATCTGGAATCCACCGGGGACCGCGGTGGGAAACGCTCCAGCTTCGGACACGTTGATCACAGCGATTATGATAACTTTTCCCTGCCGCTCGGCGCATTAAAGTTCGATTGGCGATAAATTGTCTTGGTGATCTAGGCAGGAGGGGACCGATGAGGGCCAGTGGACGAAATCGAGTCGTGCTGGTGATGTGCGGAACGCTGACGGAAGGCCGGCGGATCGCGCGTCGAGCGGTTTCGCACCGGCTCGCGGCGTGCGTGAATATTGTTGTGAGCCCGGCCGAGTCATTTTACACGTGGAAGGGCAAGCTTGAGAAAGCCAGGGAGTATCTGCTGGTGATCAAGACGGCGGCGGAGCATCTCGCCGAGTTGGAAAACGAAGTGCGGCGTCTCCACAGTTATGATGTGCCAGAGTTTATCGCCCTCCCGATCACCGAGGGTTCGACAAAATATCTTTCATGGCTGGAGGAAAGCGTCACCAAGGCGCGCAAAAGGCACAAATAGGTTCCGCTATTCGTAGCGCAGAGAAACCATCGGATCGACGCTCATGGCCCGCCGCGCGGGGAAATAGCCCGCTCCGAGCGCCACGAGCAGCAGAAGCGCTGTGAAGCCACCCAGAATCGTGAAATCCACGCTGACCACGCCGAAAATCAAGTGTGCCATTGCCCGGCTGATGGCCACGGCACAGGGCAGTGCAATCACCAGGCCGATGCCGGTGAGCTTCAACGCTTGCCCAAGGATCAGTTTCATCAAGTCGCGCGGGTCGGCGCCCAACGCCAGGCGGATACCGATTTCATGCGTTCGTTGCGCGACACTTTCCGACAGCACTCCGTAAACTCCGATCGAAGAAAGCGCCAGCGCGACCAGTCCGAAAATCCCCATCAAAATGCCCAGGATGCGGACGATGGCGATGGAATCCGCGATCTCTTCTTCCAACGTGTTGATTCCTCGCAGAGCGATTCCCGGATCCATTTGGCGGACCACATCCCGCACGGCGGAGACGTAGGTAGTTGGATTCGCGGTCGTGCGCACGAGAACGGTCATGGAGCGTTCGGGCGACTGTCCGAACGGCCTGTAAATAACTGGGCGCGTCAAAGAATTCCACCAGTTCTGGCGAACATCGCCGACCACTCCCACAATGGTGAGCCATGGTTCCGCCGAGTCCTGGGGGCCGAGTTTGATGCGGTGTCCAATCGCGTCTCCCTTCGGCCAGAAACGCGAGGCCATCCCGCGGCTGATCACCGCTGCCGGCGCTGCATTCGCGCCGTCCGTGTCGGAGAATATGCGCCCCGCAACCAAGGAGATTTTCAAGGTGTCAAAAAAATCGGAACTGGCGATTTGCAAATCGGCCGAGGGTACTTCACTGATTTTGAGCGCCGCTTGGCCTTCCCTGGTGAAAAAGGTCGTCTCGCTGTCGACGTTGCTGGCCGGAGGATTGCTGACCAGAGACGCGTGCTGAACGCCGGAGAGCGAAGCCGCGGCGCGAAGAAGCTGCTGATAAAAATTGGTGATCTTCACGTTGTCCGAATAGAGCTTTTCAGGCAGGGAAATCTCAATTCTTAAAACGCTGGCCGGTTCGAATCCTTGATAGACGGTAGCGAGCCGCACAAATCCCTGAATCGCCAGGCCCGCGCAAACAAGCAAGATCAGTGCAAACATGACTTGCGCAACCACTAGGGCGCTGCGGACTCTCCGCTTGGCAGGCGTAGCGGTGCCCGTGCCGGTTTCTTTGAGAGTCTTGTTCGGTTCTACCCGGCTGGTGTGCAGCACGGTCGCCAGGCCCAGAAACAATCCGACACCTAGTGCGGCCAGCATTGTGAAGGCCAGAACGTTGCCGTCGACGCGAATGCCATCCCAACCGGGAACCCATTTGGTCCATCCCGCGGGAATACTGGTGCGCAGTGCCCGCACGCTGGCGAAGGATGTCGCCATGGCTAGCACTCCCGCGGCGGACGAATACAAAAGCGTTTCAGAGAGGAAGAGTTGCCCCAAGCGCCCGCGCCCCGCACCGAGGGCCGCGCGCAGAGCAATTTCTCTCTGCCGGCCGATCATCCGCGCGAAAACCAGATTCGCCAGGTTGGCGCAGGCGAGGAGCAGAACGCACCCGGCCGCCGCCTGAAGCAGGAGAAAGAGGGGAAGCGTAAACATGTAGAGTTCTTTCCGCAATTGCAGAAGAGTCGTTGCTCTGCCCGCATTCGTCCTTGGATATTGCTGTTCGAGCCGGTGAGAAAAACCGGCCAGCACAGTGCCGGCCCGAGAAACGGAGACTCCTGGTTTGAGCCGGGCAAGGGCACTAAGTGAGAGTTGCGTGCGATCCCCTTTCTCCGCGGGAGTTAGGGCGAGCGGCACCCACAATTCCACGGGCACCGGGTAATCAAAATCCTTCGGCATGATTCCAATGATGGTGTAAACACGGCTGTTCAATGAAATTGTCTTGCCCAACAGTTGCGAATCACCACCGAAGCGCCCCTGCCATGATCCGTAGCTCAGGATGGCAACCTGGTCGGCTCCCGGCTGTTCTTCCGCAGCGCCGAAAAGTCTGCCGGCGGCCGGAGTGCTGCCGAGAACATCAAAGAAATTTGCAGACACTCTGCACCCGAGGATGGGCTGGAGGTCTCCTTCCGTTCCCAAACCAAAGGATTGGACGGTGTAAGTGGCCAGGCCTTCAAAGACATCATTGGTCGAGCGCAGATCCTCGGCATCCGCTGGTGCGATATATCTCGCGTCGTAGCCCTGGTCGATGCCGCGATCTTCCCACACGCGGACAAGAGCGTCGAGATTGCGAAAGTTGTAGGGATGGAGAAGCAGGGCATTCACCATGCTGAAGATGGCGGAGTTCGCGCCGATGCCCAGGGCCAGCGTCAGTACGCTCACAATTGTGAAGCCGGGACTCCTTCGAAGGGTGCAGAAACCATAGCGCAGATCGGCGAGGAGTGATTCGATACGCTTCACGCCGCGAGCTTCGCGGCACTCTTCCTTGAATTGTTCCACACCGCCGAATTCGAGCAGGGCCGCGTGGCGCGCTTCTTCCGGAGACATGCCGGCCATGGCGTGCTCCGCAATCTGGCGCTCCACATGAAAGTGCAATTCCTGGTCGGTTTCCCGTTCAACCGCGTCTTTGTGAAACAAGTTGCGGAGCCGATGAGAAATGCTTTGCAGCCTGCGCATGGTCAACCTTCTTACTTCACGCGGTGTTCAGGACCAATCCGATCGCCGCCGAGAGTCGTTCCCAGTTTGCTTGTTCGCTCTGCAGGTACTTTTTTCCGGACTTCGTAAGGGAATAATATTTGGCACGCCGGTTATTCTCGGACTCGCCCCACTCGGCGGTGATCCAGCTCTGTTGCTCCAAGCGGTGGAGCGCGGGGTAAAGCGCACCTTGATTGACCTGCAGCACCTCTTTGGAGACCTGGCGGATGCGTTGCGCGATGGCCCAGCCGTGCATGGGCTCGAGAGCGATAGTCTTGAGGATCAACAGATCGAGTGTGCCCTGGACGAGATCGGTGGGTTTGCTCATGACCTTCCTATCAGTTACTGAGGGGAGAGAATAACGCCGCTCCTGTCAATAAGCAAGGGGAAGGATTAGCGAGGCGCGCATCAGGTTCCACTACGCGCGTTCCACGGACAAGAGCATTACCTCTCGGTCATGATGCGGCTCAACCCCGAGAGGATTATAGAAGGCGCCGGTGCGCTCGGGCAGAATTCTTAGCGTGCCAAATTCGGCGGCAGCCGGACTTGCCACTCACAAAGAAACGAGGGTGCAAGGCTGCCGCCCGTAACCCGTGATGGTGTGGAATTTTCAGACGTAGAGTAGCGCCTGGTCAAGGTCGGCGATGATGTCTTCGACGTCTTCGATGCCGACGGACAAACGTACCAGGCCCTCGGTGATGCCCACGCGATCCTGAACCTCCTTAGGCATGGATGCGTGGGTCATCATCGCGGGAAGCGAAATCAAAGTCTCGACACCCCCGAGGCTTTCGGCGAGCGAGCAGAGCTTGACGTGATTTAGGAAGCGCCGCGCGGCCTCCAGGGAACCCACATCAAAGGAGAGCATGGCGCCTGGGCCCTTCTGCTGACGGCGGGCCACTTCGTGTTGCGGGTGAGACGGCAGGCCGGGGTAGAAGACCTTGCGGACTTTGGGATGCGCGTCGAGATGGCGTGCCACGGTGATGCCGTTGGCGTTGTGCTGGAGCATGCGAACGGCCAGTGTCTTGATGCCGCGCGACACGAGGAAGCAATCCATGGGAGAGAGGCCCGTGCCGGCGGAGCGCTGTATGAAATAGATCTTTTCGGCGTCCTCGGGACGCGTGAGCACAACTGCCCCTCCCGTGGAATCGCTGTGGCCGTTCAAATATTTCGTCATGGAATGAACTACGATGTGCGCGCCCAGTTCGATGGGGCGTTGCAAATAAGGACTCAGAAATGTGTTATCGACCGTCACGGAGAGGTTGCGCTCGTTGGCCAACTTAGAAATCGCTGCGATATCGGTGACGCTGAGCGTGGGGTTGGCCGGCGTTTCGATGTAGATCATTTTCGTATTTGGACGTAACGCCGCGCGCACGAAATCCGGCGTGGAAGTGTCCACGAAGCTGAATTCCAGGCCGAAGTGCACGAGGAGCTGTGTTGAAAGGCGGAATACGCCGCCGTAAACCGCTTCTGAGAGGACTACGTGATCGCCCGGACGGAGAAGCCGGAACACAGCGTCAATTCCTGCCATGCCGGATGAAAAAACATACGCGCTAAGTCCGCCCTCAAGCTTGGCAACGGTCCGTTCGAGCGCTTTGCGGTTCGGGTGATTCGTTCGCGCGTAATCGTAGCCTTTGTTTTTGCCCAGTTCTTCGTTTATGTACGTGGAGGTCTGATAGATGGGCGCGACGATGGCCCCGGTGGCGGGATCGGGTTCCTGACCCACATGAATGGCGTTGGTGGCAAAACCCATTGTGCTCTCCTTGCGATTCCTGTTCTGATTGTATTGCAGTTAGTTTGACGTCCTGCGCTGACCGTTCGGGGTGAACTTCATTTTTGAGGCATCCCCAACTTGCCTGTCGGGCAGTTTGTTGAGAACTTACCGGAGCTAAATGGATGAGTCAAATGGCGGTCGGCCGCGATTTCCACGGCAGCGCATCGGCTGGGGCAGCATCCCGAACGTGAGCAGCATCCAATCTTAGCACGGCGAGACCTTGACCCAGCCTGCCGTTCCGTGGACGATGGAGTTTAGCCATTTATGCAATTCTCGACAAATTCTTTTGCCTGTCTGTGCCTCGCCGCTTGCGCGCTGATCGCACAACAGGTGTCCGCCCAGAATTCACCGGCATCGGCGTCCAAACCGCAGACGCCGCCTACCACGAGCAACGTACAGACTCGGATCACCATTGAAGTGACCGGCGGAGACAAGGGTGTTCCGGTCGAGAACGCCAGCGTGTACGTGAAATTTATCGAAGAGCACTCGCTGAAGAAGGACAAGAAACTGGAAATGAATGTAAAGACCAGCCGCGAGGGCATCGCCCACGTTCCGAACGCGCCAATGGGTAGAGTTTTGGTACAAGTGGTCGCCGAAGGATGGAAGACGTACGGACGCTGGCTCGACATCACCGATCCAAAGCAGACCATCAAGGTGCATCTCGAGAAGCCCCCCAAGTGGTACTGAAGGAAAATCCGCCGCCGCTCGTTGAGAATCAACAGTTTAAGAAAGAGAGAATAATTACCCTGGCTTTTTCGCTGGAAATCTTTCGCGAAATTTTTTCTACTGTCGAACAGCTTTCAGCCGGACAGATATGCCCGTGAAAAAAGCTCTGTTGCACACAAATAGTGCAAAGAGGATAAGAGTGTTGACGGGTGAGAAGTTAGCGGCGCGCGGGCGGGGGATTTCCACATACTTATCAACATTTGTGTTGAAAACTTAACCTCGCAGAAACATTTTTCCCGGACTTCGGCACGTGTATTGCCCTTGGACCTCGAAGGTAATTTTGACCGGCACGAAGTTGAGATGATAGAGTACAAAATTGGTTGCGTTCGATGACGGAAACCTACGACGGACCATTTTCCCTCCTCCAAATGTTTTGGGGCAGCATCACCGCCCGGCCGCTGCGCAGTTTTTTGAGTGTGATTGCCATTGCCATCCAGGTGATTCTCGTTCTGATGATTGTAGGTCTCACATCTGGCGTCATTTCCGAATGGGGAAAGCGCGTTGAGGGTGTTGGCGCGGATATCTTGGTGCAACCGCCAAACTCCTCGATTTTTTTCTCTTTCTTAAGTGTGGGGATGCAAGAGTCGCTCGGTGGACAAATCGCGGCGTTGAGCGGCGTGGATGAAGTGGCGCCCACGGTCATCCTTACGGAACAAAAGAACTTAGTGATGGTGTATGGAATCGATTACCAGCGCTTCAACGCGCTGAGCAAGGGTTTCCTGTTCCGCGATGGGCGTCCCTTCGAAGGGCCGGACGAGGTGATCGCTGACGACATCATGGCGCAAACGCGCCACCTGAAGGTGGGGAGCCAGATCACGCTGTTAAATCATGCGTTTACAGTCTGTGGGATCGTAGGGCACGGGAAAGGCGCGCGATACTTCATTCCCATTCGGACGGCGCAGGAGATCGCCGGGGCGGAGAAGCGCGTTTCAATGTTTTATGTGAGAAGCAAAGGGGATACGGAAGGCACGCGCGCGCAGATACTCAAGTTGATGCCGGAGAATAGTATCCGCTCATTGGCGGAATACGTGACCCTGATGACTTCGTCGAACTTGCCGCAATTGCGTCCCTTCACACGCACCATGGTGGCCCTGGGAATTGTGGTGAGCTTCCTAGTGGTCCTTTTGAATATGCACACCATGGTGATGGAGCGTACGCGCGAGATCGGGATTCTCAAAGCACTGGGTTTCTCCCGGCTCGACGTCGTGCGCATGTTGTTGGGTGAGACCCTTATCCTTGCGCTGATGGGAACCGGGCTGGGAATAGCGCTTACCTTTCTGACGCAGGCGATTTTGAAGCAAACCAACCCAGGCTTGACGATCCTGATTTCCCCGGCCTGGATTTTTTCCGCGATCGCGCTCGCACTCGTGGGAGCCGCAACCGGGGCCGTCTACCCCGCGCTCCGTGCCGCCAGCTACGACCCAGTCGTCGCTCTCGCTTACGAATAGACCCGCATTCCAAACCGCGTGCGGGCTTATCTTTTTAGTTGCTTCCTCCAAAAACTCATCTGACAAAGGATTGCTCTGCGGGCAGGAAATTGATAATTTCTAATTCACCTGGCCGCGCCTAGGCGAGCGACTCGGCCGTCTCGGTCAGGGTTCGAGATGTTCACTTCTCAGGAATTGGGGATGGGTTGTACGGGAATGAAGTTCCGGGCGGAGCTGGAATGGGCCCCGCCCGTTATCGTTTTGGTGAAATGAATTTGAATCCCAAGGGAGAAAAATAGATGGTCGCCTCCCCAGACAAGCACTATCAAGCCCGGATTCTTGAGCGGCGGGACCTTTCGAACGATCTGTGGATCGTTCGAATCGACCCCGGCGGGCCGTTCGAATTCCGCGCTGGACAGTACGCGACCCTGGGAGTCGAGCATGACGGAAAGCGGATCGAAAGAGCGTACTCGATCGTTTCCTCGCCTTACGAAGAGTCGCTCGAATTCTTCGTCGAGTTGGTCCCGCAAGGGGGTCTGACTCCGGACCTCTTCAAGCTAAGAAAAAGCGACACGCTGCTGTGCAGAAAAATCGCCAAGGGGCGGTTCACGCTGGATTTGCGGAGCGGGAGGAGGCACCACCTGTTGCTCTCCACGGTGACGGGGATCGCCCCATTTGTCAGTTACATTAGAACCCTTTATCGAGACTGGAAGAAGGGCGATTCCCCTCTACCCGGGGACCATAAGCTGTACTGCCTGCAGGGCGCGAGCCGGTCGTGGGAGTTTGGGTACAGGGAAGAGCTGGAGCGGTACGCGGGGGAGGTGCCGTGGTTCAAGTATGTGACTACGGTGAGCCGGCCGTGGGAGGACCTGGCCTGGAAGGGGGAGACGGGACGCGTGGATGATCTCTTACGAAAGTATGCCGATGAGTGGGGGTTGCAGGCGGAAGACACGACGGGATACTTATGCGGTCATCCGGTAATGGTGGAGAACGGGCGCGGCATCCTTGAGAGAGCCGGTTGGAAGAAGGATGCCTTGCTTGAAGAGATTTATTTTCAGCAGGCCAAGACAGACGGAGCCCACAGAACTACAGAATCGGCCTGAGCCGCGGCAAGAATCAAAAGAATTTATAATGTCTCACGGGCTCCTTCAGCGATCCGCCATGGGCTTTCACGAAATGAATTCTAGGCTGCCGGGCTGCGCTCTTCGAGCTGGCTGGTGACGTCATCCAGGGCCGACAACGGACAGAGAACGTGAACTTTCTCGTCCGGCGCGTCGACGTCAATCTGCAATTTCCCTCCGTGCGTGCGCACGTGCACATGCTGATCATCATCTACAACTTCAACGAGGTCGGCATCCGGATATTTTCTTAGCTCCTTGATGATGGCATGAAGAACGGGCAGAGCTTCGCGCGCCTGCTCGGAGGCACGGCGCATGTGCTTGCTAGGAACGAAATGCATGGCCATGGAGACGGCCGCGGCGGGAACCCACATATGAACATGGGAGCCGCCAGAGCGGTATTCGTCGACGTCGACCCGAATCACGCCTTCCCGCATGGTATAGGCGCCCGCGAGTACCAGTGTTCCGCCAAGTCCGAGAGCTGCTTTCGCGAGTAGCATCATGTCGACCTCCTGACGGTCCTAGTCGGTGACGTTTTTGGAATCGAGCCAGACGCGGACGGTATTCTCATGATCCTTCACTGAGACAAGCTCCGTATCGCCCTGCGCGGAGAGGGCGTGAAGCGCGGCCACGAGGTCCAATTCATCCTTGCCGGCGGAAAAGAGGGCATCGATAACCTTCATGGGAACCTTGACTTCTACCTCAGACCTCTTGGAGTTCTGCTTGTCGAGGACATGAACGATCAGGTGATTGTTCTGTTTGGCGACCCGAACGTCCGAATCATTGCTCTGCACGGTGACGAACTCGCCGTCCTTGGCGGTGCGGATAGCCTCGACCAGGGCGCGGAGGTCGACATCATTAACATGGGCATTGTCGATCTTGACCTTGCCGCCGTGGATGCGGTCTTTGTTGATGGTGGGGAGAACCTTTTCCGCTAGTTCCAAGGGGACGTTGACGCGAACGGTCTCACCCTTGGCGTCCGAGCTGATGACGCGAACATGCAGCCAGCGGTCCGAAGACGACGAAGTAGATGAGGATTTAGATGAGCCAGAGGATGACTGCGCAACCACCCCAAAGGGTGCAAGCAACAAAAGGGCGGTGGCGGCGAGAGTAGACTTGGCCAAGAGACCCCGGGAACAGTTGGACATCACGTCTTTGCGGCTAGACATCCTTCGGCTGAGGTTGGACATGAAACGTTGCCTCCCGGCCGGCGGCGGGCCGGCGCTTGGAGATAGGTACGAGAGTGTGGGAAAGAAAGTTTCGTGAAATATGAGGTCGCTCCAAGGGGACGATGCGTCGCGTTACCGGAGATCGGAACTCCTAAGATTACCGCCAAAAGTCACTAACGACCTACCGATGGATGGATCGTGTTGGCTGTTCACCCACCTGCAGTTGCACGAGATGCTCTCGGTCGAGTTGCCGGGGAGTTGGTCCTGCTGGCGTCGGTAAGTAAGACGACGGCATACCAAGCCCGAGAGGCTGCCTTTCATGGTGGCCTCTCGCGGTTATCTCTCTTGACTCCTCGAATCCATCCTGGGCCCCGCCTCGCGCTTGATACTTCGCATTCGAAGACAAATTCTCTCCCCTTGACAATCATAAGAAGGGATGTATGAGTTTACCTTTCCCGGTATTGTTACCCGCCTAGGACGCGGGGATCGAAACTGTCCGGCCTACATGGGAGCCCTGAGGCGCCACAATTTGCTCATAAAACCCAGACTCAGGAGGATGCATGCATGCACTAACACAAAATCTTCA
>WNFO01002436.1_pt1 | contig 15335 bp, 11 predicted proteins | sample 5400251 | NCBI WGS metagenome assembly WNFO01 (sample SAMN13153354, study PRJNA577476) | soil metagenome | isolation source: 100 cm saprolite under Madrone tree | place: USA:California | collected 2016-06-14 | reverse complement strand
TGATGCGCAGGAACTCAAGAAAATTTCCGTCGAGGGTGGGCCTCCGATCACGGTAGTAAAGGCTGGGGGGCTCATGGGAGCGAGCTGGGGAAGCGACGAAACCATCATCTATGCCGACCCTTATGCCCACGGTATCCAAAGGATTTCATCGGCGGGCGGAACGCCGAAGTTTATTACCCGAGTGGACTCGACCAATGGAGAAACCGCTCATCGCTGGCCGGTTTTCTTGCCCGGGGGCAAAGCGTTTCTCTTCGTCATCGAGAAAGGCAGCGGTCCGGACGAGTTGCAGATCGCGGCGCAACGTTTGGATACGGGACAACGGCATGTCGTTATTCAAGGGGGGACCTTTCCCCAGTGCGTTTCGGAAGAGCGTCTCGTATATGTCCATCGGGGAACACTCCTCGCGGTTCCGTTTGATGCAGACAGATTGCTCGTCAAGGGCACGGCTGTTGCTGTCGGTGAAGATGTGCGGGAATCCGGTTTTGGCGCCGCGCAATTCGGCCTTTCCCCTCAGGGGTCGCTCGTGTACGTTTCGGCTTCTGGGGGAGCCCAGGCGGTCGAACGAAGGCTCATGTGGGTAAACCGCAACGGTACAGAACTGTCCTTGGCTGCCCCTGCTCGTGCCTATCTATCGCCGCGGATTTCTCCGGACGGACGGAGGTTAGCCCTGGAGATCGACGACCAAGTCTGGCTGTATGACCTCGCTTTGGAGACCTTGACCCGGTTGACATTTGAAGGAGCTAATGGGAATCCCTCCTGGACACCGGATGGAAAGCGCATAGCCTTTCAATCCGATCAAAACATCCTTTTCTGGCAACTGGCAGATGGCAGTGGTGGGCGGGAGCCGTTGACAAACAGCAAGTTGACCCAAAGAGGGGATTCTTGGTCTCCGGATTCCTGGTCCCCAGACGGCCAACTGCTGGCCTTCACCGAACTCGATCCCACCACCGGGCGGGACATTTGGGTGCTGCGGCTTAGCGATCGCACATCGCAACCATTCCTTCGCACATCCTCCAATGAAAGCTCACCACGCTTTTCTCCCGATGGGCGCTGGCTAGTGTACGTGTCCGACGAATCCGGACGCTATGAGGTTTACGCGCAGCCTTACCCGGGGCCTGGGGGGAAGCGGCAAATCTCGACCGAAGGCGGCACGGAGCCCTTGTGGAACCGGAATGGGCGAGAGCTATTCTACCGCAGCGGCAATAAAATGATGGAGGTGCGGATTACAACAGAGCCAAATTTTGCCTTCGGTAGCCCGCGGATTCTATTCGACGCAGGCCAGTACATGCCTCCCACGGGACCGTACTCCTACCCGTTTCCGAATTACGACGTGTCTCCCGATGGCCAACGGTTCTTGATGATTACTAAGGAAAGCAAACCGCAAATCAACGTCGTGGTGAACTGGTTTGAAGAGTTGAAGCGCCGCGAGCCATCCGGAAAGTGACGCTTTTACCGGCAAAACTATCTCCAACTATTGTGGACGAGATGAATCTTAATCAAACGCGTTAGAAGTGGTGACCTGGAATCGCAGCGCGGAGACGAGAGCCGCATCATCCATCGTTCGACACAGCGACTTCCACTCTGCTTCTGGGCTGCGCGGTTGTAAACTATCGGTCCGTGGTAGCTTTCAGATGGATGCAAAGACGCATTGGGAAAATCCTACAAGACCAAGGAACCAGAAACGGTTAGCTGGTATCGGGCGCACCTCGTCTCGCCTTCGGGCCCGACATTGTGGCTCGTAGTGCTCCCTTTTCGCATAGAGACAACCGATGCTGATCCACCTGCCAAAGCCGTATCGGTTTGTTGACTCAAGCGTCTAATCCGCCTAAAGTCGAAATAGGGCAATGAGCAAGAAACTACTCATCGTCGTGGCGTTGATCGCCTTGTTGGGCCTGCAATTTGCGGACTGCACGTCCGCGATGACGCAAGATCAGCAGAGTATGAAATGTTGCGGCTCCATGCCCTGCGACCCGTCCAATCAAAGTCACGATTGCTGCAAGGGGATGGTTTCGTCTCCGTCTCCTAGCGTGTTGCCAGCCGAGCACGTGACGCTCCATGCGCCGGTGATAGTTGTCACCGATATTCTTGCCTCACCTCAGGCGACGCCTTATCCCGAAATTTCTCGCTTGGATTTCGAGGCTCCGCAGCATTCACCTCCACAGCTGTACACTCTTCATTCTTCCCTGCTGATCTGATTCTCTACTCAACGGTGCGGCAGCGCGCCGGCTTGTCTCGTTTTCCGTTCCCACTGTCCCTTTAACCCGCCGAACTGTTTCGGCCGAGACCCTGCTTGGCGTCTCGCCGAAAGTCCGCGGCCTCTTTATGTGCGGTCAGGAGAAAAAGATGTTTTTGATAGCGAGAAAGAATCCCGCTGCGGGATTGTGTTGCGCAGCTCTAATTCGAAGTCTTTGTATGATTTTCCTTTCCGTTGTTTGGGGGGGGAATATTTTCGCGCAGGAGTCCGTATCGTCGCACACGGGAGCGGTTACTCCGCTTTCCGATTTACTCGCGGAAGCGGAGAAGAATAATGCGCAGATCGAAGCGGCGCGGCATGGTTGGCGAGCGGCCAAGCAAGTTCCGACGCAGGTCTCCACACTGCCAGACCCGCAATTCAATTTGCAGCACGTCAGCGTTGGCAGCCCTCGCCCGTTCGCAGGCTACACGAACAGCGACTTTGCCTACCTAGGTCTCGGTGTTTCGCAAGACATTCCGTATCCGGGCAAGTTGCGCCTGAAGGGCGAGATCGCGAAACGCGAAGCGGATGTTTCGCAGCAACAAGTCGAATCCGTGCGCCGCGCCGTCCTCGCTGATCTCAAGGGCACGTATTTCCAGCTCGCGTATCTCTCCAAAACACTCACGATCCTCGAACAGGACGGCGAGCTACTCAAGCAAGTGGAGCAGGCGGCCGACGCCCGGTACCGGGCCGGCATGGGAACGCAGCAGGACGTTCTCCAGGCGCAACTGCAAAAAACGAAACTGCTTCGCGAAATCGCCATGCATCATCTGCAGGTCGGCAAGCTCGAAGCCCAGCTCAAACAACTCCTCAACCGTTCGCAAGAATCACCGGACATCGAGCCGGCCGATCTCCTCGAAACACCTCTTGTGCAAACGTACGGCGATCTTCTGGCCGCGGCGCAAATACAGAATCCGGAAATCGCCGGCGCACAGAAAATGATCGAAAGGCAGTCGTTGCAGGTGGACCTCGCCCGCAAAGACTTTTATCCAGACTTCAACGTGCAGTACATGTGGCAGCGCACCGACCCCACTCAGTTCCGCGCCTATTACATGCTAGGCATCGGCATCAAGGTCCCGATCTATCGCAGTCGCAAACAACGCCCCGAACTGGCCCAAGCCGAAGCGGAGCAGTTTCGCGCACGAAGTGAACTCCAGGCGCAATCGCAGCAAGTCGCCTCCGAACTGCGCTCGCAATACGTGATCGCGCAGCAGACTTCCGAACTGCTCAGGATTCACCGCGAAGGACTGTATCCACAGGCGCGTTCCGAATTTCAAGCGGGTCTAGCGGCCTACCAATCGAACAAACAGGAATTTCAGGCGCTGCTAGCGGCGTTTCTCGATGTACTGCATCTTGACGAGGACTACTGGCAGAACGTCGCCGAATACGAGACCGCCATAGCGCGGCTCGAACAACTCACGGGATTGTCATTGCGTGGGGAAGAGGCGAAGTGATGAAAACCTATCGCACAGGGTTCTTGTTGGCATTGATTGGAAACATCGTGCTCGCAGTCGTCCTCGTCGGGTTGTGGCTCCACTATCGGGCTACGAAGCCGATGGCAAATGCGGAAACCAAGCCGTCGAATTCTGCCGCGCAGGATTCTATGGCCACTTCGATGGCCGCGCCGCCTGCATCGACGGAAGTGCCTCTGGTTTCGGTGCAAATTTCGCCCCAACGGTTGCAGAGCATCGGGGTAAAAACCGGCAAGGTCGAACGAAAGTTGGTCGCAGATGAGATTCGCACCACCGGCAGTGTCGCTGTAGACGAAAGGCGACTGGCCTACGTCCAAGTGCGGTTCTCCGGCTATATCCAGAAAGTCTTTGCCGATGCCACGTATCAATACGTTCGTAAGGGACAGCCGCTGTTCACAATTTACAGCCCCGATTTAGTGGCCACCGAACGCGAGTATCTGGTTGCCAAGCAAAATCAGCAACAGGTGGCACAGAGCACGGTGCAGAGTGTCACCGCGAGCGCAGCATCGCTGCTCGACGCGGCTGCGGAGCGTCTCAGGCAGTGGGGCGTGCCGCAAAAAGAAATCGCCCGGCTAGATTCCACCGACCAGGTGCAACAGGAACTGGAAGTCGATTCACCAGTCTCCGGCTACATCACCGAACGCAGTGCTCTGCCCAGTGTTGCTGTTCAGCCGGAAATGCGCCTCTACACCATCGCGGATCTTTCGACCGTTTGGGTTCAAGCGCAGGTCTTCCAGAACGATATCGAACGTATAAAGATTGGTGCTCCTGCAACGCTCACCGTGAATACCTCCGCGGGTCAGACACTCACTGGCCGCGTGGACTTTATCTACCCGCAGGTGGATATGGATACGCGTACGGCCAAAGTACGTATTGTCTTCTCTAACCCTGGACTGCAACTCAAACCCGGCATGTTCGTCAACGTAAGTCTGAAGGTTCCGATGGGGAACCAGCTTGTTATCCCGGCGAGCGGCGTCCTGCAGTCCGGCACTCGCGCGCTTGCTTTTGTCGAGCGTAGCGACGGTTACATCGAGCCGCGCGAGGTGCAGTTGGGATCCCGCGTGGGTGACGATTTTGTCGTGCAGAAAGGCTTGAAAGCGGGCGAGCAAATTGTTACCTCCGCGAACTTCCTCATCGACTCCGAGAGCCAGCTTCAGGCTGCACTCGGTTCGTTCGTTCCACCTCCGCCCGGTGCGGGTGCGGCGTCTACTAGCAACGCCCCGCAAGGAAACGTCGAATTGAGTTCAGACCCAAATCCGCCGCACAAGGGCAGCAACGTCTTCCGCGTGAAACTGACAGACGCAAATGGAGCGCCTATTCCTGGAGCAGAAATCAGCGTTACGTTTCTCATGCCGGCGATGCCCGCAATGGGCATGGCAGCGATGCGCATACCTGTCACTCTCAGCGACAAAGGCAATGGTCTCTATGAAGGTTCGGGACAGCTTGAGAGCGGCGGAACCTGGCAAGTCACAATCCTCGCAAAAAAGAATGGCCAACTCATCGCCAGCAAGCAACTGAGCGTGAACGCCACGGGAGGCATGTAACGTGATCTCCCGATGGATTGATTGGTGCGCGCAAAATCGTTTCCTCGTTCTCATGGGAACGATCCTACTTGTGCTCTCGGGAATTTGGGCCCTGCGTCACATTCCGCTCGACGCGTTGCCAGATATTTCCGACGTGGAAGTGATTATCCACACCCCTTGGGCGGGCCAGCCTCCCAGCATTATCGAAGACCAAGTCACGTATCCCATTGTCACTACGCTTCTCGCCGCACCGCATGTAAAGGCCGTGCGAGCACAAACCATGTTTGGCGATTCTTATGTCTTCGTGGTGTTTGAAGACACTACAGACTTGTACTGGGCGAGGTCGCGTGTCTTGGAGTACATGCAACAGATCACTAGACGTTTGCCAGCAGGCGTCCATCCTGTCATCGGGCCGGACGCGACCGGCGCAGGATGGGTCTTTGAATACGCGCTCGTGGACCACAGCCATCAGCGCAGTCTGGCCGATTTGCGCAGCCTGCAAGATTGGTACCTGCGCTACCAGCTCGAAACGGTTCCGGGAGTGGCCGAGGTCGCAACCATCGGCGGATTCGTGCGCCAGTATCAGGTCAACGTGGACCCTGACAAACTTCGCGCTTACGGAATCCCTCTCTCGACGGTCATCGAAAGAGTTCGAGCCAGTACGAACGAAGTGGGTGGACGGCTGCTTGAAATGGGCGGGGCGGAATACATGATTCGCGGCCTCGGCTATCTGCATTCCCTGAGCGACCTCGAAACCGTTCCTGTAGCAACCAAGAACGGCACACCCGTTCTCGTCCGGGATTTGGGAACAGTTACGTTCGGGCCGGACATCCGTGAAGGTGTTGCCGAGTGGCAAGGGGAAGGGGAAACCGTTGGCGGGATTGTCGTGATGCGCGACGGCATGAATGCTCTGACCGTCATTGATGGCGTTAAGAAAAAGCTCGCTGAGATCAAACCATCTTTACCTCCAGGCGTCGAGGTAGTCTCCGGTTATGACCGCTCTGGATTGATTCACGCCTCCATCGAAACACTGCAACGCGACTTGCTCGAGGAGGCCATCATCGTCAGCATCGTGATCGTCATTTTTTTGTTCCACTTCCGTTCCGCGCTGATTCCCATCCTGACATTGCCCATCGCTGTGGTCGCAGCGTTCATTCCGATGTACTACCTCCATGTCACCTCGAACATCATGTCGCTCGGCGGTTTGGCGCTGGCGATTGGCGTCCTCGTGGACGCCGCCATTGTCATGGTCGAAAACGGATACCGGCAGCTTTCGGAGCACCAATCCTCTCAATCCGCTCCTCTTCCTGAGCCACAGAGGCGGAAAATCCTGCTGGATTCAGCCAAACAAGTTGGTCCCGCCATTTTCTTCTCGCTGGTGATCATCGTGGTTTCCTTCCTGCCCGTGTTTTTACTGGAGGCGCAGGAAGGACGTATGTTTCGTCCGTTGGCGTGGACAAAGACACTGGCCGTTGGCTTCTCCTCCGTCTTGGCTATCACGCTTGTGCCCGCACTCATGATCCTGTTCATCCGGGGGCAGCTGATCCCTGAATCGAGGAATCCAATTTCAAGAATCACCCAAGCTGTCTATTTGCCGGTTCTGCGCCTGTGCTTGCGGTTCCGCAAGACCACCTTGCTGCTGAATCTGCTCTTTTTGATCGTCACACTTCCGCTCGCACTTCACATCGGCAGCCAATTCATGCCGCCCCTCTTTGAAGGGTCGGCTCTGTACATGCCGACCGCCTTGCCCGGAATCTCCATCGGACAGGCGTCGCAACTTCTTCAGGAACAAGATCGGATTATTCGCACGTTCCCGGAAGTCGAAACCGTTTTCGGTTCTATCGGCCGATCTGACAGCGCTACAGATAACGCTCCTCTCGATATGTATGACACCACGGTCATGCTCAAGCCGCGCAGTCAGTGGCGGCCGGGGATGACTTACGAAAAACTCATTCAAGACATGGACGCGAAACTCCAGTTTCCTGGCCTGTCCAACACCTGGACCATGCCAGTCGAAAACCGTCTCGATATGGAATTAACGGGCATTAAGACACCTCTCGGCTTGAAGATTCAGGGTCCAAATCTGGAGGGCATCCAGCAAGTTGGCGCGCAGGTGCAACAAATCCTCTCAGCGATTCCTGAAATGCGTTCCATCTTCGCTGAACGCGTTTCGCAAGGTTTTTATCTCAACATCGAGGTTAACCGGGCAGAGGCGGCTCGCTACGGCCTGACTATCGCCGATGTGCAGCAGGGGGTCACTTCGGGAATCGGCGGCGAAATGGTCGCCGAGAACGTCGAGGGCCGCGAACGGTATCCAGTGAATGTCAGGTATAACCGCGACTTCAGGGACAACGTCGAGGAGTTGCGACGCGTCCTGATCGGCACGCCTACTGGCGCGCAGATTCCCATCTCTGAAGTCGCGAAAATCTCGTTTTCTCGGGGACCCTCCATGATCCGCGATGAGGACGGCGCGTTGACCGGCTACGTTTACATCGATCTGAACACGAAGGACTACGGCGGCTTCGTCACGCATGCGAGCAATTTCCTCAAGCAAAAACTCAACTTACCTCCCGGCTTTACCTACAAATGGTCAGGTGAGTACGAGTTTGAATTGCGAGCAAAAGAGCGTCTGAAACTCATTCTGCCGATCGTATTTTTTGTCATCTTCTTGTTGCTGTATATGGTATTTCACTCCGTCACCGAGGCCGCTGTTCTCATTTTCCCAACCATCTACGCGCTAACGGGCGGCCTGATTCTGCAGAAGCTGCTTGGCTATAACTTCAGCGTAGCGGTGTGGGTAGGCTACATCGCTCTCTTCGGCATTGCCGTTGAAACCGGAGTCGTCATGGTCGTGTATCTCCACGAAGCTTTGGATCACCGGCTGAACGCCGGCGTTCCGTTGCGTCACGAGGACGTCGAAGCAGCGGTAATCGAAGGTGCCGTCCATCGCCTGAGGCCAAAACTTATGACGGTCTGCGTTGTACTCGCCAGCTTAATCCCTATCCTGTGGGAAACAGGCGTTGGCTCCGACGTGATGAAACCCATCGCCGCGCCCATTGTCGGCGGCATGATCACGTCTACGATCCACGTTCTGATTCTAGTGCCGGTATTTTTTGCGCTGATGAAAGAGCGCGCACTACGTCGCGGCACTTTACAGCCAAAAGAATCACAGCCGGAAGGCTAGGAGTTGCGGGAGCCGTGCTTGAGGCCCGCCCCTTCTAACCCCCAGCCAATCAAGACTACGCGCAACGATTCAGATTTAGCCACAACACTTCATAGCCGCGTTCTTGCAACAGGCCATGGTGTGCTTGCAACACACCATGTTGTTGGAACCAAACGCGGTTCCAACGGTGAGAGCGAAAAAAGCCGTAAGGCTCAGGACAGCTGCTGTAATCTTTTTCATAGCGATCTCCTAGGTCCGGTTTTTGATATATAAACCGAGAATGCAAGACTGTGGAGCAGACGCACTGAAGGGGTCAATGCTCCGCTCTTCAATCGTCTATCAACAGCTAAAACATTGTAGCCAGAAGACTTACAGTAGAGTTTCAACTGCTCGCAAATTGACCGTATGCGTCGTGTGTGCTAGCTTTGCGCTCAGGTAAGGAAGTTCCCCATGGAAAATCCGGCGGCGCCCCTCATAGCCCTCCGATTTGGTCTTTTCGAGCTCGATCTTGAAGCGGGCGAACTTCGCAAATCCGGCGTCAAAATCAAACTCCAAGAGCAGCCCCTTCAGGTTCTTATCGCCTTGCTTCAAAAGCCCGGCGAGATTGTCACGCGCGAAGAGCTGCGCATGAAGCTTTGGGATGCAGAGACCTTCGTTGACGTGGAGCACAGCCTCGGGACGGCCATTAACAAAATTCGTGAGGTGCTGGGCGACTCGGCGGAAAATCCGCGCTTCGTCGAGACCCTGCCTCGGCGTGGTTACCGCTTCATGGCTCAGGTGAACGGGCTCCAACGTGGCGCCCGATCCTCCGCAGCTACTGGAGAATCCGATCAGCTCCAAGCTTCGAAACGGCCTTCCGCAGCGTGGCACCCGCTCTGGCGACGCGTGGCTGCGAGTACTGCCGCTGTTTTTGCGATCGCAGTGTTGGCCTGGGGAATCGGACGCCGTCGGATCGCAACTGGCGATTCGCATCCTGCCATTCGCTCCCTTGCCGTTCTTCCTCTGGCGAACCTTTCGAACGACCCCGAACAGGAATTCTTTGCCGATGGAATGACTGATGAATTGATCACCAACCTGGCGAAAGTCAACGCGTTGCGTGTTATCTCTCGGACCTCGGTGATGCGTTATCGCAATACCCAAAAGCCTTTGGCGGAGATAGGCAAGGAGCTCGGTGCGGATGCGCTCATCGAAGGAACTGTCCTTCGTTCGGGAAACAATGTTCGCATTACGGTACAGCTCATCAACGCATCGACAGACCGACACCTGTGGGCCGAGGAGTATCAAAGAGACGTTCACGATGTGCTGGCGCTGCAAGCGGAAGTGGCAAAAGCCATCACCGCTGCGGTACAAGTTAAATTGACGCCCCAGCAACAGTTGCGGCTCGCCAGCACACATCAAATCGATCCTGAAGCCCATGACGCCTACTTGCGCGGCTTGTATCTTTACCGCAAAGGCAAACCCGAGTCCACGGAGAAAGCCATCGGCTACTTCGAGCAGGCCATCACCAGAAATCCCAGCGACCCGCTTGTCTATGCCGCGCTTTCTGATGCGTACTCCTCGTTGACCCCTCACGCACGAGCGCCGCTCGACGTATTGCCCAAAGCGAAAGCGGCCGCGGTCCGGGCCGTTGAGCTCGACGACACGCTCGCCGAGGCGCACGCTTCCCTGGCTTACATCAAACTCTGGTTCGACTGGAATTGGCCCGGGGCCGAACGCGAATACCGGCACGCGCTGGAGTTGAATCCAAACCTCTCGAAGGCGCATACCGGTTACGCGGCTTACCTCGCCACTATCGGCCGGACGAAGGAGGCGATTAACGAAGCTGAGCGTGCCCGTCAGCTCGACCCCGTCTCATTGAGCTCGCTCGACTCCGAGGCGTCTGTTTTGATTTATTCGCGACGTTATGCCGAAGCTGTGGAGCTCTGTCGCCGCAAGATCGAATTGGAGCCCAACGCTGACCGTGCCTACGCATGGTTGGCTGTCACTCAGACCCTTCTTGGGCGCCATACCGAAGCCGTGAACGCGGCCGACCGCGCAGTACAGGTCAGCGGAGCGCGCGTACCGTACGAGGCCGTCTATGCGTATGCGATGGCAGGGCAAAAGGAGAAGGCCCGGAAGATGTTCGCTTCCCTGGTGGACATCACCGGCAAGCCCTATGTTTGCGGATATAACATGGGCATCATCTCTCTCGCTCTCGGCGAGAAAGATCAAGCCCTGGATTGGCTTGAGAAGGCCTACCGAGACCACTCCACTTGACTAATATGGATCGGGGTGGATCCCCGACTCGATGCTCTCCGCAGTGACCCGCGCTTTCCGATGATCGTCCGTCGCGTCGGCGTACCCCTTTCTGAAGCTCAAGGAGTTAGGTGAGACATCTGCATTAGAAGTGACTACGCGGCGACCTGAATTCATCGCGCGGCGGCCGAGTCATTTGGCCCGTCTACTGGGTGGGTTGTTCTGGAGATTGACTTCGGACTGGAGGGACGCTATGGGTTTCTACGCAAGACGCGTCTTACCTCACATCATTAATATGGCGATGAAGAACAAGGACGCCACGCGCCTGCGGGAGGCTTGGGTTCCTAAAGCTCGCGGCGAGGTGTTGGAAGTTGGCATTGGGTCCGGCCTGAATCTGCCGTTTTATTCATCGCAGGTTCAGCGAGTGGTTGGCGTCGAGCCCTCTCCGGCACTGCAGGAAATGGCACGGAGGCGGGAGGCCGCCGGGCACACTAAAGTTGACTTCTTGTCGCAGTCTGCCGAAGAGCCGCTGCCGCTTCCCGATCAGAGCATCGACACCATCGTGATGACGTGGACGCTGTGCTCCATTCCGAACGCTCCGAAAGCCCTTGCGCAAATGAAGCGGGTTCTCAAACCAGATGGCCGTCTGCTTTTTATTGAGCATGGCCGTGCTCCCGACCCCGGCGTCGTCGCGTGGCAGGACCGACTTACGCCGGTCTGGAAGCCAATTGGGGGCGGCTGCCACCTTAATCGGAAGATCGACGAACTGATCGCGGCGGCGGGATTCGAGATCGGTGAGTTGAGAACGTGCTATCTTCCTGGGCCGCGTCCGATGACTTACACCTACCAGGGGTTTGCTCAGCCGGTGTAGCGGTGAGCTGCCGCGCTCCGCGTGGCCATCCTGTCGAGGATCCGTGTCCATATACAGAAATCATATCTATCCTTATCTTGTCAGTCGGATGGGTGATCCGAAGCCGATCAGGAAAATTCGTCAGCGTGTCGTCCGATTGCCCGAGGGCACCGTTCTCGAAATCGGGGCAGCTCGGGCGCGAATTTCGTGCACTACGATCCGGCGCGAGTCACTAAGCTCTATGCCCTCGAACCCAATCGAGGGATGATTGCGCTCGCGGAGCAGCAGCTGCGCCGAACAGCGCTGGACGTCGAATTTCTGGACCTGCCCGGGGAACGCATTTCTCTCGAAAACGACAGCGTCGATTCGATCGTCAGCACGTTCAGGCTAGGCACAATTCCGGACGTGCTTGCGGCCCTTCGAGGGATGGGACGTGTCTTGGCGGCCCGATGGCAAGCTCATCTTCTTTGAGCTTGGGCTTTCACCCGACCCTCGCGTACGCCGCTGGCAGAAGTGGTGCGATCCTATCGCCAATTGGCTGTTCGAAGGTTTGCACCTCACTCGGGATATTCCGTCGCTGCTCACGCAAGGCGGCTTCGAGGTAAAGACTCTGGAGACGATGTATCTCGCAGCGTTTCCGAAATCGTGGACGCACGGTGTGTGGAGCACTGCGATCCCGGCGGCAGGTTCGGACCGGTCCGCAAGAGATTCTTGCTGAACCTTCGAGTTCACGAACAGCGATCATTCGACGCGGCAGTAGCAATAGAGAAACTGTTGCGTGGTGCCAAATGGAGTTTGGTGCAGTTCCTTCGAACTCTCCTCCAGACGGAAGCGCCGAATTGTTTGTGCAGCGATTCTTCGTCGTAGCGCACGACATCGAGGCCGCTGCACTTTGTGGGGCCCTCCGGGCCGAAGGTACTGACGATGATGTGGCCTCCCGGCCGAACAGCGGAAGCGACTTGCCGGACATAGGCGGCGCGCTGCTCCGGCGTTATCAGAAAATGAAAGACCGCGCGGTCGTGCCACACGTCGTAAGTGTTTGGCGCGAGCCGAATCTTGGTGATATCGCCGACGAGCCAGGATACATGCTCTGCGGCAGTCCCCAATCGCTTCTTCGTCGCGTCAAGCGCGGTTTCGGAAATGTCCAGGACCGTGACGTTCTGGTAGTCGCGCGCCACGAGATCGTCGACGAGCGTGGATTCGCCCCCTCCGACGTCAATGATGGATGCTGAATGTGCACCGGCTGCCCGCTCGATCAGTGCGAGAGAGGTTTCAAGATGCGCCCGGTACCAGCTGACAGCGTCGGGCGCTTTTGTTGAATAAATCTTCTCCCAATAATGTTTTGCAGCCATATTTGACATATTTGGTTAATGCGGATTCGTGCCGGACTGCCGGTTAGTGCTTTCCAGAACTTTTTCCAGTCGGTCCAATTGATCCTGCAGTTCACCCAGTTTGGCCCGCTCCGTCCGCAGTTGATCCTCTGCCTCGATTTCTCTCGTTTGTCTTTGTTGTTCTTCATTTTCCAGTGATGCGAATTTCCCTTTGAGCTGTGTCAGCGACTCCTCGACCTGTTTTCGCTCCGCTGGAGAGTTTTCAGTGGTGCTCACGAAATCTTCGTGCCGTTTAATGTCGGACGTGAGTTTGGTCCGATTCGATTGTGTCTCAGTAAGTCTTGAGCGGGCGTCATCGAGTTTTTGCGAGGCTCGTGCCACGGCCGCTTCCTGGCCCTGCAAGCGATAGGGAAGAATCTGTGCTCTTTGCGCGGCAATCGTGGTGGTCTGCAAATCGTGGCGCAGTTGCCGTACCTCCGCCAGCAGAGCCTGCAAAGTTTGTGAGTCCGTTGAGGTGGACTGACCGAAAACAGGCGCTGCGATGAGCAAGAGAACCGGAATCAAAAGGAAAGAGCGATGCATGAGGCGCCTCCTGACGAATTCTATCTACCAGTGTTTGGTATTCATTGCCCAGGACGCAAGGCCGAATTCGCGGCAAGCCCGGTAAGGGCTCGGCCGGGCAACGTTGTACACTGCCGGTATGGCAGAGACCGCCATCTTGGAACGTACGGCTGTCGTGCGACATGGACGAAGGCTCGAATATTTCACAATCGCGTGGAATGCCGTCGAAGGATTAGTGGCCGTCATCGCAGGCGCAATCGCCGGCAGCATTTCTCTCGTAGGTTTTGGAATCGACAGTTTCATCGAAGTGACGTCCGGGTCGGTCCTACTGTGGAGGATGTCTGTCGACGCACAGGTGCACCGCCGCGAACTGAATGAGAGGCGGGCGCTCAGGATTGTTGGCGTTTGTTTTTTTCTGCTGGCAGCCTACATCGCCTATGAATCTGTGTCGGACCTATGGTCCCGTCGCGCACCCGAACACAGCATTCCGGGAATCATTCTGGCGTGCATCTCCCTGGTCGTTATGCCCCTTCTCTCACGTGCCAAGCGGAAAGTCGGGCGCGCTCTGGGCAGCGCAGCCATGCACGCGGACGCGAAACAGACGGAGTTTTGCACCTATCTGTCGGCGATCCTGCTGGCCGGGTTGTTGTTCAACGCCTTTTCGGGATGGTGGTGGGCCGACCCTGCGGCGGCGCTCATCATGGTTCCCATCATTGCAAAAGAGGGCATTGAAGGATTGCAGGGCAAAGCGTGCGACGATTGCAGTTCATGCGTCTGAATCATCCGTTCTAGCTAGTTCCGGTGTATCGTCGGGCGCTACGCGTCGCTCCCGGTATTCTGGGCCGCATGGCAAAAACCGGTTTGGCTCGGCAGGATATGAAGACGGCGCTGGCGCAAAAGCCCGCGCTTTCGCGTTTGGGAGGCCAGTCGTGAGCGATAACCGCAAGGTCACAATCTCAAGTTCCATCGCGCCAGAGCGCGGTGCAGCACCCATCGTTGGACGAGGAAACCGCATGAGGCTTGAGACCATTGCGGTGCGAGCGGGTGCCGAAATCGACCCCACCACTGGAGCGCTGGCGCCGCCCCTGCATCTCTCGACGACGTTTGAACACGGACCCGCCAGCGAGTCCATCCACGGATTCCTTTATGCCCGGGAGAAGAATCCCACGCAGTTGCGCCTCGAAGCGGCGCTGCGCGACCTCGAAGGCGGTCTCGCCGCGTTGGTTTTCTCTTCAGGGATGGCCGCTGCGGCGGCTATGCTGCATACGCTCCCGGCGGGCTCGCACGTCATTTTTTCCGATGACATTTACATCGATGTCCGCAACCTCGCCCGCGATTTCCTGCCCGCCTGGGGCATCGAGAGCAGCGTCGAGAACTTGCAGAATTTGCAGGCGCTGAAGAGCGCGGTTCGCGCAAATACGAAGCTCATCTGGATCGAAACACCCTCGAACCCCCTCATGAAAATCCTGGACATTGCGGCCATCGCTCGGATCGCGCACGAACCCGGCGCGCAGTTGCTCGTCGACAGCACCTTCGCCACGCCGGTTCTCCAGCGGCCTCTGACCCACGGAGCCGACGTGGTGCTGCATTCGACGACGAAGTATTGCGGCGGTCACAGCGATGTGCAGGGCGGTTGTCTCGTCGTCAAGACACGCGAACTCCTCCACCAGCTACTTCACGTTCGTGAAATTTTGGGCGCGGTGGCCGCTCCGTTTAACTCCTGGCTGATTCTGCGAGGACTTCGCTCGCTGCCCTGTCGCATGGAACGACACTCCGCAAACGCAGCTGCGGTCGCTGCGGCGCTGGCCGCTTCTCCTGCGGTCGAGGCCGTCTTTTATCCAGGACTACCGTCGCATGTTGGACATGAGATCGCTCAGCGGCAAATGAAAGGCTTCGGGGGCATGCTCTCTTTCCTCGTTCGTGGAGGCCGCGCCGAAGCGCTTCGTGTTGCTTCGCGAGTACAGCTG
>WNFO01002435.1_pt1 | contig 15340 bp, 10 predicted proteins | sample 5400251 | NCBI WGS metagenome assembly WNFO01 (sample SAMN13153354, study PRJNA577476) | soil metagenome | isolation source: 100 cm saprolite under Madrone tree | place: USA:California | collected 2016-06-14 | reverse complement strand
GGCGGGGTCTCCATGAAGGCAGCGACTACATTTACAGGAGAAACCACCCTCAGTTACCGAGCCAGCGCGTGCTCGGATACTTTGTGACGCGATAGTTTCTTACAAATCTTTTCGAATTGCAACTCCGCGCCGCAATTACTTTTTTCTAATTCTTTTCGTTCTCTTCGTTCACACCTTTCGTTCATTTTGCAGAATTCCCAAGCCCTGGGGTTCCGCGTTTTGGATGCGTGCTGCGGCTGGGTTGATGCAACTTTTTCAGAAATTAACAACCGCGCCGTTGGGCCGCCGTCGGCCCCCGTGGTATCTTAGAGAGATACTTCGCCCTCGTTTTTTCGCGAAGACTACTCCACATCGCGCGGTTTCCGCTCGTCGCCCGCGATCGCCCGCTGGGGCGTGGTCCAACTGGTAGGACACCTCACTGTTAATGAGGACGGTGAAGGTTCGAATCCTTCCGCCCCAGCCAATTTTTCAACATTTCTCTACTTTTACGGTGCGGGTTTATCCCCCCGCCTTTCTTCCGTCTTTAGTTGGGCGGCCTTTAACCCTTCGCCGTCGGCAAACCCGCTTCCACCCAACCTCGCCACCCGCCATCCATCGACTCCACGTTCGTATATCCCATCTTCTGCAAATTATCTGCGACCAGCGCCGAACGGAATCCGCCTCCGCAATACAAAATGATATTCGTCGAACTTTCCGGCACCTTCGCCTCAATGTCCCGCTCGATAATTCCTCTGCCCATGTGCACCGCGCCAGGCAAATGCCCGTTCGCCCATTCGTTATCTTCCCGCACATCTACCAGCAATAATTTCTCGCCGCCGTCCATCCGCTTCTTCACTTCAGGGACGTTGGTTTCCTTCACTCGCGTTTTCGCTTCACCAACCAGTTTCAGAAATTGTGGCGAATGTTTCATGACTTTCTCCTCCTTTCAATTCTCTCTTGGCAGCGTAACACCTGTGAAGACACCACCTCCCTCCCGCCTCCAATTGTCTGACAGGTTCCCAATCATTTGAAATGTGCCGGGAAATCTACTCCGCCGTGAATTTTCCTCGCTGCGGACTTTTCTCTCTATGTCGCGCTGCTCTTCTTCTGGAAAGTTCGCACGTAATGCACTAGTCCCCACACTTTTGCCGGCGCCAGCCGGTCGCCTTCGCCGACCATCTTGTCCTTGCCCTTCACGATCAGGTCGTAAATGTCGCCGTCAGACAAACCACTCAACACGGACGAGTCGTGCCAATCCTTCATCTTCAAACTCATTGAATCCACCAGCTCGCCTTTTCCGTTCCCGCCTTCGCCGTGGCACATCGCGCAGTCATATCCAAAAATCTTTTTCGCGGCAGCCAGCACTTCCGGTGAGGATTTTACGGGATTTTCTTTTTTTGCTGCCGACGCGGGGGTTGCGGCTGGCGTTGCTGCTGCAGTCGCTGGCGGTGGCGCATCCGCTGGCTTTTCCTGCGCGGCTTTTTCCTGCGCTTTTTCCTGTGCGCTCCAAACCCCGATACTCATCGCGATCCCGATGGCCAACACCTGCAAAATATTGCTCATAAGCGCCTCCCAAGGAAATCCCCGGCGCGCCTCTTTAGGGCCCACCTGCCGCTAAACCACGATGTCCGGGATCTCCGCAACGGAGTCTACACCCATGAGGCTCGTATAGCGCAAAAACGTTTCTAGATGATTCCACTAATCATAATGCCCACCGCTGGATCTGCCTTTAGTAGCGGCCGCCTTCGGAGGCGGATGCTTTTTGGAGCGCTGCAGCCCAGCTGCCATTTTCCTTTTCCGAATCCGGGCTCCACCCTTTACCCGAGACCGTCACTCCAAATCCCGCCAGTTCGGCCCCGTAGAAATTTCCACCGCCAGCGGCACCGCCAGCTTGTGCACGCCTTCCATCTCTTCCCGCACCAACTTCTCCAGCGTCTTCACCTCTTTCGGGGGCGCCTCAAACAACAATTCGTCGTGCACCTGTAAAATCATCTGCGCCGCCAGTTTTTCCTTCTTCAACCGTTTCGCGATGGCAATCATAGCCAGCTTGATCAAATCCGCCGCCGTCCCCTGCAGCGGCGAATTCAGCGCCGTGCGCTCCGCAAAATTCCGCAGCTGCAGCTGCGGAGAAGTAATTTCCGGTATCGGCCGCACCCGTCCGAAAAGTGTCCGCGTTTCGCCGCTCTTTCGCGTCTCTACCAGCACGCGGTCCAGATACTCCTTCACTCCGCGATATCTAGCAAAATACGCATTAATAAACTGCGCCGCCTCGCGCTGCTCGATCCCCAACTGCTGCGCCAGCCCGAACGGCGACAATCCATAAATAATCCCAAAATTGATCGCCTTTGCCGCCCGCCGGTGTTCCGCAGTCTGCGCCATCGGCCCAACTCCGAACACCTCCTGAGCCGTACGCGCGTGAATGTCCTCTCCGTTGCGAAACGCTTCCACCAGCACCGCGTCTTTTGAAAAATGCGCCATGATTCGCAGCTCCACCTGCGAATAATCCGCAGCCAGCATGATTTTTCCCGGCTCCGCCACAAACGCCGCGCGAATCTCTCGCCCCAGTTCCGTTCGAATCGGAATATTCTGCAGATTCGGATCGCTCGAACTCAGCCGCCCTGTCGCTGTTCCCGTTTGGTTAAAACTGGTGTGCAACCGCCCGGTCACCGGATGAATCAGCTTCGGAAGCGAATCCACGTACGTGGATTTCAGTTTCGTGAATTCCCGGTACTCGATCACTTTTTTCGGCAGCGGATGCCGCGCGCCCAGTTCCGCCAGAATTTCCACCGCCGTCGAACGCGATTTCGGCCGCCCGCGCTTTGCCCCCGGCACCAGATTCAATTTGTCGAAAAGCACTTCCGCCAGTTGCGTCGGCGAATTGCAATTGAACTCCATTCCCGCCAGTTCCCAGATTTCCCTCTCCAGCCTCCGCACTTCTTTTTCCATGGACAGCGACATTGCGGCCAGCACTTGCTGGTCCACGCGCACTCCCGTGCGCTCCATCTCTGCCAGTACGCCCGCCAGCGGCAAATCTATTTTCTCGTAAACTTCCTCCAGCTTTTTTTCTTTCACCTGCGCGCGGAGCGTGGGCGCCAGCCGTTGCATCGTATCAGCGCGTTCTCCCGAACCTCCTCCCAACGGCACATTGAATTGCCGGAACGCTACTTCTTCAAAATTGTGTTTTGCAGTTGTGGGACGCAGCAGGTACGAATATATTTGCGTCGCATCCACAATGTTTTCCGCAGGCCCCGCCATTAGCTGAAAAAGTTTCGCATCGTGCACGATCTTCACGCGCTTGGCATCCTTCAGCACCGGCTCCAGCGCTTTCAGTGCCTCTTCTTTTTCATCAACCCACACCAGCCGGCCTTCTCCCGCTTCCGAAGACAATTCGATTCCTTTAACTCGCGTTCCAAATCCTTCACTTTCGCGCCCCGCCAGATCCAACGTCAGCCAGATCGCCAATGGCTTTTTCGCCGGAAGCTTTTTCAGCCATTCGCGAAACTCCGCAACGTTCGCAAATTCCGCATAGTCCTTTTTCGGGGCTTCCGTTCCTGTTTCCACCGGCGCGGCGGCAAATGCTTCGCTCCCCAGCTCTCGCAGCAGCGAATTAAATCCCAATTCCCGGTACAAATCCGCCAGCACCGGCACGTCGGGGGTTCCCATCAACAGCTGGTGCAAATCCAATTCCATCGGAACATCCGTCGAAATCGCCGCCAGTTGCTTCGACATCATCACCTGTACTCGCTGTTGCTGCAGCGCTTCGCGATACCGTTTATTCGAAACTTCGTCGGCGTGGTCCAATGCGTTTTCCACGCTGCCATATTTCTGAATCAGTTCCGCCGCACCCTTTTCGCCGATTCCCTTTGCCCCAGGAATGTTGTCCACCGTATCGCCCGTGAGCGCCATGTAATCAATCACTCGTTCCGCCGGCACCCCCAGAATTTCTTCCACTCGCTTTTCATCCACAATCACGTCGGCCTTCGCGCCGCCCGTTCCCGTGCGCAGCGTTCGCACATTCTTCCCTACCAACTGCATCATGTCCTTATCGTTCGATACGATCAGAACTTCAATGTTGTTCTTCGCCGCCTTGACCGCCAATGTTCCGATCACGTCGTCCGCCTCGAACCCTTGCACCTCCAGAATTGGCAGCCGCATCGCTTCGCACAATTTCTTCACGTACGGCAACTGCACTCTCATCTCGTCCGGCATCGGCTCGCGATGCGCTTTATATTGTTCGAATATTTTGTCGCGAAAGGTTGGGCCCGAGGGATCGAACACGATTCCCAGGTACTCCGGCTTATAGTCTTTCAGGATTCTCTTCAGAATGTTGTTGAACAGGAACGGCACCTTGGTCGGCATGCCGCTCGGCGCATTCATTCTCAGCATCGGCGCATAAAACGCTCGATATATATGCGCCATCGCGTCCACAAGAAACAATCTCTTCGCAGGTTCGGTCATCCGCGCGAGTATACCAAACGCTGCCGCCGCCTCACGTTTCCGGCAACTGTTACTTCGTTGTCATTACGCCCGCCTGCTTTTGCGGAAAGCAGGGCGAGGAATCTTTCTGTGCGTTCGTAAACTAATGACAAATTGCCGATACAACACGGCTATTGACATGCGTCTTATAGTTGCTTCCTGGATACTTCTACGCCGATTTTTGGACTTTACCTCGACTCGACCTGGCTAACTCTTTTAGAATCAATACTTACAGAATTGGCGTTCGCTAAGCCCTTTAGAACCCATACTTAGGAAAAAGGGGGGACAGGGGGCCTCGAGCTGCGAACTTCTCACTCAACTTCCTACTCCAGGAGCCCGTCGATAAAAGAGTATTCCCGGCTGTCCTGACTGCAGCCGGGAATTAATGCAAATGATTGATTCGGCTACCGTTGCGCGGATGCCGACGTAGTCGCTTGCGTAACCAGCAACAGCCGCGTACCGCTATCCAAGTGCACGTTCTTCCCAGCCGCTACGATCAGCGCCCCATTAGTCGAATTTGCTGCGTTCGCGTTTAAAGTTATGCCATTCAGACCATAAACGCCCCGGCTGGTAGGTTTCAGCTCCCCTGATGAATTCAGTCCTCCTGCCGGCTGGCCAGCTCCCTTCGCAGCTCCCGCACTCGAATTCACTGTGCCGTTCTGCTCTACTGTGCGCGGAACGGTGCTTGCTGCACCGCTCGCCGCTCCGCCGATTGTACTTCCCACACCTCCAACCGTGCCGCGGTTCCCGGCTGCGCCGGCTGCCGCCGCGCCGCCTTCTATGTTGCCCATCGGCTGGAGATCGTCGCCGCTCACAGCTGGAGTACCTTGATCGGCTGCCATCGCTTGCAATGTCACTTGCAGCGGCATTTCACGCCCATCCTTCAGAACCGCACGATCAAACTGCATGGCCAGAACCGAGTCGGCATCTCCCTTGGCTCGCGCGCTTGCTCGCGTCACGTGCCCCACCAGCTTGGTGTTGCTGGGGATCACAACTTTTCCGTCGACTTTTACCGCCTCGGTTGTCTGGGCGGCGACTACGTCACCCGGCTTCGCCTTTTTAGAATCCAATGGGCGACTCAATTCCGCATTTAGCGCAGTCCCCGCCACCAGCGAAGCGGATTGCTCGCTGTGATTTTGCGTTGCGGTCTGGCCCGTGGCTTGGCCAAACGCGCTCACCAGAAACGCTCCGGCCGCGATAAAATGGATTAGTCGTGCCATAAAACGTCTCCTTCCTTCCCTGAAATGTTGCACACCGGAGACCATCAGGCTAAAGTCTTTATTATCTGACCATTAGATGGACTGCGGTCAGCCCGAACAAAGCTTCGCCCATGTAGCTTTGTCGGCCCAGGCAAAGCTTTTGCTAAGGGAAATACTGTAGGGGATTTAGTGGGCGTCTGGTGCAGGAGCCGGTGGCTGAACCACGATCAAAAGATGCGTGCCGTTTTCCAGATGAATGTTTTGTTTCGCGCCGACAAGCACCGTTCCGTGCGAACCTTCTGAGACCGGCGTAAACACCCGCAAATTGGGTTCACTGAACGCGCCCTTGCTATCCGGCGTGAAAAGACCTTTGCGGTCGAGTCCGCCTTCAATACCGGCTGTGCTGGGCAGCGTCGGCATCACTTCCGTGCGCCGCGGCACGGTGTACGTCGATGGTACAACCGTATTTCCCGGGTTCTCTGGCGTTCCCATACTTGAGTTCAGCCTTAACGTTCCGTCCATGCGGCTCTCTTCGTACTTTTCCCGCGACGGAATGGTCGGTTGAGCTCCCACTGGGGCCAAAGCCTGGATACCGGCATTCAACTCTGCGGTTTCCCCGTTTTTCAAAACTACGCGGTCAAATTCCACGAATAGCGCGGCGCCCTGATCGCCGTCACTGCCTGCTCCAGTGCGAACGACGTGCCCAACAATCCGGCTGCCCTTTGGAAGCAATACGCTTCGTTGATACACCACAGATTCTGTGACGATTGCATTCACCACATCTCCCGGCTTGCTTTTCTCGGAATCGAGCGAACCCAGCAGGCTGGCATTAATTGCCGTTCCGGTGCTCAGGGGAATCGTGACCGCAGGTCCCTGTTGGACGACCAGCTTTTTCTCGGGAATATTGGTTTGCCCCATGGTGCTGCCTGCAAGCGTCATCACGAGGAGCGCCACTCCAATTGTTTTATGTGTCATCGGGGGCCTCCTTTCTGCGGGCTGGAGGACGAGGAACTTTTGTCAGAGACTATACCACCAAGACATAGTGCAACGTCAATTCCAATCTGTAACTCCTTTAATTTCAATGGAGACATGGCGCAAAGCCACGCTACCATCCGCTCAGTTTGTGGTTCTGGTACCCGCTTCTTACAGGGTTCGCGCGGCGTTTTTGCCACACATCATGTACGGGTCGTCCGGCCGACATCTACGCAACAGAACTCCTTGTCTTCGGGCAGCTGCTGTGGCCGGTATCAGCTTGCGAATTTGCTATGAGGGAACTATTCCCAGCGATTTGCCGACCTCGGCCATGGTATCGGCCGCGTTGAGCAGTTGCTCTTTCTTGTGTCCGGCGCTCACGATCGCGCGCAGCCGGGCTTTTCCTTCCGCAACCGTTGGGTAGCCCACCGCCGGCGCAAATACGCCCGCTTCAAACAGTTTTTTCGAAAACTCAAAAGCCTTCGCCGCATCGCCCACATGGATCGGCACGATCGGCGTCTCGCTTGCCTTGAACTGAAATCCCCGCTTCTTCAGTTCGCGCTTAAACGTCTTGGTATTCTTCCACAACTTCTTTACCAGCTTTTCTCCTTCGGCGGAATCCAGGATCGAAAACGCCGCCATGCACGCCGCCGCGGTGGCCGGCGTATGCGAAGTTGAAAACAAAAATGGCCGCGCCCGCAAATAAAGAAAATCAATCAGGTCACGCGATCCGCAGACGTAGCCGCCCATCACGCCGATCGCTTTACTCAGCGTTCCGACCTGAATATGCACGCGCCCATGACATTCAAAATGATCAACGGTTCCGCGCCCGTTGCGTCCCATCACGCCGCTGGCATGCGCGTCGTCCACCATCATGATGCAGTCGTATTTCTCCGCCAGCGCGCAGAGTTCCGGCAGCGGCGCCAGATCGCCGTCCATCGAAAAAACGCCGTCCGTGATGATCAATTTCTTTCCCGGAAAGCTCGCATGTTCCTGCAAAATTCGCTCGCAGTCTTTCACGTCCTTGTGCTTGAAGACCTTGATCGTTGCCCGCGAAAGCCGCGCACCGTCAATGATCGAAGCGTGATTCAATTCATCCGAAATAATCAGATCCTCTTTGCCCAGCACCGCGGACACCGTTCCCGCATTCGCGGTGAATCCCGATTGGAACACCACGCACGCTTCCACATTCTTGAATTTGGCAATCTGTTCTTCCAGTTGCATGTGCAGTTGCATCGTTCCGGCGATTGTGCGCACCGCGCCGGCCCCGGCTCCATACGTTTTCGCCGCTTCCACCGCCGCTTTCCGCAGCGCCTTGTGCGTCGTCAGACCGAGGTAATTATTCGAGGCAAGATTGATGACCTCTCTGCCGTCGAATGTGCAAACCGCCTTTTGCTCGTCTTGCAAAACGCGCAACTTCGGCGCAACGCCTTTTTCGCGCAACTCTTTCAATTGCTCGCTCACATATTGCAGCGGATTCTGCTTGATCATTTGCGTTCCTTGTTCCGGCATGAATATCCCTCTTTCCGTACTCGTAATGACGACGAGATTTTTGCGCTCGCAATCACGACCAGTAACTTTGTCATCCTGAGCGATGCGATCGAAGATTCCGGTTCCTCACCGGAAAGGATCTCAACGTAACGGAGGGCAGGGCGCCCATCGCTTCAAGAAGTCTCCAACGTCACTCTAACTGCGGGTGGAGGGCGCATCCGCAATCAACTCTGCAAACTCTCTTCCTTGCTTACTACCGCGTTACTGCGGCAGTCCATCAGGATACAACAAAATCTTCCCTGCAAGACCGCCCTGCAATTTTGCGAAAGCATCTTCAAATTGTTCCAGCTTCACGCGCTCGCCAAACAGCGGCTCAAGATTTAACCTTCCCGCCTTCAACAGCGCCGTCATTTGCACCCAGGTTTCATACATTCTCCGCCCGTAGATTCCCTGCACGGTAGCGCCCTTAAAAATGACGTCGTTCACCAAATCCAGCGGCACATTCTCCGTAGGAATTCCCAAAAGCGATGCGCGTCCACCCGCCCGTAGCGCCTTAAATCCCTGCTGAATCGCCGTTGGATTTCCGCTCATCTCCAGCAGCACATCCACGCCGGTGGAATTTGTCTCGCTCAAAATTTTCGCCACCGCATCTTCCGCCGCTGGGTTCAACACCACGTCCGCGCCCATTTTCTTGGCCATCGCGCGCCGTTGCTCGTTCGTTTCGGTCGCGAAAACCGTAGAACTTCCGCACGCTTTCGCCACTGCAATGGACATCAATCCGATCGGCCCGCATCCCGTGACCAGCGCCGTTCGTCCCGCAATCGGCCCCGCCAAAACGGTGTGCACTGCGTTGCCCAGTGGATCGAGAATCGCGCCGTAGCGCTCCGGAATTGCCGGATCCAGCTTTATGATGTTCGCTGCCGGAATTTTCACAAACTCCGCGAACGCGCCATCCTGATCGATCCCGATAATCTTCAGGTTTTGGCAAATGTGCGCTTCGCCCACTCGGCACTGGTGGCAATGCCCGCAATTTACGTGCATCTCCGCACTGACAAAGTCTGCGGCTTTGACTGCGAAGACTTCGCTGCCAATCTTTTCCACCACGCCGCAAAATTCGTGCCCCAGAGTCACCGGAGGCTTAATCCGTCCCTGCGACCACCGGTCCCAGCCATAGATGTGTAAATCCGTCCCGCAAATCGAAGCCGCCCGCACGCGCACCAGTACGTCCGTCGGTCCAAATGCAGGCGTCGTCGCTGTTTCCAGCGAAAGTCCCCGCGCCGCATGCATTTTCCGCAACGCTTTCATCGCGCCTCGTGCCAATTATTTTCTGTAAGAAAGTTTTTTTCGGCGGGCTTCATATTTGCGTGTCAGTAATCGATGTTAGCACACGCCTGCGTTAGGTTCAGGCGGCGGGGTTCAGTCCGCCGGCTCGATGCGAAATCGCGCGAACCGATCGGAAATCGCGCCGCAAATTTGCGCTACGCACACCGCAGCAAGCGCTCCCGTGAATACATCCATGGTGTAGTGCGCGCGCAAAACTAAAACTGCGGCAATTTCGAAGAGCACCACGCAAACGGCAAGCGCCGTCAGCCAGGCTCGCCGCAACCGCGCCAGCTCAATTGCACCAAAAACCGCAATCGCCGTGTGCCCGCTAAAGAAAAAATCGTTCGCCACTCCGTACGTCACCAGGAGCGACGGAAATCCCGGATCGTGCCAGATGACTCCGGGCGGCGCGGGCAGCGAGCACAACGCCTGCATCACCTGGCGCGTCACCAGCAGCATCCCAAGCCCGAGGAAGGGGCGAAGTATGCCGCCGAAAATCCAACTGGCAAGAAGAAATATTGCGATCGCGTCAATCAGCGCTGAACTCGCAATCAGCAACACATTTGCCGCGTGTGGCGAGCCGTGCAGGTATGCATTTGCCGGAGCACTCAGCCGGTGCAGCCCATCACCGATTCCTTCCGTCGGCGAACTTCGCGCTCCCAAAAGGGATTGCGTCCAAAACCAGATCGCCAGTGCGGCGAAGGTGATCAGAATTCGCGCGGCCAGAGCTTTCTTCTTTGCGATTTTTCTGTCTTTCGCTCGCTGCGCGGCATCCGCATTAACAATTTCTTGCAGCGCTTCAGGCGAGCTCATTGCCAAGCTCCTTCACGCGCCGCAGGTCCAGTTTTCCAGTTCCCAGATAGGGCATGGCCTCGATGTGGCGAAACTGGTCCGGGCGCGGCTTCCACAACGCCGGCAGATCTACTTCAGCGAATCGCACGAGGCATGCTTGCAATGCTTCGTCCAATAGCGTGTGCAGTACAATCAAGCGTTCGCCTTTTCTTTCGTCCGGAACTGCCGTGACCACAAACACCTGCTCCGCGGCTCCCGCGATTTCCTGCAGTTTGTCCTCGATTTTGATGTGCGGCACCATCTCGCCGCCGATTTTGCTGAAGCGGCTCAAGCGATCGGTGATACGCACAAATCCATCTTCATCAATTGTTGCGATGTCGCCGGTGTTGTACCAGCCATCTTGCAGAACTTCCGCTGTTTTTTCCGGACGGTTCAAATATCCGCGCATCACGTTTGGTCCGCGCACCAACAACAATCCTGGTTGGTTTATGCTTTGCACCATGCCCGTCTCGGGATCGACCGTGCGCAAAACAATTCCGGGGAGCGGATGCCCGATGCTGCCACGCTTCGCGCCCACTTGCCGAAAGGACGCGGCGCGAAAATCCGCAGTATTCACGGAAACCACCGGCGAACATTCCGTACAGCCGTAGCCTTCGAGCGGCCGAATTCCAAAGTGATCTTCAAACGCTTCGGAAACGCGCGCCGGCAATTTTTCCGCTCCGGCCATCACAAAACGCAAACTGCCAAAATCTTCGGGAGCGCATCGCCGCGTGTAAGCCTGCAGGAAAGTGGGCGTGGCGAGCATCATCGTGACCTTATACTTACTCACTAAGGCGCCGATAGTTCGCGAATCCAGCGGGCTCGGGTGATACACGACACCGATTCCCACTGCACTTGGCAAAGCCAGGGTTCCCGTAAATCCGAAAGAATGGAAGAATGGCAGGATTCCCAGGATGCGGTCTTCCTTGTGCAACATAAAAACCTGATTCAACTGTTCGACGTTGGACGCAACGTTATATTGCGTGAGCAGCACGCCTTTCGGATCGCCGGTCGATCCGCTGGAAAAGATAATCGTAGCCACGTCGTCCAGTTTCGTCCGTTCTTTATTTCCGCAAATTCGCTCGATCGCTCCAATCGGAAAAAACAGCGCTGCGGATAGCGCGATTAGCCTTTCTACAAAACCGGATGCCCCCGCCAAATCCTCCAGATAAATCGGCGTCCCCGGCGGCTGCACCTTGATCTTTTCGAGAAATAATTTCGACGTCACCACGGTTTTCAGGCCGCTCTGCTGCGCACACGATTCCACCACTGAATTCGACGCCGTGTAATTCAGATTGACGGGAATTTTTCCGGCGAACATGGCCCCCAGGTTCACCAGCGCGCCGCCAATCGACGGTGGTAGCAGCACGCCCACAGTTTCCTGATCTTTCCAATATGATCGCAGACGCCGAGCAAGGAAAATCGTTTTCACTAGCGCCGAAAAGAATTTCAGTTTCGGCGTGCGCATGTCGGCCATCGCAAAACGCAAAGGATGCCGCCGCGCGGTTTGGATAAACGATTCCGGAATCGTTTTCATTTGCCACTTGCGGCGGGCAAAGGCATCCGCGCCGAGCTCGAGCACGGCCTGCCGCGCCTCCGTGGACGTGACAGTCGCGGGCAGCGGCTTGCCGAACGTCACGCGCACCGGGTAAGGAATCCTTCGCGGCCACTTCCAGAAAAATTTCCCGCCGGAAAAACTAAAAATCGAGCCCCAGATTCCGTCGATGTGCATGGGAATCACCGGCACTTCCAAGCCTTTTAAGATTCGCTCCATGCCGCGGCGAAACGGCATCATCTGCCCGATGCGCGTCATCTGCCCCTCGGGGAAAATGCATACCAGTTCGCCATCTTGCAGGGCTTTGCTCGCAGCGCGCAGGGCGTGAATCATTTCGCGGGGCCCTTGTTGCGCGGAAATCGGAATCACGCCCAGCATTTTTGCGAACGGTTTCACCACCGGATGTTCGTAGGAATCCTTGAACATCAAAAAGCGCACCGGGCGATCGGTCGCAGCGATCACCAGCGCGGCATCCGCCATCGAGGCATGGTTTGGCGCCAGCAAAGCGCCTCCGCGCGCCGGCACGTATTTCGCACTGCTGATATCCATACGGTAAATCGTGTGCGTCGCAAACCAAAGCAGCAGCCGCATCAGCGAATCCGGCAGCAGCCTGACCGTGTAGATCGCCGCTCCTAGCGACACCACCGCGGTGGCCGCAAAAAAGGTTCGCAAGCCGACGTGCAGGTAGTGCGTAAATCCGGAATAGATTGCCGATGCCAGCACCACGCCGGCAAAAGAAAGCCAGTTGGCGTACGCGATGACGCCGCCCTTTTTGTCCTCGTCGGGCCGGTGTTGAATCAACGCGCTGATCGGCACGATGAAAAATCCGCCACTGAAGCCGAGAGCGACAAGCAAGCCGAAGACTTGCGCGAACGACAACACCGGCAGCGCTAACAAGCAGCCGAAAATGGCCATTCCCACGCCGCCCAGCGGAATCAATCCGTATTCGATTTTTCCTCCGGAGAGATAGCCCGCGGCAAAACTTCCGACTCCGATGCCGATCGCCAGCGCGGCCTGCAGATAGCTTCCGCGCGTTTCGTTCAGGTGCATGATTTCGCGGCCGTAAAAAACAATGACAAATTGCAGCAGCGCGCCGAGAAACCAAAAATAGGTGTTGCCAATGATCGCCAACTTCAGCGCGCGATCCGGTTGCACCAATTTCCGCTGCGCGCGCAAATCTCCAAATATGTTGAGCCTGAATTTCTTGCTTGGATCGCCGGCCGGCACGCGAGAGATCAGAAAGCTGGCTGCGAGACCGATGAGAGAGCAGGCGCCATAAATCATTCCAGCGGTCGCGGGACTGCTGTGAAATTGCTGCGCCAAGAACGATCCTGCTACTGTGCCCGAGATGATTGCTAAAAATGTGGTCAGTTCAAGAACGCCGTTTCCCCACGACAGCAGTTCGGGAGGCAGCAACTCCGGAAGCAGACCGTACTTGGATGGCCCGAACAATGCAGCTTGCGTGCTGGCCAGAAAAATTACCGTGTAGGCCAGATAGGGATTACCCTGATGGAACGCAAAAATTGCGAACAGCATCGCGGCAATTTCGAAGAGCTTGGTAGCGATGGTGACGCTGCGCTTGCTGAAGCGGTCGGCGAGGAAGCCACCGGTCATCGAAAATAGCAAAAATGGAATCGCGAAAAGGTTTCCGATCAGGAAAACGCCAAAATCTTTTTGTGCGGTGGTAGGGTTCTGCCCGAGAATCAGATAAATGACAAAAAACTTCAGACCGTTATCGTTGAACGCGCCCTGAAACTGCGTGGCAATCAGGCTCCAGAAACCGCGCCGCCAATTCTTATCGTTCTCGGGCCAATTCTGCGGCCCTGTTGTTGGCATTGACGGTCCCCCGCGTACAGCCGCTCTCGTGTTTCGATTCTCCCCTGCGACTTGCGCCCGCATCTACGAAAATATTCGGCTCAGTTGCCCAAATCGCCGCGAATGGCGCACTAAACATCGCAAAGGTCCACGGCTTGCCGCAGCGATGTAAGCGGGTCATGTATCGGCACGAACTCGTGGGCCACGTAACCGCGGAAGGTTGCCGCGGCAATGCCCCGCATCACGCCGTCCCATTGGACTTCCTGAGTCGCGTCGAGTTCGTGGCGTCCCGGAACGCCGCCGGTGTGAAAGTGGGCGATCCAATCGATATTTTTCTGGATGGTGCGCACCAGATCGCCTTCCATGATTTGCATGTGATAGATGTCGTAGAGCAGCTTGACGCGGGGCGAATTCACCGCCTGCACCACTTGCACTCCCCATGCGCTGCGATCGCACATGTAGTCGTGGTGATCCACTTTACTATTCAGCAGCTCCATGCAGATCGTGACGCCGTGATCCTCGGCAATTTTCTTGACGCTGTTTAAGCCTAGAATCGTATTTCTTGCGCCTTCTTCGTCGGACATTCCTCCGCGATTGCCGGAAAACGTAATCACGTTAGGCACCCCGGCCTTTGCCGCGAGCGGAATATATTTGCGAAAGCCTTCCTCAATCCTGGCGTGGTTCTCGACGCGGTTCATCGCGCTGGCAATTTCGCCGCCGCCCGCGTAGCCCATGCTGCACACCAAGCCGTAGCGCGGCGGAACTTCGAATTCATCTGGATTGAGTAAATCAATGCCTTTCAATCCGAGCTGCACGGCATATTCGCAAAGCTGGTCGAGAGGAATCTTCTGATAGCACCAGCGCGAAGCCGATTGCCGGATATTGCCTTTCCGCTTGGTGGGAGCGGCTCCCTGCGACCAGGAGACGGACGGCAGCGCAGCCATAGTGGCCCCAGAAACGACGGTTTTCAGCAGGTTGCGCCGCGAAACGTTGGTCATAGCTGTCTGGCAGAGTGTAGCGAACGGCACGTCGAAGTCGAGAGGAATTTATCTTGGCGACAGGCGGCAGCGCCGCGTGCTCAACAGTTCCCATGACCTCCGCATCCGACAGTGCAATCTTTGCAGCTGGTCATACGTAGTATTCTTGTGAGCCAAACCATGTCCATTACCGCATCGCCAACCGACCAAGCCGTGTCCCAGCCTGCCATTCACATCGATCACGTCTCGCGCCATTACGTGATGGGCGAATCTTCCATTCGCGCAGTGGACGATGTCTCGCTGACTGTGCCTACGGGAGAATTTCTTGCGCTGCTGGGCAGCTCTGGCTCTGGCAAATCCACATTGCTGAATTTGATGGCTGGGCTCGACCGGCCGACTTCGGGTTCGATTCATTGCGGCGGGCGCAATCTTGCGGAACTTTCTCCGCTCGAGCTGGCGCGCTATCGGCGGAATACGGTGGGAATGGTTTTCCAGTCGTTCAACCTTTTGCCGCGCATGACGCTCGAAGAAAACGTCGAACTGCCGCTGCGTCTTGCCGAAGTCGAACGCAGCGAACGTGCCGCGCGTGTGCGCGAAGCGCTCGAACACGTACGCCTCGCAAAACGAACCGGCCACCGCCCCAGCGAACTTTCCGGTGGCGAACAGCAGCGCACCGCCATTGCGCGGGCGTTGGTGAATCGCCCGAAAATTCTTTTTGCGGA
>WNFO01006034.1_pt1 | contig 15346 bp, 16 predicted proteins | sample 5400251 | NCBI WGS metagenome assembly WNFO01 (sample SAMN13153354, study PRJNA577476) | soil metagenome | isolation source: 100 cm saprolite under Madrone tree | place: USA:California | collected 2016-06-14 | reverse complement strand
CAAACGGCAGCCGCGAACTCTCAGGGTCGTTGCGGCTTCACCGGATGATGTCCAACCCGAACGTGATGTGCTACCAGCTGTCATTGAGGAGGTTAATCGCTATATCGCCGATCGTGGTTTCAACTTTGTGCTGAGGCGATGGGAAACCGACACGTATCCTGGCTTTCATGCTGAAGGACCGCAGGGACTAATCGATCCGATTCTGAAAATCACCGATTGTGATTTATTGATTGGGATTTTCTGGAAACGCTTCGGCACTCAAACAAAGGACGGCAAGACTGGCACGGAACACGAATTCAGTCTGGCTCATGAAGCTTGGCGAGAAAAAGGGAGTCCGCAAATCTTCGTCTATTTCAATCTCAAACCCTACACGCCGAAGTCAAAGGCAGAAGTTGAACAATGGGGGCAGGTGCTTGAATTCAAGGAGAAGTTTCCGAAAGAAGGTTTGTGGTGGCCGTACAAAGGGAAAGTCCAATTTGAAAAGCTGGTCCGCAATCACCTGATGAACTACATCCGCAGTCTCGCTTGAAGAAGCGGCTGTTGGATGAAAGCTATGTGAAGCTGATGGTCGAATCGTATAAGCGTTTGCCGCTGCTCAGAGGTAAAGGAGTAGCGAATAACACGAAGGAGAAATGAACAATGGGCTGGGTCTAATGGTCAGTCGAATTTGCGACGTGTGATGCGCGGGAGTTAAGAGTTTCCGTTACGAAGTTCTCTCACGAGTTCCATCAAAGCCTTCAAAGTTTGATCAGTTTGAGTCTCGAATTTAGCGAACCTCTCGTCAGATCGAGCGAATCTTTCTTCGTTCCTTATTTGAGCGTCAATCATGATATTCATCTTGTCTTCAAGCTTTGTGACGCGATCTTCGCTCTGAATCTGCGCATCGACGAGGATACCCATCTTTTCATCTAGGTCGCGGAGATTCCGCCGCGCGCGAAGACCTGCGCTAACGAATAATTTCGCGATTCGCTCAAGCCGATCCAACTTTTCTTCGGGAGTCATAACTTGCTCCTAATGGCTAGTCATAATCGCGTGATTGTCTTTGTTAGTCAAGTCGATGTCAGGTCGAGGGCGATGAGGCAAAGACTATGAAAAGGGAGATTGTCGCTCGGCAGTGGAAAAATGGAGTTGGCGCCCAGCACTGCTCGAGCCCTACCGCAGCACCGCGCGAATGCCGACGACGATCAAATAGATGATAGCGACTACGACCGCTACCTTGATCAGCAGGACTGCCAGGCCGACCAAAAATCCAAGAATGCCGAGCGCGACACCGGCGGCCGCGAGCACCAGCGGCACGCCGACCGCCAGCACAAACAAGGCCAACAAAATCATTCCTACCACTCTCAAAACATCCGACGCTTCTTTCATTCTCTAAACCTCTTTCGCGCTCTCGCCGCTTATTTACTGCCCGTTCGCGTCGATATACGAGCAAGGCCTCGTGTTCGTTCCGTAAAAGCTCGCGCCGGTTTACGGCCGCCGCTAAAAGAAAGGATTCACTCCTCGGAAAATGTAGAACAGGCTGCCAGCCTGTTTTGGGGTTCGTTGTTTCGGGCGTGGAACAGGCTGGCAGCCTGTTCTACATTGAACAAAAAAAGGCCGCCATAATCGACGGCCTCAAAAGTGAAATTAGGGATAATTCTCGCCAAATCTTGCTAGCGAATTATCTCGATTATTCCAACCCGATGACCCGAAGGTTTGATGATCGTCGCTCTCGTCGTACCCAAATCTTCGGTGGTCAGCAGCAAGCCGAAATCATCGAATGAAGTTTCCGATCTGATCTCCGCTTCGTTGCGGCCTTTGACGTTCACAATCTCACCCAACCTCTGATATTGGTTGTCAGGCGAGACGGCCCAAAGAATGTAGGCTGTGCCTTTCGGCGCGTCCTTCAGATCGTGAAAGTGCATGAGAACTTCCGTTGAGTTGCCATGCTTGCGCGGCTTAATGAAGATGTTGGCCCGCGAGCCTTCCATCGCGCCACTGAAGTTGATCTTCAGCTTAGTCTCGTCTCCAGCTTTGAATGTCGGAATACCAAGCATGGGCACCGTGTAATCTGAGGTCACCGCGACTGTCTCTGACGGCACTACCGCAGCGACTTCCTCGCCCACTGCGCTCGTAATCGGAATTACGGTCATGCCTGTCGGCACCTCGCTGCGAAAGAATATTTTTGTGTTTGCGTCATAGGCGGTCAGCGCGGCTTCGGGTGAGCCCACCAGCATGAACTGTGTTAATGGCGTGGTGGTGGTAAATGTGCCGATGCCGTTCGTCACATCGACCTGTCCCAAGAGCGTGGGGGCCCCGGTCGGATCGACCGCATAGACATTCATCGCAGTAACGTCGGGTGGCAGGCTGGTTAGATTAAGTTTGATCGTGGCGCCGCTCGGGTCGCGCAGGATTGTGGCCCTGCCGGTCGCGCCCGCCAAACCTACGGGACTCAAAGTGACTATTGTCTCTTTGCCGGTGGGGTATTCAACGATCGTGTAAACCCCTTCGCTCGTCTGAATCGTTGTCGTCTTCTTCTTTTGCGCGACGGCCACGACGGTCAGTGAAAGTAAGAGCATTGCTGCTCCCAAAACTGCAATCAAGCGTTTGCTCATAAATTCGTCCTCCTTTAAAACCATGGTTTTTCCTAGTCGGGGTTCCTGAGGCTCTATGCGTACGTACACGTACATAGATGAGACGGAGCAACAGGCGTGCCGGGTCGTTTAATGGATTTACTTATGAAATACGAAATACTTACGGTCGGCTAGACATGTTTTCAGCGAAGGAAAGCCGTACACAACGGTAGGAGCCATGGTTGAAAGGAGTTCAGCGCTTGACCCGATAAGTAACCGCCAGGTAACCGCCTTTGAGGATCTTGCATTCGAGCAACTCGAGATCGATCTGTTTCTTCATCTCGTGAAAGAGCGGAATGCCTGAGCCGAGCAGCACCGGGTGAATGTTCAGAACGACTTCGTCAATTAGATCGGCTTCAAAAAGACTCCTGGCCAATTCACCGCCGCCGAAGACCACAATGCCTTTGCCTTTTCTTTTCTTCAGTTCCTTGACGAACTTTGTGGCGTCCTCCGTGACGATCTCGACGTTACGATCGGGCTTCTTCTTTGCCGCCAGTTTCTTTTTTAGCGCCTCACGCTTTTTCTTCGAGCGCGAAAATACGTAATTCTTCGCGCCGGGATACGAGGTCTGACCATAGGCCAGCATCCCGTCATAAGTCTTGCGGCCGATCAGGAGCGCATCTACGGTCTTCATGAATTTCGCGCTGATCTCGGCGACTTCATTGCTCCAGTGAATCCAGTCGAATCCGCCGTCTTTGCGCGCGATGTAGTTGTCGAGACTGTTGGCGAGTCCGAGTGTTACTTTGCGCATGGCTTAGCAGTCGTATAAATCATTTCAGGTCCTGGAGATTTCTACTCTTACCGAGATTGTCTGGCTGGCGTTAACAATCCTATGCGACGGCCGGCCGCTGATTCTTCAATTAGCTGCTCGAGTCGTTTGAGTCGCGTTTCTTCCTTCTTCGCGCTGACGATCCACCAGTTAATGGTTTTTCGATACGAGGGTGGCTGCGCTTGAAAGAATTCCCACGCCTTCTTGGTTCGTTTGAGCTTTCCCAAGTACGGCTCGACAAGTTCAGAACTCCTCTGTTCGTAAGAATAGATGCCGGATCGATTTTCCTTCCGCGCTTGGCACGCTTTCAACCCTGCCGGCCGCATCCGTTCTTCCTTAATCAGCCGTTCCGCGTTGCGAATGTTCACGGCGCTCCAGATGCTGCGCGGCTTCCGCGGCGAAAAGCGAATCTTGTAGCTGTCTTCATCGATGTTCTTGCGAAGGCCATCGATCCAACCAAAGCACAACGCTTCGTCAACAGATTCCGGCCAAGTGATGCTCGGCTTGCCTGAGTTCTTCTTGTAGAAGCCAACCCAGAGTTCTTTTGCAGTTGCGTGATAAGCCTCGAGCCACTTACCAAACGCTGAAGGCGATTTGAAGAATTTGATTTGCATCCAGCCAATGAGATCGTTGGGCAGATGGTTGAATCAGCTGCGCTCCGAATCAAGTTTCGCTCTGGCCTTAGAGACCTTCTTTGAGCCTTCTTTCTCGCTCAAGAATTTCACTAGGTGGATTCCCTGAATGTCCGAGTGACTCTTTACAAGCGGACCAAAGAGTAGTTTGTGAGTTTCCCACGAGATACTTGGATTGTAGTATTCGGATTTTGAACACCTGAGCATGATGCCATCTTCAAACGGACCATCCTCATGATTGTAGTCACAGAATAGATGTACACCCTCGAAGTAGGGCTGTCCGATCGGATCGACTTCTACGATTGACGTGAACGGTAGGAGTTTGACGATCTCTATTCGGCATCTTTCGTTTTCTGGTCCCCCTCAGTCTCGAGCCCCCTCGCGACATCATTACCGATCCACGAAACCGGGCGCGCCGAACTGAGCAAGAAATCCCAACCCCCGTCGTCCGTTATCCAACCGTCGTATACAAATCGTTGTACGATAAGTCCTCTACTGTAAACGCCAACGATTCGAGCTGAAAACCAGCGTGGCAGAAGCGAGTAATCATTCACTGGCGACTGTTGAATGGTTTCTAACAATTGAGCGGTAAACGCTAAATCCCGAATGAGAACTTCTTGAAACCGAATTTCGCCGAGCTTCTCCAACTTGAGAGCAGGGTTTAGTGTCCGTGAGAACTTTGCTTGTTTTGGCAAAGCCATGAGAGGAAATCCTCGGCGGGTAAATTCACCGCAAAAACTCAATACCATGCAACTCCGTGATCGCCCTCGCTACATCTGTCACCTGCGGCAGGATTGCGTCTTCCAGTTGCGGCGCGTAGGCGACGAAGTGTCGAGCGCGGCGACGCGGCTGACCTCTAAGTTCCATCCGCCAGTTTTTCGCTTAACCAGACGTTGACTAGAGTTTCAGTCGATACACCTTCCTTGTGAGCGCGATTAGCTAGTTTCTTGGCCAATTCCGGCTCCAGTGCGGTAAGGAAAACTCGCCGTTGTAAATCCACGTCAAAGCTCGCTTCGCTGGTCTGATCCCAATAGTCGGCCAAATCATGGCCGTCCCAAAACTCCGCGGCCTCGTCCAGAGTCTTGAAATGCTCGGGTATGGGATCGCGGTTTTTCTTACTTCTTGCCATAGGATCTTCTTTCCTTCTTTGTCATATCTCGCCCGCTGACGATTAATGCTTCGCTTGTGAGCTTGCGAACAAAGTACACGGTCAGATAACGTCCCGCCCCGGTTTGGCCCATAGCTGCATAGAGATCTTCACCTTCAACATCGCCGCTTTCAATATAGCGATAGCGGGGGGTTTGATCAAAGACTTCTTCCACTTCGTCCGTCGTTACATTGTGCTTCCACAACAGCTTGTCGATTACATTCCTAAGCCAGATGATGCCGTTAACTTTCATCCGGAGCCTTAATAACTATGCAGTTCTGTAATCGCCGCCAACACATCCGCCACCTGGGGCAGAATCGCGTCTTCCAATTGCGGCGCGTAGGCGACGAAGGTGTCGAGGGCGGCGACGCGGCGGACGGGAGCGTCGAGGTGTTCGAAGAGTTCGCTGGAGATGCGCGCGGCGATTTCGGCGCCGTAACCCCACGACAGTGAGTCTTCATGAGCGACGATCACGCGCGAAGTTTTCTCGACCGACGCAGCAATCGCGTTCCAATCGTAAGGACTTACGGTGCGCAGATCTATGATTTCGACGCTAATCCCTCGTTGCTCGGCCTGCCTGGCGGCGACGAGCGAACGCTGAACGAGGGCGCCGTAGGTGATGATCGAAAGATCAGTTCCTTCGCGCACCACTTTCGCTTTGCCAAACGGAATCATGAAATCGTCGGGTGGATAAGGCGATTTGTTGTAAGTCTGGCGATAGAGATGCTTGTGCTCCAGAAACATCACCGGATCGTCGCAGCGAATTGAGGTGCGCAGCAGGCCGTTCGCGTCGAGCGCGTTTGACGGGTAGACCACGCGCAGGCCGGGAATCTGTGTGAAGAGCGACACGCCCGATTGCGAGTGGTAGATCGCGCCGCCTTTCAGATAGCCGCCGATGGGCACGCGCAGCACGACGGGACATTTCCATTCGTTGCCTGAACGCCAGCGCAACAGTGCCAGCTCGTTGCGAATCTGATGCATCGCCGGCCAGATGTAGTCGAAGAATTGAATCTCGACAACCGGCTTTAGTCCGCGGGTGGCAATTCCAATGGCTCGGCCAACTATGTTCGCTTCGGCCAAAGGTGTATTGAACACGCGCGCGCTCCCGAATTCGCGCTGCAAGTTAGCCGTAACTTTGAAGACGCCGCCCTTGCCTTTCACTTTGTCGAGAATCTCTTCACGCGAGCAATCGGCGATGTCTTCGCCAAAGACGACCATACGCGGATCGCGCTTCATCTCGGTATGTAAGCAGCGATTAATTAGATCGACCATCGTGCTCGCGTTGCCGCTGAGTTGAGCGCCAGCTTCGGTGTCGAACGCTTTCGAAGTCGGATCGACATCGGGCGAGTAAACAAACTGCGTTGCCGTATCCGGCGCCGGCTGTGGACTCGCGAGCGCTTTGTCGGCCGCTTCGTTCAGCTCCCGATCGATTTCATCTTTGAGTTGTTGTAGCTCGTCCTGGCCGATGACTTTTTCCTGCACCAGCTGCGCGCCAAATCGTTTGATTGGATCATGCTCGGCGTCGGAAGCGCGTTCTTCATTGGATCGATAAAGCTTTTCGTCGTCGGAGAGTGAGTGCGAGTAAGGCCGAATCACCTTCGCGTGCACGAACGAGGGGCCGCGGTTCTTGCGACAGTTGTCCACCGCGCGCCGCATCACTGCGAGCGATTCAATCGGGTCAGTGCCGTCGCATTGCTGCCGATAAAGATTAGGAAACCCTCGAACCAATTTCGAAACGTCGCCGCCGGCGGTCTGCACCTCAACCGGCACGCTGATCGCGTAACCGTTATCTTCGAGCAGAAATACTATTGGAAGTTTCAAATTGCACGCGGTGTTGAGTGCTTCCCAGAACTCGCCTTCGCTGGTCGTGCCGTCGCCTAACGAAACGTAAATGACTTCATCGTGATGAAAAGTCTTGGCGCGCTTCTTCATTTCCTTGGCGAGCTTCATTCGATAACCGGCTTCCGCGCAGCCGACTGCTTGCAGAAGTTGGGTACCCGTCGGCGACGACTGCGAGACTATGTTGAGTTTCTTGTGGCCCCAGTGCGAAGGCATCTGCCGGCCGTGCGAATTTGGATCCGCTTCAGCACCGACCGATTGCAATAACATCTCGAGCGGTGTCATCCCCAGCTGCAAACACAACGCGCGGTCGCGATAGTATGGATAGAACCAGTCATAACCAGGCTTCAGACACATGCCCGCCGCCACCAGGATCGCCTCGTGGCCGGCCCCGCTAATCTGAAAAAATATCCGGTTCTGGCCCTTCATCTGAATTTCTTTGTCGTCGAGCCGGCGCGAAAGATACATCGTGCGAAATATCTTCACCATCTCTTCGCGACTAAGGCGGGTCTGCGGTTGCTTTGGCTTAGCACCCACACGCCGCGGCACGGATTTGATTGCAGTAACGGGCGCAGGTTTCAGCTCGCGCGTGGGCTTCGGCTCGGGCGCCGCCACAGCTTGGGCGGTGAAAGCCTTCTCCGGAAGTTCGCCTTCGGTTTTCTTTACGAGTCTTAAGACTTTGGTGTCACTCATGATCTGAAAATTCGTTCTCCAAAATCTGACGATACTCTTCCGCCATTCCCGGGTGCCCATGCGCCATCGAAGCGTCGACGCCGCGCCGATAGGCTTCTCGCGCTTTATCGATCTGCTTCACGCGCTCGTACGCGCGCGCCAACATGCCGTACGCGTTGCCTTCATCATCGGCGGCGGCAAGATAACGCTCGAGCGTTTCAATTAACTTCGCGTCGTCTCCGCCCTTTTCGTATTCCTTCGCCAATCCGAAAAGTACCGCGCTGTTTGCCGGATCGGATTGCAGAATCTGTTCGAAGACCTCGATTCGTGATGCAGCCATAATCAAACCCGACTCAGAAAATTCTCGCAAACAAAAATCTTGCGCATGCGAAAACGCAAGGGACTCTCGACGATGGCGATCGCTTTCAATCTTTCAAAACCGCTGACAAACCATGGTTCTTTACAATCGGGAACGCTTCTTAGCCACGCCGGCGTCGTTAACTGGAACTCGTCACACAAGCATTCGGCGGTCGAGGCCAGAAGCGCATCCATCTTGTGGTCGTCCCAAAAGTCGAAGGGATCTTCAATCGCTCTCACATCTCGGTGACGACGAAAGTCGTCAACGAAATTCATCAGGTGAATACACCACCAGCGCTTGTCATTAGCGATTTTTTCTCTCGTTTCCTTGAGCGTTATCATTGCCCTTTGAATATCTCCTCAAGCAGAATACGGGCGCGTGGGTTCACTTCTTTATTTGGATAATAGCCTTTGACGATCTCAGTTACTTCTTCCGGGCTGCCAAGTTCGAGGTGGTTAATCAGCACTGCCACATCATCCTCATCCAAAGTACCCGGTCTAGCACTTAGTACTTTCATTGCTAGTAGGTAGTCAGCTGGCGGTATGTACACCTTCAAATGAGAAAGGTCGAGCAGGATGCGCCTCTCGTGCGGCACGAGAAACATTTCGACCGCGGTATTCAGCCAGCCTATCGGCAGCCCATGACGCTCGGCGACTCGGCGGGCGGCCATTCGAATGTAACGCACGGGTTCAAAGATCGCATCAACATCGTCAGTGTCAGGACGAGCCTTGTAAGCCAGCGCCATGACCGCACCACCATACAAACAAATCTCGCCCTTGACATCCATGGAACGTAGCTCTTCGTTCAACTCGCTCAAATAGCGCTTGATCTCTTCCGCGTTCACCTGTTTGGCTGCCATTCACTTTCCAATTATCAACTTCGCAATCGTCTGCAACTGCATGTTCGAAGTACCTTCGTAGATCGCGCCAATCTTCGAGTCGCGCCAGTACTTCTCCACCGGATAGTCTTTGACGTAACCGTAACCGCCATAAAGTTCGATTGCTTTTGACGCGATTCGTTCGGCCGCGCGCGACGAATAAAGTTTCGCCATCGCCGCTTCCTTCACAAAGTTCATGCCGGCATCTTTCATGCGCGCCGCGTTGTAAACCATTAACCGCGCGGCTTCCAAATCAGTGGCCATTTCCGCCAATTGGAACTGCACCCCCTGAAATTGATTAATCGATTTACCAAATTGCTGGCGCTCGCCCGTGTAGGCAATCGCGGCTTCCAACGCGCCGCGCGCAATGCCGATCATCTGTGCGCCAATTCCGATGCGGCCTTCATTCAAAGTTTCGATTGAGGTCTTGTAGCCTTTGCCGACTTCGCCCAGCACATTTTCCTTTGGGACTTTGCAGTCTTCGAGAATTAATTCAGTCGTGGACGACGCGCGGATGCCGAGTTTGTCTTCCTTCTTCCCAACTGCAAAGCCGGCGAAATTCCTTTCGATAATGAAGGCGGTGATGCCGCGATAGCCGGCTTCGGGATTTGCGTTCGCAAACAGAATGAAAATCTCAGCTTCGTTGCCGTTTGTGATCCAAAGCTTTTGGCCATTGAGAAGGAAGTGATCGCCTTTATCGACCGCACGAGTTTGCATGGCAAACGCATCGGAACCCGAACCCGCTTCGCTGAGCGCGTAGGCGCCGACTCTCTCGCTTGCGAGCAGGGTTAGATACTTTTCCTGCTGCTGCTGATTTCCCCAACGAATCAACGCGTTGTTAACCAGCGTGTTCTGCACGTCGACAAAAACGCCAACCGAAGCATCGATGCGCGAGAGTTCCTCTACGGCGATGATCGCGGTGAAGAAAGACGATCCCGCGCCGCCAAACTCTTCCGGAGTTTCAATCCCCATCAGGCCAAGATCGAAGCACTGCTTAATGAGCGCCGGATCGAGTTTGCCGTGCGCGTCCATTTCCGCGACGCGTGGCCGCAGTTCACCTTCGGCAAATTCACGCACGCTGGCGCGAAACATCTGCTCGTCTTCGGAAAGCGTAGTCAGAACGCGATCGCCGGCCTGACCATTTCCGTCGATGGCTGCTTGAGATTGGCTCATCATCACCTGACCGTTACGGGATTTGTAACTTGAACCCCTGCATCATAATCAAGGCAAAACTAAAAAGGCAAAAGCTGGGGGTTGTGTCTTTGCGTTAATAAGTAGGTCTGCAGCTGCCAACGATAACGGGAAGCGCCGGATTGATTGAGCGGCTCTGCCGCCGCACAGTGCGGAAAGGCTCGGCCTTTCCGGCTGCCCTTTTATCTTTCGTTAGGCTGCGCCTCATGAATAGAGGCGTAGCCTCCAATCAACTTGGGATCGTGACGGTAAGGCCGAGCCTTACCGCACTGTGCGGCGTCAAAGCCGCATAGGACCCAGTTGCCCGAATTGATTGGCCGTGTGATACCGTTCTCAATCGTTCAAACGTCAGACAGAGGACTTGATGAACTTGCAGGAAGGGCCACAACCTCCAATTTCCCAACCGCGCCCAGCCAAAAACAATCAGGCCAGAAACCGAAAGCTTGCCCGGTTCGGCTTAGTGTTCGCTTTTCTTGGCCTGCTGCTGTTCGCCTATTTCGTACGCAAAGCCGGCCTGGCGCAGATCACCGAAGGCATCAAGCGTCTGGGCTTTGGCTTTCTCTTAATCCTGGCCATTTCCGCAGTCCGCCAGGTCGTTCGTTCACTTGCCTGGACAAAATGTTTTGAGGCGCCTTACTCCATTCGCTTTCGCGACGCATTCGCTGCGCGAGTAATGGGTGACGCGCTGGGCAACATCATTCCGCTGGCCAGCGTGGCTGTGGCCGAACCCTCCAAAGCTGCATTCGTCGCCGACCGCGTTCCTTTGATGGCCGGCCTCTCGGCAATTGCGCTGGAAAATATTTTTTATAGTTTGTCGGTTGCTCTATTTGTTTTTTCCGGCACCACAGCGCTGTTATTGAGTTTCTCACTGCCTAAGCCGCTGCGTTACGCAAGCATCGGGGCGCTAATCGCGACAGTGGTCGTTGTGCCGCTTGGTTATCTGGTAATTCGCAGGCAGTTGAAATTTTTAAGTGGTCCAATGGGATTGTTTCAGCGCCGCGGCATCGCTCGCGGCTGGATGGGAAAAACGATCCCGCGGGCGCAAACGCTTGAAGATCGCATCTATGGTTTTTATTCACGGAATCGCAGCCGGTTGTTGCTTATTTTTCTATTGGAGATGTGTTTCCACTTTACCGGAGTGCTTGAAATTTATACGACCCTTTGGTTCATAAGTGCGATCGCGCCAACGTTGCTAACCGCGTTCATTCTGGAGTCAGTTAATCGCGTAATTAATGTTGTGTTCAAGTTTGTGCCGCTGCGGACCGGCGTAGATGAAGCCGGTACCGGCATGCTGGCGAAAGTGCTCGGGTTCACTACGGCGATTGGCGTGACGCTGGCAATCGTGCGCAAGGGGCGCGACATTTTTTGGAGCGGTGTGGGCGTGGCGTTGATTGTGCGCCGGGGGTTATCAATTAGAAGCCTGAACCAGCAGACACAGGTGGCAGCTACGGAGGCGAGGGACAGTAGCCCGACCGTAACTAACACGTAGTCCAAAGTCCAATGTCCAACGTCGAATACAAAGACTTTGGACTTTGGGCGTGGGATGTTGGACTCGGACTGTTTACGGTCGGGATGCCAATTATTCGTAGGCGAGCGCGCTGACTGCATCCAGGTTTGAGGCGCGCCAAGCGGGATAGAGCGCTCCTATTGCTCCTCCCAGAATCCCGATTGCGGCTGCTGTGAGGGACCAGCCCCAGCTAAATTCAAAGAAGAGTCCATAGACACGATAAATCGCAAAGCCGGCGATGAACGACAAGATAAACCCGGCTACGAGCCCAACCGCGCTGATGAGGATGGCCTCGGATTCTATGATCATGACAATGTATCGTCGCGACGCGCCCATCGCTTTCAGAATTCCAATCTCGCGCGTGCGCTCGGTGATGGTCGTGTACATTGCGAGCATCACCACCAGCGCGCTCACGATCGCCGCCAGACACACCAGCACGCGCAGAAAAATCCCCAGGTAAGGAATACTCTTTTCCAGACTGGTAAACAGCTCACGCGTGAACTGAATCTTGTTTCCCGGCAGTTGCGCATCGATACGCTTTGCTACCGCGACCTGATCGTTTGCATCGCGCACCTTGATGAACATATAAGTGCAACGCCCGGGCGACTCTAGCTCTTCCTGCATCGCCGCAAGTGTCATCTTCACGCGCGCCCCTGATTCCGGCGCGTAGATGCCAACAATTCGATAAGGCTTGTTGCCGAAAAGCTTCAGCGAGTTGCCCAGCGAAAGCTTGTTGTTGCGCGCTTTTGTTTCATCAATCACAACCTCATCCGCAGCTTGCGGCGCTTTGCCGCTTTCCAAATGGATTTGGTTGACGCGCGCAAACGGTTCCCACTCGACGCCTTCGATCTGCTCGAAGCCAAGACCACTTCCGCCTTGAGACACATAGCGAATAACCGGCAGCACCTCTTCCACGCCCTCGATCTGTTTCAGACTGTCAACATACTTCGTGCTAAGGTTTGCCGTCGACGCTGTTAGTTGCATTGAACCGGGCCGGGTGAAAATTATTTCCGCGCGAACATTCGAAGCGCGCCGTTGCATGTCGTTGGACATGCCGCGCGCCAGGCCGGTAAAAAGCATTATCAAACAAACGCCCAGCGCCACCCCCGCTACGCTTACCAGCGTGCGAATGGGGCGTTGTCGAATGTTGGAAGAAACGAGATTGTCCATGAAGGTTTAATTTTGCGGCTAGCGGTATGCTGTGTCGCTAAACGTTCGCGACCAACAATAAGACATTTTGGTCGCGCTGCCAAAAGCGAAACAATTGAGTGAGTGAAAATGTTGTGACAACTTCAGGCCAGGATGAAGATTCAAAAGGGCAGGACGAACACTTGAGTGAGCTATGAAGTCAATTAGAACAACTGCACCAGCCTTGTTATTGCTTGTCGTCGCGTTGATCGTTGCGAGTTTTCCGCTGGCGGGTTATGGCGTCTCCGCTAAGCGGATCCAGATCGTGATCCTGGGCACGACCGACCTGCATGGAAATCTTTATCCAACGGATTACTACACCAACAAACCTGACAATCGCGGTCTCGCGAAAATCGCGACAATGATTCGCCAGATTCGCAAAGAAAACGAAAACGTCATGCTGATCGATTCGGGCGACACGATTCAAGGCACGCCGCTGGAGTATTACCACAACAAGAAAAACAACACGCCGCCTGATCCCATGATGTTGGCCATGAACGCGCTCGCCTATGACGCCATGACGGTAGGCAATCATGAATACAACTTTGGTTTGCAGGTGCTGGAAAAGGCGCGCAGCGAAGCAAAGTTTCCCTGGTTGTCGGCAAACACTTACGACAAGGGCACGACGCGCACCCACTATCAGCCGTACATCGTCAAAGAAGTGGCTGGCGTGCGCATTGCAGTTTTAGGATTGACGACACCGGGAATTCCAAACTGGGAAAACGCGCCAAATTACGCGGGACTGGAATTCAAAGATCCTTTAAGCGAAGCCAAGAAGTGGGTGCCGGTGCTGCGCGTCAAAGAGCGCGCCGACGTTGTCGTGATTGCGATGCACATGGGGCTCGAAGAGGACCTGCGCACGGGAGAACTCAACCCCGGGCAAGTCCCCAATGAAAACGAAGCGATAGCCATTGCGCGACAAGTGCCCGGCGTCGATTTGATTTTCATGGGCCATACACACCGCGACGTGCCTTCTGTCGTTATCAATGGCGTGCAGTTGTTGCAGGCCGATTATTGGGGAAACCATTTAGCGCGTGTTGATCTTTATCTCGAAAACGATGGCAGTCGCTGGCGTCTTTACGCAGAGTCAGCACGCACGATTGCGGTGGATGACAAAGTCGCACCAGACGCGGAACTGTTGAAAATCGGAGAGCCTTATGACCGCGAGACGCAGGCGTGGCTGTCGCGTCCTATCGGCAAGTCGGCTGCAGAGCTGACAGCGGCTGAAGCAACCTTCCGCGATACGGCCATTCTGGATCTGATTCAGCGGGTGCAGATGGAAACAGGCAACGCGGACGTGTCGATGGTCGCAAGCTTTAACGAAAAAGCGCGCATCGCCAAAGGAGCAGTAACGGTGCGCGATATTGCCGGGCTCTACATTTACGAAAACACGTTGGTGGTGCTGGAGGTTACCGGTCAACAGTTGAAGGATGCGCTGGAACATTCGGCGAAATACTTTCGACCCTACGAGCCGGGAAAATCGGCGCGCGATCTCGTGGACGAAAAGATCCCCAGTTACAATTTCGATATAGCCGAAGGCGTCAGCTACGACTTGAACATTGCAAAACCGTTTGGCCAGCGAATCGAAAACCTTCAATTCCACGGCAAGCCGCTTCTTCCCGATCAAAAACTGCGGCTGGCGACTAACAACTATCGCGCGAATGGTGGTGGCGGTTACGTGATGTACAAAGGCGCGCCAGTGGTCTATCGATCGAATGTAGAGATTCGCGAGCTAATCATCGACTGGATGGAGCGCCACAAAACCATTCCCACCGAACCGGATAACAACTGGAAGATTGTTTCCTGAAAGTCCAAAGCCCAACGCCAATGCCCAACGTCTGCAAAGCTCCATTAGTTCAGAGTACAAGCTTCAGCTTGCGTCCATCCCAGCCATGCAACCTAAAGGTTGTACTCTAATACTGCTTGAATGACATTGGACATTGGACATTGGACTTTTGGACTAGGCCCAAAACCAAAAAGGCAACCCGGGGGCATTGGGTTGCCATTTGGTTTGCGACAATCAGCCGGAGAGTGAGGTTCCGCCAGCCGTTGCGTGGGCAAATCAGAGTTCGCGTTTAGCCCGTAACTGCGGTGTAGGTTTCGTCTTCAGTTGAGGTGTTCGCACTAACCGAAGCCACTGCAGTCATGAGCGCCAACACGATTATCAGCGCCAACAACGAGAATCCCTTAAGAAGTTCTTTTTTCATTTGCGCTGCTCGAATGCCAATCGCGTGCCGTTCGTCGCGCGGCCTTGCCTGCCCTGACACTCATCCTTGCAAGATCAATTATTCTGTAACTTAGTCATCTGGATCATTTGGGCTGGCGACTTTTAGTGAGGCTCCTGAATGCGGCGGCAATCTATCCAGTCAGATAGTCGAAGGTACCCTTCAGATAGCAGCGCCTCTGCACCAGGCAGTGTCCTTGACGTTCTCTCTGAACGCACAGAGATTTGTTCAAGCACACCAGCTACCCGACTTGACCATTGCCCCGCAACGCTGCTGCGCGTAGACTGGCCGGGCCAGACGCTCTCACAATTCGATGAACCCTCGACTTA
>WNFO01002862.1_pt1 | contig 15348 bp, 9 predicted proteins | sample 5400251 | NCBI WGS metagenome assembly WNFO01 (sample SAMN13153354, study PRJNA577476) | soil metagenome | isolation source: 100 cm saprolite under Madrone tree | place: USA:California | collected 2016-06-14 | reverse complement strand
CGCGCCCAAGCTCTCGCGACTCGCGCGGCCCCGGGCGCTGTCCATGCTGGCGTTCCGCCCCTGGCCCACGCCTTCGAAAGCCCCGGGGGCTCTCGCCTGTCCCTGGCCCGCGCCGCCGAACTGCTGTGCCTGTCCACGTCCCGCGCCACCCGGCTGTTGTGGCTGTGCGCGTCCGGCGGCCGCGCCCTGGCCACCGCGGCCCGCGCCGAGCGTTCCCTGCTGCATGCCTCCGCGCGCCATCTCCTGGCGTCCCTCGGCGGCGCGGCCCCGGAAGGCCTCGCGCGATTGCACGTTGGGCGCTCCCGCCTTGTTGAAGCGCTGCTGCGTCGAGGCATCACGGTACTGCGCGCCCTTGCGATGCTCCGGATTGTGCTGCCAGTTGCCCGAGCCGCGATTGTTCTGGATCTCCGTGCGCCGGTTGGCGATATTCGTGTTGTTCACGTTGTGCGTGTAGTTGTTGTACTGGTTGACGTTGACGTTGACGTCTCCGCGACCCCAGTTGCAATTGCCCCAGAGCGCCCCGCCCACGGCCAGGCCGATGCCGAACGACAGGAGCGCCGTGCCCGCCACGTAGCCCGGCGGATAGTAGTAGTAGGGCGGGTAGGCGGGATAGGGCCACGCGCCGTAGACGACGGTCGGGTTGTAGGTCGGCACGTAGATGACCTGCGGATTGGCCGGCTGGATCGTGATGACCTGCGGAGGCGCCTGCTGGACCACGATCTGCTGGGGCGGCGCCGGTGCCACCGTCACCGTCTGCTCGGACGTGCTCTTGAGAGTGCCGGCGGCCTCCGCCTTCCCCCGCAGCCGCTGAATGGCGTCCATCAAGTCCTTCTGCTGGCCGAGGAAGGCGTCGCCCAGGTTCTGCGTCCAGTCGAGCTTCTCGTTCATCATGGTCAGCACCTGCGGGAAGGCCACGAGGGACTTGACGCTGTCGTCCCACGTCTCCTTCTTGAGCGCGTCGTCGAGTTGGGTCCCCGTGAGGCTCGCATTGGCCTTGGCGAAGCGCGCGGCCTGCACGACCTCGAGAGGATAGGTCGAGGCCATGAGGATCTGGGCGATCAGCGGATCGGGATAGAGGGCGATGGGGGCCGCGATCTGCTCGAGCTCTTCGGGCTTGAAGGGATTGGGGGCCACCGCACCCTGATCGGTCTGGGCCACGACCGGCCCGGGAGCGACGAGGAGTGCGACGAGGAATGCTCCGAGTATTCGCGCGATCGGGCTCGCGGGCCATCGTGACAGCATCCCGGTCAGACTTCCTTTCTGCCGACGCCCGGCGCCAGGGTGGCACTCCCGGCCCCATCGGACGAACGCGGCGATCATGCACCGCGGATCACTACGCGTCAAGGCGTGTGACTCGGTACGTCTTGCCGAGGTTGGGTATACTTCGATGTCAAGGAGGTGCCATCACCATGGACACCATCAAGCCGCTCTTCACCGCGACCGCCACGGCCACCGGCGGGCGCAACGGACACACGGAAGCGAGCGACGGATCAGTGAAGGCCGATCTCTCCGTGGCGAAGGAAATGGGCGGGCCGGGGAAGCCGGGCACGACCACGCCCGAGCATCTCTTCGCGGCGGGATACGCGGCCTGCTTCGGCGGCGCCCTCGACTTCGTGGCCAAGCGGCAGAAGAAGGACGCGAGCAAAGCCAAGATCGTGTGCGCGGTGTCCATCGGCCCGCGCGACGGCGGCGGCTTCGGCATCGCCGTGAAGATGCAGGTGGAGGACAAGAGCCTCCCCCAGGCCGAGCTCGCCGCCCTCACCAAGGAAGCCCACGAGCAGATCTGCCCCTATTCCCACGCCACCCGCGGCAATGTACCCGTCGACTTCACCGTGGTGGGAGGGTAGGGGCGAGACCCTCTCAGATCTGCGCCATGCCTCCGTCGACGAAGAGCTCGGCGCCCGTCACATAGCTGCTGTCGTCGGAGGCGAGGAATACCACGGCCTTGGCGATCTCGTCCGGGGTGCCCATGCGCCCCAGAGGCACGGCGCCCACCATGCCCGACTTGAACTCGGTGAGCTGCTGGGGAGAGAGCCCGAGGCTGCTGAGGCCGGGGGTCTCGATCGGGCCGGGGCTGACCGCGTTGACGCGGATGCGGCGGCTCTTGAGGTCGATCGTCCAGTTCCGCGCGAAGGACCGCACGGCCGCCTTGGTAGCGCAGTAGACGCTGAACGCCTCGAAGCCCTTCGACCCGGCAATGGAGGCGTTGAGGATGATGGAGCCGCCGTCCTGGAAGAGGGGCAGCGCCTTCTGCACGGTGAAGAGCAATCCCTTCACGTTGGTGCCGAAAATCTGGTCGTAGTGCGCCTCGGTGATGGAGCCGAGGGGCAGCATCTCTCCGCCCCCCGCATTGGCGAAGAGCACGTCGATACGCCCCGCCTTCTCCTTCACTACGGCGTAGAGCCGATCGAGATCGGCGAGCTTCGCCACATCGCCCTGGACGGCCACCGCGCCGTGGCCGATCTGCTTGACCGCCTGATCGAGCTCGGCCTGACGCCGGCCCGTGATGAAGAGGCGGGCACCTTCGTCCGCGAATCGCTGGGCGGTGGCGAGGCCGATACCGCTGTTGCCCCCCGTGACCACTGCGACCTTTCCCTCGAGCTTCTTCGACATGGCAGAGCCCTCCGGTGAATGTGTGCGCGCGCGCTACTCGTGAGGGAGCGGTAGATCTCCACCTCGGCGGGGCCCTCGGTCAATCCTTCCTTCTCGCGGCGCTCGCGATAGGCGGCGAGGTAGGGCGCCTTGCGGTGCACGTCGAAGGCCGCATCGTCCTTGTACATCTCGTAGAAGAGGAAGAGGTCGGGATCCTTCGAGGAGCGATGCGGGCGATAGACGAGGCAGCCCGGCTCCGCTTTCCGCACCACCCCCGCCTGCTCGGCGAGCAGCATCGCCAGCGCATTGCCCTTGCCTTTCGCCGCCCGGATTTTCGCGACTACGGTGAGCACATTGGCCATGGGTCAGGATCTCCTTTCAGGATGGTGCTACGTGGACGAGCGCGCAGCGTGGAGCGCATTCTACGCGATCACGGGCCACTTCGGCCGGGCGGCGAGGCCAGCGCGCGCATGGTAGGGGCGGGCCAGCCTCTCCACTCGGGTCAAGACCTCGAGCTCGTCCACCATGGTCACGCGCCGATCCTCGAGGAGGAGGCGTCCGTCCACCATCACCGTGCGCACGCTGGCCCCGCTCGCGCTGTACACCAGCGTGTTCACGGGATCGAGGAGCGGCCGCCACTCCGGCAGGTCGAGATCGAAGATCACGAGATCCGCGCGCTTGCCCGGCTCCAGCGAGCCGATCTCGTCTCCGAGCCCGAGGGCGCGCGCGCCGTGAATGGTGGCCATCTCGAGCACGAGCTCCGGCGGCATCACCGCCGGGTCGAGATGCGCGTCCTTGGGAACGAGGCCGGCCAGGGACATGAGCCGGAGCATGTCGAAATGGTTCGAGCCGTTCGCGCTGTCGCCGCCGAGGGACACGGTGACCCCGGCCTCCAGCATCTCGGCGAACCGGCCGTGCGCGAAGAGCCCCTTCACGTGTTTGAGGGCGGCGGACGGGCAATGCGAAATCTTCACGTCGCGCCGGGCGAGGAGCGCGATGTCGTCCGCGTCCACGTGCACCATGTGCGCGAGCTTGGTGCGCGGTCCGAGCACGCCCCAGTCGTCGAGGGCGCGCAGGGGCAGGGTGTCGGCGGTCTTGCGCGACGGGTGCGAGGCGAACTGCATCATGCCCCAGCCGGTGCCGTGCCGCTCGCCCAGGGCATGCGCGCCGCGAATCAGGGTCTCGGAGCAGGTGCCGAAGCCGATGAGGAGGGGCCAGGCGCTCACCCGCGCGGTGGCGCATTGCTTCACGTCGAGGAGCGCCTCCTCGGTGAGCCGGAGCGTCTCGTCGGTGGACTGGGCGAGCCGCCCCGGACCACGGGCCAGATCCCAGGTCCACCGGCCGAGAACGGCGCGCAGCCCGATCGCGTCCACCGCCTGCGCCACCGCGGGAAGGTCGAAGAGCGTGCCCGCTTCGCAGAAGGTGGTGGTGCCCGTGCGGAGCATCTCGAGGCAGGCGAGCTGGGCGGCGGCCGCCTCCTCCTCGGGGTTGATGGTCGCGTAGAGCGGCACGTACCAGTCCGGCACATAGCGATCCACCGGCACCTCGTCGGGCATGAGGCCGCGGGAGAGATGCTCGGACAGGTGCACGTGCGTGTCGACGAAGCCGGGGAGGAGGAGACGGCCGCGACCGTCGATCACCCGCGTCACCGGCTCGGGCGGCCGCACATCGACGGCGCGGCCCACCTGCACGATGCGCTCGCCGTCGACGAGCACGGAGCCGTCGAGGAAAATCCGGCGCGCGGCATCCATGGTGACGACGACGGCGTGCTCGACGAGGATCATGGGACGCCCTCCGGCCGAGTATGATACACGTCTGGGCGAGGAGGGGATCATGGTAGGTTCGCTCGGCCGGCATTTACCGCGGCACACCTGATCAAGGGAGAGTCACCATGCTGATGCGCAAACTGGGCCGTACCGGGCTACGAGTCTCCGCTCTCTGCCTCGGGGGCAACACGTTCGGATGGACCACGGACCAGCAGGCGTCGGAGGCTGTCCTCGACGCCTACCTCGAGGCCGGGGGCAACTTCATCGACACCGCCGACGTCTATTCCCGCTGGGCCCCGGGCAACAAGGGGGGCGAGTCGGAGACGGTGCTCGGCAAGTGGATGACCGCGCGCAAGAACCGCCACGCCGTGCTCATGGCGACCAAGGTCATGGGGCCTATGGGGCCGGGACCCAACGACACGGGCCTCTCGCGCCAGCACATCATGGAGGGGGTCGAGGACTCGCTGCGGCGGCTCCGAACCGACTACATCGATCTCTACCAGGCGCACTGGGACGATCGCGACACGCCGCTCGATGAAACGCTGCGCGCCTTCGACGACCTCCTGGGCCAGGGCAAGGTGCGCTATATCGGGTGCTCGAACTACGTCGGGTGGCGGCTCACCCGCGCATTGTGGGAAAGCGACAAACACGGCTACGCGCGCTACGAGTCGCTGCAGCCGAAGTACAACCTGGTGTTTCGCGACGAGTACGAGCGCGAGCTCGAGCCGCTGTGCCTCGAGCAGGGTGTGGGGGTGATCCCCTACTCGTCGCTCGGAAGCGGCTTCCTGTCGGGCAAGTACCGTCCCGGCGCGGCGCTTCCCGCCACGGCCCGCGCCGCCAATGTGCAGAAGGGCTACATGACCGACCGCGGCTTCGCGGTGCTCGCCGCCCTGGACAAGGTGGCGGGCAAAGTCGGGGCGACGCCCGCGCAGGTCGCGCTCTCCTGGCTCGCCCATCGCCCGGGCATCACCGCGCCGATCGCCAGCGCGACCTCTCCCGCACAGCTCAAGGAGCTGATCGGTGGCATCGACCTGCGCCTGGACGAGGAGGCGACGGCCGAGCTCGACCGCGCCAGCGCCTGGCGTGAGGCCTGAGATGCGCGGCCTCGCAGGAATCGGCCGCTAGTCCGGCGCTCGGGGCCGGCCCGACATGGCCGTGCGCATCGTCCGATTGGGGGAAGCCCGGCAACCGGATGAGGGACTGCGCGTGGGCACCGTGCGGCGGCCGCCGCGCGGCGTGCGCAAGGAAGACTTCGCGAAACGTGACTACTACGATGTCTGGCTGCCCGAGCTGGCGCCGAGCGAGCCGCTGCGCGCGTGGGCGCTGTCCAAGCCGTTCACGCCGCCGCGCTTCACGGCGTACGCGCGGAAATACCGCCGCGAGATGAGCGAGCCGGCGGCCCAGCGGCTCATCGCCCTCCTCGCCGCCCTTTCGGCCTCGACGAATTTCTCCGTCGGCTGCTATTGCGAGGATGAGCGTCACTGCCATCGGAGCCTGCTGAAGGTTCTGCTGCTCGAAGCGGGGGCCCGATGGAGCCCCTGATGGAGCTGCTCGGCGACAGCCCGGCCATGGCCGCCCTGCGCGCGAAGGCGAGGCAGCTCCTGCAGCACGGCCGCGCGCGTCTTCCGCCGATTCTCATTCAAGGCGAGACGGGCGCGGGCAAGGGCCTCCTCGCGCGCGCCCTCCAGGCGGGGAGCTCGCGCGCCAACCGGCCCTTCGTGGAGATCAATTGCGCGGCCCTCCCCGCCACCCTGCTCGAGGCGGAGATGTTCGGGTTCGAGCGCGGCGCGTTCACCGACGCCCGGCAGGCGAAGCCGGGACTGTTCCAGACGGCCCACACCGGCACCATCTTCCTGGATGAGATCGGACTCTTGCCCCCCGCGCTCCAGGCCAAGTTCCTCAAGGTGGTGGAGGACATGAAGGTCCGGCGGCTGGGAGCCACCCGCGACGAGGCGGTCGACGTCTGGATCCTCGCCGCGAGCAACGAGGACCTGCAGGCCGCCGTGCGCGAAGGCAAGTTCCGCGAGGATCTCTACCACCGTCTCTCCGTGGTGTCCCTGGAAGTGCCGCCGCTCCGGCAGCGCGGCGACGACATCGTCATGCTCGCCGAGCGCTTCCTCGCCCGGGCGTGCGCCGACTACGGCCGCCCGGTTGCCCAACTCGACGCGGCGGCGCGCGCGCTGCTCCTCGCCTACGAGTGGCCGGGCAATGTGCGGGAGCTCAACAACGTCGTGGAGCGGGTGGCCCTCCTGTCGGAGGCGCCCATCATCACGGAGGCCCTGCTGGGACTTCGCGCGAGCCCCGCGCAAGCCGCCCCGCCCATGGCGGCGCCCTCGACGCTGGACATGATGCGCAATCACCTGATGTCGACGCTCGAGCACACGGGATGGAACATCTCGGCCACCGCCCGACTGCTGCGCATCTCCCGCAATACCGTGCTGGCCCGGATGACGAAGTACGGCCTCTACGCCGACCCCAGCGTGCCCTTCCGTCGGCATGTGTCACGAAAGCTGACGTCGCGGCCGGCGGGCTCGACCGCGCCCGGCCCCCAGGAAGCCCATGCGGGTCGGCGGCACGAAGCATTTCTCCTTGCGCGATTTGCGGCTGGTGAAGGGGGAGAACGGGAATCGCCGAATCCGAGCGCCCTCGTGGTCGGCAAGATCGAGGGGCTGGGAGGGCGTGTGGAGGCCTCGGGCCCGGAGGCCGTGGTGGCCGTCTTCGGCGCCGATCAGGGAGAGGATGCCTCGATGGTAGCCGCGTACGCGGCGGTGGCGATTCAGAAGGCGGTGAGCGGGCCGGGGAGCGAGGCCGGCCGATGGCCGGGCCTGATCGTCGCCATCCACAGCGAGGGGAGGGAGAAGCCGGCCACCACGCCCGTCGAGCGGGAGGCGATGTGGGACGTGCTCGAAGCGCTGGTGAGGGAGGCATCCGCCGGTGACATCATCGCGAGCGGCAGCGTCGCGCAGTTCCTGAGACGCCGTTTCTCACTGAGCCCGCTCGGCGAGTCGGGGACCAGCTATCGGATCACCTTGCATTCGGGGGCCTTGAGCGCGCCCGAAGGCCAGTTCGTCGATCGGAGTGAGGAGCTGTCGCTCCTCCTGCGCCAATTCGACAACGTGACCCAGGGGCGCGGCCAGGTGATGGGAATCGCCGGAGAGCCGGGCATCGGCAAGTCCCGCCTCCTGTTCGAGTTCCGCCGCCGGCTTGCCTCAGACCAGAGCCGGTGGGTCGAGGGACATTGCTATCCGTTCGCCTCGGTGACTCCGTACTTCCCGATGTTCCAGATCATTCGCGACGTCTGCGGCGTCGCCGAGGTCGACCCGCCGGAGGCGGTGATCGACAAGCTGGAAGCGGTCGCCGACCGCATGGGAGTGCCCCGAGACCAAATGGTTCCGCCTCTGGCCGCCCTCCTCGGGATCAAGGGCGACGCGGACGACGAAACCACGGTCGCTCCAGAAATCATGACGTCACAGGTCTTGGCGGCGACCCGGGCCTTGCTCATCGGGCTGGGTCGGGAGCGTCCCCTCGTGATCGTGGTGGAAGACCTGCAATGGATGGACCTGACCTCGGAGACGATGCTCGCCACGCTGGCCGAGAGCATCGGAAGCGCTCGCGTCTTGCTCATCGTGACCTACCGCTTCGGGTATGTGCCGGCATGGATGGGACGCTCGCCCGCGACCCGGATCTCGTTGATGCCGCTGTCTCGCGACGAGAGCCGCACCATGATGCGGACGGGACCCGGGGGGAGAGAGATCCCGGAGGCGCTGGCCGAGCTGATCGCGGCGCGGGCGGAGGGGAATCCGTTCTTCCTGGAAGAGCTCGTGCGGACCGTCTCGGGCGGAAAGAACGCGGCGCAGGCCGAGGTGCCGGCGACCGTGCAGGACGTCTTGACCGGTCGGCTGATGCGGCTGGAGTCGGGGGACCGGCGGGTTCTCATCACGGCCGCAGTAGTGGGGCGCGAGTTCGCGGTGCCCCTGTTGCGGGCGCTGCTCGGCATTTCGGACGCGGAGCTGAGCGCGAACCTGGGTCGTCTCCAGGCAGGCGAGTTCCTGCTCGCCCGGAGCGACGGCGACGCGGTCAGCCAGCGGTTCAAGCACGCCCTCACCCAGGAGGTCGCCTACGCAGTGATTCCGCCCGCGGAGCGTCGGGAGCTCCACCGCCAGGTCGTGGCGGAGATGGAGCGACTCTACGTCGAGCGCATCGCCGATCACGTCGAGCGCCTGGGCGACCATGCGTACGAAGGGGAGTTGTGGGACAAGGCGGTGGTGTATCTCCGCCGCGCGGGGGTGAAGGCCGCGCTCAGGTCGGCCGGGCGGGAGGCGGCGGCACGCTTCGAGCGGGCCAAGGAGGCACTGGATCGCCTTCCCCCGACCCGGCCCAACCAGGAGCGGGCCATGCAGTTGCGACTCACTTTGCGCAACCCGCTCTTCCTGCTCGCGGATTTCGGCCACGCCCTCGAGGTGCTGGACGAAGTCGTCACCCTCGCCGACGCCCTGGACGCGCCGGCCCAGGCGGGACTCGCCTGCGCCTACATGGCGAACGCCCATTTCATGTTGGGCAACGTGGACGACGGCATGCGTCTCGCCGAGAAGGCCCGGGTCAACGGGACCGCGCGTGGGGACGCCCCGTTGCTCGCCATTACCTGCTGCCACCTGGGTCAGCTCCTCTATGCCAAGGGCGACTATGGGGCGAGCGTGGCCATGATGGAGAAATGCCTGGAGCATCTCGAGGGCACCCCGAGCCGCCGCGGCTCCAACATGGCGCGGGTCTACAGCGTGGTGGCGCGATGCTTCAATGCGTTCTCGCTGGCCGCGCAGGGCCGGCTCCGCGATGCGGAGGCGAGCGCCGAGCGATGCCTGGGCCTGGCCGACGCGACGGACACGCCGTTCCTGCGCGCGCTCGCGGCCTGGGCCATGGGCAACGCGCAGCTGGCTCGCGGTCCGACCCCGGAGGCGGAGGCAAAACTCGAAGAGGCCTACCACTATTGCGAGAACGCCGAGCTGCTCGCCATCCGGCCCTGGATCGCCACCGACCTCGCGCGGGCCCGGTGGCTGACCGGCCGCGCGGAAGACGCGCTCGCCCTCCTCGGCGGCGCCATCGAGGAGGCGGCATCGCACGGCCTCCTCTCCCAGCACTCGCTCCGGCACGCGTATCTGAGCGAGGTACAGCTCGCGGGCGGCCACGAGGCAGAGGCCGAGGCGTCGGCCGCGCGGGCGGTGGCCCTGGCCTTCGAGCACGGAGAGAGCGGCTTTCGCGTGGAAGCGCTTCGCGCTCTCGCCCGGGTGGCGTGGCGGCAGAACACGCCGGATCTCGAGGCGGCCGCGGAGCATCTGGGTGACGCCCTCGCTCTCGCCCAGGATCTGCGGATGCGGCCGGCGGTTGCCCACTGTCACGGCGACCTGGCCGAGATCAGCCGGCGCGCCGGACGGAGCGAGGTGGCGGCGAGGCATCTCGAGGCGGCGAGCGAGCTCTATCGAGAGCTGGACCTGCCGTTCTGGCGGGAGCGGCTGAGCGAGGGCAGGTGGCCGTGACGGCGCGTGCCGTCGCCGGTCACGACGCGTCGCGCGGCCAGCGAAGGCTGTCCCCATGGACTTCGCAAAGCTTCATGCCGGCCTTATAGCCGAGGTCCCACATGTCGCCCAGGTTCGAGTAGCTCCAGTCGAGAATCTTGGGGCGTACCTCCGTGAAGTCGTAGGGCATGTCCAGCTGCTTGTACCAGCCCAGGAAGAGTCGCTGATTGTCGATCTCTCGGAAACGGGCGCTGTCTTTCTGAGCGAGCTCGACGATGGGCGCGATCATGGACAGACCAAAGGCGTCCCACAGATCTCGGGGCTTGCGGAGGACGGACTTCCCGAGGCTTCCCAGGATGTCGACGCAGACGATCGTCCCGTTCGGCTTCAGCGGCTTCTTCCTCAGTTTCTCCTTCAGGTGTCTGGTAAAGTCCGTCTTCATCGCGTCGAACCACAGCGAGGAGAGCGGGTCCTCGATGCCTTCGGGGAACAGGAGATCGCGAGCCTGAGGCATGAGCACAGGGTCGTGGCTGGCGCCTTCCGAGTAGAGGTCGTGGCGGATCTTCCCGGGGGGATAGATGAACGGATAGGCGAGGGCCGCCCGAACGTGGGGCGCGTCGATCTGGTGCCGCTTGAAGCGCTCCTCTTTCGGCGTCGAGAGATTAAACGCGTTGAGGTAGAAGCGCCCCTTGTAGTTCTTCTTCAGGAACTCGAAGTCCACGAGGTCCTCCAGGTAGGGGGCGATCTCGCAGAGGCCGGTGCTCCAGGGCGCGAGGGAGCTGGGGGCGAGCGCGGTGAACACGAGATCGACCCAGTCTTCGAAGAGCCGACGATCGGGGTCGTCGGGGCCGAACTGCTGGCACCACTGGGGCTGCTTCGCCACCGAGGGCCCGCCCCAGAGCTTCAGGAAGGTGGTCACCGTCGCGCGGAAGAAACGCAGATGTGACGTGCTCCGCTTGAACAGCTCGCCCCATTCCTGAAAGAAGGGGACGAGGGGGCCGGGTTTGACGAAGACCTTGTAGGCGAGGGGGAGGATGTTATAGATCGGATCCGCGATGCCCATCTGCACCATTTTGCGAAGCGCCGTTGGCGCATCGCCGCCCTTGGGAGCGACGAGGAGCAGGCCGACGAGGGCGCCGCCTCCCGCGGTGTAGATGGCATCGAAGTACCCCTTTCCGCCGTTCAGTTCCTTGCCGATTTGCTCGTGCAACGCGCACAGCGCCCCCGCCATCAAGGGGGAGTGGGGCGCTCCCCCGCTCAACGTGAGGATCAGGCGCTCCTCTTTCATCTGGTTGTGGATGTGGTTCGCGAGCCTGAGCGCGGCTGTCGCGGCGTCCTGCTTGATCTTGGCGGGCGGCTTTCGAAGTTTCGTGGCAATCCGGCCGATGGCGACGGCGGCCTTCATCGTCATCCCCCTCCTGTCAACGAGGCGAGCTCGTGACTGATGGCGTCGAGTATGAAGGCCTTGTCGTCCACGACGAGGAAATGCGCGCCCTCCCGCAGGTGGAGCCGGAACGTCGTGCGCGTGTACTCGCTCCACGCCACGGCGTCCTCGCGAGTGACGTAGGGATCATCGAGGCCGTTGAAGCAGGTGATGGGCAGGCCGGGGAGCGCTTCGGGCATCGCCCGGTAGCCGGAGGCCATGGCGAAGTCGGCCCGCACGGCGGGGAGGAGCGCCCGCCGCAGCTCCGGCTTGCTCAGGAATTCGTCGGTGGCGCCGATGTTGAACTGGCGGATGACCTCGGCGAAGACGCCGTCTGTCTGCTCGTGGGCGGGGAGGAGCGGATCGAAGGCGCGATGGCTCAGCAGCGAGGCGAGCAGGCGTCGCTCGAACTCTCCCTCTCGGTCCAGCAGATGAGGAGGACGGGCCGCCGAGACGAACAGGTGACTCGGCAACCTCCCATGCTCCTGAAGGAGCCGGCGGGCGCTTTCGAAGGCCGTCACGCCGCCCAGGCAGTGACCGAAGAAGGCGAACGGCCGGTCGAGGTGCGAAAGGAGCGAGGGGAAGAGGCCGTCCGTGAACATCTTGACGCTCGTCACGGGCGTCTCCGCGATGCGGCCGGCCCGGCCGGGAGGCTCCACGGCCACCAGCTCGATGTCGGCGGGCATCGATTCTGCCCAAGCGCGAAAGGCCGTGGCGCCCGCGCCCGCGAAGGGAAAGCAGAAGAGTCTCGCCCGGGGCGAGGGGACGGGGCGAGGGAAGACGAGCCAGCCGTCGGACGACGTCTTCGATCGGGCGCTGACCCGGCTGGGATCCGCGGCCCGCGCGACGTCCATGGCGAGCGCAGCGGAGGCGGGGAAGAGCTCGTCGACGAGCTGCTCGATGCTGGGGCCGCGAATCAGCTTCACCAGCGGAACGGGAATGCCGAGGGCGGCCTCCAGACGATTGGCCACGTTGACCGACATGAGCGAGTCGAGGCCCAGCTCGTTGAGCGGCTGGCGGGTATCGATGGGTTCCCCGAAGCCGAGCTCCCTGGTGATGCGCTCCCGCACGAGGGAGACGACGAGGGCCCGACGCGCTTCCGGCGCGGCTCGAGCGAGGCTGTCGAGCGGCACTGATCCAATTTCCGGCGGCGCCGATGCGCGAGTCTCGAGACCCGCATAGAAGGGCGCGGCCTGTCCAAGATGCTGGAGAAACACGGGCCAGTCGATGTCGGCCACCGCGGCCTGCACGGGGCGGTCGGCGAGAAGACGGGAAAAGGCCTGCAGCCCCGCCGCGGGCGCGAGGAGTCGCACTCCGCGCGCCTGCCACATGGCGGCGCCCCGAGCTCCGCGTGACGCCGCCATGCCCGCCTCGCTCCACGGGCCCCAGTTGATGCCGAGCGCGGCCTGCCCCGATCGGGCCCGGAGCGCGACGAGCGCATCCAGGAACGCATTGGCCGCCGTGTAGTTGGCCTGTCCGGCCGAGCCGGTGAGGCTCAACAACGAGGAATGCACGACGAAAAGATCCAGCGCGCAGTCGCGCGTGTATTGGTGGAGGAGCCAGGCTCCCTTGACCTTGGGGGCGGTGACCGCGGTGAAACGCGACCACTCCATCTGCTCGAGTATCCCGTCCTCGAGAACACCCGCGCAGTGGATCACTCCCTTGAGCGGGGGCATCCGGCCGATCGCGCTCATCACCCGCCGGACATCGGACTCGACGGCGACATCGGCGGCGATGACGTGCACGCGGGTCCCCAGCGCCTGGAGCTTTCTCACCATGCGCTGGGCGTCTCCGCTCGCCGCGCGACGTCCGGTGAGCACGAGCGACCGCACGCCCAGGGTCTCGACCAGGTAGCGGGCGATGCGCTGCCCGAGCATGCCAAGGCCGCCCGTGACGAGGTACGTGGACTCGCGGCGCGCGCGCCGCGGTAACAGGGAAGCGGAATCGAGGGTGAGCCGCCCCAGGCGCGCGACGAACCGTTTGCCGCCTCGGAACGCGATCTGGCCCTCGCCATTGGGCGAGAGCAGCTCCGCCGCGACCGCGGTCGCATCCTGTGCCGCGGCCCCGCGTCGGTCGGGCGGCAGATCGACGAGACCTCCCCAGACGGCGGGGGTCTCGAGGGCGATCGTGCGCCCGAGTCCCCAGAGGGAAGCCTGCGCCACTCCGGTGGCCGCCTCCGCGGTGCCGATGTCCTGGGCGTTTCTCGTGACGAGCCACAGTCGGCCCGTAAGCAAGCCGGCGGACCGGGCCCGGCAGAGCGCCTGATAGACGACCATCGCTCCGCCGCATCCCAGACGCTCTGCGTGCTCGAGCCGTTCAGGCGTCAGATCCCCGGCGGCCGGCGCCTCGAGCCCCCAGAGGTACGCGACGCCGCCGAGGGAGACGGATCCCGAAGCCGCGAGGTCGGACACCAGACGATGAAAGTGCTCCGGGCGCCGCGGGTCGATCACCCAGCGATCGGAGGCGAGCCTCGCGAAGCGCTTGCCGGTGCTCACGATGACGGAGCGCCGGCCGGCCTTGCCGAGACGCTGAGCCAGCGCACGCCCCAGGCCGCCCCGGTCCGCGAACACGAGCCACGGTTGACCCTTGACGGACGCCGCAGGCGGTGTCGGCTCTCGCTCCTGCGGTTCCCACCGGACACGATAGAAGCGCTCGGCGCCTGACCTTGTCGCGAGGCCGAGCTCGCCCGGGGCGAGACGACGCAGGGTCAGGCCTTCGACGAGCGCCACCGGCTCGGCGTCCTTGTCGTAGATCCGGATGTCGACCACGCGGGTATCGTCATCGCTGCCATCGTCACGCCGCACCGCGTGCGCCCATCCCTCGTCCACGCCGTCGGTTTGCACGTGGAATCTGGCGACTCCAGTGGGGAGAAACGGGGTCGCGCGACGGCGCCCCCGCCGGGAGGAGCCCGGGACTTCACCGATGGCCGCTGGGTAAAGACCGTAGGTGATACCGAGCTGGTCGAGGGCGGCGTAGTAGCGCTCGCTCGCGATGCGCCGACCGGCGCTCGCCGGTCGCGGACACCGAGTCCTGGTGGCCGGTGTCACGCTTCGCGACACGCCGCCCGCGAGATGGGTCGTCCACGAGCTGCCATCCGAGACAGATGCGGCCATCCGGAATTCCGCGCGCTCCGCTCCCTTGGCTGCGACGGTGGTCCGCAGGCGGCGAGACTGCCCCTCGGACAGGACGAGCGCCTCCTGGTAGACGACGTCCTCCAGCGCGACCTCGCTCGAGCCCAGGCCCTCCGCACCCGCGACGAGGGCCGCCTCGAGCGCCGCGGTGAGGGGCAGCACGGCGGCGCCTCCGATGCGGTGGTCGCGCACGAGCGCGGCGTCGGGACTCAGGGGGGTCGACTCGAAGGCGATTTGCCCGGGCGGTGACGCCACCCGTGTGCTGAGCAGTGGATGTGTGGGTCCGGCGTCGGGCCGGCGCGGCGCGGGTGCGGCGACGCCACCGTCCAGCCAGTAGCGCTTGCGCTGAAACGGGTACGTCGGCAGGGGGACCCGTCGATGCGTCGCTCCGCGATGAACCTTGGACCAGTCGATCTCCGCGCCACTCATGTACAGCTGCTGGAGTGCCTCTAGCAGCGACAGCCATTCCGGCCGCTACCGGCCGAGCGAGCCGATCCACATGGTGTCGGCGCCGGGCAGCGTCGATCGGCCCGCCGCGAGCAGGGCCGATCCCGGTCCCACCTCGAGAAATCGCCGGATCCCCATGGCGTGGAGCGACTGGAGACCGTCGGCGAAGCGGACGGGCTGGCGCACGTGATCGCGCCAGTAGCCGGCATCGAGGGAACCCTCGAGCGCGCGGCCGGTGAGGTTCGAGACGATCGGGATCCGCGGCGGCTTCCACGGGATTCGCCGCGCCACCACCGCGAAGGCGTCGAGCATGGGCTCCATGAGGGAGGAATGAAACGCGTGGGAGACGGAGAGCGCGGTCGAGCGCACACCGCGTGCCTCGAGCTATCTGGTGAACTCGCGAAGGGCGGCCGGGCGCCCCGAGACCACGGTGGTCTCGGGACTGTTGACGGCGGCGATCGACAGCCCGCTCTTCTTCG